>LNFM01000063.1_pt1 | contig 322627 bp, 328 predicted proteins | sample 596031 | NCBI WGS metagenome assembly LNFM01 (sample SAMN04254537, study PRJNA301005) | activated carbon metagenome | isolation source: dual media filters at the Ann Arbor, Michigan drinking water treatment plant | place: USA: Ann Arbor | reverse complement strand
TCTTCATGGTCTGCTCCTTTATCCGGCTTTAAACCGGGGTTATGGCGCACCATGACTCAGGATGCAAGACTTACAGTTTTAGGGGCCAACCGCCATGCCACCTATCTGTATTTTTAGCTCACTAAATGAGTCACTTCTCTTGAGACTTCTGTAGAAAATTTCTGTTTTTTGTTTCTAACAATTATTTGTAATGAAATTTATGATTTGATTTTCACTGCAAACAGAATCTATTGCTGATTTCTTAAAATTATTTAGAATTGTTTATGGGAGCGTTTGCCAATTGTTTGCCAACGTGGCGGACATCCGCCACCCCCAGTTAACTAAAATCAGTTTATAATCGAACACTTAAGCTTTCGATGAAGGCTGGTAGCACAACGACCATGCACTTCCTACATACCCTAGACGGGCAAATGCCGTCTTGTTTAGGGCCAAATCGAATCTATTAAACAAGAACTGTTTTGATGTGTTAACTTTTTAGGCACCAAATTTGTAATACCTTCGTCCAGTACGGGGGTACACCGGATGCAACACAACATCCTATTGATAGATGACGATACGGTATTTAGGGGGTCGATGTCGGCCTTCCTTGAGGATGAAGGCTTCTTCGTTCGTGCCGCCTCAAGTGGCGATGAGGGCATTGCCCTACTTCGTCAGAAGATCGTCCCTTTCTCCATGGCACTCGTCGATTACCACATGCCTGATATTCAAGGGCCAGAGACAATCCGTAAACTAAAAGAGCTTGAGCCTGGACTAACAGTTCTGGCCTTGTCTGGTGATGACTCTATAGACGCCCACAATAACTCGCTGGATTCTGGTGCCGTCTTCTTTGTTGAAAAGGACATTGGTGAAGCCAAACTACTTGGCATCCTTCATCGAGCCTGTCGTGAAATTGAACGCAGGGTAAAGCCTCTCACCATATCAACTCACTCTGAAAATCAAAAGTTAATCGCCTCTGTCGCGATGATCGGTGTTTCTGAATCTATGGCAGAGGTTGCAAAGCTTATTCTGAAATTCGGACCATCGAATGACTCGGTTCTTATTCGCGGTGAAAATGGAACCGGGAAAGAAAAAGTAGCACGCGCCATTCATAATCATTCTCCGAGATGCAACAAGCCCTTCGTTGCAGTCAACTGCGCTGCGATCCCTGAAAATTTAATTGAGAGCGAGCTTTTCGGTCATGAAAAAGGAGCGTTCACTGGTGCTGCCAGAAATCGCAAAGGGCATTTTGAAGCTGCTAATGGTGGGACTATCTTTCTCGATGAAATTGGTGAAATGCCTAGGCATCTTCAAGCAACACTTCTGCGTGTGCTTCAGGAAAAATCCATCACTCCGGTTGGGTCGACTGAAAATAAGCGAATCGACTTCAGACTAATTTCCGCAACCAATGCACCACTAGAAAATCTAATCGCAGAAAAAATATTTCGTGAAGATTTGTTTTTTAGGCTGAATGTGCTTCCCATTAATATCAAGCCTCTTCGGGATCGCCCGGAAGACATTCCCATTCTTGCTCAAGCCTTTTTAGAGAAAGCAAATATCGAAGCTGGGCAAAATAAAATTCTTCTTGAGTCAACAGCCGAAGAACTAAAAAAGCTGACTTGGCCAGGAAATGTTCGTGAGCTCGAGCATTGTATTCGATTCCTGGTGAATCTGTCGGCTGGTACTCATCTTGACGTTGATCTGCTTAAAACTCGTCGAGATTCGTCGACCACTAAGAGAAAGGCCGCCGACTTAACAACTCTTAAGTTCAGTCAAATGAGTAGCGAGAAAACAATTGTACTCAAAGCACTCGAAAAAGGTGGCTCAATTGCTGGGGCTGCCAGGCATCTAGGCATCAGCCGAAGCACAGTACGTGAGAAAATGAAAAAATATGGAATAGAACTAAAACGAATAAACCTTGAGGAGGTTGGAACATGAAAAAAACAATTCTGTTTATATTCGCGGGAATAATTGGAGTGAAGTTTGCGGCACTCGCTGACGTACAGCAAGCAAGCAAATTGACGCCACTTCAGAAAGGGCAGATCGCCTGGGCGATTAAAATTTTGGGCGACACTAAGGCGTTGGTTACCGATGAAAACCAATGTGTTCAGCTCGATCAGGACATACTAAGCGTTTTGGAATCGGAAGATCGGATTGAGCAAGGTGATGCGCAGACGATGGTAATTTGCATTGGCCCAACTAAATAGGTCAGGTAGGTTTGTATATGAGGACGGCAAACATCAAATACTTCATAATTCTTGGGCTTGTGTTGGCCGTGGGAGGATATATTTTTATGGGTAACGAACAGCAAAACAAAACATTGAAGGTGGCGTTTCCAGTTCGACTGAAAGCCACGGCTTATGAACCAACAAGTATAAGTTTAGATTACGAGTACATCTTCCTTGAAAATGTGCTTTCTCCACTTGTTGAGATATTAGCTGATGGTTCGATTGAGCCCGGTGTTGCTGAAAAAGTCGATTGGGTGGGAGATGAGCTTAAACTCTCGATTAGAAAAAGTCTTAAAACATTTTCTGGGAAACCAATCACTGAGGATGATGTTGTGTTCTCATTAAAAAGATTGCTCGTTCTTTCTGGAAATACTCATGGCAACTTCAAAGATATAGTTTGTCCAGGTGTCGAGTTAAAAACTGTTGAAGATCCATGTCCTGGAATTAGACAAGAAGACGGTACCGTGTTTCTTAATGCAAAGGGAAGAAAGTCATTTTTGCTTCCAATGCTAGGGGCAATTGATTTTGCGATCATTCCGAAATCAAGTGTAGATCCAAAAACTCTAAAGATTATAGATTTCTCAGAAACCAGTGGCCCCTATTCAGTCGAAAGTGATGATGGCGATGGCAACATTCTACTTCGTTTAAATCCCCATCACTATTTTGTCGCAGACAATATTGCTCAGAAAATCTTGCTTGTCCCTACTGATTCAAAAGTTAAGGGCGACAGCATTCAAGCTTTCAAAAGCGGCCTTGTGGATCATCTAACTACGATTGATGCTGCAAAAGCTGATGAACTCATCGGATTTGCAAACTCCAATTCGGATTTTGAAAGTCATGTAACGATGAAGATCCGAAGCCTCGTCGTTGTTTTCACCGACCGAGGCCAAAGAGAGTTGTCGGCTGGAGAAAGACGCTTTGTCGGAGAAAAACTTAAGGCAGCATTTTCAAAAATTTACGAAGGTGTTCCCGGATTTGAACAACGGGCTGAATTTTTCCCGAGCCTTGGTGAGGGGGGCTTAACTGCGGAACAACAAGAGCGACTTGCTCAAGTCAGAGGTGACGACCTCGCACCCCCTAAGGTAAAATTCAAGCTAGGACTGATAAAACGCGGAGCGCTTGAGGACTGGTCTAATCCTATCAACACTGAGTTGCCACAAGCCGATTGCTATATCGAAACCAACGCGCCGGATTTAAAGAAAGACTTAAAAGTTGATGATGTGCCTCATGCCTTCGTTGCCTCCACTGATACTGGATTTATGGAGGATATTAGTCTTATCTCTTACTCACTAAATGCAGGCCTTCTTGGACTTTCAAAATCTGAGCGAAAAAAGTGGCTTGCTGAGTATATGGCAACCGATGACAAGGCCCTAAGAATTCATAAACTAAAATCACTTCATTACCAGGCCTTGGCAGAGCCCTCGATTGTGCCATTGATGGCATCGCCTTATGCGGCACTTGTTAAAAAACCTTGGAAAATGGAACTCTCAGAGCTTTACGCGAATAATCAGTTATGGCGCATAAAACTCCGCTAGCCTCTTGGCTTTATTCTAAACGAGAAGAACTGAGTCCTCGCTTTAAGGAGTTCAGTTGGCCAAAGCGTTGGTGTCCTGACGTATTTGATTTCTCAACGACAATTGTCTGGAACGGTATCGAGGCCGATGGCCGTGGATCTGACGAGCGACGAGAAATTGCATTGGAGAAATCTGTTGCGGAAGCCATAGAAAGACTGATTTGCAAAAGTATCGGAATTGATTCGGTGGGGCTTGCAGTGGCTGGAACTCATGATCCCTCTGATCATGCTAAAAACGAAGCACTTGAAAGATTCTATTTGGATCAACACATTCAAAATCAAATTCCATTCGATCCGGTTGAAGAAAAATATGAAATGGCGATGAGGTTTGAGCAAGCCAATTCTAACTCCGAAATTAATTTCTATAGAATGAATACATCCATTCATCTCTTCGGTGCTGTTTGTTTGATGACCTCACAAGGAAATCAAAAGACCTCTCTTGGTTTTGCGCTTTCAGATACACTTGTGGCAAGTCTTCGTAGGTCCATGCTCGAGGCAATGCCCAACTATGTTTGGCTTATGGAAAGTGATGATAAAAAAGAAGAGCAAATCTTGCCATGGCATATAGATGGGTCATTTTTGAAAAAATTTGAGCCCTTGATACAAAAGAGTACAGTTAGAAATCAAAACTTAAAAATAAAACTACCTGAACTAAAAAAAGTCGATGTTGCGTGGTCTGACATAGAAGTCTTGCGAGATGCACCGATTCAAGTATCAAGATTTTTAGTACTAGGATCAGGAGGATTAGGTTGAGGTATCTAACTCCTGAGCAAAGAATTAAGAATTTTGAAAAAAAGCAGGTTCTAGTATCTGCATTGGCATTGCTGATTTTTTGTGGACTTGCAATTGTACTAAACACTTTGCATCTTCAGTCCGTCGCAGAAGACAACACTCGCTTTCTTTCGAGAATGGTGAAGATTGGTGATTTTCGTGAAGCCAGTCTTATTTTACAAGAAGCCCGACTTTCAAATTTTACTGAGATTCATTATAAATCAGATTTACCAGGCAGATCCTTTATTCTGCCACCCAAAGCAGAGCTATTTCGAAAAGAGGGATTCTGGCGGTCCCTTACTAGGGACTCAGTCTCAGTGCCAGTGCTTGTCAGTTTGTCGTCTCATTCATCTGATAGAATTATTTTTGAGTTTGAGAGATTTCGATTACTTCCCTACGCAGTACTAGTTTGGTTTATTTTGAATCTGGTCTCGATTCCTCAAACTCGTTTTTTAAAACGTCGTCTGATCGAGCAGTTTCATCAAGATTTAGAATTAGAAAAGAAAGTGGCAAAAAGTGAAATTGCGCATCAAGTTCGGCACAATCTTAGGACACCCCTTGCAGCCCTTATGCGGATTCCCAAAAAACTTCCAGACTCAGTTGCAAAAGATCGCGAGCTGCTTGAGCTTACAATCGGACAAATAAGGGAGTTAATTGCAAAGCTGGATGATAAACCAAATGATCAATTGTCGGATAAATTCGAGTTCGATCTGTACAGTACTCTTATTCAGTCAAAGCGCGAGCTAAGCCTTTATGTTTCTAGAAATATCGATTTCCAGTTTGAAGTTGATGATGCAATTTCATCCGCACAGGTTCCTCATATTCCTTTTGAACTCCGAGCAGTCCTAGGGAACTTAGTTACGAATGCCATCGAGGCTCTTGGCAAGAATGGTAAAATTCTTGTTAGAGCGAAAGATACAGGTGCAGAAATTGAAATCATCGTAACTGACAACGGATGCGGAATCAGTCAGGAAAATCTTCCCCAAATTTTTGATAAGAGTTTTTCTAGAGGCAAAGAAAGTGGTTCAGGAATTGGCCTTTCACATGCCAAAGAGCATATTGAAAACTGGGGTGGATTGATACAGGTCGAATCAGTATTTGGAATTGGAACGACACTTCATCTTAGACTTCCAGTGAGGGATCGAGCGCCTTGGTATCTTCCACGTTTGAAATTTGGCTCCGAGTCCAAAATTTTTGTGCTCGATGATCAATATACGGGTCGAGAGCTTTGGCGGCTTAAACTGGATGACACCAAGCTGTTAAACCAGACCAAGTTTGCAAGCCAAGGAAATGACTTGATCCCATTTGAAAGTGAAATCAAAGACCGCCCTGAGCAATGTACACTGCTTTTTGATTACGACCTTGGCAAAGGCGAGACTGGGCTTCAGTGGCTTCAGAAAATGCCTCAGGCAGCCACTAGGTGCCTTGTAACGGGTCACTTTGATAACGAAGAGGTCCGTGCGGCCTGCATTCGCGCCGGGGTCTTCCTGATTCCCAAGAGCCAGATTGCGGATATGCCCCTTGTGGTTCGGTAGCGGCAGTTTTCCATGGGATGCGCGGGGCTCCGATGGACTTGGCTCTTGAAGCAATTCGCTCAATGCGTTATAGAAACTGCATATTTTGATGAATCAGGAGTTCCTGGGACACTTAGTTATTACCGGTGATGCGCTTATATCTGAAGCCGAGTCCTTGAGTGACTTCCTATAAAAGGATCGGCGATGGTGCAAAAAACTTTAGCAGACAGACAATCGCCTTACATTGTAGCCGAAGAACTATTTGCAAATCGCTATAAGGGCGCTGAAGTCGCATTCGTTGCTGGAAGCATTCAAAGAGGAGAAGCAACGGAAAGTTCCGATATTGATCTCGTTGTTGTTTTTCCAAAATTAGAGAGGGCTTACCGGGAATCCTTTATTTACATGGGTTGGCCCGTGGAAGCATTTGTACATGACCCTGAAACTTTGAACTACTTCTTCTGGGAAGTAGATGCGAAAGATGGAACCCCTTCATTGCCGTATATGGTGGTGGAAGGAAAGCCAATTCCGGAAGGGCACCCTCTTGTTTATAGTCTCAAGTCTCTTGCCTATCGAGTGCTCGAATCCGGGCCAACCGCACTTTCCGAAGATCAGCTACGCAATGCTCTCTATGGCATCAGCGATATTCTCGACGATTTGAAAAGCCCACGTAATTCGTTTGAAGAAAAAACCATTATCGCTAAACTTCACGAACAACTTGGTGATTTTTGGTTTCGCTCTCAAGGTCGGTGGTCAGCATCAGGAAAGCATATCCCCCGCAGGATGTCCAAATTAGATCAAAGCTTTGGCGAGAAATGGATATCAGCCTTTAGCTCTGCATTTGCGGGACAATCCACTGAGTTGATTCGACTGACCGAAAGTATTTTAGATCAATATGGTGGAACATTATTTGACGGGTACCGACGAGATGCCCCACTCGATTGGCGAAAACCGCTCCCAAGTCCTAAAGATATCGAGATAGATTTTGAGCTACCAGAAATTGAGAGTGGTTTAACATCTGCGGAAATTACTTTTGAACATGAGCAACTTGGTAAAATCGAAGTTCGTCTGGCCCGTCTCGGTGACGTGCCAAACTTACGAAAACTTTTAAATTCTGCTTACAAGCGCCTTGCAGATATGGGGCTCAATTTCAATGCGACCTTTCAAGACGACGAGCTGACCGCAGATGGAATTCTAGAGGGACGTACTTTTGTTTTAGATTTGCATGGAAAGCTTATTGGAAGCATGAAGCTTCGAAACCGAAACGTGATCGATGATCAGCCCTGTTTGTACATAGGACGATTCGCTGTTGAACCAGAGCATCAGGGGCAAGGACTTGGTCTACACTTGCTGAAGTTGGCCGAGAGATTGGCAGTTCGAGAGAAATGCGTCTGCCTTCAGCTTGATACAGCTCAACCAGCAGATCATTTGCTCAAATTCTATCAAGACTATGGCTTTAAGGTGATGAAGCAAACCTATTTCGAGGGCAAGACGTATTGCTCTTGGATTATGGAGAAATCTTTATGAATCTGAAGTCCCTTGGGTATAAGTCAGAGCCTATTTTTAAAGTAGTTGTTTCTATTTTGTTTTCAGCACTGCTTGCGGACTTAGCGGTGGCGAATTCCAATTTAGATATTCAGAAGTATCAGGTTCGCCTGGAAGTTAATTTTGCTAATAAATCGATTTCTGGCTCAACTACGATAAAATTTAACTCATCAAACAAGAACGCTGCTGAGTTTCCACTTTCTGGTTTGTTGATAGAAAGTGTTTTCTTAAATGGTAAAAGTGTTTTGTTTGAAGCAACTGCTACGAATATTAAAATCGAGCTCCCAAAGTTGAAACGAGCGTCATTAAATGAGCTCACGATTAATTACAGAAGCACGTCTACTCCAGGGCTGGTGTGGAGTGAAAAATATGTTTATACAAATTTTGAGCCTTGCACCTGGATGATTTGCAGGCCTGATCCTGGCTCGCGCGCACAATTCGAGCTTGAGCTAAAATTGCCAAATGAGATGAAAAGTGTGGCGAGCGGAACCCTTAAGTCGATATCCGCTGTGGAAAATAACATACGAAAAGAAACTTGGCTCGAGCCCAACAAGTTTTCCAGCTACCTGTATGGATTTGCCGTGGGTCTATTCACAAGAGAAAGTGAGTTATCCGGATCGACCACTTTGGAATATCTAAGCACCACTGACACTTCAAACGATTTGAAAAAGAAATTTTCTGACACAAAAAGAGTCATTTCATTTTTTGAAACTAAATCAGGGGTGCCATTACCTCTTAAAAAATACACTCAAATTATCGTCAATGAAGATGAGGCTCAGGAGAAACATGCTTTCTCAATTTTAGGAAAGCGGTTTATCGATCCCATTCTTCAAGATCCTACCGAAGATTGGATTATCGTTCATGAGCTTGCTCATCAATGGTGGGGAAACATGATTACTTGTAAATCATGGGATCACTTCTGGCTCAATGAAGGCATCGTTGTTTTTATGACAGCAGCGTACAAGCAAAATCGTTGGGGACAAGCAGCCTATGATAGGGAAATGGAATTAGCATTGCAGCGATATCAGAGAGCAAAAGATGCTAAATTTGATGTGCCCCTAACTTATGCCGGGGATTATCCTTCCCTTGGAATTAAGCGAGCTATTACCTATAGCAAGGGTGCCCTGTTTTTAGATGCACTTCGAAATGAAGTTGGAGAGAAAGCCTTCTGGAGTGGGTTTAAAAAATACACTCAGGAAAATAAGTTCAAGTCGGTCGTATCTCAAGATTTTCAAAAAGCAATGGAGAGCGCTGCTGGCAAAAGCTTGTCTGAAATTTTTCGGAAATGGGTTTACTGAAATGGGAGAAAAATAATGACATCTTTACTAGTCGAACGTTTGCAGAAGTCTTTTGCTATTTATGATGAGCTGGTGGCTCATCTTCCTGAGACAGCTTTGACATCAAAGCTATCAACCCTGCCATCGAATACCATTGGGCAACAACTGTGGTGTGTTGTTGGTGCTCGAGAGAGCTATATTAAGGGAATTCAAAAAGGTGAATGGGATGGGTTTAGTTGTTCTTTAAGGGAAACAGACAACAAGAAGGACGTGAGTGGAGCCTTTACCAATTCTGCTGCTTTGGCTTCGGGTACTATTGGTCATCTCGCCAATCTCACAGATGCCCAAGAGAAATTGGCATTTGATTTACTCGAGCACGAAATTCAGCATCAGGGACAACTCATTCGTTATCTCTATGGGCTCAAACTCGGAATTCCTGCCGGCTTGAAGGCGAGGTATCATCTTGACTAGCAGAGCACATAAAGGAGTCAGTCCGTGATTCTCGAGAAAATTGAAAAGGAAATAAAACGGCATTCAGCTTCTTCAAATCTCATTAGGCGTGAAAAAGAGAATTTTAGAAATGGAGCTCGATGGCTTGGACTTCGCACTCCCATTACACGAAAAATTGCGACGGAATCTTTCCAGTCTATTCGCTCGTACCCAAAAAATGAAATCTTGATTTTATGCGAAGAGCTTTTAGAAGAGGGCTATTATGAGCACAAAATAATTGCGTTTAATTGGGCTCATCGTCTCAAAAAAAATTATGAGCCGAAGGATTTCCAGGTCTTTTCTAGATGGGTTGAAAAATATATTGTCGACTGGGATGATTGCGACGACTTTTGCACACATGCTCTGGGCGAATTTCTTCTTCAGTATCCTGAGTTTTTACCTAAGGTGAAAAGATGGACTAAATCCTCTGAATGGCAACGAAGGCGTGTCGCCGCTGTTTCTCTGATCTATCCCGTACGAAAGAATAAATTTTTGAAAGAGTCTTTAGCAACTTGTCAGGCCTTGCTAAAGGACGATCACGACTTAGTTCAAAAAGGGTACGGATGGCTTTTAAAAGAGGCCTCTCGCTGCAATCAGGATGAGGTGTTCCGATTTGTCATGAAAAACAGATCCAGAATGCCGAGAGTCGCTTTGAGATATGCGGTCGAAAAGATGCACATCAATTTAGAAAAACGGCGATGACGTGAAACCGAAAGGATGCTTGTGCGTGATTTATTGAATTTACCAAAGGATCTTCCCGTGCCCCAGGATGATGGGGCTTGTTCTCATCTTGTTGGAATATCAGTTCCTGCAATACAACTTCACTCTACTGCTGACCGGCTTGTTGATTTAAGTGCCGAGGCGCAAACTCCGACAATTCTATTTTTCTATCCTCGAACAGGCGAACCAAGTAAACCAGCTCCGCCAGATTGGGATATGATTCCAGGGGCTCGAGGGTGCACACCTCAGTCATGCGGCTTTCGAGATATTTACTCTGAGTTCAAAAAAAATGGTTTTAAAGTCTATGGAGCCAGCTCCCAGACAACCATGTATCAAAAAGAATTTGTCAGTCGAAATCATATTCCATTTGAAATTTTGAGCGATGTTGAGCTTCAACTAACTGACGCCATTAAGCTTCCGACTTTTACTTATGATGGGATGAAACTTATCAAAAGGCTCGCACTTGTTTTAAACAATGGTCGCATTGAAAAAGTATTCTATCCGGTATTTCCACCGGACAAGAACGCCGAGACCGTATTGAATTGGATTAAGGAGACAAAATGATCACTGGAATTCAGGATATTTACTACAGCGTAACTGACAAAGAAAAAGCGAAGCGATTCTACACTGAAGTTCTTGGTATGTCTGTTTTGTTTGAGCATGAACATTGGATTGCGCTTGATTGTCATGGCGTAAAAATTGGTCTTCACCCAGAAGATGGACCGATTCCTCAGACTCCGCGAGATTCTCATGGAGCTCATGCAGGCGCGACTTTGACTTTGAAATCAAACAACGTTCCCGAAGATAGAAAACGAATCGAATTATTTGGGTGCAAAATATTAGGTGAAGCAGATCAGCCTTGGGGCCATATGCTGATTTTTGAAGATCCTGATGGAAATGTCCTTAAACTCATGAATCCGAAGTAGGAGTATTCATGATTGAAATTATTTACGCCAATGAAAAGTATTTTTCTAGCTTCCACGAAGCACTTTCGATAGTTGCGAAAGAGCGGATTCATATTGAGATGATTGAGGCTCCTCCTTTGGAAAAGGTTGCTTCTTTTCAGCAAGATCTCATTTCGAAAAACGCCCCTGTTTACTATGCCCTTTACCAAGGAAAATTTGTCGGCTGGTGTGACGTTTCTCCTGAGGAAAATCCTAGGCAAAATCATCGCGGTGGCCTCGGCATGGCGATTCTACCCGAATACAGGGGACAAGGCATTGGTTCGAAGCTGCTTGAACAGGCTTTGTCACATGCAAAGGAATTCGGATTAGAAAAAGTTGAGCTCAATGTTTATACATCGAACATTCCGGGAATTGCTCTCTACAAAAAGATGGGTTTTGAGGAAGAGGGCTTAATCAAAAAATATCGAAAACTCGACGGTCAGTACTTTGATTGCTTGGCGATGGGGAAGTTTTTGTGAGCCACTCCGTTTTCTCTCAAATTATTTCTGGAAAAATTCCGAGCTATAAAGTTTTCGAAAACGAATATGTTTTCGCTTTCCTCGCAAAGGATGCAATTCAACTAGGACACACTCTGATTGTCCCCAAGATTGAAGTAGACTACTTCGTCGATGTCCCAGAGCCTTACTATTCAGCCGTATTTCATGCGGCAAAGCCACTTGCGAAGGCAATTCATATGGCGACTGATTGCAAGCGAGTCGGAACTGTCATAGCGGGTTGGGATGTGCCGCACTTTCATTACCACCTTGTTCCGATGTTTGATTACTATGACCTAGATCCCAAAAGAGCCAGGCAATACAGTCACGACGAGAATAGAGAAATGCAGGAGAAGATCATTCTTAATCTTTCCGAATCTCTTAGCGAAAAGGCTGGCCTTTAATGGAATTCGGGCAGGTACACCACATCGAGTACTACGTTAACGACCTCGAAAAATCGAATCAGTTTTGGAATTGGTTTTTACAGAAGTTCGGCTATACGAAGTTCAGCGAATGGGATGGCGGCATCTCTTGGGCGCACAGAGGCGGAACCTATCTTGTCTTTTGCCAGGTAGATCAAGCCCATCTCAAAGCTCAGAACAATCGACAGGGCAATGGACTCAACCACATCGCTTTTATGGGTGGCTCCTTAACTGAACTCGATCAACTGCAAGCGGAGTTGGAAAATCGAAAAATTAGGATACTAAAACGCCAAGAAGAATACCTCTGCTTCGAAGATCCAAACGATTTTGCAGTAGAAGTTTATGCCAGATCTGAGGAAGAAAAATGATGTCCGGCTCCGATGACGAAAAGGTCAGTGTCGCCCGTGAAGGCTATTTTTCTGCGATGGCCATTCTTTTCACAGCAATCACGAGGTCCACATGAAGTCTGTCGCCGTATCTGGCGGAAGTTTAGCAACATGGTCTGAAGGCAAAGGTCGTCCGGTTATTTTTCTTCATGGCGGACCTGGCGACACTCATCACTACATGAGACGGATGGCCGCGCCGCTTTTCGACAAGTTTCAATGCATTTTTTTTGATCAGCGAGGCACCGGACTTTCCGAAGTTAAAAACCGACAGCCGAGTCAGTTTCGCTTGGAGCTGATGCTCGAAGACCTTCTAGCCGTCAAAAATGCATACACCCAAGAACCGGCAATGCTGGTTGGTCATTCGTGGGGCGCGATGTATGGCCTCTTTGCGTGTATGAATACGCCTGAACATTATGAGCGTGCCGCTCTTCTAAATATGGGACCACTCGACGCAGAAACTGGGGTGAAGACATCTGAAAACTTGTTGGCCGTCTTGACTAGTGAGGAGCGTGAATATTGGACACAGCTTCGAAAAAGAAGAAATGCCGCGAGAGATACAGGCAATTCTGATGAGGTTATGGAGTGTGATCGTCTAATGATGAATCTGAGAGTCAAATCTTGGATATTCAATCCAAATTTGCATAAGCCTTTCCTAGAAGATTATTTTCAAGATCCGCCGCCTGATAGAGACGTTAACAAATGGGTTTGGGATTCGTTAGGCAATTGGTTTTCATGGGATCAAGTACAAAAGGCGACAATGCCGCTCTGGCTTTGTGTCGGAGAAAATGATTCGACTCCAGTGGAGCAAGCAAAAAAGCTAACTGATTTACTTCCAGTATCTCAGCTTTCAATTTATGCGGAGTGTGGTCATATACCCTGGATGGAACACCCTAATAGGTTCTACTCAAATCTTCAGCACTTTTTAACTATGGACCATTTAGCATGAAGACAATCTCGATTGTTGCTCCAAACGGAGTTCGTATTGCTGATGGAATAAAAACCATTGAGGTTCGATCATGGACTCCCGAAGTCAGTCCCGATGAAGATCTTTTGATTGTTGAAAACAAGCGATACTTGAAGGTCGAAGGCGATGTTGATCCAGATGGTTATGCGGTTGCCGTTGTTCGTGTTGCCAAAGTCAGAACTTTTGACAGAAAAGATATTTCTGCTGCATGCGCTACAAGTTTTGCCGAGGGCTATTATTCTTGGGAGCTTACACATGTCAGAAAACTTCAAAATCCTTTCCCTGTTGTCGCAAGGAGGGGGATTTATGAAACTGATTTTTCTTTCCGTCCCCTCAATCGACAAGACTTTTCTATCTTACAAAAGTGGCTTGCAGAACCCCATGTGAGGGAATGGTGGCATGATGATCTCAATGCGGAGGAAATTGAAGCAAGGTATGGTCCGCGTGTTGATGGCACTGAGCCAACTCATGTCTACATCATCATCAAAGATACAAAGCCGATTGGAATAATTCAGTGGTATCTATGGTCGGACTATCCAGATCACGCGGCCCAATTGGGAGCGGATGGAACCGCAGCTGGAATAGATTTGGCGATAGGAGAAAAAGAAAGTTTAGGAAATGGACTAGGCCCAAAAATCATCCGCGAGTTTGTTAATAGGGTTGTTTTCGCTAAATCAAATGCGACTACCGTTGTGACTGATCCAGAAGAGCAGAATTCCAGGTCCTTGCAAGCGTTCAAAAAAGCTGGCTTCAATCCTCTTCGAACAACGCAGCTTCAAGGCGAAAGCTTTAAGCGAATTGTAGTGGGCCTACAGAAAGATTTTGGTCATGTATGAAAATAAGATTTCTGCTTTCTGATCTTGATGGCGTTATCCGCAAATATCCACAAAGTCGTGATCTAGCAATTGAAAATAAGTTTGGTCTACCCAGCGGCTCAATTTTTTCTGCTGCGTTCAGAAATTCGTTTTTAGAGGAAGCTGTTTGTGGTCGGATCACTGATGAAGCTTGGCGAATCGAAGTTCAGAAACAACTTTCAAAACTGTGTTCAGAGAGCATAGCAAAACAAGCTATTAATGAATGGAGCGACTTTTCAGGTCAAGTGGATCATGATTATCTTAACTATATAGATCAGCGTTTTTCGGGAATTCCTTTGGCAGTTTTGACGAATGGAACTTCCCGGTTAAAAATTGATCTAATCAAAATTGGCCTTGAAAATAGGTTTTCCCATGTTTTTAACTCCGCTGAAATTGGTGTCTGCAAGCCATCTAAAGAAATTTATCTTCACGTGTTGGACTCTTTAGGCTGTGTAGCCTCTGAAGTTCTTTTTGTAGATGATTCGGTGTCGCACGTTCAGGCTGCCCATGAGATAGGGTTTAAAACTCATCACTATCGGTCTCTGGAGCAATTTGCCGCTGAGTTTCATAGGTAATCACACAAATTATCAAAACTGGAGTTCTTGGTCCCGGTACATCTTGAGTCAGAGGAAGTGATGAAGCGAATCGTAGATATTGTAAATCATATTGAAGACAACTTGGAAAGCGACATGACGGTTCAGACCGTCTCTGCGTTTTCAGGGTATTCGCCTCATCATTTTCAAAAGATGTTTGCAGCCTGCGTGGGGCTAAGTCTTGGAAGTTATATTCGTCGAAGACGTTTGACGAAGAGTGCCCAAAGACTTGTCCAAACCCAGGATCGCATTATCGAAATCGCTCAGGATTCGGGTTTTGATTCGCAAGAGGCTTTTACGCGCGCATTTAAGTCGATGTTTGAATCAACTCCAAAAGAATACAGAGATCGCGGCTTGAATCCTGGCCTGCGAGCTCAACATCAGGTGACTGGACGATTTGTCCAGCACCTCCGTCACGAAGGAGTTGATATGCAACCACGTTTTGAAGAGAAGAGAGAATTGTTCATTATGGGTCTTGGAAAAATTTTTGAGCGAGATAATACAAAAGACATAGGCGATCTACTTTGGCCTCGTCTGATTGAGCGATTCGAGGAGATTCCACGCAAGCTTGGAAAAAATGGCGATTTTTACGTGACCTATGGTGTTTGCAAAGAAATATGGAAGGACGATCAAATTCAGGATCAGTTCAACTACTATGCAGGTGTAGAAGTTGAGCCAGGCACAAGAGCTCCGGATGGTATGGAGCTGATCCACGTTCCAAAACAAACTTATGCAGTCTTCACCCATCAGGGTAGTCTGAAAGATCTTAGTTTAACGAATCAGTACATTTGGGGCACTTGGTTGCCACAAAGTGGATATGAGTTGGCTCCCGCAATGGATCTAGAAGTTTATCCAGCGGATTTTAAACCTCCCAAGAATGAAGTGCCCTTTGAGATATGGGTGCCCATAAAAAATTAAGATATATATTCGCACTCATCTGACCAATCGCCATGGCGGAAACCCACCATGCAGTCAAATTTAAGCAACTCACCGAATTCATTTATATTCTGCTAAATGAGGGTGGCGGACATCCGCCACCCCGGCCATTCTCGGACAAATCTTCGAAATCTGAACTTCTTATTTCAAATCAATATCTTAAGTCTGTGGCTCCCTCCGAAATCGAGAGTCCCCTCTATATTGCTCTATAAGGCGGCAAGAAGTCGTCACTAGTGCGCCTTCTATTAACTCGAAACCAAGGAGGTGCATTTATGAATGCAAAACAAACTAACAAAAAAGGAGATACGAAACACGAATCAAATCTTTCTCTGATCGCTGTTGAAAAGACGGAGCATCCGTCTGTGTGGAAGCGGTTGAAGAAGGCCTTCTCGTCTTCAGATATCACTCTGGAAGACTGGCAGCATCTTGAGATGAAGCGCACACGTTCATCTCTTGGCTATGACCAGCGGAGGGATTTCTAATGTCTAGAACCCTAAAGGATAAAAGATCCATTTATCGAAATGAATCTGAAATCAATCACATCGGCAAACAAGAACCCCGGCTGAAACGTCGATTCTTAAACTTCAAAAAATCTGGGCCACCACTAGACGGCGATGAGTGCCCGGAGTGCGGAGGCCTCACTGACTTTCACAGTGGCTTTCTGACGTGCAGCGAATGCGGTTGGACTGAAGATGTTGTTGAGATGTTTGAAATGGAAAGGTTTTCAGCATGAATGAGAACAATAATTTTCCATATACCAATGTTGTCCCAATCCGAAAATCCGAACGCTTTGGAGTTTATCTAGGGGAAGTGACTTCAAGTGGCGAAGTGATCGAAGGCGAAAGCGTGGGGATCGCTCTTTTAAAACAGGGCTCGAAGAAGTTTCGTCTGAAACTATTTGTCTTTCCAGGTCATCAATACTTCATCCTGCCCGATGAAAAAGACGAATCAACGTACCTTGTTTTAAGCCTGGAAGAATATCGAAATCAAATCGGAGAAGTACGAAAAAGTTGGAGCCGAATAGGTGAAGGCCGACTTGTTGGAAGCTTCATCCAACTAAGAATTCAACTTCTTCCAGAAAATATTTTTCTCTGTCTGTATCCCGACAAAAGCGAACCCCAGGAGGACATGCTTGCGTCTTAACTTTAAAAAAGGAGGTGACTCTATGAAACGAATAAAAATGTTATCCAGTTTTTTAATCTTTACCATCACTCTGCTTCTATTACCGGAACTAAGTTTTGCGAGTGTGGAATCGTCTTTGGTGGCGATTCAAACTAAGCTTACACGAGTTATTCTTCCAACTCTTTCAATCATCGGTATTGCATGGGCCGCATTTTCTCTAATGACGGGAAATGAGCGGGCAAAAACTCATTTATGGTACGCGATCATTGGATCAGTCATTGGCTTTGGTGCACAAGCTATTGTTGACTTCATTTCGCAGACGGTGCGCTAATGAGCGACGAAAACTTACTGACTTCAACAGTTCCCCGAACTCTCGAAACAAAAAACAAAATTCTGGGACTCGAACTATCTGACGTTCTTGTCCTGCTGCTGAATCTCTCTGCGCAAAATCTCATTTTTGGATCAACTGCTCTTAAAATCCCAATGGTATTTGGCTCAAGCCTTGCGCTTGGACTCGTACTTTTTATCTTTAAGCGTGGAAAGCCAGACCAGTTTCTTCAACATTATGTGGAGCATCTTATTTCACCCACGGTCTCATCTGCCAATGCTCCGGACTCTAAGTATCGTCGCTTTGGAAATGGCGGTGCCCTATGAGTTTAACTCCATCCCTTTCTGAAAGTCTTCCGTTCTGGGAATTTGAATCGAGTCCGTTTCCCCATGCAATTTTGTGGGATGGATCAATTTCAACAGGCTTCGAATTACTTCCTCTTGATATTGAGTGCTTTGACGAATCTAGAATCAATCAACTTACCATGGGGCTTCGTGCCTTTGCGAACTCTTTGCCAGAAGGTATGACGGCGCAATTTTTAGTTAAGATTGAGTCGGATGTTGAAGATGTTCTCCATGCCCACACGGGACTTGTCACAACTAAGAATTCATTTTTAAAAACTTTAGATCAGAAACGCGCTGAAGCTCTATCAGAACAAGTTAAAAATGGAACTCTCTTTCGTCCGAGACTTCTATTTTTTCTAAGAACCGAAAATGCCGAGCGTCCTGGGCCGCTTGCTTTTTCAGGTACAAAGAAATTTTCCTTGGAGTTTGAAAAAGACTTTGAGTCCCGGTTGCAGAGTCTTAGTCAGGCAACTGAAACAGCCAAGGCCACACTCGCCTCTATGGGGTTTGTTACAGATGACTGTTCAAAAGAAAACCTGATTGAGATCTTGTATGAGCATATGAATCCAAAACGCTCTAGTGGGATTACTCCACCACAGATCGTAAAAAGAGAAACGGATCTAGACGATATTTCACCAAGAGCACAGCTTGTATTTGGCGACTTAATTTTAGATCAAGAGGATTTTATTTTAGATGGTCTGAAGACTCGGATCATCACTCTCAAGACTCTTCCAGAAATGACCTTTGCTGGAATGATGAGTGGTTTTTTAGCTCTTCCATTTAAGTATGAACTCTTGTTCTCGTTCAAAATCCCTGAACAGAGCAAAGAGATAAAAAGTCTTGAGCAAAAACGGCGAATGGCTCATTCGCTTTCAAGCTCATCGGGCAACCGGGTATCTGATTTAGAAAGTGAATCCCGCCTGTCCCAAACAACGGATTTAATCCGCGAAATTATCGAAACAGGTCAGCGAATTTTTCAAGCAGAACTCTTCATAATCTTAAGAGATATTCCAAACCATGAGGGAGAGAGACGACTAAATCTACATACAAAAGAAGTTCTATCTCGCTTTAAAACTTTGAGTGGTTCTGAGGGAACTCAGGAAACTGTCGGCAGTTGGAAGGCATTTAGATCGGATTTGCCGTTAGCCCCCATGTCCATGGTGCGGGCAAAACGAATGAAGACGAATAACCTGGTTGATTTCTTTCCACTTTACGGTGCTGCAACTGGTGACGAGAATCCTGTTTGTCTGATTAAAACACGACTCGGGACCCTCTACTCCTTGAACCCCTATTCGGCCCGGCTAAATAATTTTAACTCTTTGGTTACGGGATCAAGTGGCTCAGGGAAAAGTTTTGCCAATAATTTCTTAATGCTTCAGCAAATTGCTCGGGGAACGAGAGTATTCGTTATCGACATTGGTGGATCATACAAGAAAATGACCGAGGTTCTGGATGGACAGTATTTTGAGATTAACCTGACGGGCCTTTATAGAATCAATCCATTTGAACTTCGTGATCCTAATCAGCCGCCTTCTGGTGAAAGGCTTAAGGGCTTAGTTAGCATCATTGAGCAAATGGTCGTCGATCAGGGTGAAAAGCTTACGAGATTTGAGCGGGTTCAGCTTGAGGCTGCGCTAACGACCGTATTTGAAAATTCGCGGGCCTCAGCAACGCCAAGATCGCCAGTTTTGTCAGATTTGGCGAAGCACTGTCTGGAAAGCGATGAGGAGTCACTACGACGAATCGGAAAGCTATTATTTCCGTGGATTGGGTCCACTCCCTACGGGCGTCTTCTTGATGGTCGCGGAAAAATCGAAGCGGATCGAACTATCGTGTCCTTTGATCTAAAAGGGCTGTCTCAGTATCCAGATCTTCAATCCGTGATGATTTTAATTCTTACGAATTTCATTTTGGAACAGGTCGAAAGTGATCGCACAATTCCTAAACGAGTTTTACTTGATGAAGCTTGGGAACTTTTAAAAAGTCCAGCGGCAAGCAACTTTATGGAATATGCAGCTCGTACATTTCGAAAAACTGGCAGTGGAATCACATTCATCACTCAAGGTGTAGAAGAAATTATCGCCAGCGGCATGGGACCAGCCATCCTAAACAATACGGCCACGAAGCTAATCATGCTGCAAAAAGGAGATACGAAAGTTTTAAGAGACGCTTTGAAGCTGAATACACAGGAGCTTCGGTTGATTCAAAGCCTTGAACAGCGCAAAGGCGTTTTCAGTGAAGGATTCTTAATGGAGGGTGAAAGCCGACAGGTCATCAGAATTCAGCCGTCACCTATGGAGTATTGGATCTCGACATCAGACGCTAGGGACAATCAATTCTTAGACAAACTAAAAACCGAGGGACTTTCACTAGAGGAGGCCCTGATTAAGGCGTCGGCACTTGCTCCGTTCGGCGTTTTTTCAATGAAGGAGGTGGCGGTATGAAAAAAAGAATTTTTGTAGTTTTGCTCTCAATGGGTTTGATGCTGGGACCAAGATACGCGAAGGCCGATCTTTTTGGTGGTGACGTTGTGGTTCTCACCCAGATTCTTGCTCAAGCTATTCAGACCGTTATTACTCTTAAAAATGTTTTAGAAAATGGAAAAGATACGCTCGATCTTATGAGAGACATCAACGCAGGTGTTCGGAGTGGTTTAGATCTCATTCGAATTATAAATCCAAATTTCAATCCTGGAGTTTATGGGGATCTGCGTGATGCAGAATCTGTTCTTCGGGCACTACAGGCGGTGTATGGCGCGGTTCCGGATGGAATGGATCAAGACCTAATGAGGTCTCAAGATCAAAGTGTTGCAGAAGTGATTTCGATGAATCGAAACCTCTATGACTACGCGGATAATGTTGATCGAGAAAAAGATCGAATTCTATTTCATGCACAAGTTGTTAGCCCCCAGGGAGCCGGAAAACTTCAGAATCAAGCACTCGGAGTTCTGATCGGTGTGACGACGCAACTTTTGCGGACACAGAGTCAGATGCTTAAGATCATGGCGCAAAACATGGCCTACGATAATCGTAAGGAAAAACTGGCAACTCAAAATTTTCAAGAAAACTATAAGGGAATTTCTCAAGGTTTAGGTGGATTACCTCGGCAAACGAATTTGCCAAGACTGGGAGGTGGAAAGTGATTCCTAATCTAGAAGTACTTGGAAGTCTTGTAAGTGATCTTTATCAAGGCCTCAGTCAACTTTTTTACCTGATGCTTCCGCTCACTATTTTGTTCTCAATTATCATTGGATATTTGAAATCAGGAGATGCGAATTTTCCAGACGTGCTTAAAAGATCCTTCGTCGCATCTCTTCTTTTGGCTTCATTTCCAGAAGTTTCAAATCTCATTTTAGATATTTGTGATGGGATCGCGCTCAAGATCGACAACATGTCGGGTCTAGAGACGTTTATGAGAATGGCAGAAGAGAAATCCAAAAGTTATGCAGTGGCAAAAAATGTTTTGCTGCTGAAGTTCGACGATTTATTTATGGCCGTTTTGAGTTTTGGAAGTTTTATTCTACTGTATCTTGCTCGCTATATCACAATCGCACTTTATTATTTCTATTGGGTGTTGCTCTCGATATGTGCGCCCTTGATGATCCTTTGCTATATCTTTCCAAGAACTGCGGGGATAACGGCAAATCTTTACCGAGGATTGATAGAAGTCGCTTGTTGGAAAATTATTTGGGCCGTGATGTCAGCCATGCTGACCTCGATATCCTTTGGGAACATCTATCAAACTGAAGGTTCCTACCTGACATTGATAATCATGAACTTCGTCATCGCAATCGCAATGCTATTTACACCAATGATCATGCGCTCACTGATTGGTGAGGGCATTCAAGCAACGGCTCAAACGATTGGAACTACTGCGGCACTTGCAATGGTTGCGTTGCCAGCAAAAATGGCAATGGTTCGACAAGTATCTCGTGAGGTTCTGTCCAATACTCGCTCCTATGCTGGCCATAAAATGCAAAATATCCAAAACAAAATTAACCGACCCAGAGGGTCGTAAAGGAGGTGGAACTATGAATAGTAAAATCAGGCTACATGCTAGCCAATACCCCAAAGCCATGAGGGAATTCGCAGAGGAAAATTTAAATCTCAAATTTCTTTGTGGAGCCTTGCTGGCACTCTTCGCCCTAATGCTTATGCTAGTACTTTATCTCGTGAAGCAAGGACCTACAGTCATCGCCCTAGACGGGACTGGAGAGGTCTCTCGGGTTGAAACCAAAATCACAGATATTCAAATTGAAGCTGCCATAAAGGAATACATTAAACATAGGTATTCATGGGATGAAAAAACGGTTGCCACCGAAATCGGTAAAGCCAAATTTTTCGTGCTCCCATCACTTGTTGCTGCATTTGAAAGATCAATGGTGGAAACAAAAAAATATGTTCGGGAAAAAAAGGTCCGTCAGCGAGTTTATCCAAAAGCCATTTCTGTTGATCTGGAAGAAAAGAGTGCGACAGTGCTTGCCGATAGAATTACAGAATTTGATAATTTAAAGGCAGCGACTGAAATGCGCTTGGTTTTCCAATTCGCGATTGAAAGTCGAACGATTGTAAACCCTTGGGGCGTCTATATCACTAAAGAAACCGAAGAGGCTGGACGATGAGAGTAATCAAAATCCTCCTTCTGAGTGTGACTCTTTGCTCGTCCTTATCAGTGGCTCAGGTTCGAAATGTTAGAGTCAAAATTGACGACATTCTGACAGTTAAAACCGCACTTGGAATTGCTACAATCATCCAGCTACCTGAAACCATACAGTCAGCAATTATCGGAGATCAGTCAGGATTTAAAGTTGAATACCTAGATCGCGCGGTGACGATTAAACCGCTTCGCTCAGGTGTAAAAACTAATCTTTACCTTGTGACCGATAAGCGGCGTTACAATGTCAGGCTCGTGACACTCAATCAAGCTTCTGCTGACTATATTGTCTACGTTAAAAATCTGGATCAAGTTATTCCATCAAGCAAGTGGACGAAGACTAAAAATTCACAACAACTTGATGGCGTGAAGCTCTCTGTTGAAAGGGTTGGACTATCAGGAAGTGGTTTTATTTTAATTGATGCAAGGTTAACCACTACTTTGTCTCAAAGCCGCTCTTTTAAGCCAAGCGACTTCGAGATTAAACAAGATGGTAATTCAAAAGTGATCAACGGACTCTTCTTATCGGACCTGAAGGTTGTGAAGAATAAACCCATGTTGATCGGGATTTCACTAGCAAAGTCCGACTTAACATCAAAAAAACCGATCACCATCGAACTAAAATCCAAAAGCACATTTTCGCTGACTTTATCTGAGGGACTTTTATGGAAGTAAGGAATCCACTTGGAGGAATTTTTGAGAGAATGAAGGGTGTACTCTCGAAAATTAAGGGATCGTTCTTCCAGAAGAACAATGTTAGCCAAAAGACAGATATCAATTTTAGAGCATTCAAAGTCTTAGGAGTAATTTCGATTGTTGTATTTGTAGCGGTGGTTTTTATAATGCCAACGGAGGTGCCGGTTGAGTTTTCCGAAAAAATTGATCGACCGCAGGCAGCTCGGGACGCAGACAAAGAATCTTCTAAAGATGTAAAAAATGAATCCACTGCTGAAGACCTTTGGGGTTCGCCCAAGATGGCTTTACCTGCTGGGATGGGAAATCAGGTCAATCACAATACCTCGATGGTGATTGGGTCTAAAGGTGGAGATGCCAAGACGGAACTTCGAGCTGGAGTAAGACTGCCACTTCGGTTTTTGGATAAGGTGGTTGTATCTCAGGAGCCTGTTCCTATCTTAGCTGAACTTATTCTCGATTCTGAATCTGATTCGGGGCTGAAGCTTCCGGCGGGAACAAAATTTTATGGAGAAGCCAGCTTTCAAAAGGGATCAGACAGGGCAACTGTTCGCTTTAGTCAAATTTCTTTGCCAAGCGGAAAAATTCGAACAATTTCTGCACTTGCTTTAGGTAAAGACGGTCAGCCAGGTGTTGTCGGTCGAATTTTCTCGGACGGGATGAAAAACACCGCAGGCCAAGTCCTAACGACTTTTGTTGGAGGACTTGCCGCAGGAAGTATGCAGACAGATATCATGGGACGATCAAAGGGTGGGATTGAAAATGGACTACTTGGGGCTGTCTCCGCGACGGCTCAATCACGAGCGCAAGCCTATGGAGAAAAATTAAAAACTGAACGGGAGTGGATCGAGCTTAGCTTTGGTGTCGAATGTGATGCCGTGTTGAGTGATGCCATTAAATTGCAAGAAGGAGGTGAAATTTATGAATGAAGATAAAAAATCTGAAATGACGGATCGCGGATTTGCGATTGTAGTATTAGTCTTAGCGGTTGTTGCGAGCTGGCTTAAGTACAAATCCGAAATCATCGCCTTTTATGTCAATTGGCGTTTTGCCTTTGCCCTCGTCATCACGGTTGTTGTTGTGGCGACTTATGTGAAGCTACGAAACAAATTTGTCTCCCTCATGAAAGAGCGTGATCTAGAAAATGAAATCCTATCACCCACAGAGGGTGAGGATTCCGTTTTCGCAGGGATCACGCCAAAGGGAAAGTCCGTATTCATAAAGCAATCCTTTAGACGTATGCATACACAAGTTGTCGGAACAACGAACGCCGGTAAAACCGAGTCGGTCATTGTTCCTTGGGCGATTGATGACATTAAAAACGGTCGTGGTCTTATAATTATTGACGGAAAATCTGACCGAAGTCTTCTCGATAAACTGTATGCTTACGCGAAGAAGTATCACAGAGCTCACGATGTTCGTATTTTATCGCTTTGTAATGTGGACATCAGTCATACGTTTAATCCCTTTACAAATGGATCTGTTCTTGAAATTGCAGAGCGAGTCTTTGCGGCTCTAAATTTTGAGAACGAATACTTCAAAAGTATCCAGTATGATGCCTTCCTTCATTGTCTTCTTCTCTTAGAAGATGCGAAAATCAAGCCGACCCCATGTCGAGTTATCGACTGTTTGAAAAGTGAGAAACATCTGTCAGGGCTCGCTAGTAAAACGCAGATTCCAAAACTTAAAGATTGGGCAAAGGACTTTCTGAGTTTAAAACGCGAAGAACGCGAACAACGCACGAGCGGCCTAGTTGCTCAACTTCAAAGCTTTGCAGTCGGTGAAACAGCATCAATTTTTAATAGTGAACACTCGGATATTGATCTTGAACGGGCCTTGGCAGATGGGGAAATCATTTATTGCCAACTACCAGCCTTAAAGGTGCCAACGCTTGGTAAGGCCACGGGAAAAATTATTCTGCAATGCCTACAGAGTGCGGTTTCATCAAGACATCTAGGTAGATCAGACGACAAAAAATTTTTCTCTGTATATTTGGACGACTTCACCGAATACCTTACTCCGGGTTTTGTGACCTTGCTGAATAAATCAAGAAGCGCAAATGTTGGGATCGTATTTGCCCATCAGGCCCTTGGAGACCTTGCGGGTCTTGGCGAAGGAATTCAAAACACGATCCTGACCAACTCGAATCTTAAGGTCTTTATGAGGACAAATGAGCCTGAATCGGCTGAATATTTCTCTTCGGTGATTGGTACACTTCAAACGAACAAGGTGACTGAAAGACAAAAAGATGGATTTTTTGGAGCCGCTAAAACTGGCGACGGTTCTGTCCGCGAGGCTGAGGAATTTAAATATCATCCAAATGTTTTTAAACAAGAACTTGGTGTTGGCGAAGCAGTGGTGGTGCTTCCACATACTAAAGGCAGTCTGCCTGTCCGAATAAAGTTCAAGAAAAGCTTTGATCTGGATGCTCAGATAATTCCAAAACTTAAAAAATCAGAGCCACTCGGAATGGGGCCGATGCTTTCTGAGAAACCAATATCAGAAAGAACTGACGCTGGTTTGGATCTAATAAGCACGTCTACCAAAGAGCAAAAGGAGGTCGCATGAAGTACACAATTGTCATTCTAGTATTGGCTATATCAGGGTGTAGCCACCTTCCAAAGTGCGGAAATCCCGAAGGGGCTAAAGTTGTATTATCCGGAAAAGACACCTGTCTGGTACGCATTAGACAAGTTACTGTGGGATCTGATCTTAAGATACCTAAAAGCCTTAAGAATTCGGGACTTTCTCAGTTCACCCTTGAATGGGTCGAGCCTGCGATGATTGAGGGACGCATTGAGCTTGGTCATTTTGTGCTCTTACCAATGTCGTCTCGTCAGGAGTCTAAATGAGGACTCTTGACCAAGCTATCATCAAACGAGCTAAAGAGTTTACCGCTCGGTGGGGATTTTTAACCAGAGGTCTTTTTTTTCAGTTTTTTTGCAATAAGCAGCGTACTCAGAAATTTGAATATTGGAATCGTCTTGTCGGAACTGGTTTTTTTGTAAGATCGAAGTCCAATCCTGAGATTTTGTTTTTGAGTCGAAAAGGTCGAAAGCTTTTGGCCAGAGAAGCCAGGCCGTCAAGATTTCATATGTTCATCGAACACGACTCCATCGTTGCGAATGTTTTACTGACCCTCGAACAACATGATCTTGTTTGGGACTTTTGGCTCGAGGATGAGCTGATGAGGGACTCACTACTTGCCCACGAAGTGCTTGGTGCAGACAAGGTCCATCGAATTCCTGACCTAGTATTTGATTTGAAGACTCTGTCTGGCGGTCATGTTCGAGGCGCATTGGAAATTGAAAAAACCTTAAAGACATCTGCCCGTTATGAGAAGATGGCCCTCTCATACTGCGACTACAATCACATCAATTTAGTCTTGTTTGGTTGTGATTGCGTCTATACTTCTAGAGTTATTAAGAGATCATTTTCGGCTGGGCTTGGCGACAATCAAAGAATTGTTCCAGGCATATTTTTGTACGAAAACTTTCTTAAATCGGCACTTTCAGCAAATGTTCGATTTGCAGACAAAGAGTTTATTTTTGAGAAAATGCTTCAGCTTGTAACTCAGCAGCCAATTCAAAATTTGAACTCTAAAGCGGATAAGGATCGGACGGCTATCCGGTTTGAAAACTCACGAACTGAGGCCGCATGATGAAGAAAAACTTTGAAAATTCAACGAGATCGGACCCACCCAACCCCGCCCCCTTGAAACAAGTTTCTTCCTGTCCACCCCCACCCAACGAGTACGTGGTTGAAGGTGGACAGGAACCAGGGGGCGGGGTTGGGTGGGTAAAAGTATTAAAAATAAATTATTAAAAGGAGGTGGATATATGAGGGAAAATAAAGAACAGGAAGTAAAAACAAATAAAGATGAGAACAATGAGCAAGGTAAATTCATACGGATTTCTATGGAAGCGGATGAGGCTTTATCTTCATTGCATAAAAGGATCAATGAGAATGCAGATGCTGTTAGAGTGACAAAGGTGATGCTAGCTAGCTATGTACTTGAGAAGAATTGCCCAGGTTTTAGTGACGAGGACACCAAAATTTTGTATATGAATAACGTTTCCGAAGTGGATCTTTTGAGAGTCGCATATAAACGAGCGATAGATTCGGGCCTTATTCCTGACAACTTGCGGGAAATACTCTTTGCAAACGCGGGCTTAACTCATGGCTCCAAAAAAGTTAAAAAATCTAGACAACCAAATGGTAGCATTGCTACCATTGATGAATCGGAGGCAAGTTGAAACCTCAAGAGTTTAAGAAAATTCGAGAGTCTTTTAACTTAACTCAAAGTGAGTTGGCAGAATGTTTAGGGCTGACCCAAAAAACTGTCAGCCAATACGAAATGGGTTTTCGTGTACCTGGCCCGACCGTACAGGTTGTGATGAAAACTCTAGATCGTATAAAGCCCAATCGGTTTAAAACTCTTTTAGAAATCATGAAAGAAGTTGCGGAAGAATTGAGGGCAGCCAAATCTAAGCGGAAACAGTCTTGAGAAGGCGTAAAGTAAAGAGGGAATCAAAAACGATGAATCAGTTACCGCCAATCAATGTAGAGTATGTAGTGGACGAGTCAGTGAACTCACTTCGGCGTAACGAGGAAATTGTCGAGATTCTTTATCAAATGATGCTTCATCAGCCAAAGCGAGGCAGGCCGCGAAAAGTTGAGAGTTGGGAGGAATCAGATGCCGCATAAAATCGGGGCGTACTTAAGAGTGAGTACAGAAGAACAGGCCGCGGCTGTCGAGGGGTCCCTCGATAATCAAAGATATCGCCTCAAAGCTTATGTAGACTCAAAAAATATCCAAGAAAAATCGTGGGGCAAGATTATCGATTTTTATGTTGATGATGGTTATTCTGCCAAGGATACGAATAGGCCAGCTTACCAAAGAATGCTGTTAGATCTGAAAAGTAAGAAGATTGATTTAATTTTAGTGCCTGACTTATCTCGCCTATCTCGTAACCTGCTCGACTTCTGTGGTTTACTTAGTTTTCTTGAAAAACATAAGTCTGAATTTCTTTCGATAAAAGAACAGTTCGATACGAGTACTTCAATTGGCCGAATGATGGTTTATCAAATCATTACACTGGCTCAGTTTGAAAGAGAGCAAACCTCCGAGCGTGTCGCACTCGGAGCTCACGCACGGGCAATGCGTGGGTTGCTCAATGGCGGTCGGTCGATATTGGGTTTCGATAAAGATCCTACTAAGCCAGGAACTTATGTTGTGAATTCTGATGAAGCAAAAATAGTTCGTCGAATTTTCGAACTGTATTTGGAGCAAGGCTCTAAATCTCGCACTATTCAGAAATTGAATGAACTTGGAATTCAACCAAAGTGTGTTCCTACCTTAAAGGGAACCACTCGCCAACGGGATTGGTCTGTTGAAAATCTGGGATACCTCCTTAGTAATGCGACGTATAACGGGCATCTTGAAGTGAATAAGCGTCGTAAGGCCTTGGATCAGGAGTCTTTGAAGCCCCATCATCGTTATCAAGTGGTTAAAGCTCCTTGGCCAGCAATTGTTTCGGATGATTTATTCAACAAGGTTCAAGAACAACTTGAGACGGGTAAATTAATTGAACGCACGAGGCTTCAGGGCTCAAGCCCACGTCTCTATATCTTGTCGGGCATTTTTAAATGCGCTGAGTGTGGCGAGTCCCTCGTAGGACAGTCTTATCACGGATCTAATTCCGTCTTTAGATACTACGGGCATACCACCAAAGGCTCTAAAAATGGTTGTAAGGTTCAACGAGTGTCCGCAGATGTAATTGAAGACGCGGTCATTAAATATTTACGCGATAGTTTGGTTGATTCGAATCACCTTAAACAACTGCAAGCTAAGTTGAGTGTTCTCACGGCTAGATCAACAATGGACTACACAGAACAAGCTGCAAGATTACAAAAGGAACTAGTTCTTGTTGAGCAAGAGGCGACCAATATCTTTAGAATGCAGGGACAAGGTGACTTTGGTTCAGAAGTTTTAAAGATGATGTCTGAACGGCTTGAAGTGATTGCGAAGTTAAAGAATCAATACATCGAAAGTTTAAAAATGTTTGAGTCCATGCAAAATGATGTTGATGGTGCTTCGGAGTCAGCACAATTTATTCGCTCGACAATTGTGGATTTTGATAAAGGTTTTGATAAGGCTCCGATGGGGCTGAAGAAACGATTGGTACGCAACACTCTTAAGCAAGTCGTGTTAGCTCATGATAAATTGGCGTTTTGGTTTCTTACGAATCCAGATGAAAAAGGGTCTGAAGGCCGGAAACTCCATTTAGTTCGAGATGAGCAAAGCGAAGTCGGCGTTTCGCTGGTTTCTGGGGACAATTTTGGACCTTCTAACCTGCCGGTCCATCGTTTGGATATTGGTAAGCTTGGTGACCTCAGCTTGCAAACAAGCAATGTCACTGAAGTCCCATGATTTCATACACTTAGAAATTTCTAATTACAATCAGCAGACGCCTGAAGTCATTAAATTATACGAAAATGGTCTCTCATTACGCGATATAGAGGCTCGCCTTGGAATATCGAAAACCAGAATTCGCGGCCTTCTCATTAAGGCTGGCATTTCTCTCAGGGACTCAGCTCAGGAAAAGCAAAGAGCAACTCAGGGAAGTCGTTCAAAAAAAGCTGTGAAGCCGCCTTACGGATTCTGCTTCTATGAGGGTCGCGTTGTAAGGCATCCGAAAGAATACCCGCATTTACTTTCGATCATTCAGCGGTGGAAGTCGGGTCGACCGCTGAATTCCATAGCCACTTGGTTAAATGGAAAAAAGATTCGCTCTCCAATGGGCAAGCAGTGGTCTTGGAATTCTATCGCAAACATCATTCAAAGAATTAAGTTAGGTCAACTCATTGAAAACGGAGGTCACTATGAACTTAGATAAACTCATCGCAATTGCCACCGGATTCGTAATCGCATTTTCGGCCATCGGCAATCTCGATACACTTCAAACGTGGATTTGGCGGGCCCAAGCTAAGCTGATTTATGAATCACGTACGGAGACGTGGGGAAGCCCAAGATTTTTCCAGCGCGAACCGTCTCAATTTGAGATACCTATTCTAAGACGCCGCACTTTGGAATTAGCGCCAACGACATGTCAATTTCAAAGAGCGACACGCTTGGCCAGTCATATCAAATTACATCGTCTGGATGACTTAAGGGGGCGCTAGTGGTACCAATTCTTTCAAATATAAGACAGTTCAAAATATGGCTAAGAAAGCATTTCGGAGTCTCTGCTAATCTTTTTAGCGGTTCTAATGAATTGTATTTAAGGATTCAGAATGAAACATTACGACGTTGTAATTATCGGGGCAGGGACTGCTGGGTTATCTGCAAGAAAAGTTGTCTCTAAGTATACGCAAAACTATGTCGTGATTGATGACGGAACATTGGGCACTACCTGCGCTCGCGTGGGGTGCATGCCTTCAAAAGCGTTCATCCAAGTAGCTAACGACTTCCATCGAAGAAATTCATTTCAAGAAGTTGGTATAGCTGGATCGGAAGCATTAAAAGTTGATTCTGAAAAAGTGATGTCCCACACGCGCAAACTCCGAGATCGATTCGTTAGATCCGTTCTCGGCGGAATGGAAGAGTGGAAGGACCAGCATTTCATTGGAAAACGAGCCCGCTTCATAAATCGAAATGAAATTGATTTAGGCGACTCGAAAATTAGCGGAAGCAAAATAATTATCGCAACTGGTTCAAGCCCGGTCGTCCCTAAACCTTGGCTGGAGTTTTCCGACCTGTTTCACGACACGAATTCGTTCTTTGAACTGAGCAAACTTCCTCGATCCGTCGGAGTCATTGGTTTGGGTGTTATTGGCATTGAGCTTGGTCAAGCCTTACATCGATTAGGTGTTGAGGTCGTTGGAATTTCCAAAGGCCCGGCCATGGCGGGATTGAGCGATCCTAAGCTTATTGAGTATACGTCCAAGAAATTGGGCGAGGAATTGAATCTTGATTTTTCCGGCGTCAAAAGTCTCGCGCGCAAGGACGGTAAACTTTTGATTCAGACTCATGACCGGGAATATCTCGTTGAAAAAGCGCTTATCTCGGTCGGTCGAAGTCCCAATTTATCTAATCTTGGCTTAGAAAATCTTCCGGTTGAGCTTGATGGGCAAGGGATACCACGTTTTAACGAAAAGAGCTGCCAGTTACACGGAGCAGAGAACGTCTTTATTGCCGGTGACGTTGATGGCTTGAGAGCCATCTTGCATGAGTCTGCGGACGACGGTGCGATAGCTGGTTTCAATGCGTGTCAGGATAAAGTACAAGAGTACAAAAGGAGAACTTGGCTTGGAATTACATTCTCTTCGCCTAATATCGCAACGGTCGGAAAACGCTATAGCGATCTGATCAGCGAAAAAAAAGATTTTGAGTATGGTGAAGTCAGTTTTGAAGGTCAGGGGCGCTCGATTGTTATGCTAAGTGAAAAAGGCCATCTCAGAGTTTACGGCGATAAGAAGAACAACCAAATTCTTGGTGCCGAACTCTTTGCTCCGTCAGGCGAGCACATCGCACATTTACTAGCCTGGGTTATCTCTCAGAAAATGACTGTAGGAGAAGTCTTACAGCTTCCATTCTATCATCCAGCAGTGGAAGAGGGCCTAAGAACTGCCCTTCGGGACCTAGCCAAAAAGTTGCCGGAAACGCGATCACCTATAGAAATTGCTGTCTGCCAGGAACACGACACTTCCATGTGTGAGTAGATATGAAAATAGCCGTCGCTTCAGATCACGCGGGATTTCACTATAAGGAACTGGTCAAAAGCTACCTAATTTCCATAGGCGTGGAAGTCAGTGATTTCGGAACAGACTCTGAAGAACAGTGTGATTATCCAGATTTTGTTATTCCTACAGCCAGGGCATTGCGGGATGGTCAAGTCGAGCGAGCCATCGTACTGGGGGGCTCTGGCAATGGTGAGGCCATTGCAGCAAATCGAATCAAGGGTGTTCGTTGCTGTCTGTGTTTGACAGTAGAGTTGGCAAAACTAGCACGAATGCACAATGATTCTAACGCAATTTCACTGGGGCAACGGATTATTCCCGAAGATCAACTGATAGAGATAGTGAAAGCTTGGTTAGAGACTCCATTTGAAGGAGGCCGCCACATTCCTCGCATAAAGAAAATAGAGTCCCTTAGCCAGCATTCAATTACAGATTAACCGACTCGGTAAGCTTTCTGCATTTCCTGAGGTAGCTTTTTTAGCCACTGTGAAACATTGAAGCCTTTTCTGCCGTCACCATTAAGTTTAGTAAAATACATGTGTTCATCCCAGCGCGCACCGAAATCTAGCTCTGCGAGACTTACCAGTTTTTTATTTCTGCGAAGACGATACTTTTGGTGGTAATCTTCGGCGGACCAAAAATAGCCCTTTTGCTCTCCGGCCTCAATCACCTCGGGAGAGTTCTCTTTTCCAATCGCCTGAATCAGTTCTTCAGCCACTTGTTTTTGCTCTCGATCATAAACAAAAAGTATTGGGCGATACTGACCTTGCTTTCTACCAGTTACAAACCATGATTCAAAATTTCCCAGAAGATTCCTGTAGCTGATTAGCTCTTTATCGTAAACCACTCTGACGACTTCAGCGTGTCCCTTGATGTCGCGGTAATTCGGCGCAAGAGTTGATGCTCCCGCGTAGCCTACGCGTGTTTGCACAACTCCCGGCATTCCTCCAAAATTAGCATCCGGTCCCCAAAAACAACCCATGGCGAAAACCGTTTGATTGAGCTTTCCGGTTTTCACTGCTTCTTCGATTGCTTCAGGGCATGCAAATTTATAGCTTTCAACAACGTCTTCTATATTCATTTTCTGATCCAACATATTTTTCTCCTAACTTTCAAGAATTGAAGCCACGCCCATTCCTCCAGCCGTGCAAACGACGATAAGGCCACGTTTTCCAGGACCAGCTGAGTGAAGTATCTTTGCTAAAACTCCGACGATCTTAGCACCAGTGGCCGCAAACGGGTGGCCAAGGGCAATGCTGCTACCACGAGTATTTAATTTCGAGCGATCAATTTTTCCAAGAGGCTCTGAGCGCCCCAATCGTGCTTTGCAGTACTCAGCAGACTCCCACGCCTTCATCGTACAAAGCACCTGTCCAGCGAAAGCCTCGTGAATTTCGTAAAAATCAAAATCTTGAAGCTTTAAATTATTTCGCTTCAATAACTCACTCCAGCGACATAATCCACGGCAGAAGTATGCGAATCCACGATCTTTGCAAGCAGCGGCCAATTATTCTTTTTAGCCTCTTCCTCGGAAGCCAAAAGAACTGTGGATGAACCGTCCGTGAGCGAACTCGAATTTCCTGCTGTCAGAGTTCCTTTTTCGGACCGATCAAATGCTGGCTTTAGCTTTGCTAACTTTTCTAAAGTCGTATCGCCACGCATGATTCCGTCTGTGCTTTTTCCTAAGAACGGAAAAACAAGATCGGCATAAAAACCTTCTTTGTACGCTTTCGCGGCGTTCAGATGACTTGCCAGAGCCAGCTCGTCTTGTTCTTGCCGAGAAATTTTCCATTCTTTAACCATTAACTCACAATGTTCACCCATTGACTTCCCTGTTCGCGGCTCAACGACGGCGGGTGGCACGGGTTTTAAATCGCTCGGTCTAAAGCTCAAAAATATTTTTAGTTTCTCGCCGAGTGTTCTGGCCGAATTCAATGAAACAAGCTTCTGCGAGAACGAACGACTAACCATAATTGGCAAATCGCTATTGCTATCCACGCCGCCCGCAATACCGCTCTCGATTTGGTAGCTGGAAATTTTGTGTGCTATCTGAATCGTGGTTTCTAAACTGGTGCCGCAAGCCCGTTGAACATTATATGCTGGCGTATTCGGATGTAAGCCAGAAGCCTGAACAACTTCACGCGCGAAGTTCCAGTTAGCTGAACTTTGCATGAGTGCCCCCAGAGCCACGTCACCCACGACTTTGCCCTTTAAGTTATATCTTTCGACTAAACTTATCAGGCTAGCGGTCATTAGTTCTGGCGTGGTGACATCTCGATAGGCGGTCATTGATTTCATAAATGGAATACGGACTCCACCAACGATATAAGTAGTTCTTGTTTTCATAATTTCACCTCTGGCTTTGTGGGCCTTTCTAAACTGGCGGCCTTTAACCACTTGTCGAGATCCTTGAACTTGGGGTTTCTCAGCTTCTTTGTCCCGAGCAGTATTGTCGGAAAATTTAACTTTCCATTCGTATAAAGGGATCGCAGTTCATCAGCTGCCGCGTCGTCTTCGTGAACATCTAAAAAATCAAACTCGATTCCTTTTTCTTTTAAGTACGACTGGTAAATCTTGGTTTTATGGCAGTCCTTATGACCGAACAGCTTAATCACCACGATCTCCTCCTTTCTTCTAAAATTACTCTACAAACTTCAACGACTCGGAGTTGATGCAGAATCGAGCCCCAGAGGGCTCAGGACCATCTGGAAAAACGTGCCCTAAGTGGGCTTCGCACACATTGCATAGTACTTCGATTCTTCGTCCGTAAGTCGTGTCCAGTTCATACTGAATTACGTTGTCGGCGACGGGTTCAGAAAAACTCGGCCAACCTGTTCCCGAATCAAATTTAACGTTCGAGTCAAAAAGTTCGGTGTCGCACCCTGCGCAGGCATACCGTCCCGCCTCATAAAATGAACAGAGTTCCCCAGTGTGAGGGCGCTCGGTGCCTTTCTTCCGCATGACATTAAATTGAGCGGGCGTCAGAATTTTTTTCCACTCTTCCTCGCTCTTTTCTACTTTTCTAGGCGGAGCCGGAGTGCCGTTATCGAGATAGTTGTTAATGCTTTCCCAGTTGAACATAAATTTGCCCCTTTATTTTTTCGGTTTGTTCTTTAGCTATCAATCCACGCGAAGAAGTCAGTCGCGCTACCAATGAATTTTCCATCCACAAAAACTTGCGGAACAGTTTGAAGGTTGGTTTTTTTCTTCAACTCATCATAAGTCTTGGGATCGTCATCCACGCGAATTTGTTTGAAATCGACTTTTTCAGAAGTTAAGTACTCCTTCACGCGTTTACTAAACGGACAATGGTCTTTTGTGTAGATTACAACGTTCTTAAGTTCTTTCATTTTTTCCTCTTTCGTTTGATTCATGGTTTAATCTCTTTCAAAATGGCACGTGTACCCGTGGGGATTCTTCTTCAAATAGTTTTGGTGATACTCCTCAGCGTCATAAAACTCTTTTTCCAAGGCTACCGTCGTGACCACGGGATTGTCGAAGCGACCGATTTCATCGACCTCCCCAATCACGTTCTCAATAATCACCTTCTGCGCATCATCACGATAGAAAACAGCGGATCGATACGAGGTGCCGACATCATTGCCTTGGCGATTCTTCGTGGTCGGATCGTGAATCTTAAAAAAGTAATGTAGAATCTCTTCGAGAGAGATTTCATCTTCATCGTATTCCACGCGAACAGCTTCGGCGTGACCCGTTTTCCCTGTTCTGATATCAGCATAGGTAGGATCATCAAAGTCTCCGCCAGAGTAGCCCACCTTCGTTGATGTCACGCCATCCAGATTCTTAAGGAGATCTTCGAGACCCCAAAAACACCCTCCAGCAACGATCACATAATTTAGTTTCATACAGTCTCCTTCGTTTTCAGCCGTAATCTTATAGAACTGACTATACGGCATAAAAAATGGATATAATATGCTCAATAGTTCGGATAATATGACCTATTGAACGATTCGGTAGGGTTAAGTATGGGATCTAAACGGCGTTGGAGTAGCCGAGGTTTTATACCAAAGTGCGTAAGATGCCATGAGAACCAAGAAGAATAAAAACGGGAAAATCGCGTTCACAGAATCATCAGCTAAGATATGAGAGGCAGTAGCTCCAAGAAAATTGATCGCAAACCCCGCATAGGCCCATTCTTTTAATCTAGGTATTTTACCAGTTAGAATTGCTAATCCACCCAAGACTTTCGCAAAGCCCAAAATTTTCATCAGATAAAGAGGATAACCAAGAAGTTGCATCGTCTTAACGATGGATTCCGGTCCGCTAGTGAACAGCTCCACTAATCCGCCGCCGGCTCCTGGAACCATGAGCAATATTGTTAATACCCAATAAATAATTCGATTTCGTTTTGTTGTATCCATTTTTTCTCCATTGCTATTGCTTCGATTTGTCTTACTAATGAAATTGACTATACGGCATAAATATCGTATATATCATGCTTAATAGTTCGGATAATATGACTTATTGAACACTTTTGGTAGGAAAAAATATGGATGTTCTCAGTGAAATTTTAGATAAGGTAGAGCTTACTAGCAGCTACTGGTATCGAACCTCATTTGCTGGAGACTGGGGCATCCATCTTCCTCAGGATGAAAATCTGGCGATATTTCACATCGTCACTCGCGGCGAGTTTTGGTACGAGGTGCCGAAGCTTAAACTGAAGGCCCTGGCAGAGCAGGGTGATATTTTGATCTTATTCAAAGGTATGGAGCACACCATGACCAGTGCGCCAAAGATGAAGGCCGAGCCCGCGGTCAAATTTAGATCCAAGGCCAACCTTACCGAGGCTCAAGTCCTGGAGTACGGCGATCAAAACAAACCAAAAGCAAACGTTGTTTGCGGACATTTTTGTTTTAATGGCGGGCCCGATCATCCATTTTTAAGTTCGCTGCCAAACGTCGTGCATGTGAAGAGCACCGAGAACTCGCACTCCCCTTGGCTTGCCATGCATTTAAGTATGATAGAGCAAGAAGCAAAATCAGGGCTCCCCGGAAGCAACACTCTGGTCAGGAAGCTGACAGAAATTATCTTCGTGCAAGCCTTAAGAATTCACATGCACAAACACAATAAACAGACAGGGTTTTTCAAACTGATCGAGAACCCGCAGATCAGCAAAACCCTAGAAGCTATCCATCATAGTCTCGATAAAAAATGGGGTCTTGACGATCTAGCTGAGATTGCTGGGATGTCTCGTACCAACTACAGCGTTAAATTTAAGGAGCTGTCTGGCATGACGCCTCTTGATTATTTAACTTATTGTCGGCTTGAAAAAGCGAAGCAGCTGCTTAAAGAATCCGGGAAGTCTGTTCCCGAGGTGAGTGAAGCCGTCGGATATCCGGCGCACGAACACTTTCAAAAATTGTTTAAGAAAAGAATTGGTTTAACTCCAAGTGCTTACCGAAAAGAAAACTCTAGAAAGGTATGAAAATGAAAATCTATAACTCTCCTGTGAACAAAATTGCTTTCTGGGTCATCGTCGTCGGTAGTGTATTCTGTCTTCTTCTCCCTTTGTTCTTACCTCTTCTTCCTCTGCACTACTTGAAGGGTTATGGCGAAATAGGAGATGCTTTTGGAGGTATTTCGAACCCATTCGTACAGATACTAGGTTCAGTGGTTTTGTTTTTAGCGCTGAAAGCCCAGATTGATGCGAATAGAATCCTTCATCAGCAAATCGAAAAAGAAAACATGAAGGAGCAACTAAGGCACGAGTTAGATCAACTTCACGAACTTTATATGTTCGTCGAAAGAAACATCAAAAATTTTAGTTACGATCAAGAAAAGGTCGTTGATGGCAAGACGCAAATGATCCTTCTTTATTCTCGACGCGCGATTAAATGTTTTATTGAGGATCTAGAGAACTTGGATGTTGATATTCACAAAGATGGCGACGTATTGATGTTCGACGGGGTCAAAGAAATTATGAGCATCTTGTACAGCGTTGAACTATTTTTCAATAAAATTAAAGACAGCGAAATCGCACCTTATCACAAGAATTTTTATAAAACTCTTATGCAGCACGAGCTACTCTTCAGTATTTTTCCTTACCAAGAACTCGATAATCAAGCTCATCTAAGGCATGAACCTTGCGATGAGTGCGGTGTATACCATGCGAATTATCCGCCACTGATTTATGATCGACTACAGGAAATTAAGAAAAGTTTCATCTTATAGTTTGCCACGATGCTGGATATTCGTTCGATATTTCCCTCTTCGGCAAAAAGTTCGTATTCAGTCAGGCATTGGCACATCAAGAAACCGTCGAACTATTAAACAATGATTATTCAAATTTTCTTTAATGCGCTAGAATTACTTAAAGTATTATTGTCTGGGATTTGCAACATATTTATTCGAACAGTTTAAAACGAAAAGAGAGGTCCCTATGAGACGAAGTTTGACAATTTTGAGCGTAGTGACAATATTTTTTACGACGCTTTCTGCATTAGCCGATGGCGGTGTTAATTGCATTGTTAACGGCGTGAACTATCCATTATCTCAAGAGAAGCTTCAGCAAACTGAGGGATTTAAATTTGCCCAGGGTTTGGCCCAAAACTTGGAACTTAATTTGAGCGTAGATTCAGAACTGGATAACACATATCAATTGGAAATCCTTCTGATAGAAGGTAAAAAAACTACTGCAGTTGTCACTGTATCCGGCGAACTTGGAAAAAAAGGGTTTTTCTATAACGGGATTCCGTCAGGTGCAGATCGGAATGTCACTATTTTGTGTAGACAGGGTAGCTGACTTTAAACCTTTCGTTTAAAAATCGATCCATCTTGTATTCTGTGGTGGAAATCCGCCACCTACGCATTGGATTAATCGACATACAATCAGTAGCTTACATAAAGCCAATGTGTGGTGGCAAAACGACCATGCACTTTTTACTTGGAATAAGCTTACATTTGTCCGCTATATAAACACCAAATCGACTATAACAATTTTTAGTTATTAAGTTGCGGACTTTATCTCGGCACCACTTTTGTATAGGTAGTCCCCGGTACGGGGGTACAAAGGGTGCAACACAATATCCTGTTAGTAGATGACGATGCGGGATTTCGGGGGTCGATGTCGGCCTTCCTTGAAGACGAGGGTTTCTTCGTCCGAGCTGTATCCAGCGGCGACGAAGGCATTGCACTGATTCGCCAAAAGATCATTCCGTTTTCATTGGCTCTTGTTGATTATCACATGCCTGGTGTTCAAGGGCCGGAAGCTATCCGAAAATTTAAAGAACTTGATCCAAGTTTAACTGTACTGGCCCTTTCGGGTGACGATTCAATTGATGCCCATAATAAATCCTTAGACTCTGGCGCTGTCTTTTTCGTTGAGAAAGATATTGGCGAGGCAAAGCTTTTAGGGATTCTTCACAGAGCTTGTCGTGAAGTCGAGCGACGAGTGAAGCCAGTTGTTATTGCGACTCATTCGGAAAATCAAAAGCTCATTGCGTCTGTGGGAATGATCGGTGTTTCCGAACCAATGGCCGAGATTGCCAAACTTATTCTAAAATTTGGTCCTTCAAACGACTCGGTTCTTATTCGCGGTGAGAATGGGACAGGAAAAGAAAAAGTAGCACGGGCAATTCATAACCACTCACAGCGGAGTGCTAAACCATTCGTTGCTGTGAACTGTGCCGCTATCCCCGAAAATTTAATCGAAAGCGAATTATTCGGCCACGAGAAAGGTGCATTCACCGGAGCCGCTCGTAGCCGTAAAGGTCATTTTGAAGCTGCAAATGGCGGAACGATATTTTTAGATGAAATCGGAGAAATGCCGAAACATCTTCAGGCGACTCTTCTTCGCGTACTTCAAGAAAAAACCATCACTCCTGTTGGTTCAACAGAAAATCGTCGGATTGACTTTAGGTTGATCTCGGCAACAAATGCGCCTCTAGAAAATCTGATTGAAGATAAGAATTTTCGGGAAGATCTGTTCTTTCGAATCAATGTACTGCCTATCAATATTAAGCCGCTTCGTGATCGACCAGAGGACATTCCGGTTTTGGCGCTAGCCTTTCTTGCGAAGGCCAATTCGGAAGGCGGGCAGAACAAAATTCTACTGGAATCAACTGCCGAAGAATTGAAAAAGCTCGCTTGGCCGGGAAATGTTCGCGAGCTCGAACACTGCATTCGTTTCTTGGTGAATCTGTCATCAGAAGACCATCTTGATGTTGAGCTGCTTAAAACTCGCAAAGACACTTCTACATTAAAAAAGAAGGTCGAAGATCTGACGACTTTGAAGTTCAGCCAAATGAACAGTGAGAAAAGTATCGTTATGAAAGCACTAGAAGAAGGCGGCTCCATAGCGGGCGCAGCTAGGCGGCTGGGTATCAGTCGCAGTACTGTGCGCGAGAAAATGAAAAAATATGGAATCGAATTAAAACGAACAAACCTAGAGGGGGTAGATTTATGAAAAAAGCAATTTTTCTTATTTTAACTGGGATCATTGGTGCTCAGGTGGCGGCTCTTGCCGATGTTGAGCAGGCGAAAATGTTAACGCCGCTACAGAAGACGCAGATAGCATGGGCTTTAAAAATTCTAGGCGAAACCAAAACGCTTTCAATGAATCAAAATCAGTGCGTTCAGTTAGATGAGGACATAATGAGTGTTCTTGAAGCTGAAGGTCACATTCAACGTAGCGGTACGCATCCAACCACTATCTGTGTTGGCGCATCCGGCATCACAAAGTAGGCTTATATGAAGGCAGCTAACATCAAATATTTAATTTTTTTCGGCCTGGTGTTGGCTGTCGGAGGAGTGCTTTCTATGAAAAGTGTAAATAAAAACAGAACATTACGAGTAGCTTTTCCGGTCAAGCTAAAGGCTACCGCCTATGAACCGACTAATATCAATCTCGATTACGAATATATTTTCTTAGAGAACGTATTCTCGCCACTTGTTGAGATTTCAAAAGATGGCTCAATTGAGCCGGGCGTTGCTGAAAAAGTCGATTGGGATGGCGACGAATTGAAACTTACGATCAGAAAAAATTTGAAAACGATTTCTGGTTCTCCAATCACCGCAAGTGACGTCGTATTTTCGCTTAAGCGTCTGCTTGTTCTTTCTGGAAATACTCATGGAAATTTCAAAGACATTGTCTGTCCAGGAGTGGAACTAAAAACTGTTGAAGATCCGTGCCCTGGTATTCGGCAGGATGAAGAACATGTCTTTTTGAATGCCAAAGGTAGAAAGTCGTTTCTTTTACCAATGCTCGGCGCAATTGATTTTGCGATCATTCCGAAATCAAGTGTCGATCCTAAAACTTTGAAGATTGTAAACTACACCGAAGCAAGTGGGCCGTATGCATTGTCGGAAGATGATGGAAACGGAAACATCACTTTGAAACTAAATCCAAACCACTACTTTGCGACATCGGAAGTTCCAGAGAAAATCGTGTTAGTTCCAACAGACACTGCCACGAAAGGCTCAAGTCTCGTCGCCTTGAAAGAAGGCCGCGTAGATCATCTCACAACCGTAGATGCGTCTAAAGCGGATGAACTGATTAAATTTGCCACGAAGAACTCAGATTTTGAAAGTCATGTGACAATGAAAATTCGAAGCTTATTTATTGTCTTCACCGAGAGAGGACAAAAAGAACTTTCCGCCGGTGAACGTCGATTCATTGGCGATAAGATGAAGGCTGCATTTTCTAAAATTTACGCCGATATTCCTGGATTTGAGCAAAGGGCCGAGTTCTTTCCAAGTCTAGGCGAAGGCGGTTTAACAACTGAACAACAAGAGCGTCTTGCTAAAGTTCGCAATCAAGATATCGCGGCTCCAAAGAAGCACTTTAAGCTCGGAATTATAAAGCGCGGCGCAATCGACGAATGGATAAATCCGATTGTGAAGGAGATTCCAGAAGCAGATTGTTATCATGAAACGAATGTACCCGACTTTAAAAAGTACGAAAAAGTCGAAGATGTTCCGCATGCCTGGGTTGCTACAACTGACACGGGCTTCATGGAAGACATCAGCCTAATTTCTTACTCACTAAATGCTGGATTGCTCGGACTTACAAAATCCGAGCGCTCGAAGTGGCTCGCCGATTATATGGCAACCGATGACAAGGCTTTGCGTATTCATAAGCTCAAAGAGCTTCACTTCCATGCTTTGACTGAGCCAGCAATTGTTCCACTGGTTGCATCTCCATACGCGGCGCTTGTTAGAAAGCCGTGGAAAATCGAACTTTCTGAACTTTATGCGAATAATCAATTATGGCGAATAAAACTCCGTTAGTCTCGTGGCTTTATTCTAAGCGCCTAGAGTTGAATCCCAAATTTAAGGAATTCAACTGGCCTGCTCGGGTTTTCCCTGGGGTATTCGACTTTGCCACGACCATTACTTGGAATGGGATTGAGTCGAATGGTCGCGGCGTGGATTCTCAGCGTGAAATCGCCTTGGAAAAATCGGTGGCTGAGGCCATTGAACGTTTGATCTGCAAAAGCATTGGGTTTGATTCTGTGGGATTTGCAGTCGCGGGAACGCACGATCCTGAAGATCACGCCAAATTTGAGGCGATGGAAAGATATTTTCTGAGCAAGCATCTGGAAGATAAAATTCCATTTTCTAAAATCGTATTTGAGAGCGGCGAAATTCAGAAATTTAAATCCGCTAATACTGACGCAACAATAGAATTCTATAGAATGCAAACTCCGAGGAACATCTTCGGTATTGTTTGCGCAATTAAATCAAATCAGACGATAGCTTTAGGTTTTGGTTTAACGGAATCTCTCGAGAAGAGTATTCAGAGATCAATGTTTGAGGCCCTGCCGAATTACGCATGGCTGACTGATGAAGGTAAAATTCTTGCCAAAGAAATGCCTTGGCATATTGAATCCAAATTTCTTTCAAAGATTGAACCTCTCCTTTCAAATCAGTTTGATCAGGTTGACGTTTCGGCAATTACACTGCCGACGCTTACGAAAATTGAAGTTTCGAAATCAGAACTCAGTATTTTAGCAAGCGCACCAATCCAGTTGGCTCGGTTTTCGGCGATGGCAGGAGATTCTCAATGAAGAATCAAACTCCTGAACAGAGAATTAAAAGTTTCGAGCGCAAGCAATATCTGGTGTCGGCGCTATGCCTTTTGATTTTCTGTGGCGTCTCGGTCGTATTTAATGCTCTTCACCTTCAGTCTGTTGCCGAAGAGAACACGCGGTTCCTATCAAGAATGGTGAAGATCGGCGATTTCAGAGAGGCAAGCCTTATACTTCAAGAGGCGCGGCTATCAAGCTTCACAACGATTCATTACAAGTCTGGTCAGCCTGGCAGATCATTTGTTATTCCTCCGAAGGCAGAAGTTTTTCTGGATAATAGCATCTGGAAAAACCTGACGGTTGATTCCATTAGCGTGCCGATTGAAATTTCTCTTTCTACGAACTCATCTGATGAGATCGTATTTGAATTTGAAAGATTTCGTCTGATTCCTTACGCCATGCTTGTCTGGTTGATTTTAAACCTAATTTCAATTCCCCAAACTCGTTTTCTAAAAAGACGATTGCTGGAGCAATTCAATCGAGATTTGGAAACGGAAAAGAAAATTGCCAAAAGTGAAATTGCGCAACAGGTCCGTCATAATTTAAGAACACCTCTTGCGGCCTTGATGAGAATTCCCAAAAAACTTCCGCAGTCGGTTGCGAAAGATCGCGAACTTCTGGAACTTACAATTGGTCAGATTCGTGAATTGATCTCAAAGCTTGATGATAAGCCTGTCGATCAGTTGTCAGATCATTATGAAACTGATCTCTACGGCACTTTGATTCAGGCGAAGTGTGAGCTGGGTTTGTACGTTTCCAAGAATATCAACTTTCATTTTGAAATTGATGACATGATTTCCTCGGCGCTTGTATCGCACGTTCCCTTTGAATTTCGAGCGGTGCTAGGCAACTTGGTGACGAATTCTATAGAGGCGATTGGCGCAAGCGGAAAGATTGCTGTCCGCGCAAGAGATGATGGGGCTGAAATTGAAATTCTGGTAACTGACAGTGGTAAGGGCATTAGTCCGGAGAATTTACCGCATGTGTTCGAGAAGAGTTTTTCTCAAGGAAAAGCAAATGGATCTGGAATCGGACTTTCGCATGCGAAGGAGAATATTCAGAACTGGAGCGGTTCAATTAAAGTAGAATCTGTTCTTGGTGTTGGAACAACAATTACTATCAGACTCCCGATAAAAGATCGGGCTAAGTGGTATTTGCCTCGCCTCAAATTTAATTCGGATTCGAAAATCTATGTGCTTGATGACCAAGAATCAGGTCGCGCTTTATGGCGGTTGAAATTCGACGACACCGAGCTTTTAAAACAGACTAAATTTATGTGTCGGGGAAATGACCTGCTAGGGTTTCAGAACGCAATTCACGCGGACCCAGATAAATGTACACTCCTGTTTGACTATGACTTAGGTGCCAGTGATACGGGCCTTAAATTGCTTCAGGACATGCCTTCTACGGCAACTCGCTGTCTAGTGACGGGCCACTTCGATAGCAGCGAAGTACAGGCTGCCTGTGTCTCTAACGGGCTTTATCTAATTCCCAAGAGTCAGATTGCCGAAATCCCCTTGGTTGTTCGTCGAGCCGATTTCCTGGTACGTTAGATTCGTGCATTACTTTAGATTCATTCCGGCTTTAAATTAAGTGGCAAGCATAGAACCAATCTCTAGAATCATGCTTTGCGAAAAACGTCCTGGCACCCACCAAAGCTGGAAATCTTCGTTCACATAAGTCGGAACATTCGGTAGCTGTTGCAGCGTCTTATTTTTAAGTTCTTGTTCGACTGCATATAGAGGTAGAATCGACCACCCGTGGCCTGAAACGACGGCCTGTCTGACTCCAGAGATATGATCAATTTCGGCCACCGGTGCGGCAATTTCATTTTCAATCTTCAGCATCCCGCGAATCGTCATATCTGAGTGAATGACGTAGGGGTACTCCATAAGCTCATCAAGACTGAGGCTAGACAGTTCTTTTTTTTGCGTCGAGCTTATGCCAATCACTGGCGCTTTGAATAAACGTCGATAACGGATTTCTGGGCTTCGCGGGATATCGCAAACAAAAGCAAGGTCTATTTTTTTAGATAATAGGGCCTCTTCGACATTCGGCGAACCTGTCAGAATTTTTACCTTTTTGAGCTTGGTCTTTTTTTGAATTTTCGCGAGTAACGGCGTAAGTATTCTATCTGAAATTGTTTGCGTCGTATAAATCCGAAGCTCATCATTATTTTCCAATATTTGTTTTTGTCTCTCAACGGATTCTCTGAACCATCTGACTAGCTGTTCGCCTCTGGATGTCAGGCTCCACTTTCCACCCACTTTTTCGAGAACTGGGGCCGCCAATGCTATTTTTCCAATTTTGCGAGAAATAAAAGCCTTATCTAGCTTCAAGGCCTCTGCAAGTAGAGTGATCGAGCCATGTTTTTCAAGTTCAGAGAGAAGTTCACAATCATCCGAAGGTATCATATGTTTTTCCATTGATTAAATAATCACCATATTGATGACTATTTAGTCAACGACAATTTTATATACTAATTTATAATGGCCGAATTAAAGGGGCTAAAAATGAAACTCAAATCAGTCAAGAGCGGAATTATTTCTTTTATTTTCGTGTGCTCGTCAGCGCAAAGTGAAGTGATTGGCGCAACCCTGACCGAAACAGGTATTCCCTTAGACCAACCTTGGAAGATTCAACTTTATCAATTTGCGCAAAAAAATGTCGTGCATCCTTCATGGGGAATTACTCATTCTGAACGCGACTTCCAGGTTACGGTAGCACTCGCAAAGACTCAAAACTCTCCCATCGATATTGATATTCTATTTGCGGCAGCCTTTCTGCATGACTTGGGAGGTATTGGTTCATTTCAAAAAGAGGGTGTTGATCATGCTGTCAGGTCTGTGGAGCTTGCGGGACCACTCCTCCAATCATTTGGATTTCCGATGAGTAAGTTCGACGCCGTCAAAGAAATGATTCTGGGTCACACCTATTACGGGCCGGTACCCCAAAGTCCCCAAGCTCAATTTTTTAGGGAGGCTGATGTTTTGGATTTTCTAGGTATTATTGGAATCACACGCATCCTTGCTATTACGCAGGAGCCGGGCCAGTCTGGGAAGCTTTCTTCTACAGTGGGACTCTTAAATAAATTTATTATTGAACTGCCGACGAAATTGCTTTCTCCGTATTCCAAGTCGTTGGCGATAAAAAGAGTCAAGGAAATGCAAGATTTCATGAGTGTTCTTAAAGTTGAAACATTTGGCGGAAAGGCCTTGTGAAGAGAAAAGACGAAAGAACCCATCGTTCGGCAGTACCTTCAAAGGTACGGAGTGTAACCACAATCCGAAGTTTTAGGCTAAGGTTCAATTACAGCTTGCGACAATCTCTTCGTAGTCTCGGGCCGCATTAATCATGTTCGATATTTCAACCATAAGTTCTATTTGCGGATATTTCACATATCCGTTGTCATTTGCGTCTGGATGGGTAGGTTCAAATTTCGAAACGAAGTTCCTATTCCTGATTATTTCACATACGTTGTTAAAACAAATAACCTCTCGTTTTTCATAGGGCCCGCCCTCAGGTGTTCTGGTCGTATTAAAATTGGCGATATTCGATGAAATAACTTTCATTTCTAAGCGTATATCGTTCAAGCTTTTCTGGCACTCACTTGGGTCGGCCTTGGCACCGAATGACAATAAAATCAGATACACGAAAAAAAAGAAAGATTTCATAAGTTGGTTCCTTTGATCGGTTACCCAAAGTGTATCCGCAATTAATTGACTGGGGAACATGATTATGGTGGCGAAACTATCGCCATGGCGAATATCCGGCAGTCTTCAAAACTCAGTTAACTCATTAATATCATACCGTATAATAGATGATAGGGTGGCGATCTATCGCCATCAATGCTCTGTGAGGTCATTTCCGCAGCTTTAGCAGTTCCTAATTCGAATCAACAACTTACCCCACTGGAGCACTCGATTCGCGAGCACACCACTTGTTTTGCTCTATAGCACGGCAAGAAGTCGTCGTTAGAACGCCTTCCCTTAATTCGAAACAAAGGAGGTGCATCAATGAATGCAAAACAAATCAAAACTCAAACGGATTCAAAGCGGGGTCTGAACCTGTCTCTAATCCCGCTGGAAAAGGCGAAGCAGCCGTCACTGTGGAGTCGGCTGCGCACGGCGCTTACTTCTTCCCAAGATATGAATCTTGAGTCGTGGCAGCGGCTAGAAGCCAAACGAGGTCCGAGTTCCTTCAATCCCAACCAATGGAGGAATTTCTAATGGCTAGAACTCTTAAAGACAAAAAAGCCATTTATCGAAGTGAAGGTGAAATGGCCCATATGGGCCGTCCCGAACCGGGTCTGAAACGTCGCTTTCTCAATTTCAAAAAAGCGGGGCCACCTCTTGACGGCGACGTGTGCCCAGAGTGCGGCGGTCTTACCGATTTCCAAAGCGGATTCCTAACCTGCTGTGAATGCGGGTGGACTGAAGACGTTGTCGAAATGTTCGAAATGGAAAGGTTCTCTGCATGAACAAGAACACAGATTTTCCATTCGGCAATGTTGTTCCAATCCGCAGGTCAGACCGTTTCGGAGTTTATCTTGGTGATGTGACATCGAGCGGAGAAATCGTTGAGGGCGAAAGCGTTGGAATCGCATTTCTAAAGCAAGGTAGCAAAAAATTTCGTCTCAAACTTTTTGTGTTTCCAAGCAATCAATATTTCGTCGTTCCAGATGACAAAGACGACACAAAATACGTCGTACTCAGTCTTGAGGAATATCAACTTCCGACGGGCGAAGTTCGTTCAAGTTGGAACCGAATTGGTGAAGGCCGACTCACGGGTAGTTTTATCGCGCTTCGAATTCAGCTACTTCCCGAAAATATTTTTCTGTGTCTGTTCCCCGACAAGACCGAGGCGGCGGAGGACAGCATTGCATCTTAAATCTAACAAAGGAGGTGATTCTATGAATAGACAAAAATCGTTTCTGCTTTTTGCGCTTTTAGCTCTGACCTTGATGCTTGTTCCAGAACTTGGGATTGCGAGCGTCGAGTCTTCCCTCATGGGCATCCAAACAAAACTTACGCGTGTGATCCTGCCAACGCTTTCAATCATTGGTATTGCTTGGGCGGCATTTTCAATGATGAGCGGGAATGACAAAGCGAAAACCCATATGTGGTACGCGATCCTAGGTTCAATTATCGGATTCGGTGCTCAGGCAATCGTGGACTTCATTTCGCAGACGGTGCGCTAATGAGTGACGATACAATTCTTACTTCAACGGTGCCGCGCTCACTCGAAACCAAAAACAAAATTCTCGGGCTCGAACTTTCTGATGTTCTTGTCCTTCTTCTTAATCTTTCCGTTCAAAATCTAATCTTTGGCTCTACGAGCCTTAAAATTCCAATGGTATTCGGAACAAGTCTGATCTTGGGATTGATACTTTTCTTTTTCAAACAGGGAAAGCCAGATCAATTTCTTCAGCACTTTTTTGAACATTTCATTTCGCCAACAGTTTTCTCGGCAAATTGCACAGATCGTCAGTATCGCCGCTTTAACAAGGGCGGTGAAAAGTGAGCCAAGAAACATCACTGGGTGAGCAGCTTCCATTCTGGGAATTTGAGCAGATCCCCATTCCCCATGCCATTTTGTCAGACGGATCTCTTTCGGCTGGGGCCGAACTTTTACCTTTAGACATCGAGTGCTTTGATGAATCGCGCATCAATCAGCTTACAATGGGGCTTCGAGCGTTTACCAATTCGCTTCCCGAAGGAACGACTGCACAGTTCTTAGTAAAGGTTGAGTCTGATGTTGAAGAGGTTCTGAAGAAACATCGTAGTCTCATTTCAACGGACAACGATTTTCTGAAAGGACTCGACGACCGGCGTTCACAGCGTTTGTTGGATCAAGTTCACGCGGAAACTATCTTTCGCCCGCGACTTTTCTTTTTTCTTCGCACGTCAGGAGTTGAAAAACCGAAAGTTTTCGCATTTAGTCAAACCAAAAAGTTTTCTGAAGAATTTGAGAAAGGTTACGAAGATCGTCTTCAAACTCTTTCTCAAGGGTTAGAAAGCGCAACGAGCATGTTGTCGTCTCTTGGGTTTTCTGTCGGAACCTGTGGCCGAGAAGACATGATTAAGTTGCTTTACAGCTACTTTAATCCGAAGCGTGCAACTCAAATTAGCGAACCTGTCGTTTCTGAAAAATCTATTTCTGTAAACGATGTTTCTCCGCGAGAGCAAATCGTATTCGGCGATCTAATTTTAGACCGTGAAGACTTCGTTCTGGATCAACTGCGAACAAGAGTTCTAAGCCTTAAAACATTACCGGAAATGACTTTCGGCGGAATGATGAGTGGATTCCTTACGATGCCGTTTAAGTACACCAAGCTAAGGAAATGAAGGCGCTTGAGAGTAAACGTCGCATGGCTCACTCCCTGTCGAGTACCGCAAGCAATCGGGTTTCAGATCTAGAAAGCGAATCAAGGCTTTCGCAAACGACAGATTTGATTCGCGAGTTGATCGAAACAGGCCAGCGAATTTATCAAGCCGAGATGGTCTTGGTTCTACGCGATTCAACTACGCCGGAAGGAGAAAAGCGTTTAAATCTAAGAACAAAAGAAGTTTTATCGCGCTTTAAAACATTGAGCGGATCAGAGGGAATTCAGGAAACCGTCGGCGGTTGGAAGATCTTCCGATCTGACTTGCCATTGGCACCAATCAATTTGGTTCGTGCAAAGTCGATGAAGACAAACAACTTGGTTGATTTTCTTCCGCTTTATGGCGCCGCTACAGGCGACGACATTCCGGTCTGTTTGACGAAAACACGTCTCGGAACTTTGTATTCATACGATGCTTATTCAAATCGTTTGGCGAATTTCAACATTTTGACAACGGGGTCTAGTGGCTCAGGAAAAAGTTTCGCCAATAATTTTTTAATGCTTCAGCAGATCGCTCGCGGAACTCGTTTATATGTAATCGATATTGGCGGCTCCTACAAAAAAATGACCGAAGTCTTAGGGGGTCAGTATTTCGAGATCAACTTGAGCGGACAATACATCATCAACCCGTTTGAACTTTCAAATCCGGCAGAACCTCCAAGTGGAGATCGTCTTAAAGGATTTGTTAGCATCATCGAGCAAATGGTCGTTGATGCCGGTGAAAAGTTGAATCGCTTTGACCGTGTTCAGTTGGAAGCTGCATTAACTATTGTCTTTGAGAAAGCGCGAAGCTCTGCAACGCCGCGCTCTCCGCAATTGTCGGATCTTGCAAAGCACTGCTTGAACGACGCTGAAGATTCATTGAAGAGAATCGGAAAACTTCTTTTCCCATGGGTGGGGAAAACTCCTTACGGAAAGATACTCGATGGCAGCGGCAAAATCGCGGTTGACAAATCCATTGTCGCCTTCGATTTGAAAGGCCTTTCTCAGTATCCCGATCTTCAATCGGTTATGATCCTGATTTTGACGAACTTCATTTTGGAGCAAGTCGAAACAGATCGCACCGTTCCTAAGCGAGTTCTCCTCGATGAAGCGTGGGAGCTTTTAAAGAGTCCCGCAGCAAGTTCGTTTATGGAGTACGCCGCTCGTACTTTTCGAAAAACAGGAAGTGGAATCACCTTCATCACCCAAGGTGTTGAAGAAATCATTGCAAGCGGCATGGGGCCAGCAATTCTCAACAACACAGCCACGAAACTTGTCATGCTTCAGAAAGGAGACACGAACGTACTTCGTGAAGCCTTGAAGCTGAACTCGCAAGAACTTCGTTTGATTCAGAGTCTGGAACAGCGAAAAGGTCAATTTAGTGAAGGCTTTCTGATGGAGGGAGAAAGTCGGCAGATTATTCGGATTGAACCTTCGCCCCTTGAATACTGGATCTCAACGTCGGATGCGCGCGACAACCAATTCTTAAACGAGCTTCGTACTCAAGGGCACTCGTTAGAGTCTGCTTTGCTTAAGGCGGCAGAAGTAGCGCCCTTTGGTGTTTCTTCGATGCGGGCGGTGGCCGCATGAAAAAACAATTCATTGGAATTTTCATGTGTTTGACGCTCATGGTGTCGCCGAGAACCGCGAAGGCTGATCTTTTCGGAGGCGATGTCGCCGTGCTTGTGCAAATTCTTGCGCAAGCCATTCAAACGGTGATGACGCTTCAAAGCGTTCTTGAAAACGGCAAAGACACACTGAACTTGATGCGTGATCTCAATGCCGGAATCAGAAGCGGAATTGACGTCATTCGAATCATCAATCCGAATTTCAACCCTGGTGTTTACGGAGGTTTGAAGGACGCAGATCGAGTGCTTGCCGCGCTCGAGGCGGTTTATGGAGCTGTGCCAAAGGGAATGGATGAAGACCTCATGCGTTCTCAGGATCAGAGCGTCGCTGAGGTGATTGCAATGAATCGAAATCTCTACGACTACGCCGATCAAGTAGACAGGGAGCGTGACAAGATTCTTTACCATGCACAGGTGGTCAGCCCGCAAGGTGCCGGAAAACTTCAGAATCAAGCGTTAGGCGTATTGATCGGAGTTACGACTCAGCTTTTGCGAACGCAAAGTCAGATGCTCAAGATCATGGCCCAAAACATGGCCTACGATACGCGTAAGGAAAAGCTATCAACCCAAAATTTTCAGGAAAACTATCAAGGACTTTCTAAGGGTTTTCAGAGTCTTCCTAAAGAAACGAAGCTCCCTAGATTCGGTGGTGGCAAATGATGCCAAACCTTGAAGTCTTAGGAACTCTTGTCAGAGATCTTTATCAAGGACTCAGTCAGCTTTTCTATCTGATGTTGCCCGTGGCGATTCTGTTCTCGGTGATTTTCAGCTACTTGAAATCGGGAGAGCCAAATTACCCTGATCTGTTTAAAAGAGCATTTGTGGCAGCACTGCTGCTCGCGTGCTTTCCTGAAGTATCCAATTTTATTTTGGACGTATGCGACGGGATCGCTTCAAAGATCGACGATATGTCGGGGCTTGAAGCTTTTATGAAGATCGCTCAGGAAAAATCACTCGGTTATGCGGCAGCTCAGAAGCTTTTGCTATTAAAATTTGATGGCTTTTTTATGGCGGTATTAAGTTTTGCCAGTTTCGCTCTGCTTTACATTGCGAAGTATCTGACGGTGATCCTGTACTATTTCTATTGGGGACTTTTGTCGATTGCAGCTCCGCTGATGATTCTTTGCTATATTTTTCCGGCAACATCGAACATCACGACGAATCTGTATAAGAGCCTCATCGAAGTCGCTTCTTGGAAAATCGTCTGGGCGATTCTGTCGGCAATGTTGAAGTCAGTATCCTTTGGTTTCATTTACGAAAATGAACAGTCCTATCTGCCACTCGTCGCGATGAATTTCATCATTGCGATTGCATTGCTGTTTACGCCGAAGATTTTGCGCTCGCTAGTTGGCGAAGGTGTTCAGTCAACGGCTTCAAGCATCGGTGCGACGGCGGTGTCGGGAGTTCTTGCAACAGTTGCTCCCGTAGCGCGAATCGCGGCGGGACAGAAAATTTCACAAGCGATCATGCCCAGATCTTGGCAGTTCTCAAGCGGAGGCTCACATCGAAAACAAAACAAACGATCATAAAGGAGGTGTCATTATGAAAGATAAAATTTCAGTTCAACTTAGTTCCTATCCAAAAGCCATGCGTGAATTCGCCGAGGAAAATTTGAATATCAAATTTCTTTGCGGCGGATTACTCGCAGCAACATTTCTCATGCTAATTTTGGTTCTTTATTTGGTCAAACGAGGGCCGACAGTCATTGCACTAGATGGTAGCGGCTCGACTGCTGTTATAGAAACAAAAGTGACTGATCTTCAGATTGAGGCAGCAGCGAAGGAATATATTCGTTACCGCTACTCGTGGGATGAGAAATCAATCGGTGAACAGCTTGATCGCGCCAAGTTCTTTGTTCTTCCGTCGCTTGCGCAAGCTTTTGAGCGCTCGATGCTCGAAACGGAAAAGTTTGTGCGTGAAAAGAAAGTTCGCCAGCGCGTTTATCCAAAAGCCGTAACTGTAGATCTAAAAGAAAAGCGGATTGTCATAATCGCAGATCGCATCACAGAGTTCGACAACTTGAAGGCCGCTACGGAGCTGAAGTTGTTACTGCTGTTTGCGGTCGATGATCGAACGGTTGTAAACCCTTGGGGCGTTTATATCACCAAGGAGACCGAAGAAGGTTCTCGATGAAGGAGGTACTTGCAATCCTTTCTTTATCAATTCTTTTTGCCTCGAGCGGATTTGCTCAAATCCGTAAAGCGACGAGCAAAGAAGATCAGATTTCAACTGTCAAAACGGCGCTTGGAATCGCCACGATCTTGCAGCTTCCAGAAGTCATTCAGTCGGCAATCATTGGAGATCAATCCGGTTTTAAAATTGAATATCTAGATAAAGCTGTGACGATCAAACCGCTACGGTGGGGAGCTAAAACCAATCTGTATTTAGTGACAGAATCTCGCCGTTTCAACATCAGACTGGTAACAGGTTCTCAAGATGCGGCTGATTACATCGTCTATCTAAAAAAACCGGAACTATCCAAAGTAGAAACGAAATGGCGCACTCTAGGACGAAGCGCAACACGAAAAGATCTTAAGCTTGTTGTGAACCGTGTTGGAGTAAGCCCTGGCGGGTTCATTCTTATTGATGCGCTTCTATCTTCGACATCGCCTCAACGGATGACGATCAAGCCGGAAGCCGTCTGGATCAAACAAGCTGACGGGTCACGAGTCATAAACAGCCTTTTTATGTCCGACTCAAAAGTCGAAAAAGGAAAACCTCTTCGTCTCGGCATTTCGCTCGCTAAGTCTGATTTGTTAATCGGAAAATCCATTCTTTTCGAGATCAGTTCAGACCAAACCATCTCTCTCCAGCTTAAAGAGGGTGATTTATGGAAGTGAAAAATATCATGCAAGGCTTTCGAGAAAAACTCCGTTCGCTTAAGTCTAAGGCGAAGGGTTCATTCATCGAAGAAAATGCCTTTAGTCGAAAATTTGATCTCAACTTCAGGACACTTAAAATTCTAGCCGCCGTAGGAGTGGTGATTTTCATTGCGGTGGTGTTTTCACTGCCGACTGATATTCCTGTCGAATTCACGGAGAAAATTGACCGGCCTCAAGAAGGTCAACCTCAAGATGCTAGCGGTTCTCAGTCGAATCAAAAACCAGAATCTGCGCAAAGCCTATGGTCTGCACCAAGGGTGAGCGTTCCTTCAGGTTCGGGAAGTCAGGTTAACTATAACACGTCAATGATCATAGGGATGAAAAACGGAAATGCCAAAACCGAACTTCGCTCTGGAATTAGACTGCCGCTGCGGCTGATAGATAAAGTGATCGTATCTCAAGATCCGGTCCCGATTTTGGCCGAGCTTCTTCTTGATTCTGTTTCAGAGTCAGGTCTGAAAATTCCTGCGGGTACAAAGTTTTATGGTCAGGCCAGTTTTCAGAAAGGATCTGATAGAGCGCAAATTCGATTCGATCAAATTTCTTTGCCGAATGGACAGATCAAACGAGTTTCCGCCCAGGCATTGGATAAATCTGGTCAAGCTGGGATTAGTGGAAATGTCTTTTCAGACGGAGCGAAGAATACCGCTGGTCAGTTACTCACAACTTTTGTTGGCGGATTGGCCGCTGGAAGTATGCAAACAGATATTATGGGAAATTCCAAGGGCGGTGTTGAAAACGGTCTGCTTGGTGCTGTTGCAGCTACCGCCCAGTCGCGCGCCCAAGCCTACGGTGAAAAACTTAAAACAGAAAGAGAATGGATCGAATTAAGTCCAGGCACTGAATGCGACGCAGTTTTAAACGAATCTTTCAAACTTCAAGAAGGAGGTGAAAATTATGAGTGATGCAAACAAATCAGAAATGTCGGACAGAGGATTTCTGTTTTTAGCAGTCGCCATTGGTTCGATGGTGCTCTGGCTTCGTTACAAAATGCAAATCCTTACTTTCATTGTGAACTGGCGAATTATCGTAGCTCTTGTGGTTACTGCGGTTGCTCTTGGCGTGATCCTTAGAATTCGTAAAATGATTCGGGCCAAGAACCATGACCGAAACCTAGAGCATGAGATCGTAACTCCTTTTGAGAATGAGGACGCCGTGTTTGCTGGGCTTTCAACAAACGGAAAGAACATCTACGTTAAACAGCAGTTCCGCAAGATGCACACACAAGTTGTGGGAACAACCAACGCCGGTAAGACGGAATCTGTTATTTTGCCTTGGGCAATCGACGACATCAAAAAGGGTCGTGGTCTTCTCATCATCGACGGCAAGTCCGATGCAAGCTTGCTGAACAAGCTTTATGGCTATGCTAAACGTCATCATCGAGAAAACGATGTTCGAATTCTTTCTCTTTGTAACGTGGGTATCAGCCATACGTTCAATCCGCTGTTCGGTGGATCGGCCCTTGAGATTACGGAGCGCGTTTTCAATGCTTTCCTATTTGAAAATGAATACTTCAAGAGCATTCAGTACGATGCTTTTCTGCACTGTCTTCTGATTCTTGAGGCGGTGGAGGTTAAGCCCACTCCGCTACGCATGATCGAGTGCATGAAAAATGAGAAAGCGTTGGCAGAGCTAGCCGTGGCTTCAAAAAAACCGCGTCTTCAAATCTGGGCAGGAGACTTTCTAAAACTTAGTCGCGAGGAACGCGAACAAAGGACAAGCGGCTTAGTGGCACAACTTCAAAGCTTTGCAGTCGGCGAAACAACTTCGATATTCAATAGTGAAATTTCCGACATCAATTTGGAGCAGGCGCTTGAACATGGAGAAATCATTTATTGTCAGCTTCCGGCATTAAAAATCCCGACGTTGGGAAAAGCGACTGGTAAAATGATTCTCCAGTGCCTACAGAGCGCGGTCTCTTCTCGGCATTTGGGAAAGTACGAGAATCCAGGTTTCTTTTCAGTCTATCTCGACGACTTCACCGAATATCTAACACCGAGCTTTGTGACACTGCTGAATAAATCCAGAAGCGCCAATGTGGGAATCGTATTCGCCCACCAAGCGCTGGGCGATCTCGATGGGCTTGGTGATGGCGTTAAGAACACGATCCTAACGAATTCCAATCTAAAGGTGTTCATGCGAACGAATGAGCCCGAGTCAGCCGAATATTTTTCGGCCGTCGTCGGAACAGTACAGGGTACAAAACTGACGGAACGTCAGGCGAAGGGACTATTTGGAAGTGAAAAAACTGGCGACGGTTCTGTTCGAGATGTTGAAGAATTCAAGTTTCATCCAAATATTTTTAAGCAAGAACTTGGAATTGGAGAAGCAGTAATGGTGCTTCCACACGCCAGAGGCAGCCTGCCAATTCGCTTAAAGTTCAAAAAGTCATTTGATCTCGATAAACCCCAAATTTTGTTGATTCAAAAATCCGAACCGACAGGCCTTCCGAAGCTTGATGGCATAGCGAAGACGAATCAGCCGCAGACACCCACGCGTGGCCCTGCGGATGTGATGGCGGAGCTAACTCAGGAAAGGAAGGCAGCATGAAGAAACCAATGATTTTGCTCTCTACGCTTTTCCTAGGAGCTTGTGCCCATACGCCGAAGTGCGGAAATCCCGAGGGAGCCAGAATTGTCTTGGTGGGTGAAAAGACCTGTCAGGTTCGTATTCGGCAAGTGACGCTTGGAACAGAGCTTAAGATTCCACATTCACTAAAAGGTGCGGCACTTGCGGACTTTTCAATGGAATGGATTGAACCCACTTTAGATTCTGGCCGTATTGAGCTTGGTCACTTTGTGAAGAGGCCAAACGAAAAAATTATTTTAGCAGCTGTTACCTTTGCTGAGCGATGGGGATTTTTAACTCAAAGTCTATTTTTTGAATATCTTTGTCCGTTACGGCACGTCCAAAGTTATGAGTATTGGTCTCATTTAGTGACGTCTGGACTCTTTATTAGGTCGAAGTCGAACAGCAGGACATTGATTCTTTCTCACAAAGCCCGGTTGACGCTGGGAGATTCAACGCGACCAGCAAGGTCGCATTTTTATATTCAGCATGACGAAGTTGTGGCGCGATTGTTTCTAGCTCTGGAGCTTCGTGGGTTAATAATTGATTCATGGCTTGAAGATGAGCTTATCCGAAATCCGATCGAGGCCTACTCAGTTCTCGGCACGCAGCGACTTCATCGATTGCCTGATGTCGTTTTCGATTTGAAAAATAGTTCCGGCAGTCCTATTCGATGCGCACTGGAAATTGAACGAACCACAAAATCGGAAGCAAGATATCGGAAAATGGCTTTGGCTTATTTGAACTGTAGCAAAGTATCCGTTGTGCTCGTCGGGTGTTCGCTTAGGTCAACTGCGGAGAGCGTCCGCAAGGCATTTAATAGCGATGCTCATATTGAATTGAAACGAACCCCTGGCACATTTATTTACGAAAGTTTTGATCCCGAAAATTTAGATCTTCCGATAAGATTTCAAAATAACGAAATGTCCTTCGAGAAATTTCTTGAAGTTGTAACGAATGGTGACATCCCTAAAATCGTATTAGGACCGAAAAAACTCCGAACTGTCGTTCGGAGTTTTGAGGATGCGAAAGCGGAAGCATCTTGACCGATTTCCTAAATTTTCCTGACCACCCCCTCCCAACGAGTTGAGAGAAGGTGGTCAGGAACCGGGGGATGGGACTGGGTGGAGGAAAAAAGTAAGAAAAAATAATTGAAAATAGGAGGTGGAATATGAAGGAGGAGAAAAAGGAAAAAAGAACGGAGAATAAGTTTGAGAATGACAATTCGGTGAAGATTACGGTAACGAAGCTAATCGCTGATAGTTTGTGGGAACTTGTTGAAAAAGTTAATGCTGGTTTCGACGTAGGCAAAGTGCATCGTCAAGATGTTGCGTCGTGGATCATTTCTCATTTTCTAAAGTCGTATACAGATGTTGAAGTCGGCTTAATTCGTCAAAGCCAATACACCGACACCTTGATGATGGAGTCAGTCTATCGACGCATGAGGGAAACTGGTGAAATACCTGATTTCCTTAGAGATGCTTTACGGAAGCAGTTTCAGGGCGAACCGGAGGCTCCAAAGAAGAAAAAGCCCTTGACCACGAAGTCCATCAATGATGGACTAACTAAGTATGAGGATGTCGCATGACTGGAAAGCAATTCAAAGAAATCAGGGAAAAGTTAGGTCTTTCTCAAGACCAACTCGCGTTGATTTTGGGGCTTTCTGGAAAGAAGGCTATCAGCAATATCGAAACGGATTTCAGGAATCCGAGTCGGCTAATTGCAGCAGTCATGCAGGTGTTCTTAGAGCTTCCCGAAAAGCGGTCTTTGGAATTGAGGGATCTGCTTTTGGACATTTGCGAGCGTCAGCTAAAGTCACGGAAAGGCGGTCGTCGATGAGACGACGTCGCAAATATATTGAATCGTTCAAAATTGATCTAGAATCTACTAAAGTGAATTTGATTCCCGTCGAAGATCCATCCTCTAGTTCTGCGTCACGTAGCCAAGAGGTCATTGATCTCGCTGCGAAAATGATTCGTCTGGCCTCTAAAAAAGGTCCCGTGGCGAAGGCTGATAGGGAGGAATTCGATGCAGCAGCTTAAAATTGGTGGCTATGTTCGAGTTTCGACAGAAGAACAAGCAAGTCTTGTCGACGGATCATTAGATAATCAGAAGTACCGAATCAATGCCTTCGTTGATTTAAAGAATGTCCAAGAACCACAGTGGGGAAAGGTCGTCGATTTCTATATTGATGACGGTTATTCGGCTAAAGATACCCGTCGCCCAGCTTTTCAAAGAATGATGAGTGACCTTAAGCGAGGAAAGATCAATCACATACTGGTGGCTGATCTTTCACGACTTTCGAGAAGCATTTCTGACTTTTGTGGAATTCTAGAAGTTCTCAAAGTGCATGAGGCATCATTTCTTTCGATCAAAGAACAGTTTGATACAAGTACGCCGGCAGGCAAGATGATGCTTTATAATATGATTAACTTGGCACAATTTGAGCGCGAGCAAACTGCCGAGCGCGTTGCCCTTGGTTGTCATTCAAGGGCGATGAGAGGCCTTTTAAATGGTGGACACGAAATCCTTGGGTATAGCAAAGTTCCAGAACGAAAAAATACTTATGTAGTCAATGAAGATGAAGTCGAAATGATCCGAACGATATTTCAAAAGTTCCTCGAGCTCGGTTCTTTGAACCGTACAATTGCTGTTCTTGAGGAATTGGGGATTGGTCCGAAAATAAAGAAGAATCGTAAGGAACGGCTTATAGAGCGCGGACTTTGGACCCATCAAACATTAGGGAGCCTTCTGAGAAGTCCAGCTTACATTGGATTGAGAGAAGTTAATCGAAAGAACAAGGACACTGAATCTAGACTCCTTAAGTCGCATCAAAAATATCAACTCGTGAAAGCGACATGGAGTGGAATCGTAGATAAAGATGTTTTTGAAGCGGTGCAGGTTTTACTTGATGAGAATAAACTAAAGGAGCGCCGTCGCCTTTCGGGTTCTGAGAAACGAGTCTTTCTGGCTTCAGGAATTGTAAGGTGCGCGGAATGTGGTCGAGTTCTTGTGGGTCAATCAGCTCATGGTCAGATGAGCGTACATCGTTACTATGTGCATGGATATTCAAAAGGCGATGTCGTCACATGTTCTGTTAAAAGAATTCGAGCTGAAGAAATTGAAGATGCGTTGTCTAAGCACGTTTCCAAAATACTTCAAGACGGAAGATATCTTGATTCAGTTGCCGGAAAAATTGCAACTCAGGCAAAAGAAAAGGAATCTTCGGCAAAGGGCGAGCGGAAGCGCCTTCAAAAGGAATTGCAGGAGGTTGAGAAAGAAATGGAAGCTGCATTCAAGTTCCAAATGAAGGCAGAGCAAGAGTCTGAATCGGCCAAGTTTTTTTATGAAAAAATCGAAGTTCTGGGAAAGCGTAAAATCAGTTTAGAGAAAAATATTTCTGAAACCAGTGACCCAGAATCAAATGTCATTTCCTTGTCTGAAGTTCGTCGAGACCTCGAAGGACGTGTTCAAGCGGTCTCTAAGGGGTGGACAAAGTTATCGGCCATTCAGCAGAAACGAGCTTTGCGTCGTTTAGTACAGCAACTGCTAATCGGTCCCAAGGGAATCGACATTTACTATTACTCCAGTGCATTGTCGGACGGAATGTCGTCGGGAGGGCTCTTTAGGGAACAAAAAAGCCCTGCCAAGGTCATTCCTTTCAGGGCTTTGGGAATCGAAAAAGCGGATTCTAAATTGAAGGTCCAAAATTGCTTGTCTGCAAGATTGGTGATGCCACTTCGATTCGAACGAAGGACCTACGCCTTAGAAGGGCGTTGCTCTATCCAGCTGAGCTATGGCACCAGAGTGACTTGACGAAAGCTAACGCAACATATAACCATCTGAGATCTATGAAATCAAACATTTTTGCATCTTTTTTAGCCGTGTTTTTAATAACTTCCTTTGCCCATGCTGTAACTTGGGAGATTTCAGACCCCTGTACTGGAAAGGTGCGCCATCAGGGCCGTGAAATCCTGAATCAACCCTTCCCCAGCGTTGGCCATTTAACGGTTGCCGTTTTAAAAAAATCCCGCATCGAGTTTGTGGGCGGCGAGGGGAAAATTCATTCTATTTATAATACTCCTGTTGGTGAAAGCAGCGTGGAAGTGAAAGACGCACAAAACATGTGGGCCTACGGGTGGTGCTACACGGTTAACGGAGTCGAGCTGGGGCTGATGCCCCATCAAGTGATGATTAAAAGCCAGCAGGATCACATCAAATGGTTTTATGCTTTTACAGAGTTGAAAAATGGGCAGTGGTTGACCATGTGTCGCCCCGCCAGTGAGCGACCCTTTAAAGCCATTTGCCGTTAAGCCTTTTTAAATTTTCTAACGAACCATTCTTCCAAGTCATCCAAAGCGGCAATGGCCGCTGGAAATACGAAGGCTGTCAGCGTGGAACCAAATAATAGCCCGTAACCTAAAGACACAGCGATAGGGACCACAAACTTATCTAAACCCCCTATACCGTGGGCGGTTGGAAGTAGTCCCATCACAGTAGTGGCCGTGGTTAAAAAGATGGGACGAAGTCTGGTTTTAGCAGCTAAAATAATACTGTCTTTTTTGCTGATACCTTCAAGTCTAGATTGATTCACAAAATCCATTAAAACGATGGCGTTATTCACGATCACACCAGCAAGTGCAATAATTCCAAGCATGGCCATAAATGAAATCGGTTGAGCATTCAGAATCAGAGCAAAAATAACAGCTGTGATTCCAAGCGGAATTGTGAGCACCACAATGAAAGGTTGCAGTAAACTTTTAAAAGTTAAAATAAGAATCAAAAAGATAGCCATGAACGCCACAACGAAAGCTTGTAATAAAGATTTTAAACTTTCTTGAGTGTCTTCATCTTCTCCGCCGAAATTCACACTGACCTTGGGGTACTGCTGTTTCATCAGTGGAATAATTTTTTCGCGTACAAAATTGTTGGCTTCAGTGGATGATTTCACGTCCACGTTCACATCAGCTGTGACTTTGACTTCCCGCTGATTTTCGGTGTGTTCAAAATTGGAAATTCCTTTGGTTTCTTTTATTTCTGCTACTTTTGTGACAGGAATTAAGTTGCCAGCTCGGTTAGGAATTTGAATTTGAGAAATCAGCTGAGTCGGCGTTTTATCCTTTTCTTGGTAAGAAACTCGGATGTCCACTTCATCTTCTAAACGCTGAATACTGGTGGCCACTAAACCATCAACAGCGGCCCTGATGGTTGTTCCGATACCCGCCACAGTAAGGCCTGCCGAGGCTGCTTCGTTGCCAATGGGTAAAATGTGAATCTCAGGTTTTCCTGGAGTGTAGGAATCTTCCACATCACGGACACCTTCGATCTTTGCCACTTCTGTTTTTAAGAATTGAACAGCTTCAAGGATGTCTTCATAGTTTTCGCCCCGGACACCAAGGCTTATGGCTTTTCCAACCGGTGGACCTGGGTTTACACGGTCAAATTTGACCTCCTCATAGCCAGGAGGAGTTCCCACTTTAACACGCAAATCTTCCATGATTTCTGCAGCTGTTCGATCACGCAAATTTTCAGGCGTGAGATAAACAATAAACTGTGTGTATTCAGGACCACGTTGAGTGTTGGGATCATTAGGTTCACGCTGCGTGAGTCCTACTGTGGTGATAAAATTATCGAGTTCTTCCTTTGGAAGCTTTGCAATTTCAGCTTCGATGGGAAGTACAAGTTGGGCCGCTTGCTCTAAAGTAATACCTGCAGGAGCTTGGGCTTTAATGAAAAAGATTTCAACCCCTTCAGCCGGAAACAATACAAATTTAAGAAAGAATTTAGCACAAATCACAGCCACAATTAGTAATCCACCAGCGGCAGCTAAGGTTTTATATTTGTGGTCTAAAAACAAAGTCACTTTTTTCACATAAGCAGGGGTGACTTTGTTGTCCCAAAAATCAAGGAATCCAAGTCTGAGTTTTTGAAATCCTTTAGGTTGATCAGGAATTTCAAAGTCTTTCAACCTAATGTAGCTTGCAATATGTTGAGGAAGAATAAGAATCGATTCAAATAAGCTAACAGCTAGAGCCACCACTACGCCGATGGGAATTTCACGCACAAATTTTCCAAAAATACCACTCATGAACATCATCGGCAAAAAGGCAACAACTGTGGTCAGTACGGAAGCTGTGACCGCTGGCCAAATTTCAGAGCTGCCTTTAATTGCCGCATCATGGGGAGACAAGCCTTCTTGCATATATCTGACAATATTTTCAGTGACGACGATGGCGTCATCCACCAGCATTCCAGAAACGATAATAATTCCCAATAGTGAAAGTAAATTCAGACTAAAATCATTCACATAGAAAAAAGCAAAAGTACCGAAAAAGGAAATTGCAATTCCAGTGGCAACAACCAATGAAACTCGAAATGGAAGAAAAAAAGTGAGAGAAATACAAACTAAGAAAAAACCTGTAATCATATTTGAAGATAAAATCGAGATTCTGTTTTTGATGTATTTAGATGAATCATTCAAGTACTGAACAGCAAAGCCCTGAACAGTTGTGTTCTTTTGAAACTCACTGACCACTTCTTTAACTTGCTCAACGACAGTGATGGCGTCAGCTTTTTCTTTCTTAATTACAGTTAAGCGAATTGTTTCTTTGCCGCTTGATTTATTAATTACGGTTCGTTTAGCTAAATCAAATCTAACTTCAGCCACATCTTTTATTTGTAGCCCTTGGCCGATATCATTGGCTCGAATCACAGTTTTTGCCACATCACTGGGAGTTTTAAACTCACCAATAGTGCGTACTATTTTTTCTGATTTCACATCACTTTTAGGATCCGGATCTAAAGTTCCAGCAGGGATGGATACGTTTTGTGATTTCAGAGCTGCGACCATTTCGTCTAAAGACACGGATTGGTTACGGAGTTTTTTTGGATCCGCATCCACTCGGATTTCTAAATCCCGAAGTCCTACAAAGGCGACCCTTGCGACTCCAGGGATCGCTTCAATTCTTTTTTCTAATATTTTAGCTGTTTCCCGAAGCTCCATTTCTGTCAAATCAGAAGATATGGCCACTTCCATGATGGGCTGCTGTTTAGTTTCTAAGGTTGTGACCAGTGGATCTTCTGCGTCCTCTGGAAGATTCACTCGGTCGATGACAGTTTTAATGTCGTCTTTGGCTTCTTGCTCGGTAGTTTGATCAGGGTCCAATTGTGCGACGATGTAGCTTCGGCCTTCCGTACTTGTGGAAGATAATTTTTTAATCCCGTCCACTTCTTTTAGGTCTTGCTCGATGGGGTTTGTGACTAGTTTTTCAAGCTCTTCAGCTGAAGCTCCAGGGTAAAGAGTCGCAATGGTGATGACATCAAAGTTGATATTGGGAAAAGCGTCCCTGCGAATCTGAGTGAGTGAAAAAACTCCGATAAAGACCACAAACAAAGATATTAAATCCGCGAACAAAGCATTTTTAATAAAAAACTCAATTAATTTTTTCATTTTGTTTTCACCCAGTTAAGAACGATGCCGTGAAGTTCAGATGTGCTTTTTAAGATTTCCCAAACAGAATTTTTCATTTCAACAAGAGATAGTTTATACTGCTGTTCGGCTGCTGTTTTATCATCACCGGCTTGTATGACAGCAAATGTTGTGGTTCTTCCAAGCCTAAATCTTCTTTCTTCAAGATTCAGTCGTTCTAACTGATTCTTAAAAGCCGCTTCGGAGTTTTTAACTTCCTGAGAAAGGTTTTTCATCTTTTCACATAAAGTAAGAAATTCAATTTTTTTATTATCCACAGCCGTCACGTAATTGGTTGTCGAGCGAATTTGCTGAGCTGAAGCCCTGAGGCGATTACTTTTCGTCAGTGCCCCTTCCAAAGGTATTTCAAGTTGTAAGCCCACATTCCAGGAAGGGTGATCGGCATTGAAATTTTCTTCTTGAGCTGTATTTTGTGTGGCAGCAATCCCGTTGGTGTTATAACCACCGACCAACTGAAGTTTGGGTTTATTTTGACTACTAGCGGACAGAAAATTTTCTTCCGCAGACTTTTTATTCAATTCAGCCAATTGCACTTCAAGGGTTTTAGATTCATCTTGTTTTATTTTACAAGTGGCAAGTGCTTTGGCTTCGGGCGCATCAAGAAGCATAGGTATTTTGTCAGCAGGAATCACTAGCCACTCGATGGGAAGACCAAGATTAACCACCAAAGATTTCCAAGTTTCACTTAAATTGGTACTAGCCTTTGAAAACTGGTTTTTAGCTGACAGTTCTGCAGATTGCACTTGCAGAAGATCTTGTCGTTCAGAAGTTCCTTTAGAAACTTTCGAACGGGTGATGTCGACAAGCTTTTGTCTACGCTGGGAGTTTTCTTGCGCTGCAAAGTACTGCTGTTGGCTAAGCCAAGCAGAATTATAAAGTTTGATAAGATCCATAGCCCACTGCTGCTGTGCTAAAATATAATTGAGTTGTTCAGCTTGGCTACGTAAATTCAGGGCTTTGAGTTCTGATCTGGAGGCTTGCCCTAAAGCATCGGCCCATAAATTTTGTGAAACTGTGAAACTTAAAGTATCTTCGTATTTAGGAATATTGATCCCAGGAGTACTAAATAAAATTTCATTATAAGATCTTCCCAGCCTTGTTTCAAAAGCGGTTCCCGTAGAGAAATATTTTTTTAATCCGATACCGTAAGTGTCTTGTTTGATCTGCTGTGGTTCAAACGGAGAGGCCACATCTTTTTCTTGGTTAAGATGATTGTAATTGGCTAAAAAAGTCCAATCAAATTTACCTAATGAACTGAGTGCTGTGGATTCAGATTCGATTTGAAAAGCTTCTAGAGCCTTAAAGGAACTGGCGTTTTGGATTCCCACTTTAACAACAAATTCCACATTTAGCTTTTTATTTGGCAATGTATCCACTGCCATTTTTAAAATTTGATCAGGAGTCTGTGAGAAAGCGACTGCACTTAGAAATATAAATTGAAACACGGAGAAGCCTCCTAGCTGGTCGGCTTATGAAGGCTCGCAACAAATGCGGCTCCTATTAAGACGATGTACCATACGAAGAGAACGTATATCAAAAAGAGAGGAAAGGCGGCAAGTGATCCGTAGATTTTATTAATGACAAAAAACTTTTTGAATACAAAGGTAAAACTTGTTTGTAAAATAATAAGGCAAAATCCACTGAGTAAAGCTCCTAATAAGGCTTTTTTTGTTTCCACCTTGGGAACTGGTAGGATTTTGTAGATGCTGAAAAGCCCCAGAATCAATAAGAAGCTATCTAAAAGGATGCGGTAAGATTTTAAAATGGGTTTAAAGGCATCAAAAGATCGAAAGCCTGCATAAATGGCCAACAAAACTGGTATGATGCCCATAAAAATCCAAGCCATCAACATACGACGATAAAGTGGGCTGGGTGTTTTTTGCCACATCCGGTTGATGCCGTACTCCATATCCTGCATCAATCGAAAGCTTGTGAAAATTAAAAATAAGGCCGCTGCTGGTCCCAGTTGACTGGGTTTGATTTTGTTAAGGGTCGATTTGATGTACCCTAAGATCTCTACGCCGAAAGCTTCTTTGAAGTAACGAAAGAAAAGCTCTTGAATTTTAGGCACTAAAAATTCAAGTCCACCAAAGGATTGGAAAACAGTTAATGTCAGCGCTAAAAAAGGAATAATGGCTAAAACAGTGGAAAAAGCCAAGGCTCCTGCAACAAGACGAAGTTCATGTTCTTTTAGTTTTTTAAAAAATCTTATGATCATAAGTGCAGCCGTCTTTCGACGGCAAAATCAGAACCATTGGCAACAACCTGAGCAGCATCACAATAGGGATCATGTTCGAAATAAAGGTACCACTTTTTTTCTGCTGCCTTTGTTAATAACTTTTGTTTTTCTTCTATCAGCAACAAAGGATTAAGATCGTATCCCATCACCCAAGCTAGCTTTACATGACTGGATGTGGGAATTAAATCAGCACAATAAAGAAGAGTATTAGAAGAATCAGATACCTGTATTATTTGTTGGCCAACGGTGTGTCCGTTCGAGATGTGAAATTGCAGTCCATCAGGCAGCCCTGTGCCCGATTCATCCAATAAAGTTAAAACTTGATGCTTAATTAAAGGTTCAAAATTGGCAGGGTAGTAGCTGGCTCGTTCACGTAAATTAGGATTTTGTGCTGTTTCTAAATTTTTTCTTTGTACGTAGTATCTGGCATTAGGAAAAGTAGGAACCAATTGTCCATTTTTTTCTGTTGTGGCACCACCTGCATGATCAAAATGCAAGTGGGTTAATACCACATGGTGAATGTCTTCAGGCTCTAGCCCGTGGCTTTTAAGAGACTTTAATAGGCTGGGACCATCAGGATTAATATTATACATCTCAGAAAATTTTTGCCCTAATTTTTCTCCGTATTTGGCGATAAAATCACCACCATTGCCTGTATCGATCACGATATTGCAGCCTGGTTTTTTGAGCAGTAAAGCTCGGGCCTCCATGGGGATTCGGTTTTTTTCATCAGCTGGAATATTTTTTTCCCATAAAACTTTTGGCACAGTTCCAAACATAGCCCCGCCATCGAGGCCAAAAATTCCAGTGGGTAAGGGACCAATTTCATAGCCTGCAATTTGCAGTTTTGCTTTTTCAATCATAATGAAATTCCTTTTGTGTTTTCATTTTCCAGTGCCTGAGGTGCCACTGTGACCACCCATTTTTTATAGGCTTCAAAGACTGTTTCTATGGGGCCAGGAGGATGCACAGGGCCCACATGAATTGTTAGTTTACCCGGTCTTGCCCAGGCCCGACCTTTTGGCATGAGTTTCGAATTTCCATCAATGTAAATGAACAAAATAGGAGTTTGAGTTTTTTCAGAAAAAAGACTGACTCCACGCTTGAACTCTTGAATTTTTCCATCCTTGGATCGGGTGCCCTCGGGGAAAATAATCAGCCAAATTCGGTCAAGTTCCGTTAGCAGCCGCACGATGAGATTAATGGCCTCGCCTTTACGATCTTTTCGGTCAATGGGGATGGCGCCCAAACAATGCTGAGAGAAAAAAGTAAAAAAGGGATTGGAAAAAAAATAATCTTTTGCAGCCGCGATATAAAGATCCAGCCAATAACGCTTAGGAATGGCCGCTGCAATACTGGTGGCATCCAAGTGACTGGCATGATTGGAAATTATTAACAATTTAGGATGAGTTTTGTAAAGATCGTGAAAACTTTGTCCCACAACTCGAAGTTGAATATAGGTTTTAAAAACAAACTCTTGTAAATAAAGGGACCAAAGAAAACGAAAAAAAATACTGGTCATATCTATGTGACGAGTGAAAAGTGGCAAGTGCTTCAGGTATGTAGGAAGCTTCGTCCACTGTTCATTTTCAAATGACCAGTCTTTCATTTTTTACACCAATGCTTTCATAACATAGTAATAAATAGGAGCCACAAAGATCAAACGGTCCATACGCTGTAAAAAATCACCTCGCCCTAGAATAAACGGGCCCACAATTTTAACACCAGCGTCGCGTCTGACCACAGTCATCACAAGTTCACCGAGGATTCCACCAAAAGAGGCTACAAGCCCAGCAGCGAGCCAGTAAACTTCCGATCGATCGGGCAGTAGTTGCCTCATGGCTCCGGCAAGCACCAAAGTCAAAATGATCGATATGGCTGTAGAGAATAAACTTCGTTTTGGATCCACTTTAGGTAGCAAGCGAAAACCTTTAAAGTAGCGACCGATTGCTAAATTCGTGTTGTCACAAAATTCCGTAAGGATAAGCAAATACATGATTTGATAAATTCCGTTTGGCAAATCATAGATCAAGCCTAAGTGCATGAAAGACCAACCCAAAAAGATGAAAGCCAGCAGAGTGATGGAAATATACTGAATCATTCGCTTATAGTTATTGCGGATCAGCGGCACTAAACAACAAGCCCCTAAAACAATCATGGGCATCACATTATAAACTTGAGTGATTTCAAAATAACTTGAAAGTCCCAATGCCACGATACCTGTGTAGCAAATGATGACGAAGTAGGATCTGTGAAACATTCCAATAATCTGAAAAAAGGCTTTCGCACCGTAAATGGCAATTAGAGTTAGAACAATCAGAGGTCCTGGATCCTTTATGGCAAAAACTAAAAATAAGAAAGGAGCAGCTAGTAACCAGGATTTGATAGAAGCCCACGCTGATACGAAATAAAATCCTGATTCACGTAAGAAAAATAAAACAATTCCTGAAACGAAAAGCACAGATAAAACAATAATCACAGTTTCTTGATAAATCGGATCGAATAGCAGGGGTAAATACTCACGTAGGATTTCCATTTAAGAATCCCCTTTCAAATTGATGCTATAATCTTTAATTTTTTTATAAAGATTGGATTTAGAAATTTGCAGTTGCACGGCAGCTTTTTCCACATCGGGTTCTGATTTTAGATACTCTTGGATTAAGCGAGCTTCATAGTTTTCCACTAATTTTGTCAGGCCTAAATCATAATCAATTGTACTTTGAGAAACGGAATCAAGAGGTTTAGGTGAAATCCAAGATTTCACATCCTCCGAGCGTAGCAAGGGAAGAGGTGAAGTTAAAGCCAACTGTTCGCAAACTCTTTTGAGTTCACGAACATTTCCAGGCCATGAGTACTTTTTTAAAGCTTCCAGGCCATCCTCTGTCCATGACTTGTTAAATCTTGGTTTTTGTAAGTTTAAAAAATACTGAGCCAGATCCTGTAAATCCTCGAGGCGCTCACGAAGGGGAGCAAGTTTGATTCTGGCTGATGCTAGTCGGAAAAAAAGATCTTCCCTGAACTGAGAGTTTTTAACCATGGATTCCAAAGGTCTGTTGCTAGCCGTAATAATTCGAGTTTGAACTTTGAAGCTTTCTTTGCCGCCCACTTTTCGGATTTCACCAGACTCTAAAAATCTTAAAAGTTTGGGCTGATGAACCATGGGAAATTCTTCAATTTCATCTAAAAACAAATCACCGCCGTGGGCCGCTTCGATGAGTCCAATTTTATTTTGTTCTGCTCCAGTGAATGAACCTTTGACGTGACCAAACATTTCGCTTTCAAAAAGATTTTCTGGCAGAGCTGAGATATTGATTGCAATAAAAGGTCTTGTGCCTTCTTGTTCGTGCAGCAGCCTTGCTACCACTTCCTTACCAGTTCCTGTTTCACCTTCAATCAAAACAGGATTGCTTTCCCCTTTCAACTGAGCAATTTTTCGTCTGAGCTCTTGGGTGGAAGTGGACTGTCCTACTAATTGGGTGTGACGTAAATTTTGTGAAACATTTCTTAAGCCCCACAAAGCCTCAGCTTTTTCTAAGATCAAATGGACTTCATCCACTTGCCAAGGTTTAGCTAAAAATTTTTGTGCACCCGATTTGATGGCAGATTCCATGAGATCTCGGCTCCAGTCTCCTGAGGCCGCAATGATTTCAAGCAAAGGCTGAGCCTCTACCAATTTTTTTATGACCTGCAGTCCTTCAGGTGATTTGGAATTTTTTGTGAGATGCATATCTACAAAAGCCAAATGAAAAAATTGACCAAAAGGAACGACTTCTGGACTTTGACAGCTGATCACACGCCAGTGCTTGGGCATGATCATTTTCAGTGATTGATGCAAAAGCGGATCATCGTCGACAAAAAGAAGGCAAAACTCGCGAGTTGAACTCATGGTGAACAGTCTGCCTCATTCTTCAGGATTTTAACAATTCTTGATAGTGCGGTCAGTCAGAGATCGCAAGCTCAAAAACCTAGGATTAGAGTTCTTTGTTATGAAGATTTTGCTTGTTGAAAATATCCATCCTGTGGCGGCTGAAAAACTTGAAAAAGAAGGTTTCAAAGTTGACCTCATCAAAGAGTCACCTAGTGAGAAAGAGCTGATGAAGCTTCTTCCTCATTACGAAGCCTTGGGGATTCGCTCTAAAACTCAAATAAGTAAAGACATTTTAAAAGCCAATTCTCACTTGGTGGCCATTGGTGCTTTTTGCATTGGCACCAATCAAATCGATTTGGGTGCTGCAAAAAATTTAGGTATTCCGGTGTTCAATGCTCCCCACGCGAACACACGCTCGGTGGCAGAGCTAGTGATTGCTGAAATGATTTCTTTATCAAGGCAATTAGGGGATAGAAATACACAAGCCCATTTGGGCGCTTGGGTGAAGTCAGCGGATGGGTCCCGTGAAGTCCGTGGAAAAACCTTGGGAATCATTGGCTATGGACACATTGGAAGTCAGCTCTCAGTTTTGGCTGAAAGCATGGGCCTTCATGTGATTTTTTATGACATTATAAAAAAATTGCCACTAGGGAATGCGAAATCCATGCGTTCATTAGAAGATGTTCTAGAAAGTGCTGATTTTGTTTCTTTGCACGTTCCAGAAACACCACAAACCAAAGATATGATAACTAAAAAAGAACTTAAAAAAATGAAATCAGGTTCTTATTTAATTAATGCCTCCCGTGGCAGCGTGATTGTTATTGATGACTTGGTTCAAGCCTTGAAATCTCAGCACCTAGCAGGATGTGCTATCGACGTATTTCCTGAGGAACCCGCAAGCAACAAAGAAAAGTTCAAATCTCCATTGCAAAATTTATCTAATGTCATTCTGACTCCTCACATTGGAGGCAGCACCGAAGAGGCCCAGCATGCCATTGGCATCGAAGTGGCAGATAGTTTCCGTAAGTTTTTACAAATTGGATCCACTTTGGGCAGTGTGAATTTCCCAAACGTTGATTTAGCTAAAACAGCAGGTGTAAAACGAATCTTGAATATGCACAGGAACGAGCCTGGCGTACTCGGTGAGATCAACGGATTGGTTTCAAAAGCGAAAGCGAACATTCGGGCCCAATCTTTAAGCACAGATGAAAACATTGGCTACCTTGTTATGGACGTGGAAACGAAGAGTATTAAAGATTTGTCGGATCAAATTCAAAACTTAAGTAGAAGCTTAAGAACGAGGGTTGTATGAAGTTGTTTTTAGTTTTAGGTCTTTTCATTTCTTCTGTTTCCCTAGCAGCAGGGGTCTCGGCCTCTCGAAAACCAAACGAGACTTGGGCTCAAGCAAAAGCTCGGACGACATCTGAACGAACAGGGCAGAAATTTTCTAAAACACCTGTTGATTTAGCCAAGGATTTATCAAAAATTAATTTTGCTGCTGTTTATGATTTAAAAAATAATGAAGATTTGATGACGATTTTTCAATACGTTCGTGACACTCGCTTCATGCAAAACCTCTATTCGCCCATTCAACGTAGAAAGCTTTCTTGGAAATTTCCTGACGATGGGTGCTTCGTAAGGGCCGAGCTTATGGCCAGATTTATTGAAGAAAAGCGTATGCCTCCGACGTTGAAAGTTTTTGTGTTTGGTGATTTGGCAGTCCGCACGAACAATGCATTCGGGGGAATCGTTCGCTGGTGGTACCACGTGGCACCTGCTTACCGTGTTGGAAAAAATGTTTACATACTGGATCCCTCCATTGAAATGCGAAGGCCCATGACCATTCAAGAGTGGCGCGAGCGAGTCTCTGTGGAAAGTAACGTTAGAAAATTTGCTTTATGCAGCCAGCATACTTTTGATCCGGATGATGGTTGTTTAACTCCGCAAAAATTATCCAATGAATACGTTATGGGTCAGCAGCAAGAATTTTTAAACTATGAGTGGGAAAGAATTGTCAGAATGGGCAAGGATCCTTACGCAGAACTTTAAAAAATCTTACCCGGGTTAATGATGCCATCGGGATCAAAGACTTTTTTGATCCCTTTCATGATTACAATTTCTTCTTTTGATTTTGAATAATGCAAAAATGGTTTTTTTGTTAATCCCACTCCATGCTCAGCGGAAATACTTCCGTTGTGTTTTTCCACGGTTTCAAAAACAAACTGATCGACCTTTTGACATTCTTTTACGAACTCTTCTTTGCTTAGGCCAGATGGGCGCAAAATATTGATGTGTAAATTTCCATCACCAATGTGACCAAACCAAACCACTTCCCAGCTGGGATAATGAGTTTTAAAAACTTTTTCCATGTCCTGCATAAAGGCTGGAACCTTAGAAATTTTCACAGAGATATCATTTTTATAAGGTGAAAAGACAGACAAAGATTCGCTGATGTCTTCACGGTAGCGCCAAAAATTTTGTGATTGTTGGGCACTTTGAGCCATGGCTCCATCGGTGATGGTGGAACTTTCGGCTAAACTTTCAAAAACAGATAGTATTTTTTCTTCTTCCTGAGAATGGACACATTCAATTTCTACCACAATATAATAGGCACTGGGAGTCGGAAGAGGTGAAGGTAGGCCTGTGGACTTCATCACTAAATCCAAAGCTTTTTGACTTAAAAATTCGAAAGCCACTAAAGTTGTTTTTTCTTTGAAGGCTTGAAAGACTTGCATAATTTGTGACAGATCATCGCAACCAAGCATCAAAACGCGGCGTTCAGCGGGCTTCGGTGCCAATTGAATTAAAGCCTCGGTGATAAAGCCAAGGGTTCCTTCGCTGCCAATAAAAAGTTGTTTAAGATCGTAGCCTGTTGCATTTTTAATAAGCCCTTTATCCATCTGTAAAATATCACCGGTGCCAGTGACAGCTGTTATTCCTGCCACCCATTGGCGAGTCATTCCGTAGCGCACGACCTTGATGCCACCGGCATTCGTTGCAATATTACCGCCCATTTGCGAAGAGCCTCGGGCAGCGAAATCAACGGGGTAATACAGATCTTTTGTAACAGCAAATTTTTGCAAAGATTCAGTGATAACACCGGCCTCGACGACCACGGTTTGATCGATGGGACTGAAATCTTTGATTTGATTCATTTTATCAAAACTAATAATCACTTCGCCGTTCAGGGCGCAGGCAGCACCTGATAAACCGGTTCTTCCACCCGAGGGCACCAAAGAAATTTTGTTGGCTCTTGCCCAGTGAACAATTTTTGCCACTTGTTCTGTGCTTTCAGGAAACAAGACAGCACTGGCTTTGATATCAAAGTAAGTGGTCCAATCTCGGCCATAGATTTTTAAAGACTCAGCATCGGTGAGAATATTTTGCGAGGGCAAGAAGTCGGGTGTTATCATATGGTTTTAATTTTAAGAAAAGAATACAGAGGACACAAGCCCCAACTGGCCGTCAGCAGAAGATAAAGACCCGACCAGGCCCAAATAGGGCCTCCGGCTATGGCATAGGTCAAAAGCAAGACTGAAAAAAGGAACCGAAGCCATCGGTCCCACTTTGCAAGGTTACAACGCATTTATTTGAAAAGCTCTTGAAGCTCGCCGGATTGGTACATTTCCATCATGATATCAGAGCCACCCACCAATTTTTTATTTACATAAAGCTGGGGAATTGTGGGCCAGTTACCATAGGTTTTGATTCCGTTACGAATCTCTTCGTCATCCAAAACATTGACGTCATGAAACTTCACACCAAGGTCTTGAAGAATATTACAAGCTCTTGCTGAAAATCCACACATCGGAAAACTTTGTGTGCCTTTCATAAACAATACCACTTGATTGGAGGTGAGTAGGCTTTCGATTTTTTGATTTACATCAGACATTTTTAAACTCCTTATGATTTTAATTTAGTTTTAATAGAAAGAGCATGGACTTCGCCGGTTTTAAGTTCAGGACCAAAGCATCCCATCACATGCTGATGCTGTTCGATGCGGCTTAAACCTTTAAAAGAGGAACTTTCCACATACACTTCCCAGTGGTCTGAGGTTCCCGTCAAGTCATTCACTTGAATAATGGCCTCTGGGTAAGTTTCTTGAAGTCTTTTTTTCATTTGTTCAATAGTCATGGTCCTTATGTATCAGAGGATGACCCCTTCAGCAATACTTGCTAAAGTAGGGATCTATGAATTGGCGACTTTTTATACGCATAGGCTTAGTCCTCATGCTTTTTTACACCCTTCAAAGGGGTTTATTTCTATTTTGGAACCGAGAACTCTTCACTAATACTCCAATAAGTCAGTTAATCGAAGCCTTCCTCGTAGGTCTTAGGTTCGATGCGGTGGTGGTTTCATGGCTGATGATGATTTTGATCCTGTGGGCATGGATTATCAAAAAGTGGTTATGGCTGCCGATGATGGTGCTTTCTTTTTTCTTTTACTGCCTCAGCATCATCGATAATGAGCTTTGGGATTTTTTCGGGCGGAGACTGACAGTGTCAGTACTAGGAATGTTTTCAGAAGCCCAAGGAAAAGCAGGGGCCATGGCCGGGCAGTACTTATTTTGGATTGGCCTGGGGCTTTTGATGGCAGTTCCTTTTCAAATCAAAATTTACAATTTAACAAAAGATTTTAAGTTTAAAAAGAATTGGATTTCCACTTTTGTTATGATTTTAGTTCTTATTGTTTTGGCCCGTGGAGGTTTTCAAAAAAAACCACTGTCGCTGGCACAAGCTCAGCATTTTGAAAACAGTTTGCTGAACTTACTAACCCTGAATACCACATTCACAGTGATGAAATCCAACTCGGCTTTGAAGCTTGAAAAAGTAAGCCTCATGGATTCAGAAAAAGCATTAAGTCTGATGAATGCCAATTTGTCTGAAGCTGAATCTGTTTCACTGAATCAGGATTTAAAAAATTCCAACGTGGTCATTATCATTTTGGAAAGCTTTTCCTCTGAGTATGTGAATCAAAACAAGTACACTCCATTTTTTAGCGAGCTTATGAATCAAAGTCTTGTGTTTACGAACGCCGTGGCCAACGGCCGAAGATCCATTGAAGGTGTGGCGGCCATTTTAGCAGGCATCCCAAGTCTTATGGATGAGCCCTTTATTTCCTCAGAATTTTCCACCAATCAAGTGGAGGGCCTTGCTCAGGTTTTTAAAGCCAAAGGCTACAGCACTTCTTTTTATCACGGTGGTGAAAACGGGACCATGCATTTTGATTCCTTTTCTCAGAAGCTTGGTTTTGATCAGTACTTGGGAAGTCGTGAATACCCTGAGCCAAAAGATCATGACGGTGTGTGGGGGATTTGGGACAGGCCTTACTTTCAATATTTTGCTGATGAGCTTACAAAAAAACAAACCCCCTTTTTATCGGTGATTTTTACTTTAACTTCTCATCAGCCCTATCATGTGCCTGAGAGTGAAGCCGCGGGGTTCCCCGAGCAATCCGAACATCCCATTTTAAAAGCTGTGATGTACACGGACTCGGCTTTAAAAGATTTTTTTGAAAAAGCTGAAAAACAAGACTGGTATCAAAATACACTTTTTGTTTTAGTGGCGGATCATACGGGACCACTTGTTTTCAGTGCCGTTGATGATCCCTTAGCCAGCTACAAGATCCCCATTGTCTTCTTCCACCCACAAATTAAAAAATGGCCGGAAGGATTACAACAAACGACCGCTTTGGCTCAGCAGGTGGATATTCCTGCCACACTTTATGATTTATTTGGCTTTGATGAAGCAAAGCCTAGTGTTTTTGGAAGATCATTAATGAAGCCCGGACCTCGGCATTTTGCTGTGTTTAATGGGGGGAATTATTATTTCACTGATGGTTCTGCTTTGCTTGTGAAGGCAGGCTCTAAGTTCAATTTCTTTGATTCTGCCACATTGAAACCAATACCTGAAAACCCCGTGCTCCTTGAGATTTTGCAAGGTTATCAGCAGGCCTATTCAGATGCCATGTGGGAAAATGGTTTAGTGAAATAGTCTTTAGAGAGGTGTCTATTCGTTGGACACACTTGTACTTTATTCTTGTCTCCATATGAATATGTTTAATAGGAAAGATTTATGATACTTATCCGTTTCAAAATTAGCGGAGAAATTTATGTTTAAAAAAGCTCTTTCCTTGACGCTCTTGTTATCATCCATGTCTTTAGCTCAAGTTTCGAAAACAAAAATTCAGCCTACAAAAGTTGATTCACCTTATTTCGCAGCTGAAGGAATTCGTGTTGGAGTTTTCAAACCAAATTATGAATTGAAAGCTAAGTTTCGTGAGAAAACTCCTACCGGTTCCTCTAGTGGTTCTGGCAAACTTGATCTAGATAACCAAAGTGTGGGTCTGAATGTAGGGTATTCTTCAATTCCTGTCAGAAACATTGGTTACATCGTGAGTGCCAATCTTGTGGAGCTTGTCCTTATAGACAACTCTGTCAACACCATTAGGCTGGATGGAAATGGTACTTACGCCTTTAATAAAAATTTGTATTCAAGAGCAGGACTTAATTTTACCCGGTTTGTCAGTGCCAATGCAGGAAACTTTGAAGGTAAGCTTGGTTTTCAATTTGGACTTGGATTTCTAGTGACTGCAAACTTCGGTTTTGACCTCAGCTACAGTCAAAGCAATTTCGATGGAAAATCTAAGTTCGGCTCAAGCACAGTGGAAAATGAATACTCGATTCAAGGTGTAGAGTTAGGCGTATCAGCTACCTTTTAACAAATTATTGAGGCGTCCGCTTGGCATTCACAGAGTTGGCGTCCAAACCTTCAGATTTTAAAGCTTTGCAAAACTTAATAAAACCTGACACTTGTTTTTTCAAAAGTCCCTGGATAAGAGGGTCTTCAATTTTACCATCTTTTAAAATTTTATAAACTTCTTTAACGAAAACACGCTCTGGAAATTGATAGGCGTTTCTGTAGGCCATCACTTGGGATATATGTTCAACAGGCTTCAGACCTCCCCAGATTCCAGCAGCTAAACCTGTAAAGGCCACTGGGCGCGATTCAAAACTTTCAGGAAATTTCCAAAAGTCGATAAACATTTTTAAAACACCAGGGGCGCCGCCATTATATTCAGGGATCACGAAGTAAAGACCATCACTGTTTGTGATATCGTTAAGGGCTTTTTGAATGGGCTCTGGTAGTGGTTTTTTGCCAGCCATGTGATCCGCTGTTAAATGATCGACCTCTAAGGCATTAAGATCCAAAATTTCTACGGCTTCCCCGGCCTCTAGAAAGTAGCTTTGAATCAGCTTAGATAAAATTAATGTATTAGAGCCTTGACGATTGGTGCCTGCGATTATGTGTTTCATGGCGATAATTTAAGCTTAGTTGTTCGGATTAATCAAATTCATAGTTAGAGGTCACATTTTTTATTCATTTTGATTGTTGGGTGTCATGAGTGCTTGAAGTTAACCGTTGGGACTGTGTGCCGATGGGTGACACTTTTTAAAACCTGTCTAGATTTTAGACAGGTGATTTTTTCATAGCTCCAAATCCTTCGATTTCACTTGGTTTCTAATTAAAATACATCTGGCCATCAAACTGCAGGTGTATTCTGTAAGTCTTCGTTTATGTATTCTGTGGGTCTCGCAGTATTTCGCATTTCAGCTTATTTTCTGTGTCGTGCGATCACACAAAAAACGAAACAAAAACGAAACTTAAAAAAGGAAATGAAAATGAAAAAATTAATATTAGCGACAATTCTAACAATGTTTTCTCTACAGGTTTATGCTGAAGTTCAAGAAAAACCAACTCGTGTACTTAAAGCTAAAGCTTATGTGTACAAATTTAAGGATGTAGAAAAAAAAGATGGAACGACCGAGATGGTTTCAACAGAAGTTTGCAAGAAGGATATTGAGTTACCGTCTTTCAAGGGCAACTCGAATGATAATGTATCATTCGGTTTAGATAAATTTTTTGGATATTGCTATGGTAAAATTCTTGATCAGGACGTCACAATAGTATTTGGATCCCTACACCATGATGTATTGATTCAACCCGGTGCAATTTCTACCGAATATGGCTTAAATTCTTGGATAAATAGTCGAGCCAACATGGTGATTGGAATGACTACTGTAATTCCTGGAAAAGTTAAGCCTGTGTTTGATGAAACGAACAACGTAATGACTTGGGATTCAAAAGATAACGATTACTCTCAGCTCGCCAAACTGCAAGACATTATTCCCACCAGTAAATCATCAGTTAGTATTTACAGAGGATCCGTCAATCTAGGTTTTGCTTCTTTTATGGAGCTCGATAATTCAGAAGCCTGTAATAAAATTTCAGATCGTTCACGTCAGGAAAAATGCTTTGAGGATGGATTTTTCCGCGTCAACATTGTTTACGAAGGTAAAAACTAATGTCCAGTTCTTCTTTAACACTTGTGCTGGGAATTATTCTCAGTGCAAGTTTTGCTTTTTCAGGTGGATCTCGCGTCGGAAACGGAGGCAGTGGTGATGGAGATAAAAAATCTTCTTCTGTCATTATGTCTTTGCCTGATTTGGATATGAAAACGGAAATTCCACTAGGATTTAATACTAAAAAAAATAGCCAGGGAGATTTAGTTCTGAGTGGTCCGGGAAAAACTAATAATCTTAGTATTGCCCATATCGGAGTACCTATGCAGATTAAGATTCAGGGAATCGATAATCGCTACCCACAGCTAAAGTCATTCGATCAGCGGCAGTGGATGAACTGGTTTAACGAAAAAAATTGGAAAAAACTTAACGAGAATGAATCCGTCTGCCCACGTCTTCAGTTTATTCAAAATGCGGATTATGGAACAATTGTTGTTGCTTGGGGATCGAGTGATGGTGTGGCTGTTACATTCGATAATTTAGAAAAGACTCGGAAAGCCTCAAAAAAGATTATTGAAAGCTTGAATACTCTTAACCCTGATAAGCGGTGCACATGGAAATAAGCACCGCTTTACCCTTAGTCGAAAAGTACCGTGATTATCGCAAATTTATGAGCGATTTTTATAAGTTTAAAAAAACTTACCGGCAGAGTTTTTCTTACCGTCAGTTTTCGCAAAAAGCGGGTTTAAAATCCCCGAATTATTTGCAGCTCGTGATGAAAGGGGAGAGAAATCTTTCCTCAGAAGTGGCATTGAGTGTGGCCAAAGCTATGGATTTGACGGCTCAACAGCAAAAATATTTTGTCTCTTTGGTACGGCAAGAGAATGCACAAACTGATGATCAGCTGTCTCAGGCCAAAGAAGAGTCCTTAGTTGCTTTAAAAAAGTTAGTGGCCAAACATCTTCAACTGACTCAAGAGTCTGTTCTATCAGAGTGGCATACTTTACTTGTGCGTGAACTTGTAAGCCTTAAAGACTTTGAACTCACGGGTGAGTATGTGGCTCAAAAATTAAATGGTTTAGTGACAGCCGATCAGGGCGAAAAAGCACTGAGCTATTTAGTGGAAGCTGGATTTATAATCGAGAAATCAGGTCAGTGGGTCTCTGCTGACCCTATGCTGGATACTGGGGATACAATATTTCAAGATGAAAAAATTCGAGACTATCATTCTAAAAATTTAAAGGTTTGGTCGCAGAATCTTAAAAAATTTGATCATGAACATTTGGAACTGGGAATTTTGAATTTGTCAGTGTCGGCGAAGCGAATTCCACAACTCAAACAAAAGATTCGAGACTTCCAAGATCAGCTCTTAGGTTGGCTCGAAGACGATAAAGATCTCGATAGTGTTGTCCAGGTCGGGGTTTATCTGATTCCACATGCTGTCGAGACTTCTAAGAAAAATTAGCGATAATCAACGCACCAAGTCCGGAAACAGGACCTGGCACCAATTAAGCCACTTTCGCCATTAAATTAAAACCGCAATCGCCGCAGAACTTTTGCTCAGGCCCATGGGCGGATCCACACTGAGGACAAGCCGCAGAGCCTGCCACTTTTTTCTTCAGAGTTTCTTCTTTTTCATCCATGTCCACAAATCCACGCTCGTTCCATTTGTTAATTTCACGAATGATTTTCCATGACCAGGCGACGTTCTGATATTCTTTGATATCAAAATCGATATAAACTTTATCAGCGATTGTTTTTCGTTTACTGAAAACACCTTTGTTTTCCAGTCTTACGAAATGATCAGCCGTAAGTTTAGCGCCGATCTCTTCCTGCATTTTGTCTGCAAACATTCCATAATCAAGACTGACCACTCCGAAGCGGTCTGGGGTCAGTCCTTCCGAACATTTCAGCATCAGTTGAATCAGCTGCATGGGAGATTCCTCTACACGAAGCAGATCAGATTTTCCTGGTTTGTAATAATAGTACTGAAAGAACTCAAAGAAAGCTTCGATGGGATTAAGATCAAAAAATTGAACGCGCATTTTTTGATCGGGTCCATCGGGATCTTCCGGTGGTTTTCCCATGATGTAAGTGGCCAATTTCATTTTAACTAAAAGATCCACTGCACTTTCCAGACGCTTCAGGGATTCACCCATGATACGCTGAGAGTACTGCTTCAGTCTGACCCAATCGATTTCCACGGTTTTACCATCGGGTTGTTTTTCACCCTTGTGCATGGCCACGAAAAAGATACAGCCAAACACCTTAGGCACACTTTCATCTGGACAAGGCGTGCTATCGTTTTGCATCTTAAACGAACGAATTTCCTGCACAGCTTTGTGCAATCTTTCGCCAAAACTTTTAATCAATAATTTTAAAAACTGCGGAGCCGCTTCAATTTGTTGTTTAAAAGTATCCACGGGAACTTCAAGAGTTTTTGTCTCCTGAGTGGCAACGGCTGCAGTATTGTAAGTAGGAATTCCTGTGATGCCTTGCTCACCAAGGACGCTGTTGGGTCCGCAGGATAAAAGCTCCACATTTTTTTTATTTCTTAAAAGTGATTGTTGAACATTTCCGCTTTGGATAAAAATCACGTGGGTGACTTTATCGCCCTCTTTGTAAAGGATATCGCCTTTTTTGTAGGTTTTTTGTAAAGACATGTTCTTATGCACCTTTCAGACGGTTCTAAGAGATCAGTTATATATCGGATTTTTTAATTTTAATCTTGATTTTGAAGTGGTGAAAATTTGTGCTATTTTGAGACAATGAGCGATGATCTGTACTTTACTCCAGCCAGTCCTGAGCACCAAAAGCGCGAAAAAGCGAAAGCCCGTGAATTACGTGCGTCAAGTTGGTGGAAGGGTCAAACAGGACAAGGGAAGTGCTATCATTGTGAAAAAAATTTTAAGCCTCAAGATTTAACAATGGATCATTTGATTGCGATTTCCCGCGGTGGCAAATCGGACAAAAAAAACTGCGTTCCCTCTTGCAAAGAGTGCAATACAAAGAAGGGTTACAAGACTCGTGCAGAAATGGCCATTGATGAATTATCGCTTAAAAATTCCGCAAATGACGCCGACGACTAACGCGATGAATTAAGCCAAAGTTCTTGCGCGATCAGGACTTTTTACCCTTAATCGTTATTTATGGCACGACAAGAAATCACAAAAAGTAGTACAGCAGAGTATTTTGCCAAGAACCTTCAGCAAGTTGGATTCTCTTCGCCCACTAAAGCCGTATTAACGACTTTAAAAGAGGCCGTAGACAACTCACTCGATGCATGCGAGCAAGCCAGCATCCTTCCGGAGCTCTTTGTAGAAATAAAAAAAATTGGCACAGGATCATCTAAAAATACAGATTTGATCAAAATCATAGTGGAAGACAATGGTCCAGGCATCGACGCCGATGATCTAGCAAAAGTTTTCGGTGAATATTTAGCCTCTTCAAAATTTGGTCGAGGTCAGTGTTCACGGGGGCAACAAGGGATTGGTATCAGTGCGGCCACAACGTGGGCCCAGATGACCAACGCAAAAGGTGTGCAAGTCATATCAAAAACCAAAGCCATGCGAAAAGCCATTAGTGCTCAAGTGGATGTGGATATTAAATCCAACACAGGAACTGTCAGAAATAAAGAATCCATTGATTGGAACAAACCCCACGGAACACGTGTGGAATTTTCCATCGATGGAAGAATTCAGCTGAATGGTGATGGTGGTCTTGTGACCTATATGGAAGGGACGATTCTTTTGAATCCTCACCTGTCTGTCACTTATAAATTGGCTGACAATGACAAAGTGAAAACCGAGCGAGTTTCCAACGAAGTTCCTGAAATTCCTGAAGCTACACTGCCTCACCCTCACACTTTTAAATTGGGTGAGTTCATCACGCACGCCACTTTATTTGGAAAAATCTCAACGGCTAAATTTTTAAAGACTGGTTTTTCCAGAGTATCAGACGCTTCCATTAAAGATTTTATTAAAGCAGGAATGCCAAAAAATTTAGTTGAAAAACCTGTTACAGGTCTTAGCCAAGAAGAATTCAAAAAAGTTTTCTCGGCTGTGCAAAATTCCGAATTGATGGCCCCTTCGACCAAATCAGTGCTGACTGTGGGTGAAGATTCTTTATCAAAATCCATCGGCAGGCTTGGTGAAGTGGACTTTTTCGCAGTTGTGACCCGAAAGCCAAGAATTTGTGATTTTAAACCAGTGGTTGTTGAGGTCGCTTTAGCCAGGTTTAAAGATAGAAATCAAGAGCATGATTCACCGGTGCAACTTTTAAGATTCGCCAACCGAGTTCCATTGCAATTTGATAAATCAGGATGCGCCATTACTTGGGCCATTGAATCCGTGAACTGGAAATCCTACGGCATTGGTCAACCCAAAGATTCACTTCCCATTGGACCCTATGTTTTTGCGGTCTCTGTGGTGTCTCCTTTTATTAAATTTAAAAATGCCTCAAAGGAAACCATTGATGCCTCCGATGAGCTAGTGGGTGAAATTCGTTTAGCCTTGATTCAAGCGGGTCAGAAGCTTTCAAGACATATTAAAAAAGAAAATAAAGAAGCGGATTTGGAAAGAAAGCTCGCTCACATCGAGCAATTCGGGCCCATCTTGGTTGAAAAATTAGCGCAACTTGTGGGTGCTAGTGATGCCAGGAAAAAAAGAGCTGAAGAAGGGCTCATGAAAATTTTAGGCCGAGACTCAAAAGAAGCGATCAGTGAACTTGAAGAGGCCAATTTGAAGCTATCCGCACTGAAGGCTAAACAGCGAAATGCCAATGGTGAAGAAGAGCCAGTCATTGAAAATGATGATTCTTCAAATAGTGAAAGTAAACCTAAAGGTACAAAGAAAAAGTAGGAACATATGGCAACTAAATCAGGCGGACTCTTAAGCGTTCGTGATCTTAAAATTGATATTCCTAAAGAAGCCCGAATTTTAGCAGAAAAAATGCTGAAAGATTTGGAAAATTCGAAAAGACCTTACTTGGAAGCTGTAAAAACAACTCTCGATAATTCGTTTTATAATTCCAAAGTGGGCTACCTGACTCCTGGTGATAAAGTGGTTCGCACAGAGCTGAATGTTTCTTCTGTGCAGAAGCTGGCCCGGGTGGTTTTTATTTTAGAAATCTTACTGCGTAATATTGATATTGGAGCTGTGAATTCAAAAAGAGAACTTTACTATATGTGTAAAGGTCTTATTAAAGGTAACACTCGCTATAAACCTCTGGATTTTGAAAGCCAAGACGAGTCCGATTCTATCATCGATTTCGTTTGTGATATGCTGCGAGTTTACCGAGAGGAACTCAATTGTTTTGCTAACGAAAAGGGCGGATCCACTTATTCTCAACAATTGATTGTGACGGAAACATTACCAGATGGTGATAAAGCGACAGTTGATTTATCAACGTTGGGAACAGCCCCTTTTGTTCCTAAAAATAAACCTCAAGCTTTGAAATTGAAAGCCAAAAAGAAAATAGACTTTTGTTTAATCGTTGAATCAGAAGGTACTGCAAATACCTTGGTAACCATGGGTTTTACGAAGCGTAATAATTGTATTCTCATGGGCGCAGGGGGAGTTCCCTCCAATGCGGTTCGTGGATGGTGCAAACTGATTTCTGAAGAGCTCGAAATACCACTTTATTTCTTCGGGGACTTGGACGCCTATACCATGCAAAATATCTTTAGAACTTTGAAAGCGGGATCGGCTGCTTCCCTAGTTAGAAACGCTGACTTTTCGGCTCCTGAAGTTAAGTTTTTAGGGGTATTGCCAGACGATGTGAAGCGCTATGATCTTCCTTTCTACAAAGTGAAGGAATCCGATCCAGCAGAAGCAAGAGCTTTGAAAAAAGCCAAAGATGCCTTAGATAATGACCCTTTTTTCCATGATAAAAAGAACAAAGGTGTTGCTGACATTTGTCGCTGGCTTTTAGCAGAAAAAATTCGTTGCGAGCAGCAAAGTTATTTCTCTGTGGATCCCAATGACCCCATCAAAACTGAAAAGATCATCCTAGAAAAAATTAAGCGCGGTTCTTGGGTCTAAGCTTAATGCTGATTCAACTATCGGTGTTTGTAGATTTTTTCCATGATCGACTCATAACCTCTAAAATTATAATAATTGTTGTCTGTGCTCTCATTAGAGTTGGGATTAAACGGGAATTCTTTTTTTAAGTCTGAAAGACTATGAATAAATCCCGGCATGAATTGACCTTTATCTAAGTTGGTATGGCAGCCAGTGCAAAATTTTCGAACAGGCACGCCATTCACTTCATACATTTTATAAAGAACATTGGCTTCAACTTTAAAAAGCATGGGCTCAATAATGCCTTTTGAATCCTTCATTAAGGTTTCGACGGATACGATTCGGCCGTCCAAATAATTCAGAGCGACTCTTAATTTATGAAGAGCCGATTCTCCGTCATTCACCCACCATAAAACGTCCCGAGTGGCATTCGGTCCGTGTTTAAATTTAAGTGAAGACTTAGACTCTGTTGCCTTAACTCTTTGTCCATTATTTAGTTTTGCAAATGTAGTCCAGCCCCAACGTACGCTCTGAGGATCAGATCCGTTCTGTTGCTCAACAAGTTTCAAAATTTCAGAATAGAAATTGTGAGCGTACTGCTGAACACCTAATCCTCGTAGTGGAATAATGCTATCAGTCTCGGAGTATTGAAGGCTTTGAGCTGGATCTAAAAGGTCATATTCTTTAGCGAATATATAAATTAATCGATGAGCATCAGGATCTTCTTCGTAAAAAGATCGTCCATCAGAATATCGTCCCTTAAAAAATTGGCCTTCAGTATAATAATATTTAAAAATATTAGTTAACTGAGAAACGTGGGCTTGAACAAATTCACGTTGAGTATTGCCATTAGCTAAATACGTATTGAGTTGTCGAATTAAATATTTTGAGGGCTTCGAGGCTGTAACTGTGTTACTTTTTGATGACTGAGGTCTGCCCACATACTCAACTTTTGATGGGACCTGACTGTTAACATCAACGCCAGATAGGTAGGACCAAAAACGATCACTTAAGGTTTTTCTTGGTGTTTCCGTATTATCTTCCGTTTTGACAATATTTCGACAAAAAGGAAGAGCGTAGACAGATTGAGAGCACGAGAATATCAAGCATAAGAAAAAAAACTTTTGTTTCATATACATCAAAGTAGCAAGCTTCATACCAGTTTTAATATAATTCTCAGCTCTAATGGTGCTTAAGAGATGGTTTTAGGTTCTGCAAGTGACAAAAAACGGGATCTTATTTAATTTTATAAGTATTTAAACAACTCATAATTGACATCAAGAAAGTGACTTTTCATACTAATGTTCTAACTGGCAAGGGGGGGCTGTGATAAAAAGTATAGTTCTAATGATTCTAATGATGATGCAAGTGTCTTATTCTGGTACACTAATGGAATCTCGAATTGAACAGCTGAAGAGTCAAATTTCTAATTTAGCTTTACAAAATATTTCCAACACAACCAATCGTGCTGAAGTGCGTGCTGAATTGGATACATTGGTGTCAGAACTCAATTTGCTAGCAGGTCCTGTGACTGAGAAAATCTGGTCTGATTTTGCGCCTGGTAGCTGGCAACAGATTTGGTCCGACGAGCGAGACAACAGCCCTGTTGGTGCTCCTAAGCAGGATCTCACTCAGATCTATCAGTACATTTCTGTGAATGGCTGGGGTTATAATTTTGGTGAACGTATTATTAGTGAAACTCAATCAGTCACTTTCGCACTCGCTGTTCAAGGTAGTATCCTTGGGAATCAACAAACCACTGAGATTACAGCTGCCTACTTTAGGCCTGCTTCACTAGCAAAAAATGAATCTTTAGCTGAACTTTCTCATAAAATTAAAACAGGGGCGGTCTCTGGCTTTGACCCTCAACAGGCAGGTCAATTTCCCAATGGTCCAATTGGTGCAAAAGGAGTTTTAGATCTTCAGTTTTTAGATCAAGATTTAAAAATTGGCTATGCTTCTAATGTTTTTACTGGTGTTGTCGAGTTATTCGTTCTTAAGCGCACCGACTTTGTAATCAAATAAGTAGGCTTTTAACTTGCAGCTCAGTCGTTTATGAGCTGCAAATTTCAGTTAAATCTAACTCAATTCGTTTTTAATTTATTTCAAAGCCCCAATTGGGCTCTTGTCATTGTTCTAAACACTTCTATGGCTGTTGCCCAGAGCTACAAAGTCACTGAGGGCCTTTTGTGTGATGGGCATCCAAAAGTCACGGTGGGATCCATGACTGGAACATGCCTGGGGTTGGTCGCAGATTCCAACCTCAAAGATCAAAAGTTAGGACGCTCTTTACTTTTCCCACGAAAAATAGTCGAGATCGAAAAGAATCGTTTTATTATCACTGATATGGGTGGCTGGAGTCCTGCCAACCGAGGCTCCCTTTGGGAGCTTGATGTTCGTGGAAAAAAGCCTGAATTGCATCGATTGATCACAGGGCTTTATTTACCCCATGATATTGAATTAGGACCCGATGGAAATATTTATGTGGGCGAGCTTGGAAAAATCACTCGCTATAATAAACAAGATGTTTTGAATCGTAAAAATTTAGTAGCACAAATTGTAGTCGATCAAATTCCCTCCAATTTAACAGAAAAAAATATGCATCCCCTTGTGAATTTTGCTTTTGGAAAAAGTGAAAATGATCAGTGGAATTTGTATGTGAATATCGGAGCTCCTGATGATGCCTGCATCGAATCAGCGCCGTATAAGTGTGCACTCGGAGACAAACATGGCTTGATTCGTAAATACCAATATTTAACTGGAATCAATTCCTGGAGTCCTAGGTTTGAAGCATGGGCCCAGGGCTTAAGAAATTCCATGGGACTTGTGAGTCATTCCTCGGGTGTTCTTTTACAAGTGGAAAATTCTAGGGATTTTCGAGATGTGAATGAACCCTATGATGAATTGAATGTGGTCGAAAAAGGGAAGCACTATGGATGGCCCTATTGCTATAATTTTCAAGCCACTTCCCCTGAGTGGAAAAACAAAGTGAATTGTGAGCAAGGTTTTCAATCCCCTCTTGTTCTGCTGCCGCCGCATTCAGCACCTTTGGATATTTTGTATTATGAAGCCAATCTTTTTCCTGAATTAAAAAATCATTTGCTAATTTCCTATCATGGTTATCGCCCCACGGGATCCAGAGTTGTAGCTATTCCCAGCAACAACTTAGGCTTGCCAGAATTTTTTGAAGCTACCAGGTGGGACAGGCAAAAACCAGACGGCGGTGTTTTACGAGCCACCAACTCCTTTGAAGTTTTAATGAACTGGTCAAAATCCGAAGGTGTGCGACCATCAGGAGCACCGGTTGGATTAACCGTGGCTCATGATGGATCGATATGGGTTGTGGAAGATAAAAATAAAACAATTCTAAGATTGGCTTTATCAGACACTTCTGTTGTGACTGAACCCGTTGATTCTAATCAACAGGCAGAGCTGTTAAAAAAAGTTCGTGTTCACAAGGCTATAAAAAAATTAAATGAAAACCAAGAAATGCTTACGGCCTACAACTGGATTAACCAGAACGTTTTTCAATCCAGTTGTACGGCTTGTCACTCGGATCTTCAAGGCTCGGGAACGGAAGCTTTTGAATTTATGATTGCTGAAGAGTGGATCACACCTGGCTCTGAAGAGAGTTTATTGAATTTGCGACTTCGGGGCTCGCAAGGTTTGCAGAAAATGCCTTTAGGCGGTCAGCTTCCAGAAGAATATATTCAGTACATCGAAAAATTTGTTGAGAGCCTTTAAGCGCTGTTGATTCTGAATCAGAATAAGATTTGACCCTATCAGATTGAGACATTTCATCATCCTATTTTACAAGGGTTAACTAACTGATAGTATTGTGCTAGGGGAATTTTACATGAAAAAATTGATTTCAATCTTTTTGTTTTTTATTGCATCCACTGTTTTTTCCGGTGAGCCCATGGAGTCTGAAGGTCCCATCCTCATTGACAATGACTATACACTGAACCCACCCGAAGTGTCCGGACCAGTTACAATGCCGTCTGTTAATAACGATGCGGCTACAAACTCTGATAAAGATTGGGGATTGGTTCAAGGCTCTTTTGGTGTTACTTCTCAGCTTATATTAGGTGGAAAACCCGAGGAAGCTAGAAAAGCCGCGGAAATGGGAGTTGAAGCCATGGAGCGTATTGAGGCGGATGCTAAAAGCAATCCTGATGTGATCAGTGAAAGAGATCTTAAGGAAGCCCGAGAAACAGCAGCTTCATTGAAGGATTTTGTCTCAAACGGAAAAACTTTGAAAGATCCAGGGCAAGACAAAGAATATTATTTTGATACTGAATTAAAAAAAATGAAATTTAAAGATGATAAAGGTCACCAATTAACCATTTCACAGGAGGATCTGGATAATGCTAAACGAGCACGTCATCCGTCAGGTCAGTGATTTTTAAATGTCCATGACCTTATCAAAGTACTTTCTAAACTTAGAGCCCTTGGGCATTTTCTCGTCTACCAAACCCAGAGCTTTTTTAAGGCTTAAATCCCTTGCTGCTAAAAACAAATCCTCAAACAAAGTCTGAGTGGCTCCGATTCCCAGTGAAGGAAAACTCGAGTCTTCAAATTCTCCAAAAGCCACGATCTGAAAATGATCCCACAAGGGACGCATGCTTTTATTGTAAGTGGACTCAAACATTTTTCCTTGAAGCTCGGTGAGTGCTTTTAATTGCTTAGTGCTTAGCGGTGAATCTGAAATCAGAGTGTCTAATAAATTTTTTGAATCCCGGCTTAGAGTTTTAGGATTTTCCATCTCTAGTCTTAGGCAAGCTTGGAAAAGTTCTTTTGAAAAATACGTAGCTCGGTTTTGGTACCACTTTGTATAAACCACTTCTTTGGTGACAGAAAGATCCGTTTTCAATTGCCACAGCTTGACCACTCGGTCATCACCGGTGACATCCCAATCCCAGCGCATTTTTGATTTTGGATAAAGCTCGTTCCAGATCGAGTGAGGTTCTTTGTCATTTTTGATTGGGAAAACCAACATCAGGCCTTCACGGTTAATGGCAGAAATAATATCTTTTTTAATTTTCATGTGAACAATCGAAAGGGGCCGTTATGGTAAAGGGCGAAACCAAAACGCAGCCGTGATTTTCTGTAATCTGTTAAAATATTTTTGGCTTTTAGTTCGTTATAAAGTTGAACTGTTTTTTCAGGAGTTCCGAAATCAAAACTTAAAAAATGCCCATGATCTTTCAGATCCCCACGCCAAACTAACTTGTTGATTTTAAATTGAGGATGATGAGCATCTTCCAGATGTTCTAAAAAAAGATTCTGTTGTTTTTGAACATGGCTATGAATTCTTTCAGGAGTGATTTGATGGCGATCAAAAAGTTTTAAAACAGCACGCATTCGGTAAATCGATGTGTAATCCATGGTGGCACCTGCAAAGCGGTAGCCATCATCCGCGTAACCAACCGTTTCTGAAAAGTTTTCGAGACCTGCCATATCAGCAAACCAACTGGTGATTTTAGGTCTGAGCTTACAATTTTCAGGCAGTGTCATGAAGCAGGCCCCTTCGCCACTTTGTGCGTACTTGTAACCTCCAGCCATAAAGAAAATTTTTTTTCCTATTTCTGATAAATCCACGGGCAGTGCAAAATAGCTGTGGTAACCATCCAAAACAAAAAGTGTTTCAGGGGCTGTACTTTGAATCAGATCTGGTAAGCGCCTCAGAGCCACGCCAGAATTAAAAAAAACATGACTGACAAAAACCATATCCCATTTTTGATCTTTCAATTTTAAAAGCAGTCGGTCTTCCAGATCATGAAAAGGTTCGGTGGAAACTCGAACAACATCGATCAGATCTTCTTCCTCAAGTCTTCTAATCTGCCGCTCAAAAGAATAAAATTCGGAATCCGTGGTTAATATCTTCGGTTTTTTTGAAAAATCCAGACACGATAAAAGCCGGACCACAAAGTCGTGGGTGTTTGACGAAAAGACGATATCTTCAGGTCTAGGAAAATTTAAAAACTGAGCCATCAAACGCTGAGTTTCAGGAACCTTTTCCCCCAAAATCACATTCCACTTTTTATCCACATACTGTGCTGAGTCCTCCCAGTACTCTAGCATAGCGTCACGGGTGACATCCGGCCAGTAGTGATGGGAGTGGGCTGCAAAATGCTTCACTTGGGGATTGCGTTTAAAGAACTCAGAGTAGAGGTGTTGGTACATATGGTAACTAGACTAGCGCGGCGAGACACACCTGATCAAGCCTCGCCAATGAAAGCTAAATGATTTAGTATGAGGCGTTATTTCATTTCACCAGTCACCGAAAGGAAGCCCCTGCCATGTCTTCAAAAATTGAGACCACACCAGAAATGGTGCAAAAAGTTTATCAAACCACCCTGCAGAAAACGGAAATCGTTAAAAAAAGACTCAACCGATCTTTAACTCTTGCAGAGAAAATTCTTTTTGGTCACTTAGATGATCCTCAAAATCAAGAGCTCGAGCGCGGAACTTCCTTTTTACTTTTAAGACCGGACCGTGTGGCCATGCAGGACGCCACTGCGCAAATGGCTCTTTTACAGTTTATGTTAGCTGGAAAAGATGAAGCGGCCGTCCCATCGACTGTGCATTGTGATCATTTAATTCGGGCTCAGTTTGGTAAAGATAAAGACATGATCATTTCCAATCAGGAAAATGAAGAAGTGTTTAATTTTTTAGCGACCACTTCCTCACGTTATAACATTGGTTTTTGGAAACCAGGCGCAGGAATTATTCATCAAGTGATTTTAGAAAATTATGCCTTTCCTGGCGGACTGATGATCGGAACCGATTCCCATACGCCTAATGCTGGTGGTTTGGGTATGTGTGCTGTGGGCGTGGGCGGTGCAGACGCTTCAGATGTGATGTCAGGTTTAGCTTGGGAAGTCAAAAATCCTAAAATCATCGGTGTTCACTTAAAAGGAAAAATGAGTGGCTGGACATCAGCAAAAGATGTGATTTTAAAACTTTGTGGAATGCTCACTGTCAAAGGTGGAACAGATAAAATCGTAGAATACTTCGGAGACGGTGCTGATTCCATTTCTTGTACAGGTAAAGCGACCATCACCAATATGGGAGCCGAACTGGGTGCCACATGTTCTGTGTTTCCCTATGATCAAAAAATGTCAGCCTACTTAAAAGCCACAGACCGTGCGGCTTTAGCAGATATCGCTGATAAAAATAAATCGCTTTTAACAGCGGACCCTGAAGTTTTGAAGGATCCAAAAAAATATTTTGATGAATACTATGAAATTGATCTCAATACCCTAGAGCCCCACTTAGTTGGACCTCACTCTCCTGATATCGCAAGACCCATTTCTGCCATCGGTGCTGAAGCCAGAGAAAAGGGTTACACAATCCCATTGTCGTCAGCTTTGATCGGATCTTGCACAAACTCTTCTTACGAGGACATTGGAAGATCAGCTGATATCGCGAAACAGGCGATGACCATTGGTGTGAAAATGAAGCAACCTTTCTTGGTTTCTCCTGGAAGCAACCAAGTGCAAAATACCATTCAGCGTGACGGACAAATGGAAATCTTCCAAGCTGTGGGTGCCACAGTTCTTGCCAATGCCTGCGGACCTTGCATCGGTCAGTGGAAGCGTGATGACGTCAAACACGGAGAAAAAAATACCATCGTCACTTCTTTTAACAGAAACTTCCGTGGTAGAAATGACTCGAACAATGAAACTTTAGCTTTCATTGGATCTCCTGAAATGGTCATGGCTTTAGGACTTGCCGGTCGCCTTGATTTTAATCCCATGACCGATGAGCTTGAAGGACCTAAAGGAAAAATAAAATTGAAAGCTCCTGTGGCCCCAGAACTTCCTGAAAAGGGTTTTGTTCCCGATTTGGTTGGCTACCAAGCTCCCGTTGGAAAAAGTGCACAGATTCAAGTGAACCCTAAATCTGAGCGTTTGCAATTACTTGAGCCTTTCAAAAAATGGAGTGGTCAAGATTATAAAGATCAGTTGGTGCTAGTGAAAGCGAAAGGCAAGTGCACCACCGATCATATTTCACCAGCCGGTCCATGGCTGAAGTTCCGTGGTCACCTCGATAATATTTCTAACAATATGTTGATGGGTGCCATCAACAGTTTCACAGCTGAAACCGGTAAGGGTCAAAATTTGATGACTGGTGAAAAGGGTCTTGAGTTCTCTAAAATTGCAAGACAGTACAAAGCGGCCGGCCAGGGTTGGATCGTGATCGGTGATGAAAACTACGGTGAAGGATCTTCCCGTGAACATGCAGCCATGTGCCCAAGGTTTCTTGGTGGCACAACGGTGATCGCAAAGTCATTTGCACGAATTCATGAAACGAACCTCAAAAAGCAAGGCATGTTAGCACTGCATTTTGCATCTCCAGCTGATTACGACAAAATTAAAGAAGACGATAAATTGGATCTTGTTGATTTAGCAAAATTGACACCAGGACAAAATGTTAAAATGGTGATCAAACATAAAGATGGCTCTAAAGAAGAGATTCAATTGAAGCACACTTACAACGCTGAACAAGTGAAGTGGTTTAAAGCAGGAAGTGCTTTGAACTTGATTCGCGGAGTTTAGGTGCCAGGTCCTGTTTCCGGACTCAGAGTGTTAAATAAAAAGGGACTTCTTAGGGGGTCCCTTTTTATTATTTTATTTTCTCTGTCCCAGCCCCTTAGGGCTCAAGTAGAATCCGAGGATTACCAGCAAAAAGAAAATGAACTCAAAGTTCAGCTGGGAGTCATTGTTCCTCGCTACTCTTATGAAATTAAAGCCTCATCGGATGCTTCAAAAAAAATGGCACGATTGCAGCCGCACAACCCTAATCGAACAGCATTGGGCTTAAGTTATCAAAACATTGGTGCACGTATTTCCTTTGCCAATCCTAACAAAGATGAAGAAAAACAAAAATACGGAAACTCACAATCCACAGACATTCAATTTCGGTTTTTTGGTCGAAATACCTATGAGTTTTTCTATCAAGCCTATAAAGGTTATTTTTTCGAAAATTCTGAGGAATTAGACCCAAGTTTTGTTAGTCGATCAGATAAGATTCAAAGGTCTGATATTAAAACAAGAAACTGGGGCTTTAACTATTATCACAGTGTGCATGAAAAAGATTATTCGCAAGCCATTGCCTTTGATCAGCTGATTTCTCCACCTGAAACCGGATGGGGGACTTCGTGGATGGTTCACGGAAGTCAGTCCTCGATCGAAGGAAACAGTGCTTTAGTTCCAGCGGCCAGTCAAAGTGACTTTGGTTTAATTGGTGGACTTGAAGGTCTTAAAAGAACCACTCTTGCCGGAGGTGTGGGTATCGGTGGCTTAGCAGCCTATGAAAATTTTTATGCTACAGCATTTATTGCTGTGGGATTGGGATATCAAAATTACCGTGTGGATTACGGCCAACTGGGTAATAAACAAAATGATTCTGGTGGTGCTTATTCAAGTTATCGATTTGGCTTAGGCTACAATGGTCCTCGTCATGTCTCGGGAATTCAAGTTTTAAGTGATAGTGTCAGTACAAGCTTTGCAAAAGGTGAAGTGATCGGGCAGTCGCTTGAGCTATCATTTTTTTATGCTTATCGGTTTGATGATGTGGATATCAAATGGTTGAAATCTACTCCGCAATCTCAAACACCACATGAGTAATAAACTGTGAGCCTTTTGGCTCGTAGATTTCCATCACAGGTCCGTCTTTAATTTTCAAATTTTGAGCCATGGCTTCCCGCTGCAGAGCCCGGTAAACCTTAAATGCTGTTAGCCAGGGGGCACCGTCAAAGGATCCAACGAGGGCTTTTGTGGCAGGGTGTTCTTTGATGATAAGATCGCCAACTGATCCCGTCGGTGGGGCATCTAAGTAGCAGCCAATTTCCGCGCGCAAACGGTCTTGTTCGGCTTGATTGGGATCATCGTAGTAAAGTCCAAAGGTCTTTGAACAATCCCAACCTTCTTTTTTAGCAATGGCTTCAATGGCTTGAAAGTTTTCGTGAAGTTTGTGATAAGCACCTGTCATACTTTTATAAACAAGCACTTTCATTGGTAAACTTTTGGTTTCAATAACAACTGGTTTTAGTAAACCCACATTCCAAATAATATAGGCCAACAAAAGACCTAAAACTCCGAAGACGACAAAAAATAAATGATAGGGCTTCAAGCTTTGACCCACTTGATCGAGCAACCCATGGAAGGTGTCTGAGCTGACTTCAAAGTGTCAGTGGATAACAGCTCTTGAACAGCTAAAAAAAGTTCCCGCTTCGTGACTTGTGTTGGGTCTTTCCAAGAGTCATCGAGTCTTCCGCGGTAAGCCAGTTCCAACTTCGAGTTATAAACAAAAAAATCAGGAGTACAAACAGCACCAAATTTTTTAGCCACAGTTTGATCGGCATCATGCAAGTAGGTGAAGGAATAATTTTTTTCGATGAAGCGTTTTTTTAAATTTTCAAAAGAATCATCAGGATAATTGACAGAATCATTCGAGCAAATGCCTACCACATGGACACCTAATTTTTTTAAGTCATGACCTAAAGTAATCAATCGGTCTTCAATGGCTTTTACGTAAGGACAATGATTACAAATAAACATGACCACTAAAGGCTTATCGTTTCTAAAATCATTTAAAGAGTAGGTTTTTCCGTCTAAGCCTAAAAGTTTAAAATCTGGTGCCAATTCTTTTTTTTGAATGGGGGGTGTGTGAGTCAATGCCATTAGGGGCTCCTTAAAATAAAGTTTAAAGATCTTGCCAAAGAATCGTCTGGGTCGAATTTTTTATGGACCCGTCAGGTAAAACTTCAATGAACTTTTCTGTTAAATGAGGATTTAAATTGAGTGCCTTAAGAAGTTTTTCACATTCATTTTGGCTGAGCAAATTTTGTGAGTGATGAATGCATAACTTCATTGAATCAAACAAAAAGCTTAAAAACAGATTCCAGGAATCAATGACTTCTGACTCGGATAAAAAATCCGTCAAGCATCCAGCTGTTTCAAGTGAGGGTTTTTGAAATACATTAAGTCCAAGCCCTACAAGAATTTCTTTTTGTGAGCCTTGATCCACCACTTCAATTAAAAGTCCCAGAATTTTTTTTCCATTAAGAAAGATATCATTGGGAGCTTTTAGGCTTAAGGGAAGAGACGGCCAGGTTTTTTTTAAGGCATCAAAAAGGACAAAGCCAAGTCTTGCAGTCAAAATGGGACTGGGAGTTCTAGCTGTGGAAAAGCACCATGTGGAATAAAGACTGCTACCACTTTGGGGGCTTGATAGCCAAGAGTGATCTGATCGACCACGACCTTGAGTTTGATTGTCAGCTAAAATGAGCCTGCAGGACTGTGAGGTTTCAAAACAGGTTTTTTTTGCGAATGAAGAAGTGCTGTCGAGTTCATCAAAATGCTGACAGGTGATTTTTTTATCAGTGGCCCAGGTCGATGTGAGTTTTGAGATGTTCGTCATTATTTCCAATCAAACAGCAAAGAGACATCAGCCACTGGAGCTGAGTGCGTGAGAGCTCCTACGCTGATAAAATTAACACCAAGTAGGGCGACCGAGCGGACTCTGTCGAGGCTCATGTTGCCACTGGCTTCTGTTTCAATGTTAGGGGGAATTACTTTTAAGACTTCACGTAATTTTTCATTGTCCATATTATCGAGTAGCAGTCGATTCACATTAAGCTCGACAGCCGTTTGGACTTCTTCCATGGATTTGCATTCCACTTCGATGGGCTTCATCGAGTGACTACGGACTCTTTCGACCGCTTGTTTCAGTCCACCCATCACACTGATGTGATTGTCTTTTATTAATATGGCAGCACTGAGATTCATACGGTGGTTCAAGCCACCCCCGTGGACCACTGCTTTTTTTTCTAAGTCACGCAGGCCCGGAGTGGTTTTTCGAGTGTCTAGAATTCTTGTTTTCGTTCCCTCGACTTGTTGAACAAAGTGATGGGTAAAAGTCGCAATACCTGACAAGTGACCCAAAAAATTAAGAGATACGCGTTCGGCTTTTAAAATTTGCAGAAGGTCACCATCGAGTGTGCAAATATTTTGACCCTTTAAAATTTTGTGACCCTCTTCAAAAAGCCATTTTATTTTCACAGAGGGTTCTAAAATTTGCATGGTTTGTTCAAAGGGACCCGTACCAGAAAGAACCATGTCTTGTTTGGCTTTTAAAAATGCACGGCCAATTTTGGGTTTAACTGCCAAGCATTCGGTGGTGAGATCGCCTGAAGGCATGTCTTCTTGAAGGGCCGCTTGAATAAGTTCGATCAGATTCATGGTGCTTGAATAGTCTGTTCAGAGTCTTGAAGCAAGCGATTGATTTCGTCTCTGATGATACGCTCCGCAAGGGGGGCCATGTGGACTGACAACCACTTCTGAATCTCTTGGCGCATGATTTCCGTGTCCATTCCAGGGGGAGTGGAGTGCTGAGACACCTGTTGACTGATTTTTTCGATACTAGGCGCATTGGTCAGTGGAAACTCGGAAAATTCTTCCGCTGTTTCAATGACCAAATTTTTAACTTGCGGTGCTGAGGGCTGGGAAGCTGGCGGTGGTTTTTGAACCCATTCATCTTCGGGTTCTAAATCATCAATCACAAGACTAATTCCATCCATGGCCTGTGGTGGAGGCACCTGATTCACAGCCGTGGGTGCAGGTGAAGGAGCAGCTGCTGGCTGAGCCGCTGGAGCTTCTTGAAATTCTGGTAGCGGGGGGAACTGAATAAAGGCACTGACTGGGTTTTCCCGGGTTTTTTTAACAAGATCTTGCACAAGTCCGCGAAGGGCTGAAGGGTCAAAAGGTTTTTCCAAGCGCTGGTCGGCGCCTGATAAACGAGCTTTTTGTTCATCAATGTCCATAAACCCAGACCACATAAGAACCACAGGAATTTGTGCAGTTTCGGGATCGGCTTTCAATTCGTGACAAACTTCATACCCCGATTTTTTAGCGAGTAAAACATCAGCAAAGATGATGTCGGGACGAAAACTTTTTGTAACAGATAAAACATCGAGGCCCACAGACACCGAGCGCACGTCCACGGCAAAGTCCTGCAGCGTAAGCTGAAAAACTTTTTTAATAGTACCACTCTCATCGGCAAGTAAGACGCGCAAAGCCATGACTCAAGTAAAGAGGGATTTCTTAATCGAGTCAACTGTATAATCATGGGTATTCATGAACAGAATCGATTTGTATGTTGTTAAGCTATTTTGGGGATTTTTTGCAGGCGCCTTAGTGGTGTTTGCCACCCTGTTTTTAGCAGTGGACGCGCTAAGTACGCTGGTGAAATTTTCAGGGGTGAATTTTTCTAGTATATTTAAATTTTATGTTTTTTATTTGCCAGAGGTTTTATCCAAAATGATTCCGGTGGCCTGTGTCGTAGCCACAGTGATGACGATGTCATCGATGAACAAAGCGGGCGAACTGGTGGCCCTTTATGCGGCAGGCATGGGACTTTTTCGAGTGGCCACGCCAGTGATGCTGTCCATTGTGCTGATCAGTTGTTTAAGTTTTATTGCCGGAGACCAAGTTCTTCCTCAATTTATTAAAAGAAAAAACTTTGTTTACTACAATGAAATCGAAAAAAACCCCAGCAAGTTTCAATTCGTTAGAACAGACCGAATTTGGTACCGATCAAAAGATACGATCTTTAATATTAAAACTTTGTCGCCCGATGGATTAAAAGCTCAGGGGCTAACTTTGTATTTTTTCAATAGTGAGTGGGATCTGATGCAGATGCTGACGGCCAAAGAAGTTTTCTTGAAGGGTAATCAGTGGGAGCTCAATACGGGATCCATCACATTATTTGATGAATCCTCTAGCTTTCCTCTGACCAGTGATTTTAAAAAGAAAACAATTATCATGGCGGAAGATTCTAAGGATCTGCAAAGTGCGGGTCAAACTTCCGATATGCTTTCACAAAAAGAGCTCTCTCAGTTTATTACAAAAAATCGAGAGGCCGGTCTTGAAACGGCCAGGTATCAAATGGACTACCATGCTAAATTTAGTTTTGCTTTTGCAGGATTGGTCATGTCACTTTTAGGTCTTCCTTTCACAGCACAAAGGGGCCGCTCGGGTGGTGCCATGCTTTCCCTTGGAATGTGCCTAGGCGTCGTGTTTCTTTATTGGATTTTTTATAGTAGCGGCCAAGCCATGGGAACCCATGGGATACTTCCTCCCTTTATAGCCGCTTGGATGCCCACCACATTGATGATTGCCTTCGCTTTTTGGACATTGAGAAGATTGCGTCTTTAGTGTATAGTTATCACTGGGAGAATCACACCTATGTCATTGCTCAAAATTTTAACCTATCCTGATCCTCGCCTGAAAGAAGTCTCCACAAAGGTGGTTGAGTTTGGGCCAAAGCTACAAAAGCTTGCCGATGATATGCTTGAAACCATGTACGACGCTCACGGCATTGGTTTAGCAGCGGCTCAAGTGGGTGTTTTGCAAAGATTCCTAGTGATCGACACCAGGCCCCGTGATGATAAAGGGCGTAGATACAATTACGAGGAAATGACAGAGCTCGAGCAAAAAGTGCCGCAACCCTTGTTGATTGCCAATCCCAGGGTTGTGAAAGGGGAAGGTAAACAAACCTTTGATGAAGGCTGCCTTTCCGTTCCTGGATTTTACGAAACCGTCGAGCGCTTTGATGTGGTCGAAATTGAAGGCGAAGATGTCAATGGTAAGACCTTCCGCTTTAAGACCGATGGTTTACTGGCTGTTTGTGTGCAGCATGAAATGGATCACCTCGAGGGTCAGTTGTTTATTGACCGAATTAGTTTTTTAAAATCCAGCCGCATTAAAAACCAAATTAAAAAATCAGGCTATCCCAAAAAAGAAAAAGACGAAGAGACCACCAAGAGTGAGTGAAGTTCGAGTTTGTTTTTTAGGCACTCCTGATTTTGCAGCCTCAACTTTACAATCCTTACTTGCTGATGATCATTATAAAGTTGTGGGCGTGGTGACTCAGCCGGATCGCCCGAAAGGTCGATCCCTTCAATTGACTCCTAGCCCTGTTAAAAATTTAGCCCTTAAAAACAATATTGAAGTGTTAACGCCTGAGAGCTTAAAAAAACAGCCTGAAATACTTGAGCAAATTAAGCTATGGAAAGCAGAAATAGCCATTGTTGTGGCCTTTGGGCAAATCTTAGATCAAAAATTTTTAGATTCTTTTCCATTGGGTTGCGTGAATGTGCATGCCTCACTATTGCCATTATGGCGGGGGGCGGCCCCCATCCAAAGAAGTCTAGAAGCCGGGGACAAAGTCACAGGTGTGTGCTTACAGAAAATGGTTTTAAAATTAGATGCTGGTGATTTGCTAGGGCAGCGTGAAATTCAACTGGATGATAATATCAATTCACTTGAGCTTCACGATAGGCTTGCCACCATGGGCGCTGAACTCATTAAAATTGAATTAATGGATTACATACGAGGCAATTTAGTTCCTCTTCCCCAAGACGAATCCAAAGTCACAGTGGCTAAAAAGATTGATAAAGCAGAATCAAAATTGGATTTTACGCTTGATGCAAAAGTACTGCATAATAAAGCTCGTGCTTTTGTGTGGGGCCCAGGGGTTTATGCACAATTTCAAAATCAGCGGGTAAAGATCCACAAAACTAAAGTCAGCTCTTTAGAAAAAAAATCAGCATTCGGAGAAGTCATTCATGTTTCTGAGCAAAGTTTTATAATCGCAACTGGCAGCGGTGGCCTTGAAATTTTAGAGCTTCAGCCTGAAAGTAAAAACCGGATAACGGCAGCTGATTTTATCAATCGCTTCTCAGTGAAAATAGGAGATAGGTTTGAATAAAAAATGGGTGTCTCCTTCGATATTAGCTGCTGATTTTGCAAGACTTGGTGAAGAAGTTAAAGCTGTGGCCGCCGGTGGGGCTGATCTGATCCACGTGGACGTCATGGACGGTCATTTTGTTCCGAACATTACAATCGGAATTCCGGTTGTGGAATCCTTAAAAAAAGTTTCACCGCTTCCACTTGATGTTCACTTGATGATCGAAAGACCTGAAAAATACATCGATGGTTTTTTAAAGGCGGGTAGTGATTACTTAACTATTCATGTTGAATCCACTGATCAAGTACAAAATTGCTTAGAAAAAATTAAGAATTTCGGGGCCAAGGCAGGAATTACCCTTAGACCTAAAACAAATTTAGATCTGATCAAGCCCTACCTCCATCTTTGTGATCTTGTGTTAGTGATGACAGTGGAACCCGGATTTGGTGGTCAAAGCTTCATGATGGACCAAGTGGAAAAAGTGAATCAACTGCATAGCCTTCGTGATGCTCAGGAATATCATTACAAAATCGAAGTGGACGGCGGAATCACGGATCAAACAAAAAACTTTGTTCATCAAGCTGATATCTTTGTTGCAGGCAGTTTTATTTTTAAACAGAACTATAAAGAAGCTATTCAGAAGCTGAAGGCTTAAGGCCAATTAATTTTCGGCAGGTTCTGATGGTGGCTTTTTTGGCATCCGCATAGGGCTGAACATCAAGCATTACACTTAGTCTCAGTTCTTTAACTTGAAATTTATAAAAGGAAACAAGTCCTATTCCTGCACCCGCTCCAAAGGAAATGGCATGTTCAAAAAATCCGTCTTGAGTCGAGATATTACCAGCAAGGCCTAACATGGATTTTTCGTATTTTTTGACTTCCAGTTCGATGGCCTTAGTGGAAGGGTCAATGGAGTCAGATACTTTTGCGAAGGTGACACCTGCAAAAACTTCTGCCATCCAATTGATAATTTTAACAGTTCTTTCATAATGGACAGAGGCCCGAATCATGAGATGTTTTCTTCCATTTTTTTCAAACTTAAGAACCGAGATTCCTGATGCGAAAGCCACTCCAAAATGGGAATTTTCAGGGATATTTTTTCCCCACCTGGTCTTACGAATTTTATCAACCACATAATTACTTAATCCTAAGCCACTGGTGACAACGGGTCGGATTCCCCAACCAGAGGCGTTCGCAGTGATGATCGCATGAGGGGCTTTTTGTAATTGTTGATCGAGATCTTCTAAAATAAAATCTTGAAAATCTGAGTTGACTCGCATTTTAGTTAGAATATTTCGAACTTTTTTTGAGGATTTATCCCTCATAAGTTCAAGTACTTTTAAGTATTTTGATTTTTCATTTAAATCTTGAACTTCATCAACACTTACAATGTCAGGGATATCCAAAATGACGGTTTCAGGTAAACTTACAGGTGTCTCATTTTGAGACAGAGGTGTTACAATCAGAACAGGTGGCGGTAAATCGTCACTCGAGTAAGCAGAAAAAGTGCTCAATATAAACAGAGCAGTTATTAGAATTTTCATAGTTCTTAATATTGAGTATTTGCACGAATGGGACCCAGTCCAGGTTCCATTTTGGAACTCGAGAATTTATTATTTATTCCATAATTAAAATAATTGTTGCCATAGTTTATAAACTAAATCATGGTGAACTTACTTCTAGTGAAAGGGGGTTATCATGATTCAAATAAATCAATTAAAAGATGGGATGACCCTCGATTTGACCCCATCCCTACTGGCATAACGATTCATAGTCTTTGCCCATAAGTCGAAAAAAATAAAAGAAACTTGAAAATTAACTAAAAAAAGTCATGACGACTTTTTGCTACAAAAGGATTTATTTATGAAGATATCAAGTCTTCAATTTGAACAATTTTATATAGAAAGAAAAAAAGAACTTCATGCTGCTGTATCCTCACCGATCAGTGATTTGGGGTTTTTAATTGCTTTATTAATAATCTGGTCATGGTTAAGCCGTGGTTTAGAAATTTTATTAGGGCAAGCAGAGATCAGGATACAAAAAGCTCCAGATTATTCTGTCAGCCGTGATCAGGAGTCTTCATTACAGCGGAGTTTTGATCGGCCTGAATCATATTTTAAATTCTAATTATTTAAGCCAGCCCTTACGGTGCATGTATGTGTATGTTCCAATGACAATGACAAACATAATTCCAATGGCCATGGGATAACCGTAGGGACTTTTTAATTCGGGCATGTTTTCGAAATTCATACCGTAGATTCCAGTGATCACATTCAGTGGCAGAAGAAAAATTGAAAACAACGTTAGGATTCGAATGATCTCACCTGTTTTGTAAGAGGCTTCTGTGGTTTTTTGTGTGGCTAAAGAAACATGTAAACCGATCAGAGTTGTTACATTTTCAAAAAGTTCATCCACATAAAAAAACAGGGAGTCACAATTTTCTTTTAAATCCTGTAAAACAGGAGTTGTCACTTGATTCGTAGAGATAAGCTTACTGATGGAGTCTCGAGTCAACTTTAGAATTAATTTATTTACAAAAGTTTTTCTTTTAAAAAAATAAGCGGATTTCAGTCTGAAAGGCTTTGCACCGGGAACAGAAAATACGCCAGATTCATGATTTTCCAGTTCTATAAAAGCAGCATCAATTTGCTTTTCATAGGATTTTAAGATGGAGCTCATAATGGAAACAAGGATATCTGTTGGTGTTTGGGCCTCGGTGGACAAGTTTCTTGTTTGCTCAACACAAGTCAAAGTCGTTCTGTGAATGGTGATAATAAAGTTGGCACTCCAAAAGATGGCCACTTTTCTTGTGAGGTCTTGGACTGATATCCCTTTTTTTGGCGGAGCCTCTTCAGGTGCCCTTAGAATCATGAAATGAACAAGATCGATAATTTCGAATTTTGGTAAATGTTCAGGGTCTAAACAGTCTTGGATCGAAGTTTTATGAAGTTGAAATCGATGTCCTATCTCTTGTAAGTCTTTTGGGTTAGGTCCCTCAAAATCAATCCATTGAAAACTCTCATTTTTAAAAAGAATGGTTTCTTTCATAAATTAACTTTCAGCAAGCTTCAGGATAAGTCTGGATAAACCTAGGGCTGAATGCTTTTGCGGAGAACTTTTTGCCGTAAAAGTGTCCTCGACAAAGGCATCCACAGCTTTCCTTTTTTCTTCCGCAGTTGGATAAAGTTCACGTATCTTTAGAATCTCCGAATAATCCAACCAAATTCCGTTCGAGATCGGGCATTTATCCACGATGAGCACACCATTCATTCCTTTGGGGCCGTAGGGTTGCTGGTGCATGATAGCTTCAGAGTGCTTAGGACTTTTTCTTAAGCTTAAGATTTCTGCTTTTTGAGGGGATTTTGGGATGGAATTCAATAGTTCAGTTAAATCTTCATGGGCTTCATCAAACTTTTGAATTTCAAAGCGATCAAACCAGATGCCACCGGTGAGGGGGCAAATATCAAGCTCCACATTTTGAATCATAATTGCTTGCAGATAAACTTTTTTATTTGGCGAGAAGCATGGGCTTAAAAGCTGAGTGGGCTTCATATTCAATTTCCTTTTGCCAGGTTTCAGGTATATTCAAGATACAGCGAGTTCTGAGTTCCATCAAAGGAGTAACCCCCGTGGCCAGTGCAAAAGTCGAGTGGAAGCAAAATATGTTATTTGAAGCTACCGTCAGCAACCACAAGGTGATGATGGATGCCACCCCTCCCTTTGGACAGCACGCTTATCCAACACCGAAAGAACTTCTACTCGCCAGTATGGGGGGTTGTACGGCCATGGATATTGTAAGCCTATTAAAAAAGCATAAACAAAATTTGACTCAATTTCATGTGATCAGTCACGGTGAGGCCGTTAAAACCCAACCGCAGATCTATCAAACGGCAGATCTGGAATTTCACATTCAAGGTGAAGTGGATCCTGAAATTTTGAAGGAATCCATTCATTTGTCTTTATCCAAGTACTGCTCTGTGAATGCTATGCTTTCAAAAGTGGTGAAAATTTCTTGGTCGGCCAATTTAAATTCTCAAAACATTGGCACTGGGGAAGCGAAGTTTGAACTATGAATTGGGTGCTGTTAATAAAAGCTCCTGATCTTATTCAAAGAGATTCTTTAGTGCACCGTTTAGGCGAAGAACATATTGAAGTGATGACACCGGACCGAGATATGATTATTGATGTGGGCGGTGGTCCTAATTTAACTCTAGGTGGCTATTCGGCTTTTTTTGATGGCTATTCGGTTCTTGTGCAAAAAAAAGATTTAGCAAAAGCTCAAGATGTCGTAAAAGCATTTGAACCTCTTCATTTGCAAAAAAATTCAGAAGTTCCCGATTATATGACTAAATATTATTACAGTTCCATTTTAACGGTTTTTGCCCCATTTATTTTGCACGTAACAGGATTTTACCACCTATTTAAAGCCATTCAGTTGGGTCAATTTCGCTTTACTATCAAGTTTTTGATGGCCACTGCCGTATCGGCTTTGACCCTCTTTGCCGTGGTGATTGCCACCTTCAGTTTCCTGTAAATTCTGGCTTGAAAAATGGACTTGGCAAGACTAGAGTCCGCACTCTATGGAAATCAATGGAAATTCCCTTAATTTGTCGCAAGTTTATAATGCCGCTCATAACCAACAGGCCAAAATAACTTTGGCCCAAGACGCTCGGGAAAAAATGCAGTTCTCTAGAAAGTACATCGAGAATCGCATTCAGGCCGGTGATGTCATGTACGGTGTTAACACAGGCTTTGGTGCTTTCAGTTCCGTTAGAATTTCGGACTCAGAGATCGAACAATTGCAAAAAAATTTGATCCGCTCTCACTCAGTGGGTGTGGGCACACCGTTTACGCCAACACAAACCCGGGCCATGATGCTTCTTCGTGCCAATGCTTTAGCGCGTGGACACAGTGGAATTCGTGTGCATGTGGTGGAAAAAATCTTAGAATTTTTAAATCATAATATTATTCCTGTTGTCCCCACTCAAGGAAGTGTAGGAGCCAGCGGTGATTTAGCTCCATTGTCACACTTAGCTTTAGCGCTGATCGGTGAAGGTGAAGCCTGGAGTGATGACGGACGCATTGTACCAGTTTCTGAAGTCTTACAAAAAAAAGCCGTGAAACCGCTCGAACTTCAAGCCAAAGAGGGACTCAGTCTTATCAATGGATGCCAAGTGATGACAGCCATTGGCTTACTGGATCTTGAAAAAGCAGCCAGGCTTCTTCGTTTAGCTGATATCGCTGGGGCTATGTCACTAGAAGCTCTTAAAGGTTCAAGGCATGCCTTTGATCCGTTGATCTCATTGACACGCCCTCATTCAGGAGAAATCAAAACAGCTTCTAATTTAAGAAAAATTTTAAGTCCTGAATCTGAAATTTCAAAATCTCATGTTCAGTGTGATCGGGTGCAAGATGCCTACTCGTTAAGATGTATGCCCGCTGTGCACGGAGCTGTGAAAGACACTTGGAATTATGTCACTTCCATTCTAGAAACAGAAGCTAACTCAAGCACTGATAATCCTTTGGTGTTTGCAGATGAAAATAAAATTTTATCCTGTGGAAATTTTCATGGGATGCCAGTGGCTTTTGCCATGGATTTTGCGGGAATTACATTTACATCTTTAGGCAGTATTTCCGAGTGCCGAACGGCTAAGCTGATCAACCCTGCCATGAGTGCAGGGTTGCCGGCTTTTTTAACACAAAATGGTGGTTTGAATTCTGGACATATGATTGTGCAAGTGGTAGCCGCCAGTCTTGTTAGTGAAAATAAAGTTTTATCACACCCAGCCAGTGTGGATTCCATTCCCACCTCTGCAGAAAAAGAAGATCACGTCAGTATGGGAACCATTGCAGCTCGAAAATTTTCTCAAATTTTAGAAAATACGGCGCAGGTGATTTCTCTGGAATTACTATCTGCCAGCCAAGGCTTGGATTTATTAAAACCATTGACGGCTTCAAGTGGAGTTAAGAAAGCTCTTGAGATCATTAGACAAACCGTACCTTTTGCTGATCAAGACCGCATCTTTGCGTTTGATCAAAGGCAAATGAAAAAGTTGATTGATGATAATTCAATTGTCCAAGCTGTTGAAAAAGAAGTGGGAACATTACAAATTTAATTTTAGGAGATCCTCGATGAGAACAGTCAAAGCACCAACTGGTACAAAATTAAACTGTAAGGGCTGGCAACAAGAAGCAGCTTACCGAATGATTCAAAATAATTTGGATCCATCGGTGGCAGAACATCCAGACGACTTAATTGTTTATGGTGGAATCGGAAAAGCGGCTAGAAACTGGGAGTGCTTTGATAAAATTTTATCAGCCCTTAAAGATCTTGAAAATGATGAAACACTTTTGGTTCAATCGGGAAAGCCCATCGGAATTCTTAAAACAACTTCTGATTCCCCCCGAGTTTTAATAGCTAATTCTAACCTTGTTCCTAAATGGGCCACCTGGGAGCATTTTCATGAGCTCGATAAAAAAGGTCTTATGATGTACGGGCAAATGACAGCAGGTTCCTGGATTTACATAGGCACCCAAGGCATCGTACAGGGGACCTATGAAACATTCGTAGAGGCGGGAAGGCAGCACTTTAACGGAGATTTAAAAGGTCGAGTGATTTTAACAGCAGGCTTAGGTGGAATGGGCGGAGCTCAGCCTTTAGCTGGAGTTTTTGCAGGTGCCATCGTTTTAGCCATCGAAGTGGATCCTGAATCCATCCAAAAAAGACTTAAAACAAAATATGTTGATGAAGCAGCCACTGATCTAGACGACGCATTGGCCAGAGTTCGAAAGTATCAAGAAACAGGTGAAGCCAAATCCATCGCTGTTCAAGGTAATATGGCGACCGTCATTCACCAATTATTAGAAAAAAACTTTTTACCTGATTTATTAACGGATCAAACTTCAGCACACGATCCATTGGTAGGCTATATTCCTGAAGGCTATGATATCCAGCAAGCGGCTCAGTTCAGAATTGAAAATGAAAAAGCTTACCTGGAAAAAGCTTACGACAGTATGGCTAAGCATGTGCGTGGAATGCTTGAGATGAAACGCCGGGGTGCGATCACTTTTGATTACGGAAACAATTTGCGAGCTCGGGCTTTTGATTGGGGAGTTAAAGACGCCTTTGATTTTCCTGGCTTTGTACCAGCCTACATTCGTCCACTATTTTGTAAAGGCAGTGGACCATTTCGTTGGGTGGCTTTAAGTGGTGATCCTGATGATATTCAAGTGACTGATCAGGCTTTGATGGAGCTTTTCCCGCATAAAAAACATTTGCATCAGTGGTTAAAAATGGCAGCAGAAAGAATTGCCTTCCAAGGTTTGCCAGCGCGAATTTGTTGGCTTGAATACGGAGAACGTCATCAAGCCGGTCTATTATTCAATGAGCTTGTGCGCACGGGAAAAGTGAAGGCTCCGATTATCATTGGCCGTGATCATTTGGATTGTGGTTCAGTGGCAAGTCCCAACAGAGAAACAGAAAGCATGAAAGATGGATCCGATGCTGTCAGTGATTGGCCACTTCTTAATGCTCTAGTTAATACAGCCTGTGGGGCTACCTGGGTCAGTCTTCACCATGGAGGTGGTGTGGGTATGGGTTACAGTCAGCACTCGGGACAAGTGATCCTAGCTGATGGAACTCCCGAGGCTGCTAAAAGACTTGAGCGAGTGTTAAAAGCAGACCCCGCGATGGGTGTGTTCAGGCATTTAGATGCTGGGTATGAAGATGCAAAAACCACAGCTCAAGAGCGAAACGTCAAGAGCTTGTGGTTATAAAGATCATTTGGACATAAAGGATTTTTTTCGAAATTCTTTTCGAAGCTTTAATATATAATAGCCCGATGAAAGCAAAGTGAGACCGGAAACAAAGGCCAGTGAGCCATAGGTTCCGGTTATGTTCATTCCCACTTTAAGGGCTAGGCCAAAGGCTCCAGTGGCCACAATCAAATAAGGTTTAAACTCATAAAGCCAGTCATTTTTGTATTGAATATGTCTGTTCAAATATCCCCCCGCATATTGAATGGGGTTGCAAACAAGAGGCCCTGCTGTTTAAAAGCCATTAGAGCTTTAAAGTGTTTATGTTGGATTTGGACTGATAAAAATTCAAACACTTGATGAATTTAAATTCAACAGTGTTTCAAATTGAGAAATACGATTAGCCTTTTGCTTTTAGATTTTGCTCAACAAGTCTAATCAGACTTTCCACATCCATTGGTTTAGAAACCAATCCAGTGGCCCCTTTTTCGGTGGCTGATTTTTCATCAAAATCTGAAAATCCTGAAATTAAAATAACGGGAGTGCCGCGATGATTCTGATTGATGTGTTGAAGAAGCTGCATTCCATCCATAATGGGCATACGAATATCAGAAATCACAAGATCAAATTTATTTTCATCGAGTAATGATTTTGCAGTCATACCATTATCAGCTATTTTGACATCGTAGCCATGAAAGACAAGAAGATCTTCAAGAGTTTCAGCTAGTGCCACTTCATCATCAACAACTAGAATTTTAGCAAGCTTTTGAGTTGGGTTCATGAATCTAACTTAATCAAAAACAAGTTATGAAGCAACACAGTGAAACCTAACTAGACTGAGATTAAATACAATTAATTTATTGTTGAGGTGCTAAATCGTCTAAGGATTTTTTAACTTTCCAATTCATTTTTTCAATCATCTTTTGTTTTTTAGCTGGAAAGATAAGGTGTATAAAAACATAATCAACGATTAAAATTGTAGAGATAAGAACTAATAAAAATATGATTTTTCTTTTTACTCGCATTTAGACCCACTCTATCAGCCGTCAAACTTATAATCACTCATGAATTCTCTACTTTGATGGCAAAAAAAACCCTTCGCTGGTCTAAAATCCATTAAGATCGGGAACTTACCACTGGAGATCTCATATGGTTATTTTAAGCTTCTTGTTATTAAGCGTTAATCTGATGGCCCAAAATGATTTAACACTTATGAATTGCAAATCCTGTTCGACTCCACTGAGTGATGCCAACGTTGTTCAACTTGAAAGTCTAGCTCAATGTTCACCCGAGCGGCAGTATATGCAGGGTGATCTTATGATGATTGAACCGGAGTTTCGTAACAAGAGACAAAGCGAAGAAGGTTCTCAATTTCCATTGGCTTGTATCGTTCATGCGCAAAGAACCTTTACTTGGAAAATAAAGGCCAATCCAGAAAACCCAGATGATACGACCCGCGTATGGGGAGGCTTAGAGGCTCCTACTTCAACTATTGCAAGATGCTCGAGCACGGAAGGAGCGCCTGTTCGCGGAGGCTATTTACCCTGTGTCACATCCGAATACGCCTACTCTGTTTACAACGCTTTTCAAGATATGGCGGATTGTTTTGATATCAAATCAAGGAAGCTTCTACCTAAACTTTGGAATGAAAGTGGATTTCATATCAACACATTAGGTGGCGGTATGGATGCAGGTGTGGGTCAGCTGACTCGTAGTGCAATTGAGGAAGTTTTGGCAAAACCTTATGCAAGTGATGACAGGACGGCTCTACAAATCTTCCATGCTCAGGCCAAAAGAAGCTCTAAGCCCTCTTGCCAAAGACTCGCAAGACAAGAAAAAGCTTTTGAAGCCGTTAATCCCGACGTTTCGCAACGATGCTCAATCATGGCCACACCCGAAAATCCTATAAGAAATATTGTTTACCTAGGTGTTTTTTATAAATTAAATGAGCGAGCCACGGCAGCACGAATGAGTTCTACAAAGATGAAAGAAAAAATTGAACAGTTAGGATTTTCAAATCCTAATATGGAATATTTTAAAGATGCCATTGTGACACTTTCCTTCAATGCAGGACGTGGTTCGGCCTTTTCGCTAGTCGAAACTTATTTAAAATCCAAAATTATCAATAATAAAAAGTTAACGGCCAAAGACTTAGATTTTTTATCTCAATCCATTGATGATATTCGAACCTTACGAAGAGAGCCAAAGGATGAGACTGAAGAGCAAAGATCCGTTCGCCATGCAAAATTAAATGCGGCCAAAGAAAAAGCTCACACGATGTCTTTGCCTGCTTTCTTAAGGCTGATGCATGGCTTGCAGTCTGATTTTGAAATTGATCCCGCAAAAAAACAAATCAATGGAGCTCCAGGGTATTTAACTTTTGTTGGTGAAAGACAAAAAAAATATGACAAAGAACTCGGTGAAGGCGTATGCACTCAAAGTTCATTCTTGCAATATCAATAGTTTTGATTGTTGACTCTACTTCTGCGGCCATTCACTCGTTGCTTGAGGGGGGAAGAACCCATTCAACTTTAAGTGAAGAAAAGATTTTAGTCATCGATGATAAAGCCTTAGCCGCTTATGTGGAAAAAAATATTCAGCAAATTGAAAAAGTCGCCGCAAGTTCAGGGCTAGTCAAAAATAAGCTAGATTTCATACAAGACCGTGTTCAAAGAATATCAGATTATCGCACCCGTAATTGGTCGAAATCAGCTTTTGTAGAACAACAACTAGATCTTGCAATCAAACCATTTGAAAGCTTTCCTAAGTCCAGTGAGTTTCAATCTAATCGCTGCAAGCAGTACCTGAATAATATTATTGTGGATTGGGAGCCTGGTTCTTCAGAGACAGGACCCAAGCAAGCGGGTGTAGCTCGAGCTTTTAAAATATTAAGTGATATTTGCCGTTAACCTAGGTAATTTATAATTATGCCTGCCAATTCCTTTGGAAAACATTTTGTTGTCACAACTTTTGGCGAAAGCCACGGCACAGCCTTAGGGGTTGTGATTGACGGTTGTCCTTCGCAAGTTTTGTGGGATCAAAAATTAATTGAATTCAACTTAAGCAGACGAAGACCTGGACAGAACGCAACAGTTTCTGCCCGTCAAGAGTCCGATCATTTTGAAGTCCTAAGCGGAATTTATGAAGGACAAACGTTGGGCACTCCCATTTCTATGATTGTTAGAAATTCCGATGCAAAATCCAAAGACTACGATGTGATTCGAAACAATCCGCGAGCAGGTCATGCCGATGATGTTTGGAAAAACAAATTTGGAATTTCTGACCCTCGAGGTGGTGGAAGATCCTCGGGTCGAGAAACCGTGGCTCGAGTTTTAGCAGGCTCTGTCGCACAAATGTTTTTAAAGAAAGTTTGTCCTATTCTTTTCGTCTCAGTTCGGGTGACAGAAATTTTTGATCAAAAAGTTTCAGGGCCTCCCTATGAACCAGCCATTGAAAAACTATTATCAGAGGCCAAGGCTCAAGGCGAAAGCTACGGAGGCCTCATACAGGTTCGAATTGAAAATCCACCAGCCAATTTAGGTCAGCCTGTTTTTCATAAATTAAAATCTGATTTTGCTGCTGCCTTCATGGGAATCGGAGCCATTAATTCTGTGGAACTGGGATCATCAGATATTAGCACAAAGGGTTCCGAGTATCATAATAACTCAACTAGCTCGAAGTACGGGGGAATTCGCGGTGGAATTTCCACCGGTGAAACTATAGAATTTAATTTAAAAATTAAACCCACATCCAGTATTTTAGATGTGGCCAAGCTTGGCAGGCATGATCCCTTTATCGGAACGCGGGCCGTTCCTGTGGTGGAAAGCATGGCCTATTTAGTTTTAGCTGATCATTATTTGTGGAATCAAAGTCAAAAAAACTGATAAGTTTCAATAATTTAAGAAAATTAAACGACTGTTTAAAAATAAATTGAACGATCGTTTAATTTATTATAAGTATTATTCATGGAATTAAAAACTCACAATCCAGAAGTAAAAACACATATTATCAACGTAGCCTGTCAGCTTTTTTCCGAAAAAGGTTTTGAAGGAACAAGTGTCAGAGAAATTGCAAATCAATCAGCTGTGAATATTGCGATGATCTCCTATTATTTTGGAGGCAAAGAGGGTCTGTACTTCGAATGTATTTCCCACTTCGCGCACCATAAACTTAATCAATTGAATCAAACTTTAACTTCTTTTTCGAATACGCAAGACTTTAAGCAAAGGCTTCAACAGTTGATTTCAAATAAAATGCGCTCCTTCGCTGAAGATCTTCAGGCCCACAAAATTATTATGCGTGAATTGCAAACAGAAAGAGATCCAGAATTTCATAAAAAAATTATGACTCAGCTTGTGCCAGTTTTTGATAAAATTAAAGATTTCTTTCAAATGGCCATCGATCAGAAAATTGTTCACGAACATTACAATGCTGAACATCTGACTTTGATGTTAATGGGTGTATTGTCTCATCCTTGTATAGCAGAAAAAGCGATGCAAACACATTTAGGCTACAACATGACTGATCCAATTAATCAAGAACGTTACATTCAACAGGTTTGCCAATTATTTTTTGCTGGAGTCATCAAGTGAGAAAATCTATATTAATGATGTCAGTTTTATTTTTACAGATGTCTGAAGCTCAAGTTTTAACATTACAAGATTACAAAAAACAAGTTTTTGAAAAAGATCCACAATCGATCAGTCTACGGTTGCAGATGGAATCCTTTGAAAAAGTTCGTGTACAAGCTGATTTTCTTACAGGTGTTAATGTTTTCGTGAATACGGGATGGTTAGATGATCAAAGACCAACAGTGAATCCTGGATTTCAAGGAAACCAGACATTGTCTGAAACTTTGTCTTTAGGACTTCAGCAGCAAACAGCTTATGGTTTGAAATGGAGCTTGTCACAAAATTATCAAAAAACAGATATCAGAAATGCCAATCCTGTTGCGATTCCACAATCCAAATTTTATGACAATTTTCCTAAGCTTGAGCTTACAGTTCCACTTTGGAGAAATTGGCTAGGTCGAGAAACTCAATCTGATCAATCTCAAATTCGCTTGCAATCTGAAGTGCAATTTAAGAAAGCACAGATCGATTGGATACAAAGACAAAACGAAATAGAAGAAACCTATTATAATCTTTTATCGAAACAAGAGACCTACCAAATTCAAAAAGACTCTTTAGCTCGTGCGCAGAAAATTCTTCAGTGGTCAGAAAGTCGATTTAATAGAAATTTAATTGATGAGGGAGATTTATTCCAAGCTCAGGCGGCTGTTCAGTCTCGAGACTTCAGTCTTTTAACAGCATTTAAAGACCTACAATCAGCCACCCGTACTTTTAACGCTTTAATTGGTGTAGTTAGTGATGAAACAAATGCACAGCTGCAAAATGATAATATTAATCTAACTCTGTTTAATCTGAATAAGAACGAATCTAAAAAAAGATTAGACCTTGAATTAAGGGCTGATCAAATTGAGGCACAAAAAAGAATTTATCAGGCACAAAAAGAAAAAATGAAACCCTCGCTAGATTTGCAAGTTCAAGGGTGGACTCAAGGACGAGCAGCGACTTTCAGTTCAGCTCAAAAAAATACATTTGAAGATGAAGACTATTTGTTTGTTGGTGTTGGATTTTCAATGCCACTGGATCAGTTCAAAGCAAGCCATGTTCGTTCAGGTTATAGTGATTTGATTCAATCACAACAACAATTAGAACAAGTCAGACTTCGAGATTTAGCTCTCAACTGGCAAGATACAGTCGAGCAAGCCTCACAAATTAAGCAGCAGCTAGAAATTTTGCGACGATTAGAAGACTTACAAAGAAAAAAAGCTGATAGTGAACGTGCAAAACTGAATCAAGGACGCTCGACCACATTTCAAGTATTGAATTTCGAACAGGATTATTTACTGACACGAAATCAAAGAATTCAATTAGAATTTCAAGCTCGTCAATTTTTAAACTCCCTCGCACTTTATCAATAAGGAATTTTTATGAAAATTTGGGAACTTTCCATTCGTCGTCCTATTTTTATGAGCTGTGTGCTTGTGGCACTTATGGTGGTAGGAATATTTAGTTTTTCAAGAACTCCTGTGGAACTATTTCCCGATGTGACCTTTCCTATCGTCACAGTGAATGTGGTCTATCCTGGAGCTGGACCTACTGAAATTGAAACTTTAGTTTCAAAACCCATCGAAGAAGAGCTCAGCGGTATCGCAGGAATGAAAAATATTCGTTCTATCAACCGTGAAAGTGTCAGTGTCGTAGTGGCTGAATTTAACTTAGATGTGGATATTAAATACGCTGAACAACAGGTCCGTGACAAAGTCTCGGGTGTTCGTCGCAAACTTCCGGATTCCATTGAAGAGCCAGTGATCGCAAAAGTGGATCCATCAGCACAGCCCATTATGGTACTTGCAATTAAATCTAAACTTGAAGGTGGTGCTCTTTACGATCTTGCTAACGAAACCATTCGTCCACAATTAGAACAAGTCAGCCAAGTGGGCCGCGTTGAAGTGCAAGGTGGACGTAAACGTGAAATTCAAATTCAGCTGGATCGTAACCGATTACAAAATCGAGAACTATCGGTCAGTCAAGTGACTCAAAGTTTAAATAACAGTGGTCAAAACGTACCAGCAGGTAAGGTGAATCAACCAAAAAATGAACTTGTGTTCAGAACCTTGGGGGAATTTAATTCTTTAGAGCAAATCAATCAAAGTATCGTGAGTTTCTTTGGAAATGATGTCACCACTCGAGTCTCTGATATCGGAAAAGTGGTAGACACTTTAGAAGAAGAAAAATTAAGGGCTTACTTAGATGGAAGTCCTACGGCCTTTCTTTATATTTATAAACAATCCGGTGCCAATACGATTCAGGTGGCCAATCAAATTGCAAAGCGTATTGATAAAATCAATGCCGATTTAAGACCTACACAAGGTGAAGATTTTCAAATTACGATTGCCAGGGATATGTCGCGTATGGTTTGGGCGAACGTATTTGACGTGGTGGAATCCATTTTGATCGGAATTCTTTTAACAGTACTTGTGGTTTATTTTTTCTTAGGTTCTTTAAGAAGTACTTTAATCACAGGTCTTGCAATTCCTGTGGCCTTAATCGGAAGTTTTGTTCTTCTAAACTTAGCGGGAATTAGTATCAATGTGATGTCTCTTTTGGCATTTTCACTAGCGGTTGGTTTATTAATAGATGATGCCATTGTGGTCAGAGAAAATATCTTTAGACATTTAGAAATGGGCAAAGGCCCTGTACAAGCCGCTCTTGATGGAACAAAAGAAGTGGGACTTGCCGTTATCGCAGTGACTTTCGCAGTGCTTGCCGTGTTTGGGCCCATCGCCTTTTTATCAGGTGTGGTCGGTCAATTTTTCAAGAGCTTTGGACTTGGTGTTTGCTTTGTTATGATCTTAAGCCTTTTTGATGCATTAACAAATGCTCCCATGCTGTCAGCTTATTTTGGTGGAAAACACACACCACTTTCCGGATTACCAATTAATAAGAAAAAACCGATGCAGGCCTTGCTGATCTGGTTTGACCGATTTCAAACGTGGCTTGAAAACGGTTACGAAAAACTAATTCAAAAGGTTTTAAGATCTCCAATTAAAACTTTGGCAATGACATTGGTTGTTGTTTTTGGTCTTGCTTATTCAGTTAAATTTATTCCAAAAACTTTTATTCCTGCCAATGACTCTGGCGAATTCCAAGTGGCCATCGAATTAAAGCCTGGTACGACTTTAGAAGAAATGAGCAAACTAGTTTTAGAGGTGGATCAGGAAATTAAAAAGAATCCTAATGTGGTTTTGACTATTGCAACAGCCGGAAATGTGAACGGGCAATCTTACATAGGAGATATTTTCGTTCAGCTTTCAAAATTTGAAAATCGAAGTGTGACCACCACAGAAGTGAAAGCTCAAATACGTGAGATGATGAAAAAGTATTCTTTTGCTAGTCCTAAAGTAAAAGACATCGACTTTGTGGGTTCCGGACAAAGACCTTTTGTGATTAATATCCGCGGTCAAGATCTTGAGCAAATTCGAGTGGTTGGAGAACAACTACTTGAAAAGTTAAAAAAGCATCCAGGTCTGATCGACCCCGAGTACACGGATAAGCCGGGTTTACCTGAATTCCAAGTGAAAGTGAACAATGAAAAAGCTCAGTATTTTGGTGTGACGCCATTAATTGTGGGGCGTGAATTACGTGCACAAATCGAAGGGGAGACAGCAGCCAAGTTTAGACAGAATGGTCTTGAGTATGATGTGCGTGTTCGCTTGCAGGATGATCAGCGAGATCTTGAGCAAGCTTTTAAAACAGCAAAAGTTCCCAATATTAATTATCGCCTTGTGCAAATCCAAGATTTTGCGGATTTCAAAAAAGAAGTGGGTGTGGCTACCATCAACCGTGAAAATCGTGCAAGATATGTCAGTATCGAAGCAGATATCGCACCTGATGGTCCTGGTATGGGGGGTGTCATTAGTGATATCAACGGTTATTTCAATTCAAAAGAAATTGAAATGCCTGAGGGTGTGAGTTACCGATTCGTAGGTCAAGCAGAAAACTTCCAAGAGCTAGGAACAAGTATTGTGTTTGCAGGCCTATTAGGGATTATCTTTATCTACCTGGTGCTCGCCTCACTTTATGAATCCATTGTGACTCCTTTTACAATTATGCTTGTAATTCCTCTTGCCGTCTTTGGTGGATTCTTTGGACTTTTTGTTATGCAATCGACGTTAGATTTATTTTCGATGATTGGGTGTGTGATGCTGATGGGTCTTGCGACCAAAAATTCGATTATCATGGTGGATTATATCAATCAAAAATTAGATGAAGGAGTCGAACTTACAGAAGCAGTGGTTCAAGGATGTAAAACAAGACTTCGTCCTATTTTAATGACTAGCTTTGCATTGATTGCTGGAATGTTGCCTGTGGCCATTGGACTTAACGAAGCTTCCAGTCAAAGAAAATCCTTGGGAATTGCTGTCGTTGGTGGAGTCTTGATTTCGACACTTTTGACATTGATTGTGATTCCAGCTGTGTTTAGTTTTATCGAAAGAGGACGAAGATGGATGATCAAAAATGTGGGATCAAAAATGATCAGTTCAAGTGAAGATGCTCATCACCAATCATGAGCGCTCAAACTTTTTTTCCTTCTTCTTATTCCCCGTGGCTTGTTGCAAGACTGGCTGGGTCTATTTCAGAAACACAAGCCACTTGTCACACTTGTGTGATGGTGAAGCCATCGGGAGTGACTCGTGATAAGGGACCGTTTTTAAATCATTTGAAGTGTTGTACATACTTTCCTTACGTACCTAATTTTAGTTTAGGTTTAATCAGTGAAGATAAAATTCAAAACACTTTGTCTCGAGGTGTGCTATTGCCAGTGGGACTTTTTCCATCAGCGGGGCATCAAGAATTAGTTATCGAACTTGGGAAAAAAGCCTTTGGTCAAAAATCAGAACTTCTGTGTCCCTTTTTTGATAAAGCTCAAAATCAATGCTCTTCATGGGAAACCAGACCTGGTGTTTGTACCACTTACTTTTGCAAAAGTGATTACGGAAAAAAGGGTCTGGAATTTTGGGCTGATGTTGAAAAATATTTAAATCACTTTGAATGGCAGCTGTCTTGTCATGTATTAGGTCTTTTAGGAATGGGCGAGAATGAGTTAGCCTACTGCCAAGGTGTCGTGAGTCCTGAGACAGAAGATGATGAGCGAGAATTTTTCTTAGAAGCCGCTTGGGGCCAATGGTTGAACAAGAAGTATGAATTTTATCAGCAAGCATCACAGGTGGCTCGAACTGTGACGCCAGATCAGATCGGGGATTTGATGGGCAATGAATTTCTACAGCTTGAGTCGAAGATTAACAAGACTTGCAAATCACTAGGATAATTATCTAGTTTCAGCCACCTTGTACTTCTGGAACCATGTTACGAGGTCGCATGAGGTGATGAAAAATCACAGGTCTGTTGTTGATGTAGTTGTAAGCATCATCTGCTTTTAGCTTCTCAAGGTATTCAAGTAATTGACGCTCACCCATGGGGTATTTGTTTATTTTCGAATACTTCAGGTCAGCTGCTTTGACCTTTTCGAGAATAAGTTCGCCGACACCACGTAACTGGGCAATGGTCACAAGAAAATTTCTAGGGGTATCAGCTGGGACATTGGTAATGTCTAAGGGTTTAGAAAGAAGATTCCAAAGTCTTGTGTTTCTTGAGGCCCATACGGCCTTCAGCACAGCAGTGGAAAGGCTACCATGAAGTTCATAATTTTCATTTTCCATCCATTGAAACATACTTCTAAGAATCATATCTTTTTGTCTCTGATCTCGGATGAGTGAATAGTCTCTCCATTCCAATACAAGTTCAAATCGAGGATCAAGTTCCATGTTGATGGGACTAAAAGTGGGTCCTTTTTTTGCACTTAATTTTTCAAGAACATAGGGCTTATTAAATTTAATTTGAGACTGTTGATAGGGAATTTTAAATTGACCATTTGAGGCCCATTCGTAAGCGGAAACCACTACTTCTGCACAAGACATTCTTGAATGGTCTGTATAATCCAAAGAGTAATCGTAGGGAATGTTACCTTTATCATCAAGGGTGCGGCTCATGACCTCATCTGCTTTTTTTGCAAGCACGGGATCACGAGATCGAAACACCAGTATTCTTGCGTTCTCATTCTTCATGGCGTCTTCCAAAGTGTAGTACTCAACACCACGTTGTAAGTAGGATTCAATAGTCCGTAGATTTCCTTTTTGATCTCGGCTGACAAATACACCATGGGTAAAATGAGTTTGATCATCAGTGCTTTGAGAAATAGTAGCACTCACAAATGAAATACCACGAGTGACAAGTACGTCTCCGGCTTCAAATTGCAAAGTGCGATATTTTTCGTTCAAGAAATAGGGGCTATAGGCCTTGGCATTTAATAGAGGTGGAGGTACTTTTTTGAAATCTATTTTAAATGGATCTTGGTCTTTCACATTATAGGCAACAGCTCCGACGTAATCTTCCACTTGGCGAAGTTCTCGTAAAAAAGAAACCAGATTTTTTTTACAATCATCAGAAATTGTGGGCAGCTGTGAATTGATATCAACTTTGACCTGAAAACTTTGACGAAGCCATTCTTCACCATTATTTTTCATAAAATTCAGATCAAGAGTTTCGAAGTCCAATGACTTCAGCAGCTGAGTGGCATTCACAATCTTTGATTCACAAAATTCATTTACAGTTGGTTTAATAACATTTTGAATCCAACCACGAGGGTCTCGGTTGAAGTCGTCAGGGGATTCCAGTTTCGTATTTTGAATGGTTCGAGTTGAAGTTTGGACACAAGAAATAAGTAAAAAGGGAAGGCATAAAGCAGCAAATTTAAACATAAAATTCCTCTTATTAGATATTGGAGTTAACCATTTTAGAATAAGATCAATCTGTGAAAAACACAAAATTTGAAAAACTTCTCGACTTTGGGATATCTAGGTTTTTAACGATCACTAGGCTAGGTGAACTTGATACAACCTTACAGCGCCCCGGAAGCTAAGTTTCTTATTTTCATTATTGAAAATGTCTTCGTAAAAATTAATCAAGTCAGTCTCAACTTTCAAACGTCTATCAATCGGCAATTGCAAAAAATTACTCCGTGTCATTAGATAATTTATAAACTGTGTTTTACTCATTAAAACTTCGTGGTCATATTTCATTACAGCTACATTTGTAAGCCCAGCATCCTGTAATTCAGAATCATCTGGGTAGTCCTTATTCCGTAGGGCTGGCTTCATATATTTTTCATCAAAAGCTTTATACTTTTCTGTGAATTGCTCATGACCAATCATTTTTCCTGTAAAGCCATAATTATCGATTCCTAATGTCCCAGAGGGATTTAAAACCCTTTTTACTTCTTTTAAGAACCGAGTTTGATCAAGCCACTGATAGGCCATTGAAATATTAATGTAATCAAAAGTTAAATCAGGAAAGGGCAAATTCTCGGCAGGTGACTGGATAAATTTTAGATTTGAATTTTTCTGAGCCTCATCGAGCATGGCATTTGAAAGATCACACCCAATGATAGAATCACTGATTTTGGCCAGTGCAATGGTCGAGTGTCCTGTGCCGCAGGCCACATCGAGGGTTTTGTTAATTCGTTTCTTAAAATAAAGATTCAACTGTTCGGCTAGTAAATGATGATAAACGGGGCGAAAAGTATTGTAGCGTTTTGCCTCTTCTGATTCGACGAATAGATTTTTTACATCTGGCATTGGACTAAACTAATATAGATTTTCCAATGCTTCATTAGTGAAAACTTAACGCGTCGTCACGAATTACGTACCTGTCACATCTGGCGTTGGCGTTTTTCCACGGCCAAGGCAGCTTCGCGGATGGCTTCAGAAAGAGTGGGGTGTGAGTGGAAGCTTCTGGCGAGATCCTCGCTGGCACCACCAAATTCCATGGCCACTACGATTTCACCTAAAAGCTCAGAGGCTTTCGCGCCCACAATATGACCACCAATAATTCGGTCAGTTTTTGCATCAGCTATGATTTTTACGAATCCTTCTGTCATGCCAATGGCGCGTGCGCGGCCATTTGCCATAAACGGAAATTTACCAATGTTCACTTCTAAGTTTTGTTCTTTGCATTGCTCTTCGGTGAGGCCCACAGATGCCACTTCAGGATGAGTGTAGATCACTGATGGAACTGTTGCGTAATTCACGTGACCTGCGTGACCTGCAAGAAGTTCTGCGCAAGCTACACCTTCCTCTTCAGCCTTGTGAGCGAGCATGGGCCCCGGTGTCACATCACCGACGGCATAAATTCCAGGGATTGAAGTTTGATAATGATGATCGACGGTAATAAATCCGCGGGCGTCTTTTTTTACACCCACTTCATCAAGACCTAAGCCATCGCTAAAGGGTTTTCTACCAGTGGAAACTAAAACCACATCAGCTGTGATCGTAGATACTTCTTTAGAGGTTAAATTTTCGTAAGTGAGTTCCACTTGGTTTTTCACCATTTTAGAGCCTGTGACTTTTGTGGAAGTCATAAATTTTACACCTTCACGGGTGAGGTTCTTAACTAAGACCTGAATGCTTTCTTGATCCATCATCGAGCAAATTTGTGGGGCAAATTCCACCACAGTGACTTCAGATCCTAAGCGTGACCAAACAGAACCCATCTCAAGTCCAATCACGCCACCGCCGACCACCACCATTTTTTTAGGCACTGATTTCAGTGACAAAGCCCCCGTGGAAGAAACAATTTTTTCTTCATCGAATTTTAAAAAGGGGAGTTCCACTGGCACAGATCCTGTCGCGATCATAATGGATTTGCCTGTGACCGTTTGAACTTGGCCATCAGCTGATTTGACTTCGACCTCGCCTGCTTTGGTGATTTTTCCAAAGCCTTTGATCCAATCAATTTTATTTTTTTTAAATAGAAATTCGATACCTTTGTTATTTTCTAAAACCACTTTTTCTTTTCTAGAAAGCATGGTGGGAAGATCAAGCTTCACATCACCCACTTGAATGCCGTGTTTTTTCAAATCATGAAGGGCTGTATGATAGTGTTCGCTGGATTCAAGCATGGCCTTTGATGGAATGCAGCCCACGTTCAGGCATGTGCCGCCCAAAACTTTATCTTTTTCAATCACAGCCGTTTTAAGTCCCAATTGAGCCGCACGAATAGCACCCACATAACCACCAGGACCGCCACCAATCACAATTAAATCATAAGTCATTTTAAATCCTTCGAATCGCAATTAAATTTCTAACAATAGTCTTTCAGGATCTTCCACACCCTCTTTGATTTTAACAAGGAAGCTAACGGCCTCTTTGCCATCAATCATTCGGTGATCGTAACTAAGGGCTAAATACATCATCGGGCGAATCACGATCTCTTTGCCTTTGGCAGTGGCCACGACAACGGCACGGTCTTCTACTTTATGCATTCCTAAAATGGCACTTTGCGGAGCATTCAAAATGGGAGTCGACATCAGTGAGCCAAACACACCGCCATTGGTGATGGTGAAAGTTCCGTTCATCATATCGTCCACACCAATTTTTCCATCGCGCGCTTTTAATGCAAATTCCCTGATGGCCATTTCAATTTGAGCCACTGACATTTGATCGATGTCTTTGATCACAGGAACCATCAAACCTTTTTCTGTACTAACAGCGACTCCAAGGTTAAAATAATTATGAAATTCAATTTGATCGCCCTGAATATAAGCGTTCACGGCAGGAAATGCTTTCAAAGCTTGAACTGATGCTTTTGCAAATAGACCCATAAAGCCTAAAGACACACCGTATTTTTCCTTGAATGAGTCTTTATATTTATTTCGAAGCTCGTTGATTTTTGTCATGTCCACTTCGTTAAAAGTGGTCAGCATGGCGGCATTGTGTTGAGCCTGCACTAATTTTTCTGCAATCTTTTTGCGAATGTTAGTCATGGGCACTAACTTTTTGTCCCCTTGCTTTGAAATCATTGGAACAAAAGGAGCGGGGGCTGGAGTGGCCTTCGCTTGAGCAGGAGCTGGTGCCGGGGCTGATGTGTTGACGTTTAAAACATCACCTTTAGTCAGTCGTCCGTCTTTTCCTGTGCCAGAAATCGTGGAAGGATCCAAACCTTTTTCAGTTACAATTCTATTCACGGCAGGAGATAAAGTTTGAGCTGATTGTTGCGGGGCAGGAGCTGCTGGCGTGGGTGCAGCTGCAGGTTTTGCCGCTGCTGGAGCCGCCGCTGTTGCAGAAGCTTTGCCGTCAGTATCGAGAATGGCAATGGTTGAACCGATTTTGACAACAGAGCCTTCAGCAGCAGAAGTCGTCAAAACACCATCATTTTCAGCGACCACTTCCACACTGGCCTTATCGGTTTCAAGAAGAAGCAAAACATCATTTCGTTTTACAAATTCACCGGATTTTTTAACCCAAGAACCAATTGTGGCTTCTGTAATACTTTCACCAACCGCGGGAACTTTCACTTCTGTTTTCATAAGAACTCCTTAAATAACAATTTTAAATATCAAAAACATTTTTAACAATTTCAGCCTGATCCAATTTATGTTTATAAATGCTACCAGTGGCAGGCGATGCTTTTTCAGGTCGACCTACATAATCCAACTCGAATTTCATTTTTTCAGTTTTAAATAAATTTTTAAATTTAAAATAAATATGTTGGAAAGATCCCATGTTCTGCGGTTCCTCTTGGGCCCATACAACAGATTTCAAATTGGGGTAAGTTTTTAAAACATCTAAAACTTGCTTGTAAGCAAACGGGAAAACTTGCTCCATACGAACCAAAGCGGTTTTTTTATCGTCACGTTTTTCACGCTCTTCAAGAAGTTCGTAATAAAGTTTTCCACTGACAAAAACCACTTTTTCCACTTTTTTATTATCTTTCAACGTTCCTTCAGGAATAATTTCTTGGAATGTTCCGTTCGCTAAATCGTCTAAAGTCGAGACGGCTTTAGGATGTCTAAGTAGTGATTTAGGTGACATGATGATCAATGGTTTTCTGAAATCTCGCTTCATTTGCCGACGTAGGGCATGATAAATTTGCGCAGGAGTCGTCAGATTGGCCACTTGAATATTCGCCTGAGCTGCCAATTGTAAAAATCTTTCCATTCTTGCACTGGAATGTTCAGGACCCTGACCTTCATAACCATGGGGCAATAACAAAACCAATCCTGACATCTGCATCCATTTGGCTTCGCCAGCCGTTAAAAACTGATCGATCATGATCTGTGCACCATTTGCGAAATCACCGAACTGAGCTTCCCAAATTGTTAAAAAAGTCGGATCGCAAGTGGCATTTCCGTACTCAAATCCAAGAACGGCGTATTCGGATAAAATTGAGTCGTAAACACAGAACTCCACTTTGTCGCCGTTGATTTGATCAAGTGCGAAGTAGGGTTTGCCGGTGCGAACATCATACAGTCCTGAATGCCTGTGAGTAAACGTGCCGCGAACACAGTCTTGACCAGTCAGGCGAACCGATGTGCCTTCAGCTAATAGAGATCCGTAAGCGAGTAATTCAGCCGTTCCCCAATCCAAAAGTTCTTTTCCTTCCGACATGGTTTTACGGGTTTCTAAAAGTTTAATAAGCTTAGGGTGAGGTGTAAAATCAGCAGGAAATTCACCCATTTTATAACAAATGTCTTTTAATTTTTTAATATCAAACTTTGTATCAACGGGTTTATCCATGTCTGCGGCTGTGCCTTTTTTCAGACCCTTCCAGTAACCTTCAAATTTGAAGGGTTTGATTTTAGGTGCCGTCTTTTTCGTGTCTTCATAAATTTTCTGTAAGTTATCCATTTTCTGTTGGTAAAAATTTTCGATGTACTGGCTATCGACAGAATTTTCACGGATCAGTTGTTTCGAATAAATTTCCCGTAAAGTAGGGTGCTTGCGAATAATTTCATACATCAAAGGCTGAGTGTAAGCAGGCTCGTCGCCTTCATTGTGACCAAATCTGCGGTAGCAAACAACAGTGATGACAATGTCGCGGCCCCATTCTTGACGGTAGCGGATGGCAAGATCCATCGCTCGAACGCAAGCTTCAGCATCATCGCCGTTCACATGCAAAACGGGAGTGTGAAGAACCTTCGCCACATCGGATGCGTAATGTGAAGATCTGCCATTTTCAGGGGATGTGGTAAATCCCACTTGGTTATCGATAATAATGTGTACGGTTCCACCAACCGTGTAACCTTTTACGTGAGCCATTTGAAAAGTTTCAAGCACGACACCTTGGCTTGAAAAGGCAGCATCACCATGAATCAAAACAGGCACCACTTTTTTTCTTGTGGCTGTGTCTTTTCTTCTTCTTTGAGCAGCACGGGTCATTCCAAGAACAACAGGGTTCACAGCTTCCAAGTGTGAGGGATTGTAGGCCAGATTCACTTGAACGGTACTACCACTGGTCGTTTCTTTATGAGCTGTGTATCCGAGGTGATATTTCACGTCTCCGTCGTAGTCTTCGATGGGCTCTTGAAGTTCCGTAGGACCATTGAAATCACCAAAGATATATTCCAAGGCCTTTCCCATGAAGTTGGCAAGTACGTTCACACGTCCGCGGTGAGCCATGCCTAACATGAACTCTTCCACATTTAATTGCGCGCCTTTTTGTACCATGTATTCCAACATGGGCATCAATGCATCGCCGCCTTCAACAGAAAATCGTTTAGTTCCCACGTAGCGAGTATGAATAAATTTTTCCAAGGCCTCTGCTTTTGCGACAGATTCGTAGGCTTGCTTTTTTTGTTCTATAGATAATTTAAACTGAGTGTTTTCCTTTTCAAATTCACGGATGAACCAGTTTCTAATTTCAGGCAAGGCTTCGGCACATTGAACTGTTAGCTTTCCACAGTAGCAAGCACGCAAATGTTGGATAATTTCTTTAAGGCTAGAATTGGGTTTTCCTACGACAGAGCCAATTTGAAATTTCTGTTCAAGATCAGATTCTTTTAAATTAAATCTTGAAAGAGAAAGTTGCTCACTAGGTGCTGTGGAATTGGCCAAAGGGTCCAGTTGAGCTTCAAAGTGTCCGTAATTTCTGTAGGCATTGATGAGGTTATAAACATCAAGCTCTTTTTCACTTAAACCAGATCCCGTTGTTGTGCTGGAAGCGAAATCAAAACCTTCAAAAAATTTCTTCCAGTCTGTAGTGACACTTTCAGGATTGGTTTTGTATTGTTGATAAAGACTTTCAATGTACTCAAGATTATTGCGGTTCATAAACGAGGACCTCGGTGATTGAGATTGTTTGTTCGCCTGCAATCTTTCAAAAACCATAGGGATCGTCACGGTTTAATGCGCACGGTCTTCAGACCTAGGGTGTTTCAAAAAAGAGCTACTTCTAGTAAAGTAAGGCAAATCGATTTAATAAGGTAGAACCACTGAAACTGGAATAAAAACTCTGGGCTTTAGTTATTGGGTCAAGAGACCGGTTCAGTAGGCAAATTTTGCCTCTAGATAAGGATATTATGAATTCAAATTTAGTTATTGTTCGCCACGGCGAAAGTCTTTGGAATCAAGAAAACCGTTTTACGGGTTGGGTCGATGTGGATTTGGCTCCAAAAGGAATCGATGAAGCCCACACCGCAGGTCTAGCGATGAAAGAGCAAAAGCTCCAGTTCGATGTGGTATATACCAGTGTTTTAAAAAGAGCGCTTAAAACCATGAACATTATTTTAGAGGAAATGGATCAATTGTGGCTGCCTGTCCATAAAACCTGGCGCTTGAACGAACGCCACTACGGAGAACTACAAGGTTTAAACAAAACAGAAATGGCTGAAAAGCACGGGGAAGCTCAGGTCAAAATTTGGCGCAGAAGCTATGATGTACTGCCTCCGCTAATGAAAGCCGAAAATCCCCTTCACCCCAGCCATGACGCTCGCTACAAAGATATTCCTAAAAATGAACTGCCCTCTGGCGAGTCCCTTAAAACAACGGCCGCCAGATTTACACCTTATTGGGAAAAAGAAATTGTCCCTCAATTAAAAGCAGGGAAGTCTGTACTTATGGTGGCCCATGGAAATAGTCTGCGCGCCCTGATTCAAATTTTAGAAAACTTAAATCCTGAAGAAATCATGGAAGTGAATATGCCAACGGGCGTTCCACTGCACTACAAATTGGATTCGCAATTAAAAGTCATTATTAAAAATTTTATTGGAAATCCTGAGGTGGTTAAAAAAGCCATGGAAGCCATCGCCAACCAAGGTAAAAAGAAATAAATGAAAATTTTGTTTCGAAACTTGAGATTAAGAAACCAAAAATTCATCAGCCACATGGTGGTGGATCATGGTTTGATTAAAAGTATATCGAATGAAGTTTCAAAGGGTCATTATGATCAAGAAGTGGATCTCAAGAATAGATTAATTTTACCTGGATTCATCGAGTGCCATACGCACACTGTTTTCGCAGGCTCCCGGGGCTTCGAAATGGAGATGAAGTTTCAAGGTGAGCCCTATTTGGAAATAGCCAAAAAGGGAGGGGGAATTTTATCCACTGTTCAAGCAACAAGGCTGGCAACCCTTGATGAACTAAAAAAATTAAACCGAAAAAGAATTCAAAACTTTATCGATCAAGGTGTGACTACATTAGAAATCAAATCAGGTTATGGTTTGAATCTTGAAACTGAAATCAAAATGCTAGAATCCATTCCTGATGACATGAACATAGATATTGTAAAAACCTTTTTGGGTGCCCATGCAAAGCCCCAAGAGTTTTCTTCTCACAGTGAGTATTTAAAAGAACTGGCAGAAAAGTATTTACCTGAAATCAAAAAAAGAAACTTAGCCAGCAGGGCTGATATTTTTATTGAAAAGAATTTCTTTGAAAGTCATGAAGCTCAACAATATTTAGAAAAAGCAAAAAGCTTAGGCTTTGCTTTAACCATTCACGCCGATCAGTTGTCTTTATCCGGTGGAACTGAATTGGCCTGTCAGCTCAATGCTGATTCGGCCGATCATTGTATTCACATTACAGATTCCGAGATCAAAAAATTAAAAAATTCAAAAACTGTGGCTGTGCTGTTGCCAGCTGCAGACCTTTACTTAAAGTGTGCCTATCCACCAGCTAGGAAATTAATTGATCAAGGTGCAGCAGTCGCTTTAAGCACAGATTTTAATCCGGGTACAAGCCCTACGCAAGACTTGGCGCTTGTGGGAATGCTGGCACGTCGTGAAATGAAAATGACCCTCGATGAGGTCATTGATGCTTACACAACTGGTGCAGCCCAGGCTTTGGGAATGCATCATAAAGTTGGGAAATTAGATGTGGGCTTTCAAGCTGATTTTACTGCATGGGATTGTGATGAAAGTGACTTATTTCTTAATATCGGGCAGCAAAAGCCTGACAGTGTTTATAAGCAAGGAAAGCTTATTCGTGTTTGATAGTTGATGAACTGTAAAAGAAGTCTACAGATTATGAACTTATTTTAGTGTTTTATATCCCAATCGAGAAACTATCAGATCTGTGAGATAAGGCTTTGATGAAAGCAACAATCTATTTTTCAATCTCAATTTTTGCTGTAGCGCTAACCTCTTGCGCTCCCAAGAAAAAGTCGAAGTCATTTGAGCCAACTCCACAGCAAATTTCTTGGTGCGAAGCCGAGAAAAATCGGTATGAAGATCGAACTCGTCGGCTGCATGTGGAATACACCAAGTATGTTAAAATCGAAAGACACTTTCAAAGAGTTCTACGCTATGATTGTAAAAATAATTTATTAAGTGACCGAGTGGAAACAGTTAAAAGTCCTCGGGAAATGATCACATTAAGACCTAGTTATCCAAAGCTGAAAGATATGTCACATGTGGAACTTCTTAATATTGATACTTGTGATAGAAGCCAGGCCTATCTTGAAAAAGGTTCTCGGATTTTCTTTCAATTTTTAATGCCTGTGACGGGTCAAACCAATGGTGAAATTAAATTGAATGGTGACATCGCACCAGCACTTTTGACCTACAAACTTAAAAAGGGTGCTAACCGTATTTATTATACTTACCGAAATGACCTGAATCAGGAATTCTCAGGAATTTATGATATCTTAGTGGATTACTCTGAAATATCTCTTCCAGGCTTCAGGCAAGTTCGTGCTGAAAAAAATTGCTCTCGATAAGGGTGCGCAAAGTTTGTGGATTTCATAATTGTAAATAAACTAGACCTGGCTCTGTAGACAGTCCTTCATTTGATGCATATACTTGAAGCATGAGTGTATGCATAAGGAGGCTTCATGCGCACCACGCTTAATCTCAGGGAAGATCTTTTAAAAGAAGCTATGAAATTGACAGATCAAAAAGAAAAGACGGCTGTCATTCACATGGCTCTTGAAGCTTTGATTGAAAAAGCAGCTAGAAATGACCTTATTCAAATGGGTGGTAAAATTCCTGGTTTCAAAAAATTGAATCGAAAAAGAAGTGCATGAAAACTTTGGTCGACACATCTGTTTGGATTCAGCATTTTCGAAAGAGTGATTCTCGGTTAATTTTATTACTTGAAAAAAATGAAGCCTATCTTCATCCCTTTGTTTTACAAGAATTGTACTTAGGTAAACCTAAAAATAAAAACTACGTTTTCGAACGATTATCAAAACTTCCTATTGTATCAGTACTAACAGATGAGCAGGTTTTCCAATTTATTGATTCTCACAAAATCATCGGTCAAGGTATTGGTCTTGTCGATACTCATTTGCTTGGGGCTAGTTACCTGCAAAAACTAGGTCTTTACACTCTCGATAAAAAACTCAGTCGACTGGCATTGGCCCTTAAATAACTCGCTGCATCTGGAATTTAAGATTCTTAAAAAATGAATTGATTCCAGGTGTCGGGGCTGAATAGCCTCAAGTGTATGAAGTCATCTTATTCACAACTTATGCAAACTCAATACTTCCACCCCGCTTTCAATTCCGCCATTTATGATGGACCTCTGAGAATTTATTTTGCTCAGTTTCACGAGTCCATGGCTTTGAAGGTTTACTTTCTTTGTCAGCAAAAATTGACTCCTTTATTGGCAGAGGCCAAAGAAGTGTCTAAGAAAACAGGCTCGACCTGCTTGATTCTGCTGTACCCATCACCAGACTTTTTTGATCAGACGTTTTTTGATGCTTCCCATCCGACGAATAAGATCGCAGTGGATCAATTTGAGCAGGATCTTTTATTTGGCCTTCGTGGGCCATTAGAGGACGAGGAGCTTGAGAAGTTCTTTGAAATCGTTCAGACTGAAATTCGTGGATGGATCCAATTGCACAAACAAAATCTTAACACCTCAATCCAAGCGGGGCCTTCGCTCTAGACGAGGCCAAGTCGTTCTTGAATACGTTCTATTAATGGTCGTATTAGCAGGCATCGGAGCCTTCATCGTTCGGTCATTTGTGTCGAGAAGCAGTGATGAACCTGGAATTTTAGTTTCAAAATGGAATAATATATTAAGGGCTATTGCCGAAGACAATCCTGAGGATTAGAACTTAAGTTATGAAAAAACAAACAGCTGTCTTAGCGGGTGGATGCTTTTGGGGTGTTGAGGATCTCATTCGACAAATTCCAGGAGTTTTAAAAACTGATGTGGGTTATGCAGGTGGTGATTCAGCCTCTTCTGCCAATTATAATTTAGTTAAAACAGGGCAAACGGGTCATGCTGAATCTTTACAAATCGAATTTGATGAATCAGTCATAAGCTTTGCCACAATCTTAGAGCATTTTTTTAAGCTCCACGATCCTACGACTAAAAATCAACAAGGTAATGATATCGGAACTCAATACAGGTCTGTTATTTTCTACCTCAATGAAGAGCAAAAAAAACAAGCCATTGCCATGATTGAAAGGGTGAACCAATCAGGAGCTTGGAAAAAACCTGTGGTCACAGAGGTCGTGCCGTTAGAAAAATTTTATCTAGCTGAGGATTACCACCAGGATTATTTAGTTAAAAATCCCAATGGTTACACCTGCCACTTTTACAGAAAAGTGGATTTCTAACGCTTCTTGATTTCTTTGCGTATTGCTTTTTGCATGGATTCTTGAATGTCTGTTGCTAAATCGTGAACAAGTTCACGGTCACTGACTTTCTCAGCTTTAAAAGGAAGTTTGACGGGTGGTAGAAAAACAATCTTCCATTTAACGGGCAGTGGAATAATATTGAGTGGCAAGGGAAGAATGGGGCCCCTTAGAAAACGAGTGAGTTTGAGGGTTTTCAAATTAATGTTAGCCTCCTCGGCCCCGATGATCAGTGTGGGGACAATGGTGGCTTGAGTTTCTAGGGCCATCCGAACAAATCCACGTTTAAATTCTTGAAGCTGGTACATTTGACTTGTGGGTTTGAAATTCCCGTGCTCGCCTTCGGGGAACAGAACGATCATATTTTTCTTTGATAAAAACTTAATCCCGTTTTCATAATTGGCTTCAACAAAGCCTAGTTTATGAGCAGGAATGGAAGTGGTGGGGGTTAAAAACCACAAATGATGCATCAAAAGTCTGGGGACTCGTTTAAAATCTTTTATCAAAACATGATTTAAAACAATGGCATCAAATCCACTGAATCCAGAATGATTGGGGGCAATAATAACAGCCCCTGTTTTGGGGATGTTTTCCAGGCCCACAACTTCCACACGAAAATACTTTCGTAGGATTTCTCCTAAGAAACGGGGCAGTAATCGGTAAAGAATTGAATCATAATCCATAACTCGACAAGAAATTTAACACAGGGTACGATTTTGAGCTATGAAATACATTTTGACCATCGATCAAGGTACAACAAGCTCAAGAGTGGCTCTTATTGATTCTGAAGGAAAGTGGGTCAGCGAAGGGCAAAAAGCCTTCAATCAAATTTTCCCAAAACCCGGCTGGGTCGAGCACGATCCTGAAGAGATTTGGTCCAGTGTGGAAACTTCTATCCGGGATTGTTTGAACAAAGCAAAAATCGACATTAATGATATTAAAAGTATCGGCATCACCAATCAGCGTGAAACCGTGGTGATGTGGAATCGTAAAACGGGAAAACCTGTTTATAATGCCATTGTCTGGCAGTGCCGCCGCAGTCAAACTTTATGCGAAAAACTGAAAAAGCAAAAAAAAGAAAAACTGTTCAGGCAAAAAACAGGCTTACTGTTAGACCCTTACTTTTCAGGCACTAAAATCAATTGGATTCTCAAAAATATTCCAGGTGTTTCAGCTCAGGCCAAAAAAGGTGAGTTAGCAGTTGGAACCATCGATTCATGGATTTTATGGAAATTGACGGGTGGAAAGTCTCATAAGACAGATGTGAGCAATGCTTCACGAACAATGCTTATGAATTTAAAAACTTTAAATTGGGATCCAGAGCTATTAAAGATTTTAAGTATCCCAAAATCTTTACTGCCTGACATTCATGCTTCCAATGACTTATTCGGAGAAACTTATAATTGTAAAAGCTTACCCAATCACATTCCCATTACAGCCATGATTGGTGATCAACAGTCCGCTTTGTTTGGTCAAACTTGCTTTGCACCGGGAGAAGCGAAGTGTACATTTGGCACGGGAAGTTTTTTGCTACTGAATATTGGAAATCAGCCCGTGATTGCAAAATCAGGCTCATTAACAACGGTGGCCTGGCAGCTAAAAAATCAAAAGGCCATTTATGCCATTGAAGGAAGTGCTTTTATTTGTGGGGCTGCCGTTCAATGGCTCAGGGATGGTTTAGAATTAATTGAAAATAGTAGTGATGTGGAAAAATTAGCTAGATCTGTGCCTTCCAGTGAAGGTGTGGAATTCGTTCCTGCACTGACAGGTTTAGGTGGCCCCCACTGGCGCCCAGAAGCTCGCGGCATTATAACAGGCCTCACTCGTGGAACAACAAAGGCTCACATCGCAAGGGCCACGCTTGAAGCCATGGCTTTGCAAAATGCTGACCTGTTGTTAGCTATGGAAAAAGATACTAAGAAAAAACTCAAAACATTAAGAGTCGACGGTGGGGCATCTAAAAACGATTTGTTAATGCAAATCCAAGCTGATTATCTTGGCATTAAAGTGGAAAGACCTGTGATCTTTGAAACAACGGCTTTGGGAGCTGCACTTCTGTCAGGACTTGGTAGTGGAGTTTTTAAAAATTTAGAAGAAATTAAAAAAATCTGGCTTAAACAAGCAGAATTTCAGTCGCAGATGAGTGTGAAAGCTCGAAAGCTCAGGCAAGCTCAATGGTTGAAGGCGGTGAATAAAGCATGAAGCGCGAAATCTTCAAAAAAGTTCCCTTAAGTGAAAAAAAGGCTTTATTTCGAGAGGCCATTCAAAATGCCTGGCCTTTTTATTTAAAGGGAGAAGGCGATGAGCTGGTGACCCTGCAAATGGTCGAGTACATTGAATTGAAAGTTCTAGTATTTGCTTACTTCCCTAATTCTTTTCGCTTAGATAAAAATCAAAAAGTGGTACTCAATTTTGCATCAGGAGAAGATCGCTATTTTTTCCATACTGATGCTGAAGTTTACGGAGAGCGAATTCATATTACAGCTTCCGCTGATATTTATGTTTTACAAAGAAGAAAAAGTCCGCGCCTCGACATTCCTGATCATTATCCAGCCAGTCTTAATATTTTAGAAGTCAACGGACGAGTCGTGAATTTACTAAAATGTAAATTGCTCGATTTTAGCTCAGGTGGATGCCGAGCCGTCTATAAAAGCCATTTGCCGGAATTTAAAGCAGAGGATCAATTAAAAGTCTCTCTTCACCTGAATCATCGAAGACCCATAGAATTAAATGCAGAAATCCGGCACTCGGTGGCGGATTATCTCAATGCCCAGCAAGTCTTTGGCCTCCAATTTAAATTGGGTGGATCGATGATGGAAAATAAAATGCTAGTGGTTTTTATGGATTTACAAAGGGAACTATTTATCAAGTGGAATGATTAGAAAATTAATTACTTAACTTTCTCATTCATTTTTTTAATCCGAGAGGCAAAGGATCTTAACATACTAGCAGCCCAAACAGGAATTTCGTTTAAAAGCTGCTCGTAACCATTTTGTGAAACTTTCACCAGTACAACTTGTGTTAAAGCTTTGGCCGAAGCTGACCTGGGTGCACCTTTGTCGAGGAGAGCAAATTCACCAAAGGATTCACCTTCCGAAATGTCGAGGATGTTGACTCTTTCGCCACCGGGTTTTTTTGTGAAAATTTGTACAGTCCCTTTTTCAATAATATAGAAGTGAGCTTCGCGGTCGCCTTCAAGAAATATAAAGTCACCAGCATTATAGGCCACTTTCATTATATCTGCATTTGTAGGCATTTTATTCCCCTTGCTCGTATAGATTCTCCTGAATTCAGAATATCTATCAAGATCTTTTTGATACTATACACTGGACCTTTCGATAGGTTGAAGGTCCCTGATCGTTTTTCATCCTAAGATTCGTTATCATTACATCTCAGGAGAATTCTAAAGTGCTAAAGATCCTAAGCTTTTGTTTATTTCTTTGTTTATCAGTGCAAGCGGTGGGACAAACACCAAGTGTTGAAGCTCAAGAGTTTCAAGAGGGTTTACAAAATTTTAACAAAGAAAAATTTGAAAAAGCTGTTGAGCATTTTAATAAAGCCATCCAGGTGCAGCGTGTTTTAAAAGATTATTCTTTATTCTATAGAGCTAGATCTTTTATGGCTTTAAAAAAATGGAAAGAAGCGGAACAAGATCTTTTGCTTGTGGATGCATCACCCACTCATTTTAAAATGCAGCTTGAATCACGAATTATGTTAGCTCAGGTTTATTTTGCTACCGAACAGCCTAAAAAAGTGAAACCTCTGCTTACTAAAATTTTAAGACGAGTGAAAAGAACTGAAGATGAGCCAAAAGTACTATTAAGTCTTGCTAGAGCCGAGCGTCTTTCATTATTGGGAAGAGGCTGTCAGTATCTTCGCGAACTTTACACAAGGTTTCCCGATTATCCTGAGGTCAAACATTGGGATGCTGATCTTGATAAAAATGAATTTTTAGGGGAGCCCACTTATTGCTCGTACTCCACAGACCAGTTTCGGGATCGTATGCGAGCCTTGTTATGGGCAGGTCTTGATCAAAAAGCCTTTTCAGAAATGATTTTGATTTCAGGCCGTATGAAAACCACAAACCCCATTTTATCTGATGTCATTCGTTCACAGTTTCACTTGCAAGAAGGGGATGTACGGAAAGCTTTCGATCTTTTAGTTCCCCATGTGGAAAGCAGTCTGGATGATCCACAATTTCTTTTGAATTTTGCATCCACGGCTTCAAGAGCAGGAGAAAGTTCTGTTGCCATGGGAACCTATCTTCATGTGGCTAAAAAACAAGGAAGAAACAAATTTGGCCAAAGAGCTTTATTTTTATCCAGTGTTTTAAGTTATCAGTTCCAAGATTACGATGGAGCTGAAAAAAGATTTCAAGAATTTATCAAGTTGCACCCCAGATCGACTTTAGCTGCAGAGTCTCGGTGGCATTTAGCTTGGCTTGATTATTTACGAGGGGACTATGAGCGTGCAATTTCAAGATTTCAAGAGCTCATCAAAAAAAGTTCTCGCTCTAAAGCAAATTTGCAGAAATATCAGTACTGGTTTGCGGTCAGTCTTATTAAAATGGGTCGCTACAATAAATCCCAAACACTGTTATCAAGTTTAAGCCAAGATCCACTGCGCGGATATTACTCTGTGGCAGCCGATTCAAGATTGGCTGAACTTAAGAAACTTAAAGAAAAGGTAAGAGCTCCTGTCGTAGCTTCACGGTGGAATTTTTCTGAAATGATGTTGCCTTCCATTGATTCTTCTTTCACGAGCTTTGATGACATCGATAATGAGGAAAATTTCACAGCCAATGTGATTGATGAAGAAGAGCGTGAGTTGACTGAAAATTTACCAGATCTGAATCAAGAAGAAGCACAAGTCGAAGAAGAATTAACTGAAATTAAAACTCCGAAATTGGCCGAGCGATTTGAAGCTTCTAGCCAATTGAAAAAAATGGAACTTAATGAGTGGGCCAAATGGGAAAATTATTCTATCGAGAAAAAAACAAAAAATAAAGATTACTTAAAAACATTAATATCAGCTTACGAAGGCCTTGAGCAGTATCACCGGTCCAGTCAAATTGCACATTTAAGATTTATAAAAGAAAGAGGTCAATTGGGATTTCAGCAGGGAGCTTCGCTGTGGTCCTCTGCTTATCCACGGGCCTATATAAAAAGTGTGCAAAAATGGAGCTCAAAAAATTCTGTGCCAGAGGAATTTGTTTGGTCCATCATGAAACAAGAATCTCAATTTAAAAGGGATGCTATTTCCCCAGTAGGTGCCCTTGGCCTTATGCAAGTGATGCCCATGACTGGTTATAAAGTCAGTCAAATATTAGGACTGGATGATTTCAATCCTCAGCAACTTTTGGAACCAGATAGAGCTTTGCAGATTGGCTCTGCTTACCTGAGTCGCTTACTTAAAAAATTTAACGGCCAGGGAGGACTAGTAGCAGCGGCTTACAATGCAGGCCCCCACAGAGCGGACCTTTGGTTCTCTGCTTTTGGACATTTATCTATTGATGAATTCGTAGAGCACATTCCATTTGCAGAGACTAGAAATTATGTAAAAAAAGTTTTAAATAATCAGCAAATTTACAGAGAATTCTACCGCAAAGAAAAAAGAAATATCACAGCTTTTGATTCTCCCTTTGATTATCAATTAAAAGGACCTGTATCTCATAAAGAAGATTGGGAATCTGATTGAAGTCTTTAATTAGTCTTTTGATTGCAGTTCCACTTTCATTTTTCATTTCCTATATGTTGACCTTGAAACTGCCCGGTCGCTTTGAAGATGACGAGGCCCAAATTTCACCTCTCAGTCATCAATATTACAGCAAAAGTTTTTTTGAAACTTTTTTTGACTTCATGCAAGGGCAGTGGAGTTTTTCTTGGATGTATCCTGATCGAACAGTCTTTAGTTTTATCCAAGAGGCTTTTACATTCACTTTTGGGTTTTTGTTGTGTTCTGTGGTTCTATTGATATTGATTTCAATCCTCATTAGTTTTTTTATGATTTATTCAATTCGTTTTCGAAAAATGGCAGAAAAAATTCTTTTCCTTGGAGTGACTTCTCCAGTTTTGTTTTTACTGCCTTTGCTTATTTATTTTTTATCTTTTTATTACCCTCTTTTTCCTTTGCGCTATGATGAGAGCTGGAAAAGTCTGGTCCTGCCTTTTTTGGGACTTTTAATAAGGCCTGTTTGTTTCAGCTCACAAATTCTTTATTCCAAGTGGTCTGAAACCACAAACCAAGATTATTTTAGAACAGCCCTTGCCAAAGGGCTCAGCTTTTCCACAGCTTTGTGGCGCCACGGATTTAAAAATTCAGCCCTTAGCTATGTCACTCAAATTGTTCAATTCACCGGACAAATATTAACTGGCTCTGTGCTGATTGAAACTTTATTTTCCTTACCGGGTTTAGGATTTTTATTTGTTGAATCTTTACGTAACCGTGATCTTCCCATTTTAATGGGACTTGTTTTCGTCTTTTGCTGCTTGTATTTGATGACACAAATTATTTTAGATTGGGCTTACCATTACTTCGAACCTCGGAGCTCAGTGTGAGGTTTGCATTTTTTTTATTATCTTTGATTCTATTGGCCTCAGGATTGAGTCTTTTTTTATTCCCAGAAAATTATATTGTACAAGACCTTTCACAGTCATTAGGGCCCATCAGTTTTCAAAATCCTTTAGGATTTGATTCCCTTGGTCGTGATTATTTATCAAGGCTACTTGTGGCCTCACGAATATCTTTGAGTGTAGCAATATTGAGTACACTTATCTCTTTTGTGATTGGTGTCGGTTTAGCTTTGTATTTATCCAGTCATAAATCTTTCTTAAGTTTTATTTCCTCAAGAGCCATTGATTTGTTCCAAGGACTACCCAGTTTTATGTTGGTGGCAGTGGTGATGAGTTTAACGAACACACACTCAATATTTATTTTAAGCCTTCTGATGGGCCTAATGCACTGGCCCTCCATTGCCAGAATCACTCAAGCTGAGCTTATCAAGCTCAAAGCAGAACCTTTTGTGGAGGCAAGCACTGCACTGGGGGCTTCGCCCCTTTATATTTTTAGGCATCATTTAGCGCCTGCTTGTAAGACCGTTTGGTTGTCTTGGTTTTGTTTTCATATGCCAGGGGAAGTCATGTTTGAAAGCTCCATGAGCTTTTTAGGCTTTGGAGTACAGCCCCCACAAGTCAGCCTCGGGGGATTAATTTTAGAATCTTGGCAGTATCTTGGAAGTCAGCCCCATTACTTACTGGCCCCTGCAACCTTATTATTTTTAGTCGTTTGGAGCCTGATGAGTTTACAAAAAAATTATACGTTGAAACGGAAAAACAAAACGTCTCCGTCTTTCACTTGATACTCTTTACCTTCGAGTCGGTATTTACCAGCATCTTTCACTGCTTGTTCTGATTTCAGCTGAAATAAATCTTCACAGTGGTAAGTTTCCGCACGGATAAAACCTTTTTCAAAATCAGTATGAATAACACCTGCGGCTTGAGGGGCTTTCATGCCTTTACGAATCGTCCAAGCTCTGACTTCTTTAACACCTGCAGTGAAGTAAGTGTAAAGTCCTAGAAGTTTATAAGCTTCACGAATCAAACGATTAAGACCTGGTTCTGTGGCATTCATGGCACTTAAAAATTCTTTGCGTTCTTCCACAGGAAGCTGAGCGATTTCAGCTTCCATGGCTGAGCAAATCATCAACGAATTATTATTTTCTTCTTCAGCTCGCTTCATGACGGCTTTCACCCAGTCATTGCCACCAGCGGCAAAGTCCGAATCAGAAACATTACAAGCATACAAAACTGGTTTCATGGTTAACAAATGAAGTTCTTTTGCAATCGGAAGTTCTTGGACTTCATCCAGTTCCACCGAGCGTGCAGGAAAGCCTGCATCTAAAGCCGTTTTTACTTTTTTTAATACTTCAAATTCTGTTTTGATTTTTTTATCAGTGGAACTTTTGGCATTCTTTTCTGATTTTGCAAAACGCTTATCCACACTGTCCAGGTCAGCCAGTAAAAGTTCTGTGTTGATCACTTCGATGTCACGGATGGGATCCACAGAGCCAGAGACGTGAATGATATTAGGATCATCAAAGCATCGGACCACATGGACAATCGCATCTGTGGATCTGATGTGAGATAAAAATTGATTGCCTAAGCCTTCACCTTGGCTAGCCCCTTTAACGATTCCTGCGATATCGACAAATTCCATAGTGGTGGGAATAATACTTTGTGGCTTAATAAACTGAGTGATTTGATCCAGTCTTAAATCGGGGACTGTGACCACGCCCACATTAGGGTCAATGGTGCAAAAGGGATAATTGGCGGCTTCCGCCTTAGCTGAAGTCAGGGCATTAAAAAGTGTACTTTTACCTACATTGGGAAGACCTACGATACCGACTTGTAATGCCATTTTTTATTCCTTACTTCTGACCATTGTAATAATTGGCCGCAATTTCAGCTCCGACAGATATCATTTTTTCTATGGCCTCGCAGCCTTTATCTAAAAATTGATTCATCTGACCGAGCTCTTCTTTTGAAAAATTTTGTAAAACGTAATCCGCCACATTCATTTCAGGGTTTAGGGGGCGGCCGACGCCAAGCCTTAGCCGTGCGTAATCCATTCCCAGTAGCTGGGAAATATTGCGAATACCATTATGTCCTGCATGACCACGGTTTTTATGAATTTTAAAATGTTGAAAGGGTTGATCGATTTCATCATGAATCACAATCAAATTTTGCAAGGGAATTTTGTAAAAAGCCATGAGCGACTGCACGGCTTGGCCAGAGAGATTCATAAATGTTTGGGGCTTAGCCACGCAGATTTTTTTATCTTCCCACTCGAAGGTGAGATTTTCAGATTCATGATCTTTTTTCCAGCGAGGTGAAGTGTTTCCTAAGGATGCCAGCCAGTAGTCGATGCACATGAAGCCAATGTTGTGCCGATTCAAAGCGTATTTGGAACCAGGATTACCAAGACCGACCACTAAATGCATGAAGACCCTTTTTAACTATGATTTTAACTATGAAAAAAAAGCGACCTGCTTTTGGCAAAGTCGCTTTTATAAGAAAACAAATGTCGAAAATTACTTCTTAGCAGCAGGTGCTTTCGCAGCTGGAGCTTTTGCGTCTTTACCAGCAGCAGCGGCAGGGGCAGCAGCAGCGCCAGCAGCAGGAGCAGCAGCGGCAGCAGCAACAGGAGTTGCAACCACTTCTTCTTCCTGAGCATTCACAACCGCAATTGTTAATTCAAGAGCTGAAATCACTTTTACGTTGCTTGGTAACTTAAGATCAGAAACGTGTAAAGCGTCGCCGAGGCCTAAGTGAGAAATGTCAGCTTTGATGTCGTCTGGAATGTCTGTTGGTAAGACTTCCACTTCGATCTGACGGTTCACCACGTTCAAGAGACCGCCGTCAGCAATACCGATGGGCTTACCTTCAAGAGTCACTTCTACGTAAACACGTACTGTTTTGCTTAGGTCAAGGGCAATAAGATCCACGTGTAAAGGTTGGCGAGACAAAGGATGTACATCCACTTGCTTCATCAGAACCACTTTACCATTGGCTTTTTGATTGGAACTTTTCAAAGTGAAAAGAGCATTTTCAAATTTGCGAGTGTTGTATTTTAATACATCTTTTTGTTGAATAAATAAGTTGATGTTTTCAACGGCTCCGTAAACAACGGCTGGAGTTTTTTTATTCACTCGTAAACCACGACTGTGGCCTTTACCTGGTTCGCGGTGTTCTACTGTTAGATCGATTCTTGATTTCATAGGCCATGACCTCCTTTGGCTACTTCCTATTACTAGTAACCGCTCTTAGGTTTGTTAAATGATTTAGTCGAAGAGCGAACTAACTGAATCATTACCGTGAATGCGCTTCACTGCTTCTGCTAAAACAGGAGCAACTGAAATCACTTCCATTTTTCCACTGGCCAAAGCTGCTGCACTTAGAGGAATAGAGTCTGTGACCAAAACTTTTTCGATCGGACTTTCCACTAAGCGTGCAACGGCTGGCCCTGAAAGCACAGGGTGACTCGCAACGGCGAACACCCTTTTTGCCCCATTTTTTATCAAAGTGTCAACTGCTTGAGTCAAAGTTCCTGCTGTGTCGATCATATCATCCACAATTATGGCTGTTTTGTCCTTCACATCCCCAATCAGATGAAGGGCTTTGGCTTCATTGGGGCCGGATCTGCGCTTATCGATAATCGCAAGTGAAGCCTCGATTCGTTTCGCAAACGCACGGGTTCGTTCGACACCACCAGCATCGGGACTGACGGCTACGAATTCTGAGCCTGTGCCAAATTTTTCGCGCCAGTAGCGAGCCAAAGTGGGAGTGGCAAATAAGTGATCCACAGGCACATTAAAAAATCCCTGAATTTGGGCGGCATGAAGATCCACAGAAACCACACGGGTGGCACCCGCTGCCACTAAAAGATCAGCCACCAATTTTGCAGAAATGGGGGCCCGGGGGGCCACTTTACGGTCTTGTCTGGCATAACCGTAGTAGGGGATGACGGCCGTGATCGAAGCTGCCGAGGCTCGTTTCAGAGCATCAAGTAAAATAAAAAGTTCCATGGCGTGCTGATTCACGGGTGGACAAGTGCTTTGAAGCACAAACACATCTTTACCGCGCACACTTTCTTGAATTTCGATTTGAATTTCACCATCGGCAAAAGTGCTGAGCTTTGCGTGACCCAATCCGACGCCTAAAGCTTGAGCCACTTTAACGGCTAATTCGGGGTTGGCATTTCCAGTGAAGATTTTAAGCGAAGCAGGATCAAAATCACGACTGTTTTGATAGCTTGGACTCATGGATCACCCCGCTTAAATAATTTTTGGATGGATTATTCATAACTGAGGATGGGTTAAGTCTCAAGAGTTTTGAGTTTTGCTAAAAATTCTTTAAAGGCGAGAGCTCGATGGGAGTGCCTATTTTTATAGCCAGGATCCAGTTCGGCCAAAGTTTTTGTCTGGCCGTCGGGGATAAAAATGGGGTCATAACCAAAACCAAATAATCCTGCGACTTTTTGACTGATTGTGCCTTTTAATAAGCCCTCAAAAATCCATTCCTCTCCGGCAGGATTAATAACCACCAAACAAGCTTTGAACTGGGCCTGGCGGTTGGAAACATTTCGGATCTGCATCATTTTCATGAGCTTTGCTATGTTTTCACTGTCCCTGGCTTTCGGACCTGCATACCTGGCGGAATGAATTCCCGGTAGTCCACCAAGACCTTCCACTTCAAGCCCTGAGTCATCGGCTAAAACCCAATCTTGATTGCGTACAGATCTTAATGATTTAGCTTTAATTCGAGCATTTTCTAAAAAGGTGGCGCCGGTTTCGGCTGGTGCAGTGTAAGCTGAAATTTCTGCTGCGGATTTGACTTTAATGTGGGGAAATTCACCGAGTAAATTTTGGAATTCTTTAATCTTACCAGAGTTGTGAGAAGCTATCCAGAGATCCAAAAAAACCATCCTTACTTAAGAGGAAAAAAAGCACCAATGACTTCACTTTGTTTTTTAAATAATTCCTGACAACCTTTTTCGGCCAGATCCATCATAGATAACAATTGGGTTTTGGTAAAAGGCGTGTGTTCAGCTGTTCCCTGAAGTTCAATGAATTCATTTTTTTGTGTCATCACGAAATTCATATCAGTGCCAATAGAAGAGTCTTCGTCGTAATCCAAATCGATCAATGCTTCGCCGTTTTGTAAACCCACGCTAACGGCCGCCACATACTGTTGCAGGGCTAGAGTTTTTATTTCACCTACATCATGAAGTTTTTTAAGGGCAAGGGCTAGGGCCACAAAACCGCCAGTGATCGCTGCTGTTCGTGTTCCGCCGTCGGCATGAATCACGTCACAATCGATCATAATTTGGCGCTCGCCTAAAGCTTTCATGTCAACCGCTGCACGAAGACTGCGACCGATGAGCCTGGAAATTTCTTGAGTCCGACCACTATTAGCCGCTTTGTCCCGCTTGATACGCTGGTGAGTGGACCTGGGAAGCATGCCGTATTCGGCTGTGATCCAGCCACTGCCTGAGCCCTGAAGCCACTGAGGGGGCTTGGGTTCGTAGCTGGCAGTGCAAAAGACTTTTGTTTTACCAAATTCCACAGTGGCCGAGCCTTCTGCGTATTCAGAAACGTGGGGAATGATTTGAATTTTTCTTAATTGATTTTGGAGTCTTTGTTCATGTCGCATCCTCAGGACACTAGAACACCGTGCTCTTCAGGTCAAACACGGAAGAAATACTTTTTGCAAATCCTTGGCTTTGTTTTGCTATAAAATCAGGATCTTGAAGCTCGGCTCTGTTGCTAGGATTGGATAAATAACCCAGCTCTATTAAAACACTGGGAGCGTGGCTGAGATCCAAAACATCAAAGGCCCCTTGCTTAATTCGGCCAGGCCATGAGGCCTCTAATTTTTGTGCAATTTGTAAGCTCTTTTTTAAGTGAGCCTGTTTCCTGAGATCTTCAACGATGACATCAGTGAGGGATAGACTTTTTTCCTGGTAGGCTAATTGTAGTTTTTGATCCTCTAGATTCAATGGATTTTTAATGAAATATTCGATGCCTTTGACCTGTGGATCAAAAAAATAATTCGCATGCAAACTAATAATCAAATCAAACTTCGAATCCGCATACATTTTTTTTCTTATTAATGATGGGGGAGCACTGGATTCATCGCGGGTGACTGAAACTTTAAAGCCTTTTTTTATGAGTTCACGTTTCAGAGCCAATGTCCAAGGTGCAATAATATCGACTTCGTTGATTTGTTCAACTTGGGCACCTCGGTCACGGCCGCCGTGTCCTGGATCAATTAAAATATGCATTGCAAAACAAGGCGACGAAATTAAAAAAAAAAGAATTATGAAGATCTGCATGTGAATTTTAAGAGTATATGATTTTTAGAGAAAAAAAAAGCGGCCAGGTTTAGGGGGGGGGACCTGACCGCCATGGGGGGTACCTTCTATCAGAGCAACGAAAGTGCCACAGAGGTTTTTTTTGAAATCTAAGGTGGTAGAGCTCAGCCTGATTTTCATGTTTATAAATTAGACAGAGGTCGAATTTTGGCGACCACCCTTCGTAATTGGAACGTTCATCTGGTAAAATAAAGCAGTATGAAATTTTTGATTTTATTTTGTTTCATTTTGGGACTTTCAGGTTGTAATGATCAAGTGCTGAATTCAAATAGCTTCGATGAAAGCCGCTACAGCGGCGTGTTTGAAGGTGGTCCGAAATTTCAAGCGATTGCACCTGTGCTTGTGGAAAAGTGTGCAGGTTGCCATCCGGGCTGGTCCTCTTTCAGCTATTTAGATTATGAAGCCGCGGGTCTGGTCGTAAGAAGTAATGTGGGACTGTCTTCTGTTTACTACCGATTGTCGAATTCGCCAGTCGTTGGTCCAGGAGCACGCAATATGCCCCAAGGTGGTACTCCTGCTTTTACAGATTTGGAAGTTGAACTGCTAGAAGAATGGATCAACGACTTTGACAACTGACGATATCGTTCAATACTACTCAAAGAATAACGAAATTCAAAGATCACAAACACAACAGCTGGAATTTTTAATTTGTGAAAAAATTCTGGACCTTTACTTAGCTAACAAAAAAGATCTTAAAATTTTAGAGCTAGGCGCAGGGGCTGGACATTACTCTGAAATTCTAGCTAAAAAAGGCCATCAGTTAACAGTTGTTGAGCCTGTTAAAACTTTATTTGAACAAAATCAAAAAAATTTGAAAGTAAAAAACTGTGACAAGGGTGTTCAGTGGTTCAATCAAGATGCCAGGGAATTTCAATCTCAAGACACCTTTGATCTGATTTTAAACATGGGACCCATGTATCATCTGTTTGAGCCCTCTGAAAGATCCGGGCTTATGAAAAAATTAAAACTTAATTTGAAGCCTCAGGGTTTGTTGATGAGTGTTTTTTTATCACGAGTAGGATTTGTCAGCTACTTACTTAGTCAGCAGCCCGAGTCCTTAATTGGGGATCCTGAAGGGTTTCGAGACATCCTAAGCCTAGGGCACAACCCTCAGCACCCACAGGATGGAACTTTCCGTGGTTACTTTGCCAATCTCAAAGAGCTAGGGGATTTGCACACAGAAACAGGTTTTCAAATTTTGCAGATTCATGTTTTGGATCCTTGTATCGGAAGTCGTGATGCAACTTTTAATCAGCTGACAAGTGAGCAAAAAATTCTTTGGTCAGAAGTTTTAACTGCTTTAAGTTCAGATCCTAATTTTTGGAATTCAGGAAGAACTTGGATGGCTGTCGCCACCCAAGCTTAAATCCATTTTTAGTTAGCTCCTGTTTGTACCCAAATGTTCACAAGATCTCTTCGTCCCTGTGGGAGAAGTCCACTGGTCGGCATAGGATTATTTGAATCATTCATTCGTGTTCTGATTTCGTTGGCGCTAGCTCTTGCTTGTGCAGCGTTTGTTAAATTCAGTCCACCCAAAGCTGTGGTTGCATTATGACAACCCACACAAGAGGCTGTGAATACATTTAATGCGGGATCATTACCTAGAAGCTGAGCCAAAGTCACAGTGGCTGGTAAAACGGGTGCAGGTGGTACTGGAGGCACGGGTGTTGGAGTGTTGCCTGGATTGATGATGGCACCCATGGCATCCCGGATGGATCCAATTTCGATTCCAATCACGTCTGTGTTAACAGGTTCGGCTGCTGTTACTGCTAAAGCGACCGAGGCACCAGGGGCTAAATTAATAGCGGTTGTGGAATCAATTGTAGAATCAGTAAAAGTATAAGTTGTCACATCAGACATATAAGTATTGTTGATGTACAATTTTAAACCTGAAACGCGAAAACTGAAAGCTGCATTGGCATTAAGTCTTACAGAAGGGTTACGAAATTCGTAACCTCTGCGCACTCCACCAATGCGGGCGACACGCACTTCAATAGTCATCGTCAAGGGTATACGGCCGCGTAGAGTTTGGCTCATCACTTCCTGATCTAGGTTCCAAGTGAGTGTTACATAATTGGCGTTGTTGTTATTAGCGTTGGTAATAATTTGCGGACTGCCTTTGCTTGTGGTCATCACACCCGCACCAGCTACGGCTTGATTCGTACACGCTTGGTAAGCAGAAACCGCTTGAGCCCACTGGGGTTCGAAAGAATTTATGGCAGCGATGTCCTCTGCAGATCCTGTGAAACCAGTGGCATGAGCGGGACTTCTGGCATTTTGGTTGATGCGTGAAAACCGGCTGATAAAGTTGGAGCCAGAAACAGAAACATCAGGATAAGCAAAAGCTCCGATGCCAGGGCCAGAGCCCGAGTGGCAAGCGGCACAGTTTTGCGTTGCCGTCAGGTAAGGATAATAAGTGGCTCTAAACAAAGAATCGTATTGGCTCATGATCTGGGTTTCACAACCAGCTGCGATTTGTAAAGAGCCTGTACTCGCCAGACTGATCTCATCAAATTTCACCACGGGATCTTCAAAAAGCTGACCGCAGTTTTGGAATGCAGTAATAAGAATGGGACCGCCCACCAGTAAAGTGGCCCAGGCCCATTTTGAATTGTGTGATCTATCCAACTCTCACCACCTGATTAATACGTGCTGTTTCTGTCAAACCACGAGTTACAATTTGGCTATAAAGATCCATACGGTTATTCAATCTGCAATAGTTGGCAAATGCAGCTTGAGTCGCAATTTCCGAACTATTACCAACAACTGTTGTGTCATCAGCTGACTGACTGGCATTGAAGTGACCAATTTGAAATCCGTTTGTCGCAGGTCGTCCTGTAGGTAAATACATGATGATGTAGGCCATGCCTGCAGAGCTACGGTCTGAATTAAATTGAGCTTGCCGGTCTGTTTCTGAATTTTCTGAACTCACGGCTCCGTCACTTGTCACATATAAAAACACAGGTCTTTGTAAAGCCTCTGCTGTTTGCAAAATGCTTCCGATGACTCGGCCTGCGCGGCGGTCTTTTGAATTGGTTGTTTCGTTATTGATTCCACTGATGTCAGGAGCGAAGGTTCCGTTGTCACGAACATTTCCATGATAATCGTAACCACCTATATTGATGGAAGCACTGCCTGCTTGACCAATCAAAGTATTATAAACCATGGTGCCAAAAACTAAGTTTGGATTGTTGTTAGCTGTGTTGGCGTTCAAGCCACCCCAAGCTGCAGAAACTGCAGCATTTGTTCTTGGATCCACGGCACCAGTGCCTTCGCGGATCAGGTCAATGTTTCTTATTCCAGCGCACTCGACTAAATTTTTAACTTCATCACCTGTGGTAATAGACGCCAATTTTCTTGCTTGGGCCCCACTTAAATCACTGACCAATCTTGTCAGACGCTCTCTTTGAGGTTGATTCAGTCCAGTTGCAATAGCTGCTGTGTAGCTGAGGGAATTAGCGATATCACGAAAGCCCCTAACCACTAAAGGTGCGGGAGGAGCGTATAGAACCGGCATTTGACTAATTCCAGTTTGTGAATCTTCTGTGCCAAGATTAGGTAGTTTTGTACCAATCAGACCTGCACGGTTAGCAAGTCCATTCATGGCAAAAGGGTTTTCACTGCTATCGTCCCTGGATCTCACACACATACCAACAAACGCAGTTTTGTTGATGGCAGCGGCTGAGGCTCGTTCTCGGATACCAACTAAAATATTACTGATTAATTGTCCGTCACCACGATTTCCAGCGAATGGAGTATTACCAAATTCACGAACGATAGGAACTTGTCCATTTCCCATTCCCATGATGGCATAACTAGGTAGTGGATTTCCTGCAGCATCCATAGGAACGAAGTTGGCCATAAGGCCCGCTCCTCCTGCAAGATTCAGCTGAATAAATGGAATCAGACTGGAAGCAGCGGCTGTCGGGCAGTTCGCTGCTGATTGTGCGAGTGAACCTTGAGGTGCTAACAATTGCATCCAATTAGGCATGAAAGTGGAAGCCGCAAAAGGCACCATCCCGTAGGCTAAAAATTCTCTTCGTGTGACAGGTTTACTGTGACCTGTTTGCACCCAATTTGGAACTTGCTTTTTATTAGACATAAACCCCTCATTACTTTTTGAAACCCCTAAAAACCCTAAAACAATAATCTATTTAATATGTAAACACTTCCAAGGAACCCAGCATAGCCGTGCAAGTGCTTAATGCTAAAGCTCGGGTCTGCGCGGCCTGTGCGACCTGTGCTGCTGGAATGGCTGCGATAAAATCATTACGATATCCTTCGAACAATTGAATCTCTTCTGAACTGGGAGCTCGTCCCCAAAAAGAATTGGCAAACTGAGTCACAGTTGATGCGTAGTTAGCAGGAGTAAAATTAGCTATGGCTTGGCCAAAATTAACATTTGAAAAATATTTTCTTTGCGACACATCGGTAATGGCAGCTTCACGTGCCACAAGACCGTTACAGACTTCACCCGCTAATGAAGTGATCGCGATCAACATGGGTGCGTTGACAAATTTTAAATCAGAAGTGACTGACATGGCTCCATCACGAATATTAAATTCATTCATAATATTATTTGAAAAATTAGGTTGTTCGGTCAAATTAATGAATGAACTGAACATTTGTTCAGAAGTTAAAAGTGCATAAGGAAGTTCTGCTTTAGTATCCAGAGTGCCAGAACCTACGTCATCAAAAGGAACCAGTGCATTACTGCTTAAAATAGCAGAGTCATTTTGATTGGCCACTTGAAATGATGGTGGGGCACAGTTAAAGCCGTAAAAACTTAAGGTTCCAAACAAGCCAATAACAATGCTTAAATTTTTAATCATTTTTTTATTTTCTAATTTCATTTTTCCCCCAAAAATACATTTGCCCTAGCAACCAAGATCAAATCAGAGTTTATTTACAGCTCGATTGAAGTGCAACAGACTGAAACAAGCTTTTTAAATTGTAATTAAGACTTTCAAATTGCTTACCCAGGTTGATGTAAATCTGTAAGTTTTCGTTTGATAGCTCTTTTCGACAAACGGCTTTGAAAACTCTTTTTGCCATGCAAGTCGAAAATCTTTCCGAATTAGCAATCAGTCTTCCGAAAGTATTTACACCAGTTCCCATGGAAGCAGGACTTCGACCATCCAGACCTCTCCAGCCAAATTGAGTCACATTCACGCCACGAATGGCATTGTTCACCCAAGAATCGTTGGTTGTGATGTAACCACCAGGATAAACCTGATTGTTACGGTTTAATTTATTAAGCACACGGTTGCCATCTGCATTTCGGCTGACCACGTTCGTGTTTAAAATTTGATCTCCGTCCATATCCCAACGTGCCCATGCACCACGAAATCCGTCCATAACAGTGTGGCAAGATTTACACGAAGTTTGAAACTTCATGTGATCGCCTCCAGGGAAGCGGTCAATATCACGACCGATACGAACATCTGAAGAAGCCGCGTCTGCCCATTGTTCAATGGGTAAACACATAAATTGACGAAATGCGAATTCCACAGGTCTGCGGTTGGTGCCAGCTGTGGCATGAGCTTCAATCCAAGTTCTTGAAGTTAAGATTCCACCTGGATCTGGATTCGTTGCTAAAGTGTAAGTATCATCGTCTTCACCGTCGCCATTGTTGGCTCGAGCTTGGATGATTCTTTGACCATTAACTCTTAATAAAACAGAACCCACATCAATTTTTCGCGTCTTGCTATCAAGAGCTTCATAATGTTGATTGGATCTTAAGACTCTTCGAGCTAATTGATTCGTACTTGTTATTACGTTGGGGATATCCATTGGAATCCTAGCGGGATCACCAACGTAGTAAAAGTTTCCGTAAAGCAACTCGCGAGCATCCGATTCATCGCGTACTACTCCCATAATTGTCGCAGTAAAATCATTCAGAGGTAAACGGATGGTTTCATCACGAGTGGACATCTCAAGGCCAAAGTTTTTAACGGTCACATTTAAAAACTGTGGTTGTTGAACGGCCATGGCTGCAATTTGATTTCTTTGTAAGAAAGCAGCTTGTTGTATCAGTGGATGATCGGCCGCCCACTTAACTCCTGTGATGCGTTCAAAAATCCATTTCGCGTCATTTCTTTGTTCTTGAGTTTGTGCGTGCACATGAGTTGATAACCCCGCTAGCACAATCAGACTCAATAAAATGATTCTCATCTATCCCCCTCGGTAGAGAATCGACACTTCATTGATAAAACGTGAAGGATGGAGTGTGGCTCTTCTAAAACTAGATTATCATCCAGTTTAAAATGTGAAAGTAAATCCAGAGGTTTAGATCAATATGAGATTGACCCTGAAAACAAGTATGACATCCTTTCTCAGAATGAAACATGCGAGATTGCAAATATGAAGAAGTTATTTTCAGTTCTTTTTTTTCTGACCATCAGTTCGACAGCTTTCGCATACCCTGATTTTATTGGTTACGGATACCGAAGCTGCGTGACTTGTCATTATAATGGTAGCGGGGGCGGCGCCCTTAACGATTACGGTCGTGCTGTATGGGCCTCTGAGATCACTTCTAAATCACTGTTTCATAAAAAAAAGACCGACGAGCAAATGGCCGAGAGCTCTGGATTCCTGGGTAAAAAACCCCTGCCTTGGTGGATCAGACCAGGAGTTAAATACCGTGGACTTTACTTAGTCAGAGATCCTGGCAGTAAAGCCTCTATCGAGCGATGGATCGATATGCAAGGTGAAGTGAATGCGGCTTTCTTTTTGGATCAAGATCAAAAATACACTCTTTATGGCAGTTACGGTTACAGACCGGCACCGCAAAACTTTCGCCCCACCCCGGGTGCTGATAAGCCCGAAGAATGGATCACTCGCGAACATTATATAAAAGTTCGTTACCGTGATGATCTTTATCTTTATGCAGGTCTTATGGATAAAGTTTTTGGAATTAAAAACGTAGACCACACAGGATACAACCGCAAGTTCACTCAGCTGACCATGGATGATCAATCTCACGGAGTTCTGGCTCATGTGATCAAAGATGAGTACGAAGTTTTTGCACAAATTTTCATTGGAAATTTACAACAAGATGAAGAACTCAGGCCTCAAGGTGTGACTGTTCATTATGATAAAGCCATCGGTGAAAAAACGGCTGTGGGGGCCTCTTATTTAACCCAAAAAAATGACTTCACTGAAAGACAAATGCTGTCGGGTCAGTTCCGAAGAGGTCTTCGTGAGTCAGGTAATTCACTGAATGTGGAAGTGGGATTTGTTGACGAAAAACCAAAAACGAAAAGTGCCACCTTTGGTGCCTACACTTATTTTCAAGGAATGACAAAAGTGGCCCGCGGTCAGCATCTACTTGTGAAATTTGAAACTTGGAAGCCAGATCTTGATACAGATGCCAATGAATCTTTTCGTTATGGTTTAGGATTTTTATCTTTTCCATGGACGAAAACCGAGTTTCGTTTTGATCTCTATAATCAAAGAACTCTGGTTCCGGCACAAGCCAACCAGGACACTTGGATCGTGACTGGGCAGATTCACCTTTCACTTTAGGAGCTAAGAGATAATGAAGTCTAAAATTATTTTTCTTTTTTTATTTTTAAGCTTATCTGCTTTTGCTCAGACTAAAAAAAATGTAGTTCGAAAGAAAGCCCCTAAATCCACAGAATTTTTGTACGGAAATGTGCTTTATACTTCCTTTGCCGATGAGGTCGTGGCGGAGGTTCAAGGACAAAAAGTTCAAGCAAGAAGTATTTTTTCAGGGTTTGGTTTAGGTGCTGATTATACATTTTATTTTAAAAGATATATATACGGATGGAATGCAACTTTGATATCAGGTCATGTGGACATTGAAAGAGTGCTTACTAAATCCTATCCACGGGTTCAATTTTTAGGATTCTCGACTGGACCTGAATTGGGATACCGATTGAATTCAGATTTTGATATCTCTTATAGTGCTGGACTTTTGTACCGTGATATTACCAGCATTGGTCAAAGTTTTGTTGTGGCCAATCAAATTAATCTTAAATTTCGCCTCACACCTCGATTCACATTTTTCCAAAATTTTGGAAACTACGGAAAAGAAAAATCATACTCGTATAGTATCGGGATGAGATGGTTGCTTTAAAACCTGTTACCATGTTTAATAAAGTTTGCACATTCACGAAAGGATTTTATGACTCAGTTTTCACGTTTGTTCTTGGTCGCAGCACTATCTTTAACAAGTTTTCAAGTCTCTTGGGCGCAAGTTGATACTTCCCAGGTTGAAGCAGAAGAAGCAAAAGCTGATGCGGAACGTGCTAAAGCAGAGGCTATGGAAGCGAAAAGACGAGCTGAGGAAGAAAGAAGAAAACTAGATAAAATTCGCAGTGATGCTCAAAACGCCATTTCAAAAGCCAAACAGTTAGAAGCTGAATCAAAAAAAGAACAATCACAAAGTGAAAAAGAACAAGCTGAATCAAGAAAAGAACAAGCCGAGCAAGAAAAACAAACAGCTCTAGCAGAAGCTCAGCAAAAAGAAGCTCAAGAAAAAATCAAACAAGCCATCGCAAAAAAGGAAGCAGCAGCAAAGCTTCAGGGTGAAGCCACAGAAAAAAGAAAAAAAGCTGACAGTGATCTCAAGGGATTTTTATCACAGCAAAAAGATGCTGAAAAGGAAGCCGAAAATTTTCAAAAAGAAGGGCAAAGACTTTTAAAAGAAGCGGATCAAGCCACTTTGGAATCTAAGCAAAGTGAGCAGAAGCTCGCACAATTGAAATTAGTTTCACAAAAAGAACAGGCCCAGTTGAAGGCCAATAAAGCTCAAGCCGATCAAGCTATTGCTAAGGCGAAAGCAGAAATAGCAGCTCAGCAAAAAGAACAAGCCTTGTTAAAAGCTGAAGAGGAAAAATTAAAGGGATCATTGACCCAAACTTTAGCAGAGCAAAAAAAGATGGTTGAAGAAATGGAAAACCTCAAAAAACAAACCGAAAATCAAAGAAAGTTGCACAAGGAAACAAAATCAGCTCAAGAAAAAGCCATGAACCAGCTGAACAAAACCCGCGAGCAGTACATCAAAGAAAAAGCAGAGCGCGAAAAAGAATTGGGCCAATTACGACTTGAAATTACTAAATTTCAAAAAGAAGAACAAGACTCAGCAACACAAAGCCAAAAAATGCTGGAAGAGAACAAACGTCTCACTCAGGAAATTGAGTCGACCAAAAAAGAGCGCGAAAAATTAGAGAAGCAATTGAAAGACAAAAAAGCGGCTTATGAGCAAATCAAGTACGAGAATGAAACAATCAAAACTGTGCTTGATACTGAAAAAACAAAGCTTGAAACTGTAAAAATTCAATTAGGGACTTAGTAAAGTAAGTCTGCATAAAAGTGTTCCCATTTTTAAGCAGACTTTTTAAAAAAATAGCAACGACTACAGGTCAATCATTTGAGATAAAATTTTCTAAAATCTTATCTCTTTAACAATCCTTTCAATTTGAGTCTGGTTTTCATATTGCATAAGTAGCAAGTATGAAAAATCTTTTGATATTATTTTCCCTCATGTTGTCCCATCAATCTCTAGCCTGTAACGATTGGCAAAAAACGGATCTCAGGCATTATGAATTGCAGGCCGTCGAGATTATTAAAAATTGGCTCGATAGGCTCGAATCCAAGTATCAAGTGGATATGAATTCAGTTAGAAATCGCTCACCCCGAAACACGCAGTCACAAACCGAAATGGCTGCAGGAATTTTAATGTGCTCGCAAAAGGTACTAGAAAAAGGTTTTAATTATCAATGCACAAATTCCACTGAGTACACGGCGATTACGATGCCACTGTTTGGTAGAGAAGTAAAAATATCGGATGTGGGTTTTTGGAGGCTTCATCATCCTGCTAAAGTGGCGGTTGTTCTGCACGAATCCACTCATAAGTGTGGAACCAATGATGCGATCTACTTTAAAGATGACGAGCGCCCACGCAATCACGGTTTTTATGGCTGGGCGACCATTGCCTCTACCTACGAAGTTTGGGCTTTGCAGGGGCTTTGTATTCCCGGCCAAGATTGTGATTAAGCTCTAAAGCAGACACCCCAGGCCAAAGTAAAGTTTCAGGCGAATCTTGCCGATCCATACAATATGAAATATTTTTGGATTCGGCCAAAAACAAGGTGGAGTGCTTTAGGTTTATACTCGAGCACAGAGTTTTACTCCATTCAGGATTTCTGGAACAAAAAACCTCTTAACATTTTATTACCAGACTTGATTGCTTTTTCTGCTGATAATCCTCTTTATTTTCAAATTCAATTTAAAGAAAATCATTCTGTAACAGATATTAAGATTATGAAGAAACATATTGGTGTGCATTTTGATTTAGATCCAAGATTAATTGAGCTATCAAAACCAATAGAAGCTAGATCGGCAGTAAGTTTTATATTTAATTTTTATAAATTCTCATTACTTGGTCCAATTTCATTGTATTTTATTTCTCTAGCGCTATTTACATTTTCATTCCTGGCTCTTGTGCCATCGATGCAAGAAAATAATAGTTCATTCACCTTTGTACCTTATTTATTATTAATTATTATTTTGTTTAACTTGTCACCGTTTGCAATTGTAGCCGTTTGGCATAAATTTTTTCTCAGAAAAATAAAAGTGACCATTTTCAGACAACATATAAAGGTGCAATGTGTGACGACCCTTTTGATTGGTTTAGGGGTTTCTTACGCAACACTCGATTATATAGTCAGCGATCCTAATATTTCGAAAGCTTGGGATTATTATTTACAGCAAGGTCGACTTCCCTCATCACAGGGACTAAGCCACCCACCACAGTAAAAACAGTCCAAAAATGATTCGGTAAATGCCAAATCCCATAAATCCTTGGGTGCTGACGATTTTAATAAAACCTTTAATAGCTACAACACCAACTAAGAAGCTAACAAACCAACCTGCACCGAGAAGAAGCAAGTTGTCCTGGTTCAAATGAGGAATCACATCTTTTAACTTTAAAACGCTAGCACCCAGTAAAGTGGGGACAGCTAAGAAAAATGAAAACTGGGTGGCCTCTTCTTTTTTTAAACCTAAAGTCAGTCCCCCCACAATGCTAGCACCACTTCTTGATGTGCCTGGTACCATTGCTAAACACTGGAAAAGCCCAAGCTTCAAACACATGGGGATTGTCATTTGATCTATGCTTAAAGTGTTTTTGCTGAACCACTGTTTTTTTTCCATCCAGATTAAAAAAACTCCACCCAAAAACATGGTTACAGCCACTGTGGTCAGGCTTTCTAACATTTGATCAAAAAGATCCTTTAACAAAAGTCCCACCACGGCCGCCGGCAAAAAAGCCCAGAAGATTTTCATATAAAAGGACAGCTGAAAATTCTTAAAAAATCTGTCTCGGTAAACCAGAAGAACGGAAAGGATGGCTCCACTTTGAATCACGATTTCAAAGGATTTAAGAAATTCAGTGGATTCGAGGCCTAAAAAATGAGAACCAATAATAAGATGCCCTGTTGACGACACAGGAAGATATTCAGTTAAGCCCTCAATAATTCCCAGTATTATGGCATCTAAGATATTCATAGGACTCATCTTTCATAAAACCTTTTGCAATGTGAAGACGCATCAAATCATATAACGCAAGTGCATATATTCTAGTTTATTTAAGACAATTTAAGATTTAGCTACTCGATGCCTAAAAAAATATCATACGATTTTCACATAACCACGGAGGGATTAGAAAATGACAAAGTTCATGTTTGGGCTTTTTTTGGCCATAGGGATGCAGGCCAATGCAGCCGAGTACTTAGTAAAATACAAAAACCAAGAAGGAATTCAAGCGGTGCAAAATTTTGCACAAAGCAAATCCTTTGGTATGCAAATCGTTGAGATGCATGCTCCAGGAAATTTGATCCTGGTTGATGTCAACGAAGCGCAAAAAGAAAGAGCTCTTGTTGAGCTGATGACAGAGCCCAACGTTGAGTACGTTGTACCCAACTTTAAGCTTCATAGTTTTTCAGAAGTTCCTGTTGATGCTCAGGCTTTAAAAGAGCAATGGGCTGTTTCAAAAATTCAAATTGAAAAAGCATGGCAACGTGCAGGTAACAAAGGAAAAAGAAGCGTTCTTGTGGCTGTGATCGACACGGGTGTTGATTACCGACATAAAGCTTTAGCTCCCAATATGGTTCCTGGTTACGATTTTGCTAGAAATGATAATGATCCCGATGATCAAACTTCTGCACAAAATCCTGGTCACGGTACACACTGTGCGGGAATGGTTGGAGCAACAGGTTTAATCGATGGTGGAATCGTAGGAATGTCACCGGATGTTAGCATGATGCCTCTTCGATTCTTAGATGAAAAAGGATCAGGCGATCTCAACAATGGTATCAAAGCGATTGATTATGCCATTGAAAAAGGTGTGCAAGTGATTTCTGCTTCTTGGGGTGCTGAAGTTCCAGAGGCAACAGCAGCTCCATTATTAGAAGCTGTGAAGCGTGCGACTGATAAAGGCATTATCTTTGTTGTGGCCGCTGGTAACAGTAGCAAAAATAATGATACAGCTAACTTTTTTCCAGCCAATGCGCCTTATCCTAATGTGATCAACGTAGCCGCTTCCAATCCAAGTGATGGTAAGCCCAGCTGGTCAAATTTCGGTAAAGGAAAAGTGCATATCTCAGCTCCTGGTGAAAATATCATGTCGACTTTGCCAAAAGATAAGTACGGAAATCTTTCTGGAACTTCTATGGCAACTCCGATCGTAGCCGGTGTTGTGGCTTTCTTGAAAGCGCAAGATCCATCACTTACAGGTGTTCAGATCAAAGCTTTGATGCAGTCATCTGGTGTTAAAGGCACTGTTGCAACAGCTTGTGATTGCCGCGTAGATGCCTTTCAAGCCGTTGATACATTGTTATCTAAAAAGCCTTTCATGTACCCTGCAGCTGCCACTGTTGCTGAAAAAGCGACTGTTCAGTTAGGTGTTATGAACATGGGATCTGGTGTGACTTACACAAGTTCTAATCCTGCAGCGATCACTGTTGATGCCAATGGTTTAGCAACAGCAGTTGCTAAAGGTACTGCTCAAATCACGGCTAAAGACGCCGCTGGTTTGACTGTGACTTCTTTGGATTTCAATGTGGGTTCAGCTTCTTCTAGCAATCCTCCAGGTCAGCAGCCTCCAGGCGGTGGCGGTGAGTGTCCACTCGGTGACCCAGCCATTTGTGAAATTGCTTGCCAAGTTGTACCGAGTCTTCCTTGGTGTAATCAGTAAGTTATAAAGTTTTTAAGTGAAAATAAAAGCCGGAGCTGTGAAAACACTCCGGCTTTTTTTTTATTTTATGAATTGAAAGGCCGAGCCCTGCGAAGCTTTTAAAATCTGATCCTCTTGAAAAACAAGCTGACCCTTTAAAATCACCGAATGGGGCCAACCCTGAATGGACATTCCATGGTAGGGTGAATATCCACACTTACTTTGAATCCAAGAATTTTCAATGCGTCTTGTTTTATTTAAATCCACTATGGAAAAATCAGCATCACCGCCTATTTTAATTTCACCTTTGTTTTTTATTTTAAAAACACGAGCTGGATTTTTTGCCATTAATTCAACCAGTCGGGTCAGGCTTAGTTTATTTTGATTCACGAAATTCAGCATCAAGGGTAGGAAAGTTTGGACTCCTGGAATTCCAGAAGGGGACTGGGGGTAGGGTTTAGATTTTTCTGCTAATGTGTGCGGAGCATGATCAGATCCTATCATGGTCACATGCCCTTGGTTCACAGCACGCCACAAAGCTTGCTGATGTCTGAGGCCCCTTATCGGTGGATTCATTTGCGCCAGTGATCCTAAAGTTTCGTAGCACTCAGGGGCTGATAATAAAAGATGCTGAGGCAGTACTTCAAAAGTGGCGACATCTTTTTGATCTATTAAAAAGTCCACCTCTTCTGAAGTGGTCACATGCAAAATATGAGCTTTGCGATTTAATTTTCTAGCCAGCCTGACAATTCTTTGGGTGGCCAATAATGCACTGTCTTCATTTCGCCAAATGGGATGACTGCGTGGGTGAGGATCTTTTTGAATCAAGGGTAGCCGTTTTGTTAAAGTCGCTTCATCTTCGCAGTGAACAACCAGTCTTTTGCTAGAGTTTTTTAAAATCTCTTCTAAAATTTCTTCCTTATCCACCAAATATCCACCAGTGGAAGTCCCCATGAAAATTTTAATTCCAGGTGAATTTTCATAAGCCTCTTGACGGGCGAGTTCATGAAAATTTTCTCCTAAGGATCCACCATAAAAAGCGTAATGGGTGTGACTGCGATCTTTTGCGAGCGCAAATTTATGTTTCAAAGCTGTTAAAGAGTCCGTCGGAGGTTTGGTATTAGGCATTTCAAAAAATCCTGTTAAACCACCAAACAAAGCAGATCTGGATCCACTTTCAATGTCTTCTTTATAGGTCATTCCGGGTTCGCGGAAGTGCACCTGGGTGTCGATGAGACCCGGTAGAACATGCAGTCCTTTTAAGTTGATGGTTTTTTCAGCAGTTGTGGTGATGGAACTTTTTATTTCACTGATCTGACCATTTAAAACCCCGATATCTACTTTTTCCACACAAAGGTCTTGTGAGTGCGGGTGAGGGATAACGACTTCTGCATTTTTAAGAACCAAATCTAGATTTTGTTTCATATTCACTAAACTAGCAGACCTAGCCTCGGTCGTCATTCACTTGACGCAAATCAAGATTCTCAACGAAAATAAACATGTGAGTGTTGATCGTTTTCTTTTATTTTGGTCTTTGCATAATCAAACAATCATTCAAATTCTGATTGTTTTAACCCTCATTTTTATTGTGGCCTTGGTTTTTTTAACACTTTTTGGTGCCAAAGACGAAGCTTCTGATCGCTCAGCTCAAAGCCAATTGACAATGACCCCCGATTTGGAAAAATCATTACAAAAAATGTTAGAAAATCAAACTCAATCTAAATCCGCTGTTTTTGATTTTTCCAGAGGACCGGCAGCAGATTCTGCGGGTGCTGGAACTGCCGGTGCTGATACTTCACAAGCGGCAGCTGCTGCAACTGCTCAACTGGAAAAAGTAAAAGCAGAAATGGCCACACGGGAAAAAACCATCCACGATTTAAAAATTCAGCTCGAGCAAGTTCAAGCAGAAGCACAAAAAAATCAAAGTTCTGCAGGTGGCAGTGGTTTGGAATCCCGGATCAAAGAGCTAGAAGCCAGGCTTGCGGAATACGATATCATCAGTGAAGACATTGCGGATCTTTCCAGGTTTAAAGAAGAAAATGAAAATTTAAAAAAACAAATTGCACAAATGGGAAATAGGCCTGCACCAGTGGCAGCTGCTTCCGTTATAGCTGCTCCGCCGCCGCCACCACCTCCACCTGTGGCACTGGAGCCGGTGCCAGAACCAGTTCCAGAGCCAGCACCCGTTGAAGTGGCTGCCGAACTCACACCGGTTCCTCCACCAGTGGCAGAGCCAACTCCTGAAGTTTCAGCTGCCATTGATGATGATCTGATGAAAGAATTTGCTGCTGCCGTTGAGAATCAAAAAGCCAGCACAGCTGCTGCGACACCACCACCGCCTCCACCGTCAGCTGAAAACGAAGATTTGATGGGACAGTTTGAAAATTTCGTAGCGAAAAAAGAAGGATCGTAAGTGGTCTTGTCTTTTTTACTTTTTTTTAGTCTTTTGCATTCCGATGCCAGTGTTAATAAAAACCAGTATCAAGAGCTTAAAAAAGTCGCTTTTTCCAATGAAAAAGACATGCAGCAAAGATGGAAAGCCCTCATGGAACTTTCTAAAATTCCCAATACAGAAAGAAAAAAAGATTTACAAGAGGCAGCTAAATCCAAAGTTTGGTTCATGCGAAACGCTTCACTTCTTGCCATGAATGAAGTGGACCCCATCGAAGCCCGCAAAATGGCCACTCAGCTATTGGTAGATCCCTCTTTGGTCGTAAGGTCTGCTGCTGTGGAAGTATTAGCCCCACAATTAAAAACATCTGTTGAAATTAGAAAAACATTTTGGAGCCAATTTCAAAATAAACAAAATATAATTAAATCCAGATCCCTTTGGATCAGACCACAAATTTTAAAACACTTAGCTGAAGCTCCTGTTTTATCAGAAGCTGAAATTTTTGCGGACCTTGCCTCTAGTTCAGAGGTAGAAATCCGAGAGATCGCAAATTCTGCTTTGAAAAAAATAAAGTAAATTAAAGCTGATACTTGGCTTCGAAATATTTTTCGAAGAATTCAATTTCTGAATCATTTAAAACCTGATTAAGAATCAAGATCTCAGAGATCTCACCGTTGAATCTTCGGTCGGGTTGAAACTGAGCATTAAACAAGCCACCAATCATAAGCGGTGCCCCTTGAGAGGGGTTAGGTGTGGTTCTTTCCTCAATCTCTGCACTTGTTAGCCGTGATAGAGATAAGCTTGCAGGCCCGTTTGTCCACGCTGTCTGATGGGATTTAGCTCTGTGAAAGCCAGGAACAGAGCCGTTTTGAAAAACCACTTGGGCTGTGATGATTTGGGATTGATTTAAGAAACTCACAGAATTCACAATTCCTTTTTCATCCGCACCGCCAAAAGAAGTAGGTGTGGCAAGCCCCAAGGATTGACTGTTCCAGCTTAAGCCAAAGCCCGCATTGGTCCATCTTCCAAGACTGACAACGGGAGCAATGGAGGAAGAAAATCCTTTATTTTTTCCTACTACAAAAAATGTAACTCCAGAGTTTTGCGAAAACAAATAAGTAGAAGGATAGAAAAGATAATCATTATTAGTGGCGTCGCCAGTTAAGAATTGAAAGTCAGCTGACTTCATTTGATTAGCATCTATAACTAATCTTGGTCGTTTGTTGTTATCTACAGCAGAGGCTTCCTGTTGATTGATCCGGTTTCTCCAAGAAGTAATAATTTCTCCAGCCGCACTGGCTACGATGTCTTCTGAGCGAATCCAAAAAGCTGACTCAGCAACGGGATTAATAATATAATACTCAATCACAAAACTATCTTCGGCCCCTTCGTTGTCTACGGCTGTGACCACAACGGAATCAAGGCCAGAGGAACCTGTCAGAGGTGTCACAGAAAATTGCCAAACATCGTTGATAGAGTTCAGTTGAGCAGTCCCTTTTGATGGCGCTGTCGAGATGCGGACCTGAAGACTTGAAACGTTTTCATCTTGAAAAGTCAGTGTCGTGTTCCAAGTTTCTGAATTTAATAGAAGTCCTTTAGGTACATTCATCATGACGGGCTTTGTGTTTTGAGTCAGATTTCCTTCAGCACCTGGATTTCGACTTTTGGATTTGCTACAGCCGACAACCAACAGAATCAAAAAGGTTAAAAGAAATAATTTTTTCATGGTGGGTGATTCTCCTGTGAACATGACTTTAGACTGTAGCTAAAACCTAACGGGTTAAATTAAAATCCAGTGGCGGCTTCCGAGTCCTCAATGTTGGCTTTTCTTAAACCTTTTACAATTAGTAGCTCTCGCTCGATGCGGTAAAATAAAAGTCTTTCCTCAAGTCCATCAGAAGTTAGTGTTTCAGAGCCTGCAAAGAAATCACGAAGCTTTTCCACTTTTTTATCGATGGTGACTCTGACGGATTCACGGCCTTGGGTTTTACCTTTGGCAAAGTACATCACGATTTTATAACGAAGTCCTGATGAAGGAATAGGCTGCTCGGGAGCTAGGAAGCCATCCTGAGCACGAATGAAATCCGTTTCAATAATACCTGTGTCCTGATTTTCGTTGGCGATGGGGTATTTTAAAGCCGTGTGAGCAGCCCTCCAAACATCATCGTAGGCACTTAAGAATATTTTTTGTCGGCTTTGTTTTTTTATCACTTCTTGAGGTGTCGAGGGAACCGGGCTTAGCAGAGTGCAGCCCGGTAAAATCAAACTAGAAATCAATAGAACTACGCGTAACATGTGTGGCTTTCTCCATCATTTCGGGTCCCAAGGGCACACTTACAGGTAAAGCGCTTCCAATCAAGGAAACTTCCATTCTTGTCAGAGGAGCTGTCTTATTCCACTCCCAATTAGGTAACTTAATTTCTGTCACCCAAGCTGGTGCATAGACTTCCCAAACCTGAGAAGGCTCTTTAGTTGTGATTCCGTCTTTTGTCGTTGTTTTCACATCTGAAATCACAGCGTAAGTGGTCAATGCAGTGAGTGTGGAGCTTTGCACAGCAGGGATTGCGTACTGAGTTTTTCCTTTTGCCGTGGGGTTTTTAATTAGAGGTAAAAAGTCACTGCGAACTTCGTTATCGAATGTGGAAATAATCGCACTTAATCGATCAATGCCCGGTTTTGTTGTATCAAATTCCGATTCATTTTTTACCACTTGTGCGATGTAAACAGGAAATTCCTGCCAAATCGATAAGTTCACACTTTGGTTAGAAGTGAGCCTTTTAAAGTCAGTGGGAATTAAGTAGCCATTATTATCCGTCGCTGCCAGTGCGATCATGGTAAGGCCAGCTTTTAAAGCAGGAGCTTTGAAAGCTTTTTTATCTTTAAAATTCAGTGAATTCACATCCACATCAAGGTTGGTTACATTTTTTTCCAACTGTACATCTTTAATGGTGCCACCATTGATCGAGAAAAAATTAATCAATTCAACAATGGGCTTTTTCCCCATGAATCCATCCACAACGGCATCAAAGGGGAAGCGTCCTCGGGCCACAAACACGCGCTGAAATCCATTTTGTGCAAACTGCAAGCGGTACTGAGGCTTATCGAGGTTTACATCAAAGAGAAACTTTTTCTCTGTTTGTTTAGGCAAAGAAATATTACTAGGAATTGGAATTTCTTGACCAACGGCTTTAATGACATCCGTCAACGGTGACATCACTTTTTGAATTTGAAAATTCAAAAGATCTTGGCGGGTCATCGCCCCCATCACAAGGCTAAAATCCACGATGTCATCTTTGTTACGAACCGGATGACCTGAAGTTTTTCCGCGAAGTTCGGCAGCAGCAATAAACTTTTTCGTCAGCTGAATATTTCTTCCAGAAGGTAAAAGCTCGGTGTAAGTGACACGTAAAAAACCAGGGGCATCAATGGTCAGCATCTGAGCTGTGGTCCACGCATCAGGGATCAGAATTTCACCTTTTTCGTTGGTCACACCGTAGTTGCCTTCAAAGGGGTTGTTCTGGGCTGTTCCGATTAAATACTGAGCACCGATGACAGCCTGGCCGGCGGCATCTTTGACAGAAATGATATTGCTTTCAAGATCCTGCTGAAAGGGGTCTTGAGCCTCAGCGGAACCACTGCCTGCTTTAGGCTTGGGTTTTTCATCCTCGCTACAGCCTGAAAGCCCGAAACTTAGGATACTTGTAAAAAGCACTAACTGTGCAATTTTTCTTAGATTTTTCATTCGATTTCCCCTCTTTGTGGTCCAACTTAAAAAGTCTTAAATTGATTCCAGACTGGGTGGGGAAAACTGTCAACCCTGAAAGCGTCAGATTTGCGGTGTTGACAAAGGGGCTTAGCGTTAATTATGACTATCAATTCCTTTTTAAAGGACGTGGTGGGGTAGCTCAGCTGGTTAGAGCAATGGAATCATAATCCATAGGTCGGCGGTTCAAGTCCGCCTCTCACTACCAAATCTTCTTGCGCCTTGAGCCGCGGCAAGAAGAATCAAAAAGCACCTTTTGGGTGCTTTTTTTTTGTTCGAAAGATTATTGTTTGGGGTTATCCTGATTTATTGCTCGATCAAACAATTGGCTGAAGTTGGTAAAAACTCAGACTGTGCCTGAGGATCTCCGGATTGAAATTCGCCCGTGATTTCACAATTCAAAGATTTAATTGAAATTGTCTTTCCACGATATTGAGCGCCACTTTTTGCAAGCAAATTAAAAATTTCCAATGAATTTCCAATTTCCTGTGTTTGGGTAAATTTCTTAACAGTATTTGAATTTATTTTTTTTGTAGCATCAATCGCTGTGTACGTTTGAGTGATTTTACAGTTTGCATCAATGGGAAGTTCTTCAGCTTTTGAAGAAGGGTCACCACTTTGCTTTTCGGTCAACATGCGGCAAACAAATCTATCAGTTGAAATACTAAATCCGTTTGAAGTTGTATTAGATTCCAAGGCCTCAATATCAACTAGTGTTTGAGTCAAATTCATAGCGTCTTGTCCTTCAAGCTGAAAACTTTGACTCGCTAAGACTGAAGATCCAGAGCAGAAAATGATGAGTGAAATTAATTTTATTTCTATTTTTTTCATTTGAGATTCTCCTAATTATGTAAAACACGAGAAATTCCTTGCAAGGTGTGCCAGGTGTTTTTCAATGTTAAAACTGTCTATTGATTAGGCGACTTTATTAAAAATACATAAAGATCTCGGCTTCTTAAAGAGATTTCAGTAAAAGTGACAATTTCAGGTGCAGCTTTTCTTACTTAAAACGAATAAAACGACCATAGGCCACTGGAACAACTGTCGCATCAATTTTGATGAAAAGATCGCTCTAGTTAAATATCGGGAAATTCATCCCTCAACACTTGGAATGCTAACTCTCCAGATCCAAACTCATCTAAATAAAATAAAGCGAACCATTGATTATATGCAATCTCATCGAGCAGTTTACTGAAACTGACAAGAGCTGAAATGAAGATCACGTGTCAATACAAGCCGAGTTTGCTGCCTTGTTAGTACTGTAGTCCCATCACACACTTCAATAAACTCCGGTTGTCCATTGATAGAACTCCATAAGTTTTTGACTGCGCGACGCTGAACACATTTCAATTCTGCACCCTTTAGAATTTTAAACTCTAGACGCAGAGATGTGGCTGAAATTTTAGAGATTGAAACTTGATTTCTTAATGTTGGCATTTCGCCTAGCTCTGGAGTGAACGGGGAAATCGCTTGGGAACTTGCGTGCAGCTGACGGGAAGACGTCAGGTTGTTTCTCTGGTCAGTTCCAAATAAGTTTTGTACGTTCATTACATTGGCTCCGGCTTATATCTGTGAATACAATTGGATAGGGGTCAGTCCATTTCCTGTTATGAAGCCTGCGGTCTTAAGACTTTGAATCGACCTGGAATCTAAAAGCTTCAAGAAGATTTCGGCATTCTGTGGAAAGTCGATTTCACCGCGGAAATCCTTTTTTGCAATGGGCAATCGTAATTGAGCTAAAGGGCTTTGACACAAAAGACTTGTGGATGGTCTGACCGGTGCAACGCCTGAAGGGCCGCCAGCAAGTGATTGTAGGGATAATGCGAGCATAAGAGCTACGATGATCTGGGCTTTCATTTTAGAACCTCTTTTTTAAATGGGACCATATTTGGCCTAGCGGCAACATAACGGGTTCAGGTCTTTTTTAAAATTCTATTAAAGAATATTAACTATTCCAGTTAAGAATATATAAATAGAAAATATCTAAATGAGTTGGGCGCGCAGACTAAAAAGTAGCAACGAAATTAAGATCGTAGCCACGCAGTCTTAAATCGATAGAAAGCTCGTCATTGATTCCCATAAATTCAAAGGGAGTTTCTTGGGATAGATTCATAACGGTATAATTAAACTCAAACCCCATCTGGCGAGTGAACTGATAGCCGACACCAATCTGTGTCCCAGTCCCTGCGTCCCATTTGCTTGCGCCTTTGCTGACAAGGTCTGTTCGGTTGAATCCTGCATGAACATTGAATTGGGGGGTGAAAGCAAAAGCTACATTTCCTGCCAGGCGAACAAGATTAGCCGATTTATCGCCGATACTGACTTCTAGAAAATCAAAATCAGCAATATAGCCAATGGCCTTAACTGGCAACTGAGCATAGCCAAGTTTGAGGCCATTTGAGTAATCCACACCAGGATCTTCGGTATTTTGCACAACAAGCCCAGGAGAATTGACAGAAAAATCCACACTCGTTGAGTAATAAGGTTTTGAAAATCCTAACCGGATCCCTTTTGTTAATAAACGATCAGGTTGCTCAGATGTAAAAAATTGATTTTTTTGTAAAATTGGGTTGGCTTTAATTGTATTTTTTTGAACAGGCATTTTATTTTGGGCATGAGAAAAAGAAAGTGTGAAGCAAAACATTGCAAAAAGAAGTGAACGCATCAGAACCCCTTGAGATTTGTTTATAAGAACGAACTTCTTTTATAAACGAAAAATAATCGTTTATCTAGTAAAGGTTGGGAGTTTTTGAAGTTTTCTGAAAAAAAAACCTATTGGTAAGGAACAAAATCAATAGTGTGCTCTTGACGATTCAGAGTTTGACGTAGCGCGGGGCTTTGATGGGAGATAAGTCCCACGTGGGAAACCAGAACATCAAAGACTAAATCCACTTTTCCATCTATTGAAACTTTTTGAATATTAAATTGAGCCAGTTCTATTCGGTCATCTCTATGACTTTTCCATGAGAATTTTTTTAAGTACTGCTTCTTAACTCCCTGTTCGGTGGGCTTTAAAAGGTAAAGAAGATCCTTTTCTAGCAAGAATACATAATTTCCAACGGACCTGAGCTGAGCAGTCCCAAAATTTTCTGCATAAATCTGCCCAACATTTTTCATTGTCACTGATTTTTTTACTTTCGATACCAAAATTTGTTTAACATTAACATCTTGAACCGTCATTCCATCTTGCACGCTGACCGCAGATTCACCCTCAAAAAGAAAAAGTCCTTTGTCTGTTTGAATCAATTGTGAACGAGGGGCCACATTTTTAGTAACAACCTCAGGCTGACCGCCCGGTAAAATCTTAACGAGGTGTAAGGATTGAGGCGTGACATCATCTGTAATAAGTTTAAAAGTGACTCCGCTTACAGTGCCTTCGTTATTAACTTTCACAGGTAATGGTTTTAATTCAGGATTTTCCCGTGAATTGACATGGGTTCTGATTTCAAAAGTGTATTCAAGTAATGAATGTTTGAGAGGATCTTTGAGGGGAACTGATCTGAAATCTTGATCAAGTATTCTGTTTAAATTTTGAACCTCTTCTGAGCCTCGAACTGTTTCACCACAGGTCATACTGAAGCCCAAATGGCCGGTTAACAATAGTCCAATGGATAAAGTTAGGCTTAGTTTCATAGGTCACCTCAACTGATTTCAAATGCGATGCTTATGCCAAGAGCCATTGCTAGTTTTATTCGCTTTAACGCTAATTCAGGTGTCAGGGAACTGTACAAGCAGCCATTAAAGTCATTAGAGTTAACAAATGAGAAATTTAAAAGCTGTTCGATTGTCTTTAAAAGAGGTTCAAATCACTGATCCAACGGACACGCTCATCGGTACAATTCATTACCCTGTTGCTAAAATGTGGAAGACTGAAAATGCACTAATATCTGATCAATTAGGTGATAGTTTTCAAACAGACCTATCACTCATTATCGAGGGTCAAAAATTTTTAGCCAAACGTAAATTATTACCTAACAATGAAAATGAAATTAGCCTGCTCAACGAAAAAAATGAAGTTGTGGCTCAGACAACAACAGTTCGCTTTCATAAAACTTTGAAAATTCACACTGATTCTGGGATCTATGAATTTGTAAGACATGGTCTTTTTAGATTTCGTTTTGACTTGTTAGAAAATAAAAGAATTGTGGCTCGATTTTCTGAAACCACCTCTTTTTTTTCCGTGACCAGCCGAAAACAATTTTTAATTGCCGAAAGTGTACCGACACCTGCAGTTGTTTTGACTTTTAGTTTTTTCTTGGCACACAATTGGTTTTATTGATTACTTGTCTCTGCCCCAATTCACGATTCTAGAATAAAGCTAAAAACTCCAGAACTTAAATAAAAAAGTTGTATCGGAGTTTTACATAGTGCCAATGTTGATTATACTATTCAGGGCAATTTGTCGATTCCTCAGACACTGATTAAGCTTGAATATGAATATAGCTAATATTGAGCTATGGCCCTTAATTCGCACTCCAAATTTGTTCTGACTATTAAACAAATGGAGTTTTTAAATAATATGAAATATCTAATATCATTACTGTTAAGTATTTGTGCCTTATTGCTGCCGAGTGTGGTTGTAGCATCCGATACCACTTTGAATAAAGTCGAGATCGAGCGCCTGTTTCCTTTACAGCATCAGGGACGCTTTTATGAAGCTATTATCATTGCTAGGTCTCAGATCCAAAAGGGACAGTTCTCTGATCAGACGGAGCATGCCACGATTCAAAATCCTGAGGTGCTTGTACGTGGTCTGCGTGGAGGTTTTGACCAGGTTTTACCCATTGTTAAAGCAGAGGCTCGTGACATCGAAAGCTTCCAGCGAAATCTTTTGTGTCAGTATTTAACGGGGTATCAATTCGGTGTCTTTAAAATAAATCAAAAAAGTGTTTATTTAAGCCCCTTGGCTGCTGAGATTGGTGTTGACGGAAAAGTACAAATTGTGGACACTCGCCGCGGTCGATACCAACGAATGGGTCATGTCCAGTGTTTTGAGAAGAAATCAAACCTGACAAGCACTCAAACAGAGTAGTCACATTTTTAATGGGGGTTTGAATGAAGTTTTTTTTATCAATTCTTATTTCTTCTTTTGCTTGGTTTGCTCAAGCGAACCCAGCGGAAATCGGACAGGTGGCACTCGAAGCACTCGTGAATGTCAATCCTAAACTCAACACGGGTGAAAAAGTGAATTCTGCTATTGCATCCGCTATGTTGAGCTCATTCACAAGCCAAGGAAAAGGTATTCTAAGCGTATCAACATCCGAGTGTTTTCCTACTCAAAATCGAAGTAACCTTTATAAATGTATTTTAAAAATTAGCTCAACCCCAAGGGCGATAACTCAAGATGGATCTTTTGTACCCTTCAGGCCTGGTGTTCGTTCCTCAACTTTGCAAATATTATTTAATGTGGAAGTGACAGCTTCAGCCATTCAAGTGAGGGGTGAGGTCTCTGCTAGTCGACTATAATTGAGGATCAATATTTTACTTGCGATTTCTTTATCCATTTCGACAGGCACCAAGAATAACATCAAAAATTGACTTCATGGCTGCAGATTTAATTTTATCCTTATGACAAATAAGAGAGATTTGAACTCTTGCAATAGGTAATCCTGAAGCTAAAAGTTTAGGATAATGACTAGCAACAGATTCTGGCAACAAAGCGATAGCGAAAAAATTTTCTGATACTGTCTTTGCCATAAGGTCATAATTTTTGATTTGAATTTTTTTTAATTGTCCATACTTTTTCAAAACAGTGTTTGATATTTGGGTATCAGGGTTAATCAGTAAGTGTGTTAGGATTTTAGAGCTCTGGGTCTGATAAGCTGATAGATGATCGGAACCAATATTTTTTTGAATGAGTTCTGGACTTTTGATCTGAGAAACGACGATTCCAAAATCGATTTCATTATCAAGTATTTTACGTGTTGTTTGAAATGAGGCTTGGTCAAAAACATCAAGTTCTAGTTGTGGAAATTTTTCACCTACCGAACGAATAATCTTAGGAAGGTATATTTGTCCAAATGATGAGTGAAGACCTATTCGAATCCTACCAATGGGTTTGTCTGAGTCATTTAAAAGGTGATTAAAGTTTTCTTCCCATTTCAGTTTTGTGTCTTTAACAGCTTTGTAAAATCGCTGTCCCTGTGGGGTTAAAACAAGGCCGATATTTTTTCTTTGAAATAGCTTTTGCCCAAGATCCGATTCAAGTCTTTGAATAGCCCTAGAGAGCCCTGATTGCTGAATTCTTAAAAGCTCTGCAGCTTTGGAGATATTTAAAATCTCAGCTACAGTTAAAAAATAAGTAATTTCCTTTTGAAATGCATCCACATACTTATAGGTATCAATTCGGTAAACTTTAGTCATATGCTGAGCATGAATACCTGATATTCATGCTCAGTTCAATTGAATTACAAATTAAGGGTCAATGTTTTAAAGTTTACAAATCGCATCTGAATTCTTTTTGTATTAAGTGAAAACAAGGGTCGCATGTTTTGATTAGAGAATAAATCACCTAGAAACATTCTACGTTGGTAATTGATTTGACCCCTGTGATCAAAAGTTATGATTTCAACGTGTTCCCAAGCTTGGTTTTCAATCACGTTTCGTGGAATATTTAAGGCCAGGTACTGTACTTTTGATCTAGGCCCATTGGAATTAAGGCCCGGACAACGAAGTGTTTCGTGGTCTAAAGTTATCGGTAGAAAGTTTTGCCCTGTCTTAGCTGGTATCGAAGTAGTAACCAAATTGATGGAATCAATTGTGATACAGTGTTCGACAGGTCCACCGGCTTGGGCTGGATTTATAATTAATGCTAAAGTTAAAACAAAAAGTGATATTTGTGATTTCATATTGAACCTCCTTCAAGGTTTTAAACAAATAACATTTTTTTGTTTATTTACAAATTCACAATTAGAATTTCTGCTATTCACAAAATGCATATCAATTAATAGAGATATAATAATTTCAATTCTATTTTGTAACTAACTCATCATGAAACTTTTGAATGTCACTAACGACCTGTCCCGAGCGAGCTCGCTTGAGTAGTTCTAAAACAAGTTTCTTTTGGCCCTCTTGATTTTTAAATTTTTTAAGTAAAGAACCTGCTAGCCATCGACCTTCTGCATAAGGATCTACACCACCCGACGCACGAATAAATCGCTCTACTTTTTCCAGCCAATCAGAGTAAATCGGGTAGGTGGGAATCAGCTTCATTTCTGTGAAGACTGCACGAGCTTGAATAACAGTGTCGTTAGGTGCTGTCTGAGCTTCCTTTAGATTTTTAAATTGCTGTAAGTTTTTTGAAGACCAGTTCTTTCTGCTAGCTGTTAAATCTGATTTTAATGCAAGACCCATAAGCAAGTCAGCCGTGCCTTCGTAAATAGATTTGGGCCAAAATTTGATATGATGATCATCTTTAGCCGTGGTCTTGGCTTGCCGGCTGACGTTTTCGAATACAAGGTGTGCGTATTCGTGGGCTACAGTCAGTTGAAATGATTCTTTATCATTGATTAACTCGGCCATGCCTAAGCGGATGGATTGTGTTTGGGGCTCTTGGTAGCTTTCAATCAATGATATTGGTGTTTTTCTTACTATCCCTTTTGAGTCCTTAATTTCGGCTTCAAAAATCAGCTTGATTTTAACGGTTGGTATTTGAGCTTCCAAGGGGAGCAGATTGTTGACTTGGCTGATAGCTTCTTCGGACCAAAGTAAATATTTTCCTGATACAGGAATTTCTTGAGATGACATTTCAGCTCGATCATCAAAAAAACTATCAGCTTTGAATTTCAGATTTTTTATTTCGACAACGTTTACTTCTGTTTTTGCCAGAGAGACTGATACGTTTAAAAAGATAAGCAGCAAACATTTGAAACATAAATTGAAAGAATTCATTTCGAAAGTTTAAAGCTTGATCAATAAACCTGTCAATTTAACTGGTTAACTGGAATTCCTTTTCCTGTTAACAGCTCGTGATTGATAGGCAATGATGTTCAGTAGTTCCAGCGTATTTTTCTGAATATAAGTAATGACGTTTCTAAAGTCTCTGCCCCAGCTCACGATTCTTGAATAAAGCAAAAAACTCCAGAACTTACGCTGATTCTTCAGACACCCCTTTGGATTTAAGGAGGCACCGCCCGTAGTTCGGGGTTTCAATGGATGTTCTTTTAGTATTCTTTGTGCCATATGTCCTGCCACCACTCGGAAAAAATTTTGTAGACCTTCTTTTGTTTGAGCTTTAACAAGCAGGTGAAGATGATTGCCTTGAATGGCATACCCAAAAACTTTGATTTGGAATTTTTTTGAGTTCTTTTTGATGAGGCTTAAGATCATTTTCTTATATCTGAAGAGTGACCGTGGTCCAACGGCATGATTGGATTTCATCGTGATGTGATGGCTTTGTCTAAGGTTCAGGGGTCTTTTGGATCGACGCTTGTTTACAGCAAGGCTACCACCATGATCATTTTTTGTTTTACGTTCTTTGAAAAGTGATAACTGTTTTGATTTACGTACCTTTGACATCTGCACCGCCCCGTTAGACGGGTGTGATGCAAAAAAGCTTTGGGGCGGTGCCCGAAAAATGAAGGGAGCAACGGCAAGTCCTGGTCGATCACCGAACATAAAGAAGGGCTCGGACGTGAGGATTCAGCCATTCGAGAGATCTTCAGCTCTCGAATGGCTTATACCCGTTCACGGTTTTAAAAACTATTTAGACTGACCACAGTTCAAAGGGAAAGTGTCCTTAGCTGTTTCGATATAGCTATTGGCACTATTTTCAGAATCACCAAAGTTAATATATATCGAAGTCATATTTGACTTTGATAGGGGCATCAAGCTTGCGTACTCAAAACCCTTAACATTGTCATAACCACCACCAACTTTGACTGCCGTTTTCTTGTCATTCACCTTAATGCTGCCTACTGCTTGCATTTGACCACCAGGCATCGGAGTCAACTGCAATGTTCCTGTGACGCTGTAAATTTGTCCGCCAACAGGTCCAAAACATTTAATTGTTTTAGTATTGGCAAAAGCTGTGACTGATACAGTGAGTGCTAAAAGCGTGATCATTGTTTTCATCGGTTATTCCTTTATTTAAGTTGTTAATTTCTACAGTAACTTGGTGAATTATTTAAAGAGCAAATGCCGTAATCCACTGAACCCGAGGTTGAGCAGTAGCTTGGTGAGTTGGTCACAGAACAGAGTCCGTAGCCGACTGAGCCATTTGTTGAGCAATAAGAAGGTGAGTTGTTCAGCGAGCAAATGCCATATCCTATAGATCCCGAATCTGAGCAATAACTAGGTGAATTCGCTGTCGCACAAAGACCGTAAGACAGACTTCCGTTGGTAGAGCAGTAGCTTGGTGAGTGCTGAAGGGAACACATTCCGTAACCAACAGAACCATTGGTTGAGCAATAAGAAGGTGAATTTTTGAGGGAGCAGATCCCGTAACCCAAAGAAGCATTTTGAGAGCAGTAACTGGGTGAGTTATTAAGTGTACAAAGTCCATAACCAGTGATTTCAGAGGATCCAACAAAAGGGGCTATTTCCAAAGCATCAATTGCTTTTTGCAGCTCTTTCGGAATCGGTTTTCCGCTGATTATGTAAGATACCTTGGCCGCACTGATGGCTGATTTAGCGATGTTAAAGTCCTTCGTTTCATTAGCAAAGGACAAGGTCGAAAAGAATAGAATAATTAAACTTATATATTTCATAGGATTTTGTTTATACCACAAACCCTTAAGAATTTTTTAAAGCTAACCAAGCTTTGAAATAACGTAAATCAGTGTCAAATAGTTCAACAAATCGTAAAACCCGCTGTATCAGCGGGTTTTCTGGTATTCACATGGTTTTTCGTTTCGTCGACTTTTGGCACTCGTAATTGATCTGCCACTCTTTGATGCTTTCCGTGACACTTGAAGAGCTCACGTCTTTACCCGCCTGTTGGCCAGACACCAAAGGTATGCCAAACAAAGATCCTACTTTTCGTTTTGTGTTGTCTCGGTTGTCTTCGCTGCTAGTAGAATTCGTTTTTTGTCCTACAACCACTTCACCCTCTTCTAAAATTTTGAAAGCCATGTCTTTGCAGTTTTGCTTCATTTTGCTTTCGGCCTTTGAGCGGTCTTCATCTCGGGGATCTAAAGGTAGGGCTAAGATGCCACCTTCTTGGGGCTTTGTTTTTACATCCCTGGCTTTTCCCTGGTAGGGAGCCGTTTGACAGCCTGTAAAAAACAGGGTGGCAGGAATCAAAAGTATCAATGATACGAGTAACTTTTTCATTTCAGAATTCTCCTTTTAGTTTTGGATGGCGCCTGTTTGGCGTTTAAAAGCAAGATCACTGAATTTTTTTAAAAGGTCACGGGTGCGGCCGAACAATCTGTTCGGCCCTGTTCGGTACAGGTTGGCAATCTGGGGGGTGATCAGTTACAAGCTTTTTCATGGAAAGCATTTATTATCCCGAAGATCCCAGGTACTTTTTAAAAAATGAATTTGAGAATCGATCTCGGCGCAGACCCCAGTACTCTTTGCGGGCTTTTGCAAGGGATCTTGAATTAAGTCCCGGAGCCTTATCTGATTTTTTAAACAGTAAAATGGGGCTTTCAAAAGACCGAGTGTATTTTTTAGCTAAAAAACTCTCTTTAGCTGAAGTTCAACGGGATCATTGGTGGGATCTCATTGAGTCCAAACACTCCCGGGATTTGCAAATTCGAAAATTGGCGAATCTGAGAGCTAAAGCACGTGCTGTTGAGTCTAAAAGCCGCATGGCCTTAGAGCAATTTCAGTTCATTTCCGAATGGCAGCATATGGCCATTTTAGAATTGATTGAAATGTCCTCTGAATACCATTCCGCCCAAGCACTATCGGTGCATTTAAGATTAAGTTTAAAAATCATTAAGGATTCTTTAAAAAGACTAGGTCAATTAGGAATGATTGATACTTCTGAAAAAGTTTGGAAAGTGCATAATGAAGCCACAGTGATCGAAGACTTTTCATCCCCTCAGGCCGTTCTTAATTTTCATACTCAGATCTTATCCCGATTGCAAAATGCTTTAGACACACAAAATGCAAAAACCAGGGATTCTCAATCCATTATCATGGCACTCCCACAGTCAAAATTTGCTGAGCTTAAATCAGAACTGCATGAGGTCACGGTTAAAACTTTAATGAAGTATTCACAGTTCTCTAATAAGGACACAGTTTATTGTTTATCTTCTCACTTATTTTCCCTTTCCCATCAGGAGCCCAAATGAAGACTTTTTTGATTCTTTCCATTTTAGTTTCATCTTTGATCGCGTCTGCCAGTATTCGAATCGTCAGGGGCGGAGGTCTTGCTGAAATGCAAATGGTTTCCATCCACCAAAATCTTAAGTTGCATCTGAGACCCTGCATTCAAAGCCAAAATATTTGTGGCCTTGATCCCCAGTCATTTTTGGAATTTCAAAATCTCTATCAATCCCACACGGACTTAATCTCCCGGTTGGGTTTGATTTTTGTTCCAAGGTTTGCAACTGGCGAATTTTTTCAAGTTTCAGGTAGCTCGATTGTGATGGCCTCACAAAAACTTTATACAGAAAGCAGTCAGCCTCTTGAGTTTAAAAAGCTTTTAGCCATCATGGTGGCTTTACGCCTTGAAATTCAAGGAACTAATAAAAGCTTTCAACAAAACTTGAATTTAGCTCTCAAAATTTGGCAAACCATGCAGCAAAGACATCAGTCTTTTCGAGTTCAGCAAGCTCCTCAGCTGTTACTGGCTCATGTTTATAGACTTGAGTTTACTGGATGGATGAATCAAAGTTTTTACATCGAGGATCGGGCCAAGTCCTATGATGTTTCTTCATTTGTTAAGTCTTTACTGCCTTGCGGAGAGCTTCATGATTGGAATTTTCAACAGTGGCAGTCAACGGTGCAAGGGAACAAAGCCTATATCATGACAAAAGCGACAAGCGCTTGTCATAACTTAAAGCCAAGTCTTATCGTGAGTCTGGATTTAGATCCACAGGGTTTGGTTCAAGCTTCTACCATTAGGGCACAGCTTCGCTATTAATCGATCACTTTTTTGCAGGAATTTTTAATGGGAACAGCTTTAGGAAATAATAGAGGTTCTTGCAATTGCTCTTCAAATACTCCTAGGGATTCCGTCTGGGCCTTAAAAGCTAGAAACCAGCGATTGGGGTTCAATGTGGTTTTAAATAAAGTCTCTTCATCGGGTTTTTTAATTTTATCATTAATTTCTGGAATGGCATTAGGTTGAGATAAAATTTCTAGTTCTGTTTCCACATCTCGGTCCAAATGAACTGTCACTGATAATTTTCCATTAATTTTTTTTTGCACCATTTGTGATTCATCAAATCTGACGATAGCTTTCATGCCCTCAAAATGACGAGTATGAGTCGCCACTTCATAGCGGATTCCATTGTCTGTTGTGTTATAGTGGGTACTTGTCTCTTGAGCAAAAATTCCTTGATGGATGTCTAAAGTTCTTAAGGTTTCATCACTTTGAAATTGGAGCTCAAGAAACTCTCCTTTTGGAATTATTTTTTCCAATTTTAATTCTGGTTTTTTGTTTGTCCCAGAGAGTTCAAACTGCAAAGGCTGATTAATAAAGCTTGATACCCTAGAGCTCGATCCTCCGTGGACCAGATTGGGTTTTTTAGATCCCCATTCAAGGCCTGATAAAATCAAAGTTCCGTGATTGGCATTTTTTAGTCTTGGAATTATAAAAGTAAATTCATCTTTTGAAGTCTCTTTGCTGGCTTTTACTTCTATGGTTTGACCTTCAAATTGAAATAAAAGCTCTGGCCAAATTTCCATATCGGACATTCTAAAACCTGGAAATTGAAGCAGCCTGGGACCTTCAATTTTAAATACTAATTTTAAATCCTCGCCCATCCATTTTTGTTCTAATAATTTCACTTGGTAGCTTGGATCCACATGCCGAATCAAGCCCTCAAGAGAATTGACAACTTTTGATTTTAATCCTTGGATTTCCAATTCCTGAACAGCCCCCACCAGACCACCATCAAAGGGGTGACCCATGTATTCGTTGTGATAGGGTTTTGTTTTGATGGGGTCCTCAGAGGTTTTTTTCATAAAGGGAACCACAGCTTCATAATAATTCAGATTATAGGAAACTTTTAAATGCTGGGCATTTTCACTTTCAATACGAATCCAATCCGATAAATACCAGTGCAGTCTTTCCAATTGATAGCGTAAATTACGCTCGTCGTAATTCACTTTCATCGAACCCAAGAAAGGTTCTAGAACTTTTAAAGTAATATCTTGAAAACCCTTTTCGTTTTCTACAAGAATATAAAAACCCTCTTGATCAAAAATCCATTTTGGATTTACCGCAGGTTTCACCGCAAATAAATCATACAGCCAACCATAAATAGGAGCTTTGGAAAAATTGAAAGTGTGGACTTTGAATCCCTCAAACTCTTGAATGATAGTTTTTTGATCCACAAAATTTTTCATCTTTGCAGCTAAGGAATCGATGGCACTTTGCATGCCTGGCTTTTGCAGTTTATGAGCCATCTCATGGGTCAGCAGTGAAGTGGCATCACCCAAAGTCAGACTTAATTGATTCACTTTGTTGATATTAATCCAAATTGGTGAAGGGCCTTCGGCTGTTGTGATAGCGGATCTCACAGGTTCATCGGGTCTCAGTTTAAATTTGCGATCGTCCTTACTGAACTGAAGAGGAGGGTAGGCATAGCTCGTGACAGATAAGGGTTTTATAGTGTTGGTGAGCTCAATCAGTTGTAGAGTTTCAAGCTTACGCTCTCGGGCCCAATTATAAGTTTGTGCTGCACTAGTGAACAGCAGAAGCTCGTAGTGGAGCTGTTTTTCTAGAGGGCTCAGCGAACTCACAAAAGCGGGGTCTTGGCCTGACATCAGCACCCAAAAGGCATAACTTTTGTGGGCCCTTTGAAATAGGGCCTCGTTGGACACATAGGAAGCTTCAGCCCCTGGGGCCGTAAGCATTGCCAATACCAGCAAAAGACAATTTAAGGCCTTCAGCGTCCAAAGCTTCATCAAATGTAGGGGCTTTATCTTCAATACCATAGCTTTAAATAGGACTAGCAATTTGAAAGCCGAAGATAGGGGTGAATTTCATCATGGTATGACCGTTTTTTCCATGAAGCCACCACCAAGTCCACTAGAATTTTTTAGAGTCTTCCTTTTTGCTGGCGTCCTGATTGCTACCCCTTTGTAGCTTAGGGGTAATTACGTCCGTCATAGAAATGGGGATCATCCAAGATGAAAAAGAAAAAATCAGTAGCTAAGTCAAAGCCAAAGCCAAAAATGAAAGCGAGTCCCAAGCCCAAAAAAGGTACCGCTGGGACTGATGACATCATTTCATTAATCCTCAGAGATCATGAGCCCATCAAAAAGCTTATTAAATCTTTAAGCGATATTGAAATCGAGATTGAAAAAAAGCGCCCACTTTTTCTTCAATTTGAAAAAGTCCTTACTCAACATGCAAAAGCGGAAGAAGAAAGTCTGTACGTGCATATGAAAGAAGAGGACGATCTTTGTATTGAAGGCCTAGAGGGAGACACCGAGCACGCCATTGCTGAGCAACTGATGGCTGAAATTGGCGAAATCAAAAATGATGATGATTTATGGATGGCCAAAGTCAAAGTTTTAGCTGAAATTGTTGATCACCATGTGAAAGAAGAAGAAGGCGAAATTTTCAAGCAGGTCAGAAAAGAATTTGACCAATCCGAAAGAATTGAAATCGGTAAAGAATACGTTCAGCAATTTAATATGTATTCAGAATCAGAGAACGCTCCAAAAGTAAGACCATTAATTGAAATCAGCAGGCAGGGGTTTTATGTCTAAATTATTAAAAAAAGCGAATGGTGCCATTGGCATTCCCATATTGATGTACTTAGTGGGAGTTCCGGGAATTGTTGTGATTCTGGTTTGGTTGCTGTTTTTTAGGGGATAGTGGATTAAAGCGGGGGCGTAAGCCCCCTTAATGGAGATGTTTAAATTATTTTAGACTGATGTCTCCATCTGGTGATTTTAGACGAGTAAGAAAGATTTCGGAATTGTCAGGGCTTATAAGTAAACGATTACACCAGCCATTTTTATATTTAATTTCCAAAATAGTATTACTCCATCCCACCAACTGAATTGTTCTGGGGTGTGGCATTATCATTTGAAAAACTGATATTTTTTCGACTGCGATAATGTCACTCAGAGGCAGAGAGAAAATTTGAAACTTACCAAACAGGAATATTTGAAGTTGTTTTTTATGGATTTTGTAAATAAACAAAAATACTCCTTCTATTCATTCTATCCTATTATTTACCTAATTTTACTATTGAAAGTTACTCTTGATAATTTGAAAGATAACTAGTTCCATCAGGAAATTTGAGCTCCCAAACTTCGTAAGCTGAAAAATTAAATATTTCTAAAACAATATTATCCTGAAATAACAAATTTAAATCTTTATTGTCAGTGATTGAAATTTTAGCCATTATTTTTTTTCCTAATAGGTCTTTTGCAACTTTAACGACATTAATCGGTTTGTCTAAACCATAACTTTGCAGATTGTCAAAACTACTTATACTGTTGGTATCAGGCGTAGACAAGCGCCAGTAAGTTGCTTCAATAATAGTGCCATCATCAAAAATAATTTTAAAAATTGAATCATCGAAAATAAAGTCAGATACACTTTTATTTTCTATTGTCTCTAGTTTGCTTTTTATGTCCATTATATCTCCGATTATTTGCAAATGTGGCCTCTGGGATCATTTTTAGGGACCACATTGCCATTCACATCCGTATATTGACCACCACTGTTTTGATTCCTTATATATCCGTTAGGATAATTTTTAGTAGGATCCATAATTCTGATAGTATTCGCACCACCTTGTGAATTTGGAGCTTGAATTCTTAAACCTGCATTGTTATTCGAAACACTAACAGTAGAGCCAGGACTTGCTTGTACAGCCACTCCACTTGGTGAAACATAAATGGTACCTCCATTACTTCTGGAGGGTCCACCACCTCCGCCACTACCTACATATCCACCACCCGATGCAAATGGACTTCTTGAATCTCCAATTCTGGCCATTCCTTCTGGATCCACAAAATTCACAGGATCATTATTCACGTAAACATAAAGATTCTCCTGCCCACCTTGGAACAAAATCGGATCCTTTGCAGTCCATCTCCCAGTAACAGAATCATAATCCCTTGCACCGAACCTAACAAGACCTGTTTGATAATCGTATTGTCCCCCAGCAAATCCAAAGGGTTGAAATCCAGAATTCGTATCACTTAGTACTTGCCCACGGTCATTGTACCGTAAGTTTTGAGCTGTGGATCCTGTGGCAATATTAACCACTGATAAAATAGAACCCAGATGATCCTTAAAAAAGAAATACTGTGTACTTCCTTGGATCATATAATCAGGACTATGGGATTGTGAACCATAAACGAATCTGGATTTAAGGCTGTTATCAGGATTTAGTTCTGCCACAAGCCTTCCTTGAGCATCGTAAACCCAAAGATTCGTAACTGCAGAGTTCAACCTTCTTCCGACACGCTTATTTTCACCATCAAAAGTGTAACTAATCGTATTCCCAACAGAAGTCACAGACCTTAACTGCCCCATGGATGTGTACTGATATGTTGTAGCAACACCTGTATCAGTGTTTAGCCTTGATGCAAGCTCTCCATGGGAATTGTAGTCTTGTTGAAGTGGTCCAAATGTTAATAGCTGATCTTGATCGTTGTAGGTAGCAGTAGTTTGGCCGCTGGGGGTTTGAATTTGGGTGATGTTCCCATTGCCGTCGTAGTTGTAGGTTCTAGATAACACACCATCAACCGAGTAAGTTTTTAAACGATTAATATTGTCATAGGTGTAATTTAACCGAGAGCTACCTGCGGAAGTATTATAAATAATTTCAGTGATTCTTCCAAGTTGATCACGGCTATATAAATAGTCTGCCACTGATGTCGTTTGAAAGAAGAACTGACGTCTAATCATTTCACCAAAATTATTGTAACTAATTTCTTCCCGGATATTTCCAAGCTGCTTTGTCACCAGCTGTCCATTCGGAGCGTTGTAGGTCATATTAAGATTACCAGCTTGGGATAAAAATCCATCTACTTCATAATCCATGGTTAAACTTTGATTCTGGATGATTTCCTGGCCGACTAGCATTCCCGTGGATTGATACTGATAGCTGACCTGAGCGTTGATCGATCCAGTGTAGAGTTTTGAAATTAGTTTATCACCCGTGATTGTGTAGTTGTTAGTAACACCGTCCGTGCCAGTCGCTGAAACTAAGTTCTTGGTTTGGGTGTTGTAATCATATTCAATACTAAAATCAGGTGTTTGAATTTGCTGTAGGAGTCCGTTCTTATTACCCACGCCGAAATAAATGTAATCTAAAGATCTATTGTCACCACGAATTTGCTTTTTTAAACGTTTATCTAAATCATACTCTGTTGTTTGCGGGGTACTTGCTGGTCCACGGTAAACAGACATAAGATCTGCTAAATTAAAAGCCATATCGTGTAGTAATTTTCCAGGTGGAGTTACAGATGTGGAGTTGTTATTTTGATCAAAGCCAAAATCGATACTAAGTCCATCATTTCTGATCTGTTTTAAGCTTCTGCCAACTCGGTCATTTTCAAAACGTGTAGTTTGATTTTCAGGATCTGTGATTTGACTTAAAAATCCATAACTATCATAGCTCATTTGTGTGATCCGAGTACCTTGGGTCATTCGTGTAAGTCTTCCCAGTGAATCGTAGCTGTATTCAATAGGTGTTAAGCTACCTTGCTGGGAACCGATGATTTGTTCTTTATCATTAGTTAAAGAAAATTGTAGCCTTCCCCCTTGAGTAGAAGTTCGCTTGATACGAGTAGTTGAATCATAGGTTTCTCTGGTAAAAAAACGACCGTGATTATTTTTATCAATTGTTTCAATATACCCTGAAGGGTTATAGGTAAAACTTCGCCTTTCAGATGATGATGAAAAGCCAAGCTCATCAGGGTAAGTGTCGACTGTCAGCTGATCAAATCTTGTAAAGCCAGATAAACGCGTATCAGGCTTTGAAATATTCTGTGTCAGTATCCCATTATAGTTTAAAGTAGTTGTAAATTCCTGACCAAAGTACACAGTTTGGGTCAACCCGCCGTGTGGTTCTGTGGTATTTAAGTAATTGCCTGTTGAAATATTATTAAACCGATCATAATACCTGGTCAAATTTTCAGCTGTGGTGTAAAAAACTCCAGTTATATTATCAGAGACAATATTTTTAATTGAACCAAAATCATCAGATAACTTTGATAAATAGCCTTGCTCTTCAAATTCGAAATACTTTGAATTTCCCTTAGGTTTTGTTAGTTTTGTAATGAACCCACGATTATCGTAGATCATTTGATAGGTTTGATTCTCTGGTGTGGTCAAACTTGTTAGATAACTTTGATCAGCTGATAAATTATACACCTGACCGTTTGGGGTTATGATTTGTTGGATATCACCTGTGCCAGTTCGATTAAATCTAGTTATTTTACCAAATGAATCTTCCACTTCTGTTAAAAAGTTATTAGCTCCGTAGCGGAATTGATATTTAAGCTGCCTGGTTTTTCCATATAGTGTCTGTGTATGTTGGTTTTGACTGTTAAAAATATAAATTTCACTGCCATCACCGGATGTGATTTCATTACCCAGTAACGAACTTGATTGTGTGTTATTGGATAATCTTCTAATTCTATTTCCACTAAATTCTGAAAAAATCAGCGAGCCATCCGTATCTAAGTATAAATCCCTGATGTCATTAAGTTCTGTATCAAGACCTGCTAAGCCATTCCCATTAAATCCCGTGTTGCCATTACCCACAACCGTGCGAATCTGGCCTGTGGAATCAATGGCACGAATGCGTGCATTACCACGGTCTGAAAAAAAGATTTCACCTTGGTCATTGACAGCAATATCACTTGGAATGCTAATGATCGAATCAACAGCAGGTCCGTTGTCACCGAAAAATCCAGGTTGTCCATTTCCAGCTATTGTTTCAACAAATCCTGTTCTAGAAATTTTTCTTACTCTATGATTTCCGGAATCGGCCACATACATATTTCCTTGTTTATCCATGGCTGTGTAATTAGGAAAATTAAACTGTGCATTTAAAGCTGTGTCTCCATCTCCAGAAAAACCTTGCGTACCGTTCCCAGCAAACAAATCAATTTTTCCATCGGGCCAAATTCTTCGAATTGAATGATTTCTTTCCTCTGAAATATACAGTGATCCGTCTTCACCTAATACAAGACCCCTTGGGCTACGAATCAATGCTTGAGTGGCTGGTCCACCGTTTCCTGTGAAGCCTTCCACACCAGCAGTTCCTGCAATCGTTGAAATAATCCCATCAGGTGTGATCTTTCGAATTACATGCCGTGCATTTTCAGTGAAATAAAGAGTTTCATCTTCAGCCACTTGAATAGAAGCAATAGTACTTATTTGAGCATTGATTGCAGGGCCTCCGTCACCGGAATATCCAGGTGTACCAGTTCCGGCGTAAGTTGATATGATTCCCGTTTTGCCATCAATTTTTCGAATCCTAGCGCCACCAAGTTCTGCAATATAGTAATGTCCACGACTGGATTTAACAACTTTTCGAGGAAGGCTGACACTGGCATTGAAAGCTGGTCCACCATCACCTGTTGTGCCACCAAAACCAGTACCTACAAAAGGTTTAACAGTGCTAATAGCTTGATTAGCATCTTGAGTTCCACAATCACCTCGGTAAAGAACTCTTTTGATCGGATCATAGGTGTGATGATGACTTAACGACCAAGAACCGAATTGTTTTTGTGATATTTTTCTATACTGATCAAAAGGTGAAGTTATAACCACTTTAGTATTTCTTCTGATCAAAAATGCATTTCTAGCAGGAAAAGTCACAACCTGAATTTCAGGATTGAAAGTATCAAAAGTAGAACTTCTATCATTATCAAATCGACTTAAAAAATAACGACTGTCGGGATAAAAATATTCAAGAGTTAAGTTTGCAGGTACACTTTCATAAACTTTCCTTCCGAATTGATCAAGTCCATCCCAGTTGTATCGAAACACTTGATTGATGTCTGGGTTCGTATAAGTCTGATAAAAGGATTTTCCAGCTATTTGCACACCAATGCGGGCCCTTAGTAATCGCCCAGTATTAGAATTTAAAATGTTTTCATTAAAAGGTTTGATAAACACTTCACCAGCAGCCAACCTTCCGGGAGCTTTTTCTGAACTCCAGAATAGACTCATATCTGTTCCTGGTAATTGAATATCTTCAACAATCAGGCGTCTGTCTGAATTTATAACAGAACCCGCTTGGCAACCTCGGCAGTTTGTATTTCCTTGGCAATCTTGTGGTGGCTTATCAGTATTTGGATTGGGAACTGAGGGCTCTTTATTCTGTGCAAAATTAAAATTGAGATCTATGGTCGAAAAGTGCGTAACAGTACCCCGCCAAAAAGTTTGTCCGACGGTGTAGATATCTTTTAGTTTTTCTAACTCTTGGTTTGTAATAAAATGTACCGCTAGCTCTTCAGCAGTGGCGGCTACACCTTTACCTAAATCAAGTTCTAAGCGGTTGTTTGCATCAATGGCTAAAGCTTTGATCACGATTCCGTCCCGTAAACCTTCCCAGTTTCCTGTCTGCGGATTTAAGTATCCAATGGGCACAGCAATGCCAGTGGGGATATTTAAAAAGTTATCCACATAAATTGGGACGGGTTGGTTGAATTGAATTTTTGTGGCACCCAAAAGGTCTGCTTCATCTGCTGAAAAATCAGCGGCCCACGTGTAAGCGGTTCTGCCTGGAAGAAGTGCAGGCATTTTTTGCTCGCCGTTTTCGTCCACAGTGAATTCAGTAATTCGAAAAGTCAGTTGATCCACATCAACTGTGGTTCCATCAGGCCTTAATAAATTAGCACTGGTGTTAGGCGGTAAAAACAAGGCACTTCTTCTGGCTCCATCAGCATCGGATTTTTCGCTTGATATGTGTATTGCACCTTGGGTGTTTTCATTTAACTTCACCAGGGTTTTAATAGTATCTTTAGCTGTCAAAATCACATCATCAATCACAAGAGATATGAAATTTTCAGTTTGCAGTTTTCTTTGCACGGCCCCGAAGCCATTTTTTTGAAAATCAAAAACGAGAAGGCCACCACCATTAAAGGCCATGTCCCATTTTCCATCAGCTCTAGTCAGAGTGTAGCCAAATTCAGGATGGTTTAAAATTCTGACTTTTACACCACTCATGGGCTGAAGATTTTCATCTAATACAATGCCACTTGCTGCTAGTATGCGATCTTCTTCGAAAGACTCTTGGTTCACGTCCACTTGAATGGGATTAGTGCTTAAAAATAAAAATCCGTATTTCTCAATTGGTGTGGCAGGTTTTTCTTCAGCTAAGGGCGGTGCAATCGTGGTAGGATCTGGCGGAAGATTTTGAACCTGCACATTCACTTGAGCTGTCACGATACTTTCAGATAGGTAAGGGTCTTGGACTTTAAGACTTATAGTGTACTGACCCGCTGCCAGATACTGACGAATGGGCTTGATTTCAATTGATGTCGTGCCATCACCAAAATCCCAAAAGTATTGTAATTGTTGTCCATCTGGATCGCTTGATTGTGATCCATCAAGCCAAGTGGAAAAGGGTGCAGTACCAGTGCTCGCACTTAAGAACCTAATCCTTGCTGTTGGGGCTTGGTTTTGAATAATGGAAATACTTTGTACTGAAATGTTTGCGAGCCCCTGATCATCGGTGACTTTAAGACTGACCTGATAGGTTGCACCTTGCAAATAAGTCGCACTAACTAATGCACCCACTGCTGTTTGGCCATTACCGAAGTCCCATTCATAAGAATTAATCTGTGAATCATCAGAACTTAGTAAGCCTGAGAATTGAATGGTTTCTGGAGCCACACCATTTTCGCCTTGAAAACTAAATCTGGAAATGGGTGCAAGATTGACGGCCGCTTGGGATTTGATTTGGACTTTAATTTTTGCAGTCGGAAGGCCTTTAACTAAGATGCGAATTTGATTTTGTGATAGAACAGGTACAAGAATTTTCAACGATCCAAGCTCTTTGGGCAAGTTCGTATTAGTGGATACAACTAACTGATTGTTAAGTCTGATTTCAATTTTTTCAGCGCGGTTGATTTTAACCAATATCAGGTTCTTAAGATTCTCAAGTTTGCAAAATAGTACTTCTTTAAAAGGTCCTTGGCAGTTTTGCTGGAACAGGTTTTCACCGTTTCCATTTACAATGTGAAGTTCAGCCTGATTGCTGTTTGGGCTACTAAAACTTTGCTGAAGTAGAGATACTTTAGGTGATGATCTGAGTTCCTGATCAAATAAGTAAGTGTTTGCATGGGTAAAGTTATTTAGTATCAAAAGTAAACAAATAAGTGATTTCATTAGCCAACGTGCCTTTCGACTCAATTGTTAAATAATGTGCTATACTATCGGCGATCAAGTCCTAGACTTAAGATGCAAAATGAGAATTCCTTCATTTTTTAAATTAATTTGATCGATCGCCTCAAAAGCGAACATTTCGATAGGGATTTTAAATTTCGTTAGGTTGGGCCAACTTCACTTACAACTCTAAAATTTTAAATAACCAACGTCTAATCGCATTGCCGTCAGTGCCGAAACCTACGTAACAAATTTTACTTAAATCAGCACTGCAGAAAACAGATTTTTTAACCTCAGTATTATTCTCAGAAGCCAACTGTGATCTTTCAATATTGGACCAGGTCATACCTGCGTCCGTGCTTCTTTTAACAAAGCCTTTCGTTCCACCGGTTTCACTTAAATATCCTGAGATAAGAATATTTTGTTCATCCTGAGATATTGTTAGGCTGTGTGGATAAAGATTATTTTGGGTATCTAAAGTTGTCCAATTAAGACCACCATCCGTACTTTTTGTTAATTCAGAACTGTTGTTTGAAAATCGTGCGAGTAAATAAATGTTTCCACCTTTGACAAAAATATCATGGAAGTTTCGTGTTGGAGTTGATGATGAAGAATAAATCGTTGACCAACTGGTACCTGCATTGATGGATTTGCGAATGATTCTGTTAACTCCTTCAGAGCCAATCACATAAATATGATCATTTTCATCAACAAATACTTTAGAAGGTGTGCCTACAAAAGGATTATCCACGGTCGTCCATGTGGCGCCTGAATCGGTGCTTCGACGAACTACCCATTTGAAAGCATAGGCGGCATCCACTCCCACTCCGGCAGCGATTAATGTTGTTCCATTGGAAAGAAATTGAATGGAATTTCCATAGGCGGGGCGAGTGGCTGTTTGTTGCCAAGTGTGATTTTGCCAAGTGACTCCACCGTCTAAACTTCTTCTTATATGCCAAAATAAATCATTGGTACTGTCACCGTTAGAATTTCCAATGGCAAAAATTTTCATTCCAGAGGAGTCAGAAATAATTTCTTTCGGCTCGCAGCCAAAATCCCCACACTGATGGGTGTCAACGGTGACCCACGTAACTCCGTTATCAATACTTTTTCGTGTGATTAAATCCGAGTCTTGGCTGACACTCGTTCCAAAGCCCACAGAAAATAAATGTCCAAGGGATGTTCGCACTAAAGAAGTGGCTGATGAAGATCTGATAAAGTCAGGGCTGTAGTTCACAACGGTCGTACTTGTTGAGTTAGTGGTATTAAATTTTCGTACCACTAAATTATACAGCCCGCTGACAGATTCTTTTGCGTTCGTAGAGGTGTTTCCGGCTGAATAAATATTATCATCACTCGCATAGGTGATGGATTTGGGGATGCTATCAAAGTTCGTGACCTTTTGATAATCATTCATCACAGCCCAAGTGCTTCCACTATCCAGTGATCTTCTAACGGTATAATGAAAATCCCAGAAGGGAGATGGGTCTTTAAATGTTGCTGTTACATAATATTTCCCATCATGAACGGGGTTTGAAGAAGTTGCTACCCCTGTAAATTCCACTCCTGACCAGGATGATTTAATGTAGTCAATGGTGTTCCAAGTCAGACCGTTATCAGAGCTTGCTCTTGTGATTCCATATTTTCCATAAGCACCATCGGGACCCACCAGGGGATTTAAATACTCGGCATAACCTACAGCTAGTAGGTGGCCAGTCGTTGTCATCGCGAGTTTATTAACGTGGCCGAAGGTTCCTTGCAGATCAATATCTTGCCAGCTGGCTCCGCCATCGTAGGAAGCCCTAATCAGCCAAGCTTTACTACCTCCGACAAAAATATGGTTGGAATTAGATCTGGAAACTAAAACATCAAAAGCTTTACCATTAGCGATGCTATCACTAACAGACCACGATGTTCCTGCATCTGTACTTTTAAAAACTGTCCACTGACTGATGTTGGATGCGTCGGTGGCAAAGCCTGCAACAAACAAATTTCCATTGGGTGCAATGGATACAGAATCAGCCACAGAGTCTTTATTGGCTGCCAATTGATACTGATGAACAGTGGACCAGGTCAGTCCGTTATCCAAACTTCTTCTGACCAGCCAAAACTTTCCAGAGTTGCCAGAAATTTTCGTGTATCCAGAAACATAAAGACCATGAGTGACATCATAGGAAATACTTTTGGCTTCAGAGCCATAAACATCACTTTGCACAGAATCTAAAGTTGTCCAGCTCACACCGAAGTCTGTGCTTTTTAAAACAAGCCATTTTGAACTTGTTTTGCCAACCACATAAAGAGTTCCATCAGCCGTGCTAATCATATCACTGGCATCAGTGGGTGAACCTGCGGTCGTATAATTAAAATTATCCTGTGTTTTAAATGTTTTGATGGGCACAGTAAATGAAGCCGATTGGCCGACAGAATCTCTGACTGTTATCGTTTCAGTGTCGGAAGGGTACTCGAAGCCAGCTGCATACATACCATCACTTTGTACACTTCCAGCTCCGTCTGTTTCAAAAGTGTAGGGAGGCAGTCCGCCGGCAGCTAAAAATTGCAGCTGCTCGCCACCAATGAGAGTTTTGTTGACTGCAGGATCCAAAGTTAGCGGATCAACTTGGCTAGCAACGATATCTTTCATACCAAATAGTGAATTAGAAATTGAACAAGCCTGAAGGCTCAAAGTGAGACTGACTAATCCACTTAGTTTTAGAAAACGGTGGCTCCAGTTACGTACCATAAGATACTTATCGGTCTGTCAAAAAGGTTCTGGACCCTTGTTGCTAAAATGCTTAAAAGCTCGTCATTTTTAGGTAAAAAAAAGGAGGCTTTCGCCTCCTTTTGATACTACTTTAAAGAATTTTTCACTTTATCAACGGTGTGATCTTTTTTGTCTCCGAATCGATTAAAAATGTCAGATAGTTTTTTCTCACTGTCATCTTTAGCTTTTCCGTATTTTTGTTGGATCAACCCTTGAATGGATTTCATATCACCTTTTGTTTTTTCTAATTCATCATCCGTTAGATTACCCCAGGCTTTTTGGATATCACCTTTGATCTCTAACCATTTTCCACTCACTTGATCTTTATTCATTTTAATTTTCCTTTGTTGAGTTGTTGAGGTTTTTAAAGTCTTTTGCTTCGACCAGTGATCAGCGACATGACAAAAGTCAAAACGGCAAGAATCACGAATATGGCAATCAGTGTTCTACCAATCTCCATTGATACTCCGGCAATACCATTAGCTCCAAAAATGTAGGCTAGTATAGCGAGTACAAAAAATCCAATTGCTGCGCGTACCATAAAACATCCTTTCTAGTTAAAGTTAAAGTTAAAATTAAAATTCCATGGGAAAAGAAACACTGACAATCCAAAGCTGACTCTCTAATTCCACATTGTCGAAATTTCCTGAAAAGGGTCCCGCTTGTTGAAGTGATGCGGAATCATAATTCAATTGTTGATATTCAAGATTCAGACTGACGGCAGTTAGTCTGAAGCCTGCACCCACACGGTATCCTGTTCCTTTAGTGAATTTCACGTCAAAGTTTCCGTCTTTTTCAGGATCTAATTCTGAATCTAATATATAACTTCCCCAAATTCGAAGTCCTACGATTGGCATTTGCATGCCCAAAACGGGTCCCCAATTAAAAGCCGTTGATTCGGAATTGTAGCTCACGGATGAATCTTTAAATTTTGCCATGGAATATCTTGCATCTAAGCCTAAGAAAATAACTTCAGAGACATGAAATCCTAAGCGAGCTCCTAAACCAAAACCTTCCAGATCCCCTGTGGAATTTGAAAAAGGTGAAGGGTAATTCACATCTGTTTCTCCGGATTCGTAAGTTATAGAGGGTTCAACAAAAAGACCACCACCAGAAATGGCATGTGCTGATGTTGCTAGACCCATTGATAAAAGTAGAGATAGCATTTTCACAGTAACTCCTTTTGTTGTTTATTGAACAGTTGTTGAATTTTTAGGTGTGATCACAATATCCACGCGTCGGTTGAGTGTTCGACCTTCTTTTGACTTGTTCGTAGCGATTGGCTTTTGAAAACCAAATCCAGTGGATTGAACTTCGATATCATCAAAACCGTTGGATTTTAAATATGTGGCAACAGCTTCAGCACGAGCTTCAGAAATTGTCATATTTGTGGCTTCTGATCCTGTGGAATCAGTATGACCTTCAACTGTGATGCTTTGGGCATTCAATGTTTTAGCCACTTCTGAAACTTTAGCAAGACTGGCTAGTGAAGACGCTGGTAAGCCGGACTGACCACTGGTGAAATTCATCTTTTTCATACGGATCAAAAGATTTCCACCTTGTTGATAGGCTTCAGCTTCATCAGAAGAAAATTGAGCTCGGGCGGCTTCTAAAGCTTTTTGAATTTCATTGCTGGCCTGTGCTGAATCCAAATTCACGTTGGATTTTTTAAGATCCGTTGACAGTTGATCATTGGATTGCTCGGAATCAGTCAATTCTGTTTTCAAATTACTAATCTGAGTATTTTGAGAAACCATTCTAAGAGCTGCTTTTTCAGATAAGTTTTTGTTTTGCTTGATCATAAGCATCACTTGATTCAACTGAATGGCTTGCTTGTTGGCCTGATCAACACTTTTTTGGTAGCCTGTGGGGTTTCTAACATTGGTCGAAATCATAGACTCTGCATTTTTTAAAGCCATCTCAGTTTTTTTGAAAACATTGGGGGCTTTTGATTCTGCATCATCTTTATCAGCACCATTAAGCATGGCTTGTGATGATCCTAATTCCGTAATGGTGACAGCTCTTTTTTCGATGTCCACATATTGTTTTTGAAATTGAGAAAGTTCATAAGCACTCATTTTAGTTAATGAATCTGCTTTGTTACTTAAATCAGAATCAATTTCTTTTAGATCTGATTTCAGTTCTGACTTATCCATTGCACCTGCTTGAATCGCATATTGTCGTGATTCAAAAACACCAGGGGCTTGACCTTGGCGAGGTTCAGAAACTTCGTAAGCTTTTCTTAATTGAGTTCGACCACGACGTACGTCATTAAGGACTTCTTCTTGTTTTTCGCCGTCTGCTAAATCAGATTTAGCTTCTTTTAACATTTCATGGGAATTTTTGAATTCTTTCGGAGCGAGCACATCAACATTTGTTGTGACGGCATCATTTAGCATTTGCTCAAGTTTTGAAATTTCAGTTTGAGGATTCGCAGTGCTAGGAATGTCTCCCATTTCCACACTTGATGAGCAGCTGATTATAGCGACCGATCCAACTGTGAGTGCGACTGTTGAAATAAACTTGTTCCATTGTATCATTCGATTTCCTTTGACGGTGTTTTGTAAGCTTTTAAATAATTCAAAAGCTATCTGTTACTTACACCGAGCGCCCGAAATCTAGGTATTGCAAGATAAACATGAATTATCTTGCGTGTGGTACGCTGCAATCATTTGAAGGCATGTCAAATTTATGAATGGAATAAATATATTTTTATTTATGGTTCCAATGTGGGTACGTTACGTTCAAAAAAAGAACGTAACGATTTTTGGATATATATTAGTTAGTACCGTTATCATCAAAAGAACCATCACTACCATTGGATCCATTGTCTACATCTGGTTGAACAGGTGGTAATGGATCCTTTGGCATTTCTTCTACAGCATCTGTGAATGAATTTTCATAAGTATCACCATTTTGCCTCATGGCAGATGTGATACGAGCAATTTCATTGCGGCGATGATAATTTCTAACTGCACAAATTCGTGATTCATAGTTCTTGCTTAAATTGTACTCAGGTGTGCCACGCTTAGAAGGTTCAATGTTTTCATAGGCCACTTTTTTAAATGGAACAGATAAGTAAGTCTCTAAGATTTCTTGAACCTCAGCATCCTTTGAATCATTTCTCATCATAGGAGAGTACAGTGTCGTGTTCTCACAAAGAGCCCAGTAAGGTCTTAAGTTTGAAAAAGCCAGTGTCTGAGCACAAAGCTTAGACATTTCACCAGAAGCTGTTTCAAAGCTGCTAACAGGACTGACCACAATGTTGCCACGAGTTCCTGTGATCCACTGGCTAAAAGCTTTTACAGGTGCTAACAATTTTCCACTTAAAGACATTCCACCAAAATCATCGGCATCTTTTGATGTGAGGTCACTCCACATAGAGCCAATCTTTGCACGAGTGAATCGTTGGAAAGCATTGGACTCCTCACCAGGCACCTGAGCTTTATGTACATCTTCAGCCATTTTATAGACCATTTTCTGCTTTTCAATATCAGTGATTTCTTTATTCATAGAATATAGTTTGAGATCAAAAATATTTCTAACAAACACACCGCGAATCACGTGTTCCAAAGAATCAATATTTTTCTTATTGATATTCATTGCACTGTCTAAATCCGTTTTGATTTCAGAGTATCCAGATTCAGACATGTTCATCATTAGATTAAGAGTGTTGTAACCAGTCGCAAGCATCAGATCTTCGAAGTAAGGATCAAACTGATCACGGTTACGAAGGCTCATGGTGTAGTCTTGCATAACGAATGATGCCATACGGTTTGATAACCATCCGGTACGAGCTGTTAAAATTTCAAATTCGAGGTACACTTTTTGTAGCAATTGGTCACCAAGAACCCGGAGTTGATCGTTAAGCTCTTTTTCATTTAAGTTTTTAAGCTCAGGATCATTTTTCGTTTTAGCAATAATCGATAAACTGTAATCACGGATTTTTTTATAATTAATTAATACACTGCTAATGCGAATTCTTGTGTCTTGAATAGATGCATAGATCGTAGGATCTGAGTTGCTATTTTTAACTTTTAGCTCAAGATTTTTCAAGTACTGGTCAATATTGATCAGTGCATCTCGTACGTTTGTATCAAGGCCTAAAAGTGAATCATTAACCACTTGGATTTTATCCACGATAAAATACTTATTATAGTAAGCAATGGCTTGTGCTGTTGCATCTCTAAAGATGGATTGCATGTTTAAAGATATAGTTTCAGAAAGCTTGATAGGATCACTGAAGATCGGCATTCTTCTGTAGTTCGCTTGTAACCAACCACTGGCATTGTTAATAAATAAAGTCTCTGAAGCTGTTCCTTGACCTAAAACGGCAGGAGGAACGGGAATACCCAGTAATCGGAAATAGATTTCTGCAGGTGTAGAAACTTTAGCAAAGAAGTTTTCAGTTTTTCCACCGAAGCCACCTTGGCCAATCATACTTCCAGCCACAGATTCTAACATTTCTAAAACGTAGGTCTGCTGAGCTTTAAAATCTTTAAAAGCACCCAAAAGGTTTTTTTGGAAATTAAAAGTTCCTTCAATTTGCTTCGTCGTATTGAAATGCTGGTAAGTGTTTGTGGATACACCGATTTGGAAATCAGCTTCTGTGGGAAGTTGGGGTGTAATACCGTATTGTACTTTTTGAATCCAGTTAGTCACAACGGGTACTTGTCGAGACAAAATGTAGTATCCAGCTAAAGGACCTTCAGAAAGTCTTTTTTCAAAATTCTGGTTCACACCAACAATCTTAAAATCTTTTTTTCCAGTTTTTTGGTTGGTAAATTCTTGCTTCTTGAAGCTTTGGCTGTTCATGATTTCTTGAAACAAGTACTGACCATCGAGGTTTGCACAATAGTTGTGAGTTGTGACTTCTAATAAACATGACATGGAACTGATAAACTCACGGTCGTTAATGGATCTTAAAGCATCTACATATTTTTTATCACGGCTCAAATACTGGCTCAGATTGGCCACACTGTTAGCTAACTGTGTACCACCCACACTGGCTTGTCCTGAACTTGCAAATGAGGAAAGAACTTTGACCATTCCTGACATGATCGAGGCACCAATCACGCCCTCTTTATCATCCAAACATTGAGCTTGAGCTTGTTGAAAAGAAGAAATGGTGGAATTAAAAATCTGTAAACCCGAAGTGGCAGCAGCTCCTGATCTTTTGGCAAAATCGGATAAAGACTGGGCCATTTGCCCTGCATCTAAGTTTTCACCGTTCACTTTTTTGCTGGAAAGGTGAGACTGCGTAATGGTTTTACCCAATAGTAAATCTAATACATTGCTGCGAAACGCTGAATTTTCCCGTGAAAAGCTTCTGAGTGCAGAAATTTCCTGAGGCAATTGGGCTAAGCGAGTTGTTTGAGAGTCTGTTTTTCCGTTGTACTGCTCCACTTCACGTAAGCGTTGTTCGATCTGATCAAAGCTTGCAATGATGTTTGTTTTAATAGATTGGCAGGCAGGGTTGTCTTTCATTCTGTTTAAAACTTGTTTGATTTCATTGGTGTGGGTCAGTGCGTTTCGAGTCCAAACACCTTGAGATTCACAGGGGCCCGAGAAGGCGTAAGCGGATGCAGATGAAGACTCCTCTTGCTGAGCAAAAGCAGGACTTAAAATTCCAAGTAAACCGGCTACGACTAATAACTTCATATAGACATCCTTTGGACTGTGAGTGTTCGAAGTATAGGTGGTCAGGCTTAAGATTGAAATATCCCATGTAATAGAGACAAAAGGTGTCTAAAAGTTTTTCACCTGCTGCTCATGAGTCTGTTTTTATCGGGTGGTTTGTCACGAGGAGCCCTGGGTTGATCTATTTCGTTCCGAGCTCTGGGTTGATAGGCGATGATTTGCAACAACTCAAGCGTGTTTTGTTGGATGTAGTTGATCACAGCTTTGTAATCTCTTCCCCAGCTCACAATTCGAGAATAAACCAAAAAGCTCCAAAAACGCCTTTGATTTTTCTTGCACCCTTTCTTTTTTTTGGGGGCACCGCCCGGGTTATCTTTTAGGCCTGGGTGATCTTTTAGGCCCGGGTGATCTTTTAATATTTTCTGAGCTATGTGGCCGGCCACGACACGAAAAAAATTCTGCAAGCCCTCTCGGCTTTGCGCTTTGACCAGTAAGTGCAGATGATTTCCTTGAATCGCGTACTCAGTGACTTTGATTTTAAATTTATAAGCATTTTTTCTGATAAGCCCTAGAATCATTTTCTTATGACGAAACAGCGACCTCGCCCCAACTGCATGCTGTGACTTCATAGTGATGTGATGAGCCTGCTTGATGTTCAGTGGTCTTTTAGATCTTCTTTTGTTGATGGCAAGACTGCCCCCGTGCTCTCTTTTCGTCTTTGTCAAAGGCACCGCCCTGGTGTGAGTTGTTGTTCTGCTCAACCATGCAAACGATGAGTGGGGGCGGTGCCCAGGAAATGTAGGAGGGGAGTCGAGCTTATGCGCAAGGCGGATTATCGGACAACGTGTAAATCTGGCTTAATAGAGTGCATAGGTTTACGAGCTTTCGCAAAGACCCGGGCGGTGCCCACTAAAAAGCTAAAAAAGCCAAGACGGGGCGGTGCCTCTGAAAGAGAGGAGAGACTAAGAAAGACTTCGGAGCAAGGATTTCACAACCAAGGGGTGGAAATGCTGGACCACGGAGAAGTAGAGCTTACCTAGAGTGTTGTTAATGAAAACATCAGTTTTAAGATGAATGATTTGATGATCAGCAAAATTTTCGATCAAAAGCTCACAATAGAAATCCAAATGTTGATCACAACCTGAAATTTTCAGTAAGTTTTCACTGACGTACTCTTTTTTTAAAAACTCAGAGTCATTTTCCGTTTTAAGACCAATAAATCCAACCGCTACATTTCTAGCTTTCATGGCAAGCATCACCCATGTGGGAGGAGACTCTAAAATTTTTCGCTCCACAGCTTTAACAGATGAGTAAAGATGCCCTTTGATTTTCAAACTATGAGTATCAGTAAAGTCAGGTTTTTTTTCAGAATCAGGTGTTTTCATTTTAAAATGTTTTCATCATCTGTTGAGGTTATTGTCATATCGACTTGCCTTGGCATCATCCTACAGGCTTTAGGCTGTGGTATCAATATCGCAATGGACCTGAACACTGAGGTGTTTTGTGAAAATTTTGTTAACAGCGTTTACTTTTGTGCTTCCCACATTGTTACTAGCTGAAACCACGACCTATCAAATTCACGGAGTCAAATCCTTGACCCCTTTTGTGGACCGAGTTTTTAATGAAAAAAACAACTCATTTGCCAATTTTTTCTGCCAGGAAAATCCAAGTGAAAACGCCTCATTAATTTTAGTCATTGACGGCAGTGCATTGGACGGAAAAACATTTTTCTTTCAAAACGTTGAAGCCTGTAATCAAGCCAGAACTCAAGTCAAGGACAGTCACAAGAACTGTCAGGTTTTACTGAATTTGAATTCAGAAAATCGTTCGGCCGAAGTCCTTGTTGGAAATTGCCTTTAGGTCTTATTTCTGTCATCTTAGGCCCTTATGAATCTTATCCAAATGGTTAACGGCACCAAACAAATTGGTGCAAAAACTCTTTTTAATCTGGCGACACTTTCCATTAACAGTGACGAGCACGTGGGTCTTATTGGTGCTAACGGTGCTGGTAAAACCACTTTGTTTAAAGTTCTAGCAGGACTTGATGAATTGGATTCTGGCCAGTTGATAAAATCCAATCAGCTCAAAATTGGATATTTGAAACAAGAATCGGATTGGAACATTGATATCACGGTCGAGGAATTTTTAAGTACTGATAGTTTGATGCCCATTTGGGAAGTTAAAAAGTGGGGGCCAGAATTAGGCCTTGATGAGTCCGTTTACAGCAAAAAATTAAGCACCTTAAGTGGTGGCTACCGAATGCGAGTGCAGCTGCAAAAACTGATCTCACAGATGCCAAATTTATTACTTCTTGATGAGCCCACGAACTTTTTAGATTTGGAAACCACTCTGATATTAGAAAGATTTTTGCAAAATTATAAGGGGGCCTTTTTGCTGATCTCCCATGACCGTGAATTTTTAAAACGAACCACGGATCACACAGTGGAAATCGAACTTGGCGAAATGACTAAATTTCCTGGCCACATCGATGACTACTTCGAGCAAAAAAAAGAACTTCAAGAAATGCTGGCGGCCCAGGCCAGAAACCAAGATCAAAAACGCAAACAGATTCAAGAGTTCGTTGATCGCTTTCGGGCCAAGGCTTCAAAAGCCAAACAGGCCCAAAGCCGGATGAAGATGCTGGATAAAATGGAGATCATTGAAACAAAGGAATTACCAGTTCGTGCACAGATTCAAATTCCTAAGCCCTACAACACGGGCCGTGAAACATTAGTTTTAGAAAAATTAAGTGTGGGCTTTGGTGATCGAAAAGTTTTAACGGATATTAATTTTCGCCTCAACCGGGGCGACCACTTAGCTGTCGTCGGAGTCAATGGAGCTGGAAAATCCACTTTACTAAAAACCTTGGCTGGAAAAATACCAGCCCTTGAAGGGCAGATGAAGTGGGGCTACCAAGTCGTTGTTTCTTATTTTGCTCAACATTCAACGGATGAGTTATTGCTGAACGAAACGGTGATTGAGGCTTTACAACGAAAAGCCCACCGAGAAGTGACTTTGCAAGAAATGAAGAATATGGCGGGATCACTTCTTTTTAGTGGTGATGATATTCACAAAAAAGTCCAAGTTCTAAGCGGTGGTGAAAAATCCCGGGTGGCCCTAGGGCAAGTGTTATTACAAAAAAATCCTGTCCTTCTGCTTGACGAGCCCACCAACCATCTTGATTTTGAAACTGTCGAAGCCCTGACCCAGGCCCTGCACCGCTACGAAGGCTCTGTGCTGTTTGTTTCCCATGACCGAGGATTTGTAAGACGGCTATCAACAAAAATTTTAGAAATCAAAAATGGAAAAGCCGAATTCTATCCAGGGTCCTACGATGATTACGTCTGGAGACAGGAGCAGCTTCTATCGGCTCAAACAGAGGAAGCACAAACAACAAAGCCTGTGAATCAAGTAAAAGAAGTAAGAGCAACCTCGTCATTAAAAGAGCCTTTGTCAAAGGATGCTAAGCTTGTATTACGAGAGCACATTAAACGCCTTGAAATTGAAATCAAAAATTTGAATAAAAAAGAAAAATCCATTGAAGCCGTCATCCAAGAAAAGACCCAAAGAAAAGAGCAATTGATTCAAGAATCCATCCAAGCTCAAGGTCTAAGAGTCGCTGAAATTATAAAAGAAATTTCAGCGCTCGAAAAAGAAGTTCAAATCTTAGAAATGGATTGGATGCAAATTTTAGAGAACCGCGATCAAATGAATCAAGAATTAACATCAGCTAAAAGCTAGCAGAACTTCGAACCAAGCCTTTTGATTAAAGTATCTGTGGATTTTTTTGCAGTTAAAGGTTGGCGGATTTGAGTTTTTTTACCTATTTCAAATCCTTTTGCATAGCTTTCTGAATCTAAAGAAGGAGCTGAAATCCGGCGAGTCCGAAGCTGAGGGTAAACTTGCGATGCGTAATTTTTAAGTTCTGGATCAATGGGCACCAAAGCAAGAAGCTCTTCATTTTGATACTGAGTTTTAAAGCCCGATAAAAATCCACTTTGAAATGATTTTTTGTGCATTCCCTTTTTTGTATTTTCTGTGACCGCACGATTCAAAAATTGAAAAACAAACTCAGCAATCATGATGTTTTCTGGCAAGCCTATAATTTCCAGTGTGCGAAAAGGCGTTGAAGTTTTGATATCATAAGTGTGTCCGATGAGTCCAAAAACAGAATAATGCTCTGTTAAAAAATGAAGGACTTCTTTTTCAAAACTAGAGATCGAACCTTTTCGACTTAAAAGAGTTTTTTGAAAGTACTGAGCACTTTCTGACTGCTGATTTGAAGTCGAGGCTCCCATTTTTTGAGCCTTTAATAACGCAAGCTTGGCCTCGTGGGGATTATCCGATGCTGTCAGTGCCAGCAGTTTTTCAACTTTAGAAATTTTAGCTTGTGATTCCTGGTTCAAATAGAATTTTTGCCAATCCAGATCGGTGTCTTGTAGATCCACTTTGGCATGACGAAACTCTGAGGGAACACCAATCATCACACAGGCTTTTTGAAAATCCGGGCCGTGTAAATCCTGGGATTTAAAAATTTCACTGACGATTTGATGAGCCATTTCATGTTTTAAAACACCGGTCAGATGGTACCAGTTTTCGTTGTCGATTAATTTCTTTGAAAGCTGAAGAGTTCTGTTTTCTGAATTCCACTGGCCCCAGTAAGTTTGGCTAGAAGAAATCTGGATTAAAGCTGGCTTTAAGTTCAGTCGCAGCTGCTGTATCAAATTGAGATATTCAGAGTGAATTCTTTGCTCTATTTTCATTATGGAACCATACTAAATGAAGGGGAGTCTGATGACCAGACGTATTCTTTTTCTTTTATTATCACCATCACTTCTGTGGGCCCAGGTCCCCACCCAATTCCCCAGCGGCACCATTCAAAACTCAAATGAAATTTCACTTTATTCTTCGTCTGTTGATAACCTGGTCAATAGCCAGCAAGGGGAATTCGTCGCAAGCACCATTTCTCAAGACCTGGCGGCTGAAGCCAGTCAATCCTATCAAGGTTGTGAGGACCCCAATGCGGCCAACGATCCCGACTGCTTAATGAGCGGTGCCTTGTTGGGGATGAAAGAGTTAACCGACGAATCAGCGGCTAGTTTTAATCAACAGGGGGATGTTGCACAAAGTAATGTGTGTGTGTTTTCTTCTAACATCTGTGGAGCTGATCTTGCGAACCCTTATTTCTCGTTAAGTCCGCAACCTGCTTTGACGGCCGCCGAAGTTGAGGAACTCCTTCAAAATTTAAATTCTAGAGGTTTAAGTATTGCACCCCGAACGGGTATCGTAAGCTCCGGTGGAGTTCCCATCATTAACCCGGCTAGTGAAGACAGCTTAAAAAAAGGATTAGGCCAAAATCTAACTTCTCGCTTTGTATCGACTTTAAAAAAATTAGAAAACCGTGCTGTGCAATTGGCATCCAAACTTTCTAAGGCCCAAGTCATAAAAAAATTAAATCTGCTGCAGATTTTGCCCGGAGCTTCACTCGCGGGAGTGAAGCCCCAATTCAACGATTCGGCTCGGGCTGACTTGGAGCCTCAGACTCAAAGATCTGTGGCCAGTGTTAGAAAGCCCGAGCAAAATGTTTTCGAAGGCATGACCACATCCTATAGGGGTGAACCCATGGGAGTGCGCCGTGATAGTTTGTTTCGAATTGTAAAAAGCCGCTATTTTTTAAAAGCCAAAGAGAATTCTTTTTTACCAGCCCAGTGATCGCACCACACGGTAAGTGTTGGCATAGGCTTTCACCGTCAGTTCGATGGGCTTTGCATACCCACCACCTAAAGCTAACGACAAAGGAATTTGCTTTGTTTTAGCGTAACTCAAAACTTTGCGGTCTCTTTCTTGTAAGCCTTCAAAGCTGAGATCTAATTTACCAAGTGCATCTTCTTTTAATGGATCCACGCCCATCTGATAAAAAATATAATCAGGTGAAAAATCTTGAACGGCCTGAAGCCCAATATCCAAAGCCTTTAAGTATTCATCGTCCCCGGTGTGATCAGGTAAAGCGATATCTAAAGTGGAAGGAACTTTTTTAAATGGATAATTTTTTTCGCCGTGAAGGCTGAGAATAAACACATCAGAATTTTGATTCAGGATGGAGCTGTTGCCATTGCCTTGGTGAACATCCAGATCAATGATTGCAATTCGCTTCTTTAAATTATTTTTAAGTAAGTAATGAGTTACGACCGCAATATCATTAAATATGCAGTAACCCTCACCTCGGTCAAAATGAGCATGATGGGTACCACCTGCTAAATTTCCACCGATGCCGTACTGCAAAGCATTTTTGCAGGCCTCAAGGGCACCGCCCACAGTGGAGCTTGCTTTGTAGTACATGGCCTCTGACCAGGGAAAACCTATTCGCTGAATGATTTCTTTGGCCACAGAGCCGTCTTTCACTGATCTGATATAATCAGCACTGTGAGCTAATTGTAACAAATCAAAATCGGCAATGGGGGACGGAAAAAGTTCATGGGGCTTTAAAATTTCATTATCCAGTAAATATTTTTTTAATAAAGAGTACTTCTCATTGGGGAAACGATGTTCAGGAGTCAGTGGCAGAGTGTAGTGATCAGAATAATAGACTTTTAATTGAGCGCTCATATTTTTAAAGCTTCACAGATTCGGTCAATGTCATTTTCAGAATTGAAAGCATGAAAGGCCAGTCTGATTCCTGGTCCACGCTTGGCATGAAGGACAGAATGGTTTTTTAGTTTTTCTGACATTTGTAAAACAGAAGTTTGAGTTCCCAACGGTTGGATGTTCATGATGGGTGAGGTGAAAGAATTGGCTTGGTTAGGATCAAGGCAGAAGTAATTTTTTTCTAAATTTTGCACTAATAATTTTTTTAATCTTAAGGATTCATTCAATAAAGTTGTGACTTGAGTTTCTAGGATTAAATCGATGGAAGCTCCAAGAGCTGTAATTTCTAAAACAGATTTTGATCCGGATTCGTATTTTGAGGCGTCGGTTTTTGGTAAGCACTCAAAATCTGATGGATCATCACAGGTACCAAAGGTGGCTGAACTGTAATTATGCGGTTTAAAAGTGGATAACCACTTTTTTCTAAGTACTAAATATCCAGCTCCCACAGGGCTGACCAACCACTTGTGACTGCCACCGGCGATGGCGTCTACGCCTAGGTCCCATAAATCACAAGGCAAAATTCCAAGGCCTTGCATGGAATCCACAAAAACAAAAATATTTTTTGCTTTTGCAGCTTGAATCACTTTTTTGTAATCCATCATTGCACCGGTTTGATACTGCATCCAAGAAAAAGCAATCACCCTGGTTTTAGGTGTGATCGCTTGAATCATTTTGTCAGCATCTGTGGCCCAGGTCTTTTCATCACTTTCAATAATTTTAAGTTTAGCTTTGGATTTCAAGCAGGCTTGCTGCCAGGGATACAAATGACTGGAATAATCTTGATCCCACATCAAGACTTCATCGTCTTCCACTAAACCTATTTGCATGGCAATTTGATTGATACCACCTGAAGTGCTGGGATAAAATGCAATTTCAGCTGCCTCACAGCCAATCAGTTTAGCAAGACTTATGCGAGTGTCCAAAACGGCCTTCATATAATCATGATCAGTATGAAAGCCTTCTTCAAAAAAACGTCTGGCCCAGTACTCGGTGGTTTCTTTGGCACGCAAAGAAATCGGAGCCAGCCCCGCATTGTTTGCATGCACAAGACTGGGGTGCTGGTAGAACTGCTCTTTGAACTGAGTCAATTTCATTATAACTCTTTTAAACTTTCCTTGATGTCTTTTAAGAAAATTTGCACCTGTTCAAAATGCAAATGATGTCCAAGTAGACAAACACGGATGACAAACTTTTTGTTCGATAATGTACAGCCGCTTAAAAATACATTATTTTTAGCATTAATAAGTCCCATGAGCTTTCGAGTTTTCTCAGTGTCTTTGTGTCTAAAGGCCTGGATACTTAACTGTGGTGCCGCTTCAATGACAAGCTCAGGAATTTTTAAAAGCTCAGAATGCAAATACTCACTGAGTTTTAATTTTTCTTCCAAGTTCAATTGAAAGGGTTCAATACCTAAGGTTTTGATCGGTAACCAAACTCGAAGTCCCCGGAAGTCTCTGGAAAGTTCAGGTCCAATGTCAGCAAAATCTAAGCGTAGCTCGGGGTCTGCCAAACCTGATGAGGGCGGCATATAAGTGGATGCACCTGGGTAATCGGTACTTAAATGTTTACGTTCTTTGACCATTAAAAGACCAGTGCCGTAAGGAAGGCTCATGGCTTTGTGGGGGTCAAGGGCAATGGAATCGGCCTCTGCCATGGCTTTCAATTTTTCTTTGCCTGCTTCGGTCAGCATAAACGGAGCACCGTAAGCCCCGTCGATGTGACACCAAATTTGAAACTTTTGAGAAATAGAAATAATTTTATCTAAGGGATCCACAGCTCCCGTGTTCGTACTTCCGGCCGTTGCAACAATCACAAGTGGAGTGAGCCCTAAAGCCAAATCTTTTTCAATTTGAGTTTTGAGTTGATCTGTTTGCATTCGAAATTCAGCATCCACATCAATCAAAGACAAACACTCTTGAGGAAAGCCTAAAAATGAAAGCGCTTTTCCAATGCAATGATGAACTTGGGTCGAGGCATAGATGCGGGCTTTTTCTAGATGCGGAGTTTTTAATTTTTGTGTTCTTGCTGCTGCCAAAGCTTGAAGATTTGCAAGACTGCCACCAGTTGTGAAAAGTCCACCGGCAGTGGATTCAGGAAGTCCTGCTAAATTAATAAACCACTTCAAAGTTTCAGCTTCTAAAGCCACAAGCCCTGGTGCCATATTGAAGTGTGAAGAATAAGGATTCAGGGTCATGGATAACGCCTGAGCCATAACCGAAATGGGATTACCAGCGCCAGCGACGTAGGCCATGTAGCCCGCATGCCCGGGTTGTTGTCCCAAAGGTGCCAGTTCTTCTGTGATTAATTTTAAATTTTTATCAAAATCACTGGAGCGGTTAGGAAATTGCCTGGTGGTTTGGTAGGGAATTTGAAACTGTGGTTTCAGGTTATGAGATTCTCCGTCCAGGGCTGTCCCCATAGGAGGTTTTTCAGAAATTTGTAACTCTAAGGATTTTACAATTTCAACAGTTTGATTCCAATAGGTTTCGAGTTCTTGAGCGTTGAGTTCCAAAGGCTGATGGACTTTTTTCCACCAGTCCTTGCCACCTTCTGTGATCTGATGAAGGGCACTTTTTCTGACAGGGTGAACATAACTTTTTTGCTGGATCAGTTTTGTTGATCCATTATCAGCTGATCCATCCAAAGTTCTTGCGATTCGAAATCCTGAGTGTTGATAAAAATGAGGTCTAAAATGAAATCTGGCATACTGAGAAGCTTCGTGACCGCAAGAAATAAAAGATCCACCTAAAATCATTTGATGTTTACCATCAAAACAAGGGGTCGAAAAATCATCGTACAAGGGGTGCACTTGGAACCCTTCAAGAGGGTTGAATTGATCTTCCGCCCACTGCCAAACATTTCCGAACAAATCGTAAACACCTTTGGTATTCGCTGGTTTCAAATCCACAGGACTTGCTGAGCTTGATGAAAAATTAACGTTGTACTTTTCTTTGTAATCAAAAGTTGTAACTGGATCTTTTGAGTGATCGCGGAGTGCCACATGTTCAGGTTCTGTGATCAATCTATAAACAAGTTCAGATCTATCTTTTTCTTGCAACCATTTGCAGTAAGCCTGGGCTTCGTGAAAATTAACTTCCGCAGGCCAGTCCCAGGGCATATCAATCATAGTAAATAAAGTTCTAAGTTTATAATCGTGCAAACCTTCGGGGCCAAAGGCCACCCAAAAGCAGGGCCTTTTTGTATTTCTAAATTTTCTCCAGCGAAGTCCTTCTTCAGACCAATAAGAGTCTTGGATATAAGATCCCGATTTCACAAATTCGTAAAATTCAGCGTTGGTAATTAAAAATCGGGTGACTTCAAAGTCTTTAAGCTGAACTTTTCGTTGTCCGTATTCATTGTCCCAACCGTAAGTGGGGGCTTCTTTTGGCTTGCCCCAAGTTACCACTTGGGACGCCACTTTTTGCCAAGACTGATTTTGCGTAAGCTTTAAAGTTTCAATTCTATCTTTTTTGCTTGGGTTAACGGCCGGCCAGTAATCAGGAGTTTCCACCCATTCCACAGGCAATTCACGTATCAAAACACTGGTGGTCTCAAAATGAATTTTTTCATGCTCAAAACCCATGAATAAAGCCCAAAGTGGAGATTGAATGCCACGCTTATCTAAAGAGTTAGAATCCAAATCAGGATGGGTCAGAATCAAATTTTTAATCAGTTCGTAGATTTTTTTTCGGTAAGCATGAACGCTTTCGATGGAGGGCCAGCTCATCTCATTTTTGGACATATCGTCCCAGCTCATTTCGTCCACACCTGTTTCTAAAACTTTTTCTAAGTAAAGATCCACTGGCGTGTTCAGTAAGCCCGCAAGTCTGAGTTTGTTTACAAATAAAACAGCAGGATGTCCGTAGTAAAAAATCAGTGGGTGCCTAAGACCATGGTAGGGTGGGTTCATGTAAGCTGTTTCAAATTTTAAACTTTGAAATAAAAGTTCGGTCAAAGTCCAAGTGTTGTTAAAATAATCCAAGACCTCTTGCCGGGTCGATTTCACGGCATTCACAAGCGGCAAAGCATGCAGTTCATTTTTTTTAGCATCAAATCCTGGACAAAGATGAGGTGCAAGACCTGTCCACCAAGAGTCTTGAAACTGACCCTTCAGATGATGGGAAATCGGTGACTGTTGGGGGGATGGTGATAGATTAGGATTTCGTGTTAGCACGGCCATTTCCTCCGGACTGTAGAGTCACAAATCTAAGTCAAATCGTCAACATATGATTGTTCAAGAAGTCTTAAACTATGCCATATGATAGTCAGATCCAGCAGGCCCTCTACGTTAAATATTTTTTATAAGAATTAGGGGGGTCTGGATCTTATCTTTCAGCATCAAAACACCGATAAATCCTCTGAGGTGCATATGGCTAATCTTGAAAGTGGTCGCTTTTTAACATTTATGATTCGTGATGAACACTATGGTGTTTCCATCAGCAAAGTTCGAGAAATCAATCAAATGATGGACATCACATCTGTTCCTAAAACTCCCAAGTTTGTGGAAGGAATTGTGAATTTAAGAGGTAAAATTTTACCAGTGGTCAATCTTCGAGAAAAACTGGGCTTTGAAAAGATAGCCTACGACCGTGAGACTTGCATTGTTGTGATCGAATCAGCCGTAGGTCAAGTGGGTATTGTTGTGGATGCTGTTCGTGAAGTGATTGATCTGAAAGAAGGTCAAATTGATGTGCCTCCACATATGGGGGATAATTCTGAACTTAAATTTTTATCAGCCATTGGAAAATTAGAAGACAAAGTCATTATTCTGTTGGATGTGGATCTGGCATTTTCAGAGGAAGAATTTGGCTCTGCTATGAGCATCCAAAAAACAGCAGCTTAGAATTTTCAAACTAGGGATGGGACTAAGAAAAAATGAGTGACGATTTTTTAGAAGAACTCAAAAGGGACTTTGTAAACGAAGCCTTATTTATGATGGATCAGTATGAAGAATCCATGCTGGCTTTGGAATCCTCGTCGGGAGCCCAAGAGCACATTGCCTGTATTTTTCGAGTGGCCCATTCGATCAAGGGCGGAGCGGCTGCCGTGGGTTTCGAAGACCTCTCGAAGTTTGCTCACAAAGCAGAGGATTTATTAAGCTTACTCAGAGTCCAGCCTGAATTTATTAATACAGAAATTATTTCTTTGTTTTTAGCCGTTGGTGATCAGTTCAAAGCCCGTTTGGCACAATTGAAATCAGGCACAGCCGGTGAAGATTGGGATGTGACTGATCTAGCACAAAAATTATTATCATGGATTGGGAAATTACAAGGCACTGAGGTGGCACCCGCTGAAAAGCCGGCCGCTTCCATGGATATGAGCTTTGAAGCTCCAGCTGCTGTGGAAGAAGACCTGACTGATTACGATTTACTGGCTCAGTTGCAAGCTGAAATGGGAATGCCTGCATCAGCCGCTGTTGTAGAGCCTGTGGCTGTCGTTGAAAAAGTAGCAGTGGTAGAAAAAGTAGAGAAGGTCGAGAAAGTAGAAAAAAAAGCCCACGTCGAAGGAACCATTTTAAAAGTTGATAGCTTACGGGTGGATTCTGTTTTGGATGTGGTCGGAGAAATCGTAGTTTTAAAAAATCAGCTGATGCACAGTGAGACTGTTCAATCAGGAACGGACTCAAGACTTAATTTTATCGTGGATCAGTTAGACAAATCCATTCGTGATTTGTATGAAAAAACTTTGGGCATCCGAATGACGCCACTTAAATCATTATTTATGAAGTTGCAAAGAACAGTCCGTGATGTATCTGTGAAATTACAAAAGCCTGTGGACTTGCAATTGATCGGAGAAGAAACAGAAGTGGATCGCTCTGTGTTTGAACTTTTAGGCGACCCACTGATGCATATGGCAAGAAATGCCATGGACCACGGAATTGAAAACCCTGAAGAGCGAAAAAACTCTGGAAAACCATTAATGGCAAAGGTCACCATTGCCGCTAAGCAAGTGGGTGGTTCTGTGCAAATCAAAATTTCTGAGGATGGTCGTGGTGTTGACCGAAATAAAATTATTAAAAAAGCAGTGGAGAAGAAACTTCTTGGAAGCATCGAAGAGGGCGAAAAATTAACTGATAATGATGTATTTATGTTTTTGTTTGCCGCCGGATTTTCCACAGCTGAAAAAGTGACAGATCTTTCCGGTCGTGGAGTGGGTCTTGATGTGGTGAAAAGTAATATTGAGAAAATTAAAGGTAGTATTGCCATTGAAAGCCAATTGGGTTTTGGAACAACATTTACGATTTCCATACCTTTAACAACTTCAATCACAGACGGTATTGTGGTTGCGATTTGTGGGCAAAGATATATGGTTCCCATTCATTCTATCAGGGAAATCGTTCAGTTCCATAATCATGAAGTGACCGAAGTGGCGCAAGCGGGTTTAGCATTAAGAATTCGTAATAAAATGACCCCCATTGTGAATCTAGAAAAAGCTTTTTTGAGTTCTGATTTTATTCAAAATTCAAATCAATCTGACGAGCTACAAAAAAAGCAGAACACCTATGTGGTCATCGAGTCCTCTGTGGGGCTTTCTGCTTTGCAAGTAGATGATGTGATCGGTCAAAGTCAAGTGGTTGCAAAGCCCTTGGTTTTAGGTCAACGAGTGAATGAATTCTCAGGAGCTGCCACATTAGGTGACGGTCAAACCATTTTAATTATCGAGCCCAATAACTTAGTTCAAAGTAGTTTAAAATCAATTAAGGATGTTGCATGAGCCAATCCGCCGCTAAGAAAATAAATATTGAAGAAATTGATCAAAAACTTTTTGAATCATTGGCATTAAAAATTTATCAATTGGCAGGAATTTCCCTTCCTTACAATGATAAAAATGTCGCTTTATTTAATAATCGTTTATCCCGTTTGCTGAGAGAATTCAAAATGTCTTCCTATCATGAGCTTGATGAAGCTCTCAAGTTTCCCAAAGAGGAACTGAAAAAAAGTTTTATTAGTTCACTCACAACAAATAAGACTGATTTTTTCAGGGAAGAAGCCCATTTTGATTTTCTAAAAACTCAGCTCCCTTTATTGTTTAAAGCTAAATCAGAGGTTCGCATCTGGTCCTCAGCTTGTAGCTTGGGCTCTGAACCATACACAGTGGCTTTGATTATCAGTGATATGTTTCAACAGCCCTTTGAAAAAAGTCGTTTTAAAATATTAGGAACAGATTTGGATCTTGAAGTTCTTAAACGTGCGGTCACGGCCCGGTATTCCAATTTGGAAATGGAAGGCGTTCCCGCCCCCATGAAACAAAAATATTTTAAAAATCTGAACAATGGCTTCTTTGCTTTGGATCCAGAGCTTGCCAAGATGGTGCATTTTTCTGAATTTAATTTAATGAACCATCAGTATCGCTTTCAAAAAAAATTCGATGTGGTATTTTGTCGAAATGTTTTGATTTATTTTGATAAGCCGACCACAGATAAAGTGGTGGATCTTTTAGTCTCCAATCTTGAAGTGAAAGGCCACTTGATCATTGGCCACTCGGAATCAGGAGTGATTCATCACCCGCATTTGAAAGCCTTGGGTAATTCCATCTTTCAAAAGGTCAGAGGTTAATCATGAATCCCATTCGAGTTTATGTGGTTGATGATTCAGTCATGATGCGAAAAATTTTAGCTAAAATGATTAATAGCACACCCGAGCTGAAGCTTATTGGTGAAGCCTCAGATCCATTTGAAGCCCGTGATTTTTTGATTAAAGAAATTCCAGATGTGATGATTTTAGATATTGAAATGCCTAAAATGGATGGTCTGACTTTTTTGCAAAAGATTATGAATCATAAACCGTTTCCAGTTTTAATATTTAGTGGACATGCTAAAACGGGATCTCAGGTGGCATTACAAGCCCTCGAATTAGGAGCTGTTGATATCCTTGAAAAACCAGGTGATTTGGCAAAAACCTTTGATCACTTTAAAGATTTAATAGTTTCTAAAATAATTATGGCGGCTAAGTCCCGGGTGCGTGCAAAAAACACAAGTACGCCTGCTGCAGCCGTTGTGCAAAAAATTTCAGGCTCTGATTATGATAGCACCAAATGCTTAGCTGTAGCCTCTTCTACGGGTGGTACAGAAGCTCTCAAAGTTTTCTTTGCAGGCTTTAACGGTTGGTTGCCTCCCACAGTTGTGGTTCAGCATATGCCCAAAGGGTTTACAAAAACTTTCTCTGAGCACTTAACAAAAATGTTTCCATTTGAAGTTAAGGAAGCGGCTGACGGCGATCAATTACAAGCGGGACGAGTGCTTTTAGCACCTGGTGATTTTCATATGGAAGTGGTTAAAAAAGGACTTCATCATGTGATTCGCTTGCATCAAGAGCCCCCCATGCACGGTGTAAGACCTGCAGCCGATTATCTGATGAAAAGTGTAGCCAAACATTTTGGTGCTCGCTCAGTGGGTGTGGTGCTGACGGGTATGGGTAAAGATGGAGCTCAAGGTTTACTGGATATGAAAAATGTGGGCTCGTATAATATCGCACAAAGTGAATCCACATGTGTGGTTTACGGAATGCCTGCGGCAGCGGTGAACTTGGGAGCCATTCATAAATCTTTGGATTTACCAGAGATTAGCCAGCATGTTTTGAATCACTTAAAAAAGAAAAGTTCCCAAGCTGCTTAATTAAAAAGAATCTTGATAATTAAGAACTGCTCCGTTTTTACGAACGGTCTCAATTTTGTTAGTATCAATTTCAGCTTCTACCCAGCAAGGCTTATTGATTTCTCCTAGGCTTAGGATTCCATTTTCAGGAAACCCTAGATCAGGTGGACCACACACAAGGGCCTGACCCGTGTTCACATCCACAGCCGGTGACCACTTGGCTTCTCCGACCGTGGGAGCCACAGCCACATAAAATTGGTTTTCCAAAGCCCTGGCACGGGCACCGATTTGTACTCTGTTCATACCATGTAAGGTTTCTGTGCAGCTGGGAACAAGTAGCAAATGGGCCCCTTGATGAGCAAAAGTTTTTGCCAAATTTGAAAACTCAGAGTCATAACAAATAGTTGTTCCTAATAAACAAAAATCAGTTTCAAAACAAATTTGTGGGTTCATGCTGCTTGAAACAATCCACTGTTCCTTTTCAAAGCGAGTCATTTTGTATTTATCTTGAAATCCCATGACACCTTTAGAGTTGAATAAAAAAGCCCTATTGAAGGCCTTGTTGTTTTCAATTATGGGAAAGCTAGGGGCTAATATCACTTGGTTTCTTTTTTTAGCTAAATCAGAAAAAGTATCTAAGAAGTTTTTTAAATGCTTCTGCAAAAAATAGATTTGATTTTCAAGTTTTCGCTCTTCTTCGGTAAGTAAACTAGTAAGATCTAAGGATCCATATTCAGGAAAAACTAGAAGCTGGCAGTTTTCAGCAGGTTTAGAAAAGTCGAAAACAAATTTTTGCCAATCTAAAAAACTATTATGAAATTGTATAGGATACTGAGCCACTGCTATTTTAAATATCATTAGAAGTCCAATCTTTCATCCAAAATTGAAGTGTTTTAAAAGTTTCGGATTTTTCATTTCTGTCCTGCCAACTCATTTGCGTCAACCATTGATTTTGCTTCTGATAGCCTCTTTTTTGCCAGAACAAATCATGAGGTCTGTAGTTCAGTGGTCGGAGTGGGTGATCGGCAGGTCGTATGACAGAGCAAAAACAGGTGATTTTAAAATTATTATTTTTCACTGCAAAGGCTTCTCGCTCATCAAAAAAAAGGTGTCCTATTTTTTGTCCTCGGTATTTTGGTAAAAGCAGACTTTCACCAAAATAGTAAACAGACTGAACATCCACGATGCTGTTATGAAATGAGGGATCTTCATCAATTAATGGTAATCCAGTGGTCGCCCCAATCAGTTGATTTTGGTCCCACAGGCCGAAGAAAAAAGAACGAGGACTTTTTAAATAGCGATTGAGGTAATTCTTTTCGTATTCCAGGTGACCTTCGTAAAGGTAGGGAAAATCATAGAATGTTTGAATGCGAAGCTCAGATAATTCCTTCAAAACCGTTTCGATCTGTGGACCAACAAGTCGAAGGCTTTTGTACGGTATCACTGAACCGCTTCAATCCATTTTTTTAAATTATAGAAATTAGATATCTTTTTAATTTGTCCTTGCTGAATTTCAAAATAGCCAAGAGCAGGAATTTTATAATGTTGGCCACGGGCTGTTGGCAGACCAGCGTCTGTTTGTAGATAAGTCCCGTTGACAATAAATCTTGCACTTGCAAATTGTCCGTCTTCAGAGACCATCACTTTGATTTCAGTTAAATTTTCTTTGTAATGTGTGTTCATGCGGTGAAGGAATTGACGAAAATGTTGAATGCCAATTTCAATGGCGCCTTCATTAATTTCATGCTCGACCTGTGGGTGCAGGCATTGTAGCATGGACTCTACATTTTGTTGATTGAAGGATTGGTAGTATTTTTGTATTAATGCGATTGTTGAATTCATGTTTCCTATACCATCAGAAAAGAGGGGCCCATGGCAAGTCAAGTCTCAGAAATTTTCACACCTGATTGGTGGGTTGAAGTCCCTGGTTTTCAATTTCAAGATATCACCTATCATAAAGCTAAAGATCAAGGCACAGTTCGCATCGGTTTTCATCGACCCGAAGTCAGAAATGCTTTTCGTCCTCAAACTGTCGACGAACTTTTCACAGCCCTTGAACACGCCAGAACTTCACCCAATATTGGTGTGGTTTTGCTAACAGGCAATGGTCCTTCGCCTAAGGATTCAGGTTGGGCTTTTTGTTCCGGTGGTGATCAGCGGATTCGTGGAAAAGATGGCTACCAGTACGGCGAAGCCAATGATCCCATCACTAAAGCAAAATTAGGAAGATTGCATATTCTTGAAGTGCAAAGGCTGATTCGCTTCATGCCAAAAATCGTAGTGGCGGTTGTCTCGGGATGGGCAGTGGGTGGTGGGCATTCACTGCACGTGGTTTGTGATCTGACTTTAGCATCAAAAGAACATGCCATTTTTAAACAAACAGATCCTGATGTGGCCAGTTTTGATTCTGGTTATGGATCCGCCTACTTGGCAAGACAAGTGGGACAAAAGCGAGCTCGGGAAATTTTCTTTTTAGGACGTAACTACAACGCTGAAGAGGCTTTTCAAATGGGCATGGTGAACGCTGTTGTGCCTCACAAGGATTTAGAAAAAGTAGCACTCGAATGGTCTAAAGAAATGAATTCGAAATCACCCACGGCCATGCGAATGCTAAAATATGGATTTAATATGATCGATGATGGTCTTGTGGGTCAGCAGCTGTTTGCTGGGGAAGCCACTCGCTTGGCTTACGGCACTGAAGAGGCTCAAGAAGGTCGGGATTCATTTTTAGAAAAGCGGGATAAAGACTTTAAAAAGTTTCCATGGCATTTTTAATTTGATTCATAAAAATTTGAAGTTGGTTTTCTAAAGGATCTGGTAGTTTTTCGCTAACTCCCATTTCGTTTTGTTTTTTGAAAGATTGAATCAACAAACTTTGCAAAGTCTCTAGCATATGCTGAGGATGGGAATTCATATCAGAAATCAAATACTCAAATCCAGCCTCCTGATGCAGCCCTGAAATTTCAGCTGAGTTCCAGTGCCGTAAAATGGATTTATAAAATTGAATTTGTCCTAAACGATTTTCAGGATTTTCAAAAAAATGATCAGCATGGATCAAATCGTGCACGATAAAATTCCAGGCGTCATGGGGACCATAGGTTTTTTTCCAAGCCTCGACAGTGGAAAAAACGGTCACCACGCGGCGGCCTTGGGCTTGTTTTTCCAGGATTTCCAAGGGAGTTGGAATGGTGAAAAAAAGATCCAATGGATAGTTTTCTAAATGCCACTGAATCAGAGCTCTTCGAATACGGTCCGAATACCCGATCCAGTGATGACTATTGAGTTTTTGAATGATGGCAGAGGAAGCTTTGAGATTTTTAAAAAGTGGCTTGTTTTGTAAGCGAAGTTCACGAGTCAACAACAGAGCTGCGCAGTATTCAGCTTGGCTCAGCTGTTGCTCGGCATATTCTTGATGAATTCTTAATAATGTATTTTCAAACTCCATGACGCATTGAATTTTCAACCTCTCTAACCATCTCTTAACTTGAATGACCAGAGGTGTCCAAGCTGAAATGAGCCTAGATCAAAGCCTGAGGGGGATTTTTGAGCCTACATTTAAAAAACTTAAGTTTTGTTCTTGTGCTCGCGCTCCTGCCTCAGACAAGTCTGGCCCAATACTACACTTTCCAAGAACAAGTTCAGCAGCCTTCATGGTTAGACCCCATGGAAGCGTCCTATCAACTTTTTCAAAACACCGTGAATCTTCTTAAGTGGAGACTCAATAATCAGCCAAGGCCCTTACCAGCTGAAAAATACAACCGTCTTCAGCAATTCGGTACGTGGATTTTAGATCTTCGAGTCAGTCCCTGTTTTAACACTCGTATGCGAGTTCTGGCTCGAGACAGCCAACAGGAAGTCGCAGTGGCCGCGGAAAACCCGTGCCGTGTTGACCGTGGTGTTTGGTTAGATCCTTACACAGGTCAACGTTTTAACTCGGCTAGCGAAATTCAAGTGGATCATGTGGTAGCATTAAAAGATGCCTACGACAGCGGTGCTCACAAGTGGTCCAAGCCCTATCGATGTTTATTTGGAAATTTCATGGCTTATAAAAATCATTTGTTAGCTGTATCGGGTGATGAAAATAATAAAAAATCTGAAAAAGCACCGGATCGTTGGATGCCGCCCGATACCCGTTACTCCTGCCAACATTTGCAAAATTGGCTGGCGATTAAATACATTTGGCAGCTTAATATGACAGATTCTGAATCTCGTGCCATTGATTATTACATTAAACAGTACCGCTGCGATTCAAGAATTTTTCAGGCCAGCCAACTTGCTATTGTCAAAATGCGAGAAGCCATCAGACGTGATGTGGTGATTTGCCAAAACCAACAGTCCAATATTTAGTTATTTGTTTTTCTTAAAACATAATTGAAATTTTGTACGCCATCTCGGATGGTAATATTGACGTCACCATTGATTGCACTGTCTCGGCGAATATAAAAACGTTTTAACAAATCAAATCGAGAAAAACCAATGGATAAATTATTTTGTCCATTTTTATTAAAATTAGAAGGCAGTGCTAAATTATTATAATTCAGTTTTCCAAGTCGATTGTTTCCCTCTAGGTTGAGGTCTGTGAAGCTTCCACCCAATAGTAGGCCTGAATTCGTTGTGGCAAGGCTTATCACGCTCGCATTAACGTCTGGTCTCCAGGTGGCGACTGTTGTAAATAAGTTTCCACTGGCTGCGAATTTAGCAGCTCGGTTGTGAGTAGGTATGCTATCAAAACTTGTGAAATCACCAGAAACATAAACAAAGCCCTCACGAACTTTAATATCTCTTATGTTTAAGTTAAATATTGGGTTCACGGAGTAACTGACAACATCTGCATCTGACAAATTAAAAGCTATGAAGTTTTGCCTCGAAATGAATGGAGCGATACTCGAGAAGCTAAAATCTCCACCCACTAATAATTTTAATCCGTCAGGATCAATTGCCAATGTATTCACAAGGCCAGTCATGGAGTCCAAATAACCCGTTACATCCCATGAAGTATCTATAAACCAAGTAGAATTTGTCACATTAACTCGCTCTAGATAAACTAAACTCGAAGCATTAGCGGCCACATACAAAAAGTTATTATGAAAGATAATTTTTTTAATTTCATTACCTGAAGTGGCAAGGCTGCTAGAAGATAAGCTAAAGCTTTCAGTTTCAGTGGCTGGTGCATAGGTACGAACAATTTTTAAAAGTTTGTTTCTAGGGGACGTAAAAGAGCCGGCTACGTATATGTGATCTTCGTTGTCATTGATGCGCACCTTTTCCATTGAGTAGATCAAGCCACTTGCAATGGACACTCCTAAGCCAGGCATAGGCTGCCCGTTTTCATTTAATAATTGGATTCGCCCAGCAAAATCTCCGGCGATAATAACTTTGCCGTCATCAAGTGGAACTAAATCAAAAATAATTCCAGGTGAACTTGGATTATAGTTTTCATCAAGTGAGCCATCTTCATTAATCAAAGCTAAACCATTTCTGGGCTCACCATTGTAAGTTGTGAAGCTACCAGCGATGTAAAATTGTCCGTTACCTTTAGGGATTATTTTTGTGACCACTCCGTTGGGCCCGCGTGCGTAGGTTGTGCAATTTTGGTTTTGATAGAAAGTGATTCCGGATCCCAAGGAAACCTCAACGGTCAGTAGGGGGTTAAAACCTATAACCCCTGGGATGGTATGACCATTGGCATTGGCTAAACTTATCGTCGCTTCTCTGCATTCACCATCTTTAATGCGGTCATCATAAAACAATCGAGGCTGTGAGTACGTCGTGGGTCCACCGACCACTTCAAAGAACTGAGAGTTGGTTTGATATCCCGCAATGGGAACGATGCCATCCCCTTTACCTTGAGTGTCGATTTCACAATTAGAACAGGCAGGCACAGGGCTTGAGTTCATACTTAATGATAAAGTGCCAGCTGAATCAGTGGCCAAGATATTCATGATAAAAGGAAAGTTCATTGCCGAGCTAGCCGAGCAATCAATGGAGCCCACGCGAACCCCAGTGCCTGTGCATGTGTAATCCCGGCTGGCCTTTAGGAAGTTCACAGATGTTGAATTGGCATTGATCAGATGAGATCCTTCAAAGGATTGCACTCTTTGATTCTGGTGAGTGTCCAGTGGTGATAAGTTGGATCTGAATTTATAGAGGGCTCCACGTACTAGAATATTCGGGATACTTTGGTTAAAACCATTTCCAGCCACCAACATATTAATGGCTTGGTTGGGGTTTAGAACAAGAAATTGTTTATCTGTTGGGGTAAGTCCTGTAGCTGTGACATTTAAGCGAACTGTGGCTGCGGCCGTCACGCCTGAAGGTGTGTAGCAAATTGTGATTGATTCAGAGGATCCTCCGCCGCCACCGGCTTGAAAAGTAGCCGTTGTAATTACACTAGGTAAGCAATTATTCATTCCATCTGTGGGGAAAAAAAATCCGGTTGATGCAGAGGTTCCGCTGACCAGAGCCGTGCTTAAGTTAACCGTCAAATCACCCTCTGTGCTGTATCTTCTGACTTGCTTTCCAGTGGCATCAATAAGTGAAATTCGCAATCGGATGGTTTGTTCGTTTTCAATCAACTCCGTCCACCATGAAGCACTGTTATTATTGTGAAAGTCGGGATCTATTCGTAAAGCAACGGCTGGCAATCTTTGAAATAATATCGTTCCTGGTACTACGTTGTTATTAATATCAAGGCCTTGAATTTCCACTCGGGCAGGGTCGTAATCGGGATCTCCGGTCTGGGTCATAATGTAGTTATTGATTTGGCTCATGAAGTAATAAAAATTGAAATTTCCATCGCCACAGTTCACATCATAGGTGCTAGGAACAGGGGGGGATTCCCCTGAGGCAGGCGTAGCCGCAGAGGCAGGGACATCTTCCCAAGGCAGATTGTCCAAGCGGAATTGAAAGCGGTTCACAAGGCCCACGCATTGACCGGAAAAAATTAAATACTCTCCGGTGTTTTCTTGATCAAAGGGGCTTGGAGATTTGCTGGACATAAAAAGGGTCGAGCCCAAAGCAGAGACTTCAGGTGCACCTTCAGTGCACCCTATTGCAAGAAGCATAAAGGAAAGACAAAAAACTTTTCTGAGATAGTAGACCATAGTCTAGACTACTTAACGGTTGTTTTACGACAAAGGTTAAGAGCTACAGTGAGACAAGGGCCATGTCTTATTTAGAGACAGATTGAGTGGGCTTTGCTGTATCTTTTAAAACGTAACCAACGCCTAAAACAGTTTGGATCATTTTTTTATCGAATGTGGAATCCACTTTTTTTCTTAAAAAATTAACGTATACGTCAATGACATTAGAGTCCGGATCAAAAGTGAGCTCCCAAACCTTTTCAGAAATCTCGGAACGAGACAAAGGCTTTTCGGCATTGCGCATGAAATATTCTAATAGATTAAATTCTTTTGTGGTCAAAGTGACAGCCACACCGCCGCGGTGAACCTTGCGGTTGATCAGATCCATTTGCAATTCACTGTAGGAAAGCATTGTGGGCTGTCCTTTCGTGATGACGGGTCTTCGAAGAAGGGCACGAACGCGTGCGAGCAGTTCTGGTAAATCAAAGGGCTTAAGTAAGTAATCGTCAGCTCCGGCATCCAGGCCTTTCACTTTATCAGCCAGTGAGGTGTAAGCCGTCAGCATCAAGATCGCACCCAGGAACCCAGAGGCCCTCAAGTTTTGTGCTGTTTGAAATCCTGTTTGGTCGGGTAGTCCCACATCGAGAATAATCAAATCAAATTGATTTTCGGAGCATAGTTTTTCAGCTTGTTTTCCAAGATCAGTCGACTGGACGGTGTAATTGGCTTGTGCTAGACTATCTCTAAGAAATTCTTTTATATTTTCTTGGTCTTCGACGATAAGTATTTGCATGCTGACAATGCTAGCATGGTCTTTTTTATTGCTGCAAGTGTGTAGTAACAAAATACTTGTTGCAGGGATGTAAGACCTAAGAGAAAACAGCTTCATTAACGGGAGGTCGACAGTGAATCTAGGTTGGACGGAAATCATAGTGGTGGTGGGACTCGCGTTATTATTTTTTGGCCCATCAAGGTTGCCAGGTCTTGGAAAGTCCATGGGTGAAGCGATTCGTGGGTTTAAGAAGGGCATCAGTGATAAAGATCCTGAATCACCTACTCGCGATGTGACGGAACTCAATCACGATGAAAAAACAGCTGAAGAAAAGCTCAAACAAAATGATAAACAGCGTCAGACATGACTTCTATTAAACTCACCCAAACCGTACAAAAGGGTGGGTGCGCTGCCAAGGTCGCCGCCTCAGAACTTCGAAGCATTCTTTCTCAAGTTCGCTTTCCCCCGACTCCACAAAATCTTGTTGTAGGGGCCCAGACCTTTGATGATGCAGCCATTCTGAACTTAAAAGATCTTCAAACAAATTCAAAATCCCTTGTGCAAACTTTGGATTTTTTCACGCCCATCGTGGACTCACCTGATTGGTTTGGAAAAATTGCGACTGCCAACGCTTTAAGTGACATTTACGCTATGGGTGGATGGCCTGTGTCTGCCATGGCAATTCTCGCTTTTCCGTTGGCCACAATGGACACTTCCGTGGCTGTTCAGGTTCTGCAAGGAGCCTGTGATAAATTAATAGAAGCCCAAACACCACTTGTGGGCGGTCACTCCATCGATGATGACACTTTAAAATTTGGTCTGAGTGTAACGGGACTTGTGGAAGCCGACCAAGTTTGGTCCAACGCAGGAGCTAAACCTGGTGATGATCTCATTCTTACTAAAGCTTTAGGGACAGGCACTTTAACGGCAGCCTTAAAAAGACAAACCCTAGAAGAAAAAGACATTCAAGTCGCCCTTGAAAGCATGGCTCAGTTGAATAATATTTTACCACTCTTAGGCTCACTTCGCAGTCATGTGCATGCCGCCACAGATATCACAGGTTTTGGTTTAGCTGGACATGCCATGCACATTGCAAAAGGCAGTGACTGCAGTCTAGAGCTTCAATTTTCAAAGTTACCGTTATTTGCCAATGTGATGGAAATGCTAGAGGCAGGTTTTTTAACGAAAGCCCACCGCACGAATGCAGAGTACACCCAAGCTGAATCTGAACTGGGTAATTTAAGTCCCCTACAGCAAAAAGTGATCACAGATCCGCAAACCAGTGGTGGTCTTTTACTTAGTGTGGATCCTCAGTTTTCACAGGCTATTACCCAGTCTTTGCAGAAAAAATTTCCAATGACTCAAAAAATTGGTCAAGTGTCTCGGGCGCAGACAAAAAAATTAATTTGGATATAAATGAATCAAGTGGATGTCAGCTCGCTTAAGCAATGGGTCTTGAATCAACAAATTTCTATTGATGTTCGCTCGCCAGGTGAATTTTCTCAAGGTCATTTGCCCGGAGCTATTAATGCGCCAATTTTAAATGATGAAGAAAGAGCCTTGATCGGAAAGTGCTATAAAGATCGTGGTCAAGAAGCGGCCATAGCTTTGGGTCATAAAATTGTCTCTGGCGATAACAAAGAGGCTAAACTACAACTGTGGAAAGAGCTACTTGGTCAGCATCCTGAAGCTTTGCTGATGTGTTTTCGCGGTGGTCAAAGATCACAGATCACCCAAAAGTGGTTACAAGAAGTAGGCCTTCATAGACCCCTTATTCAGGGCGGCTACAAGGCCTGCCGTCAGTTTTTATTGGATTTTCTAAACGACTACTGCACTCAAAATCAATTTGTGGTGATATCGGGACCCACGGGAAGTGCGAAGACTCATTTTTTAAATGATATCTCTGGCTTTTGGCCTGTTCTGGATTTGGAGGCCTATGCTAATCACCGGGGAAGCGCTTTCGGAAAAATGGATCAGCCTCAACCTCAACAAGCTGTGTTTGAAAACCAGCTCTTATTTTCAATGCTGCGAAATGATCATTTTGAATTTCCTTTTGCCGTAGAGGATGAAAGTCGAATGATAGGGAAGTCCGTTCAGCCTGATCTTTTTTTTGCCACACTTCGTGCTTCACCTGTTATTTTGTTACAAGTGCCTATCGAGCAGCGGACCGAAAATACATTTTATGATTACATATTACAAACAGCTTTAGCTAAGCCGCAGAGTCAAAATCATGAAGGTCAAATTGTATTCACTAAGTACAAAACCGCTTTGATGAATATTCAAAAAAAATTAGGTGGATTAAGAACTCAGCAGATTATGCAGATGTTAGAAGATAGTGAAAAGCTTTGGCTTGAGAATAGAAATTTGGAATCCAACAAAGTTTGGATTCAAGCTTTACTGCTTGATTACTATGACCCGCTTTACATTGGATCTTTTGAAAAGCGTCAGCCCCAAGTTCTTTACAAGGGTAGTTATCAAGATGCTATTCGGTTTCTAGAGGAAATTAAAAGTAAAAAAAGAGAAGCTCCTGTGAAAGCAAAAGCCAGCAGAGCTTGAAGCGATACGGTTTCTTGAAATACAAAATAAGCAACTGCAGAGGCCATTAGGGGTTCTGATAATTTTCCAGTCGCCATCCAATTCAGATCCAAATGTTTCATTAAATAAGAAATGATCGAATGACCTAGCAAAGTTGAGAAAATCACTTGTCCTAAAATTCCAAGCCAGGCCTTGTTGGGGTGATGAATCCAGTTATCCTGTTGGATGGCCATGACTAAAAAAAAGCAAATAAAGCCAGAAAAATACAGCCCGGCACTGAAAATGAAATTGGGTAAAATTTTACGACACTTTTGACTTAACAATAGGTAAACAGCAAAAAAACCGGCCGATAAAAAAGCAGAGAGATCACCCAATAGGGAACTTGTTTGGTTAGTGGTGTGATGGGTCTCATGCATCAAAAGAAGTAAGGCCATCAGAGAAAACAAATAAGCTAACTGGAGTTTTTTTGATGGCAAGGTTCGATGCATCCACCATGAGCCAAAAGCTACAAATAAGGGGTTCAGACAAAACAGAATCATGGTGTGGGAAATGAGAGTGTTTTGAGAGGCATAGAAAAAAGTCCACAAATGCAGGAAGAAAAACACCCCAGCCAAAAATAGAGAAGGTAAAATGGACTTTTGCAGGTGGAAAAGGTTTTTGAGTTGTTTTTTTAGGGTGGCTAAGACAAGAAAAAAAAGAAAAGCCAGAAGAAGTCTCCAGGTTCCGATTATTTCTGGAGCCACGGCTGCATATTTAGCAAGCGCTGCCGATTGAGAAAGAAAAAATAAAGCCAAAGCATAGAGGAAAAGATGCGTCACAGGTCAAAAGCTAAGATGATAAATCCTATTTGCCAATTCAATTTTTTTAACCCACACTTATATGGTTCGATTAACAAAATAAGGAGATTTTCAATGAAGTTATTAGTCACGGCACTTGTTGCAACTATGATGCTTGCAGGATGTACCAAGAAATTAGACACCGATAAGAAAAAAGCCAGCTATGCCATTGGTCAGCAAATTGGGCAAAACCTAAAGTCCCAAAGCATCGAAGTGGATCCAGATGTTCTTGCAATGGCCATCACCGAAGCGGCCGCTGGAAAAGAAAGCAAACTAACGAAAGAACAAATTCAGGAAGCGATGTCAAAGCTTCAAGAAACTTCAATGAAGAAGCAGCAAGAAATGGCTGAAGAAAATAAGAAAAAGGGCACAGAGTTTTTAGAAAAGAATAAATCAGCTGAAGGCGTAAAAGTAACCAGCTCCGGTCTTCAATACCAAATGGTAACTGAAGGCACAGGTGCGATTCCTAAAGCGGATGACACAATCAAAGCTCACTACAAAGGTACATTGATCACAGGGGAACAATTTGACTCCTCTTATGACCGTGGAACACCGGCTGAATTTCCAGTTAAAGGCGTTATTCCTGGTTGGACAGAAGCTTTACAAATGATGAAGACAGGTTCCAAGGTTAAGTTGTGGATACCACCAGATCTTGCTTACGGTCCATCGGCTAGACCTGGCATTCCTGCCAATTCAGTACTTGCTTTTGAAGTTGAGCTTCTCGAGATCGTAAAGGCTGAAAAGAAAAAATAATGAGTTTTGATTTTAGTCGTGAGCCTCTTCAGCATTTTCAAGATTTCCTCAAGCAGGCTCAGGACGCAGGCTTATCAGAACCCACCGGGATGGCATTAGCTAGTGTCGGTGAAAATGGTAAGCCCAGTGTTAGAACAGTGTTATTTAAAGGCCTTTATCAAAATGGCCTGACATTCTACACCAACTACGAGGGTCGTAAAGGGCAAGAGCTTCTCGCTCGTCCCCAAGCGGCCCTTAGCTTTTGGTGGCCCTCATTGGAAAAACAAATTCGTATCGAAGGCGTTGTGGAAAAACTTCCAAGAGATGTATCTGAGGCTTATTTTGCTACACGTCCCAGGCTTTCTCAAATTGGGGCTTGGACTTCGCAACAAAGTAAAGAAATACCTGACTTAGAATCTTTGGTTGTTAAACAAAAAGAAATAGAAAAAAAATTTGAAGGAAAAACAATACCCTGTCCGCCTTTTTGGGGTGGTTTTGTTTTAATTCCCGATGAAATTGAATTCTGGATTGGTCGTCCCGGTCGTCTTCACGAGCGCTATGTTTATAAAAAATTAAGTCATGGCTGGCACACATTCATGAGAAGCCCTTGATTCTTGTTACGGCCTTCGAGCCCTTTGGAAATAGTTCCTTGAATCCAAGCCAACTTGTTTTACAAGCTTTGGAAAAAAATTTAAAATATTCACGAACTCACAAATTTTTACTACTGCCTGTGGATTATCAAACAGGTCCTGAGGTTTTGTTAAAGGCCCTAAGATCTGAAAAATTTCAAGCTTGTATCAGTTTCGGGCAGGCGGGTGGCAGATCTAAAATCAGCCTCGAGCGCGTGGCAATTAATTGGAAAGAAAAGGATTTTAATCTGGATCAATCCATCAAGCCTGGTCCTCTTGTTATAAATGAACCTGAAGCCTTTATTAACAATGAAGATTTATTAGCATTAAAATTAAAATTATTAGAGCACAATTTGCCAGCTGAGATTTCTTTGTCAGCAGGAGCCTACGTTTGCAATGCCGTCTATTATTTTGCCATGAAGGAAAAAATCAAAAGTCTTTTTGTCCATTTACCTTTTTTGCCAGAGCAAAATCAATCGGGTCAGCCCAGTCTTAGTTTTCAGCAGCAACGACTGGCAGCTGAAATACTAATTGAAAATTTCAACTGAGCCCGCATGGGCAGGAAGTTCTAGAACTTTAATTTCTGTGCAAGAAATGGTTTTACCTTTTTTTAACACAGCCAAATAACTGGGTTGCTCAAGATCAAATATATTGATCTTTGTTTTTTCAATGGAGTGAACGAATTCAGTGGATATGTATCCTGATTGAGTTTTAAATTCTCCCACTTTCCATCCCTTGGCCTTGCTTTGACAGTCACGTTTAACTTCCAATTGATAGGAGCCTGGGCTGAGGTGTTCGGAATCAAAGACAAGGTTGAGATCTGATTTCCCCTGTTTGAATTGGGCCTCTGCAATTTCCTTTTTTTTGTTTTTAACACTCCCCATGACACTGGCTTTGGCTTGTAAGACTTGCTCTGCCAAAACAGTCTGGCATAGAAAAAGTAGGACAGAAACAAATTGAATTCTCATGAATTCCCCCTGCCTATTAAACTAGCATCATTGTTTCAAGAGTGTTTGGATTTCATTGTATAATTCTTAAAATGAGACAATTAACAATTGGAGTTCAAAAAAGTGGATAACTATTAATCAAACTATTTTATGTTTAATGTAAAGACTGTGGACAGATTAAATAGAATTCAGGAATTTCAATTTCGATGGAATCACCGTTGTCAGTGACCATGGTGTAAGTGCCCTTCATGGAACCAGTGGATGTGGAAAGGGGACAAGCGCTTTCATATTCAAACTTTTGCCCGGGTTGAATTTTAGGTTGAAGACCCACGACTCCAGGTCCACGAACTTCTTCAGACCTGCCGTTGGCGTCAGTGATCACCCAGTGGCGGCTCATTAGCTGAACAGCTTCTGTGCCTTTATTAGCAATACAAACTTTATAGGAAAAAAAATAATAGGACTGATCTGGTTTTGATTCCTCGGAAATAAATTGGGGGAAGCATTCTACACTAAGATCCGTGGTCGTATTATTCTGAGTCTTCATATCTATTGTTTCTTACCAAATCTTCACTTTTTCAAGCTCAAAAAAAACAGGGTAGTGATCCGAGGGTAATTGCAGTTTTGCATCAAGCGTCAAAGGCCAATCCTTATCAAATCCATATTCGTCTTTGTATCTTAGCACCCGGCAAGTGTCGGTTTTGAGTAGAGAATGAAGCTCGGGGCTTAAGAAAACGTAATCCAGCTGTTTTCCATCCTGACGGCCTCCACCGGATCTGACTTGGTAAAATGTCCATCGAAGCTCTGATTTAATTTTACTCAATTCAAAAACGTCTTCCCATTCCGTCTCAGTGTAAAGATCGACAAACTCAGGATCAGTCATATGCCGAGAGGCGTTCCCATTGAAATCACCAGCTACAATAAATGGCGTTTGAGGGTAGTTTTTTCGCAATTCTTTTTGAATTTCTAAAAGGGCTTTCAGTTCCGCTGTTCTTCTTTTCTGTCCTTGTGCATCCACTCTCTCAGGATCGAGATGAGATTTCAAATGTGTGAGTAAAAGTATCAGAAAGGGTTGATCTCGGTTGGCTGAGAACAATCGTAATTCAGCCACATCACGAGAAAACTTCAGACTTGGGCCCTGAGGATCGTAGTTGAATTGAATGGGCCAATTTTTATTGGATTGAAGATCGAAGTAGAATGAAAGTTTTTTTGAAACTAAAAATCCCACGTCAATGTGGCGATCGGAATTTCCTTCGATGAGGGCCGCCGAGTACTGTTGATCTAAAAAGTACTCGTTAAAATTATTGAGGCTTTCAACACCTCCGACCTCGCAAAGCATGATGATATCGGGTTTTTGTGCTAAAATCAGCGACTTCAGTTCTTTGAGTTTATGCAAAGGTTTGTTGTCGTACAAAGAGGTTGATAACTTTTGCCACTGATTTTCATCAAGTTTATCAAGATCTTCTGCTGAAGGCTTTTGATCAAAAAGCAAAAAAAGATTTTCTGCATTGAGAAGAAGAAATTTAAGATCCTGTTCAAGTAAAGCTTTCATCCTTTCATTTTCAATAAAAAACAGGCTACAATCAATGACTGATTAGAGGTGGTGAGTATGTTTTTTTCATGGCTACAAAGTGCACAAACTTCCAGTAAATTAAAAGTGGCAAAATCAAAGCAAAGTCCAGTCAATGCGAACGTTTTTATTTTAGCTGAACCTGATATTAAAAATAAATCCTTGATTATCGAAGAATTTGCAACTCCATCTCAGAAAATAGAATTACAGGCTTCAAAAAGTGAGATTTTGCATTTTCAATCTGAACGTGGTCCTGTTTGGATTTTCACAGTGTTACCCATTTCCAATTCAGGTCACTTAGGCCTCTTGTCTGAATCTGATTACTCTAAAGCAAGGGATTTTGCAGGAATTCTAACAGCCCAGCTGAAATCTCAAAAATTTTCAAGCCTGAAAATTCAATTTCAATCGACCACAGAAATGACTGAGCTTGGATTTTTAACTGGTCTTGAAGCTTCTTTATATAGTTTTAAACAATTACAACCCGAGATAATTAAAAAAAGTTTGAGCATTGAAAAATTAGGCACGTCTGAATTTGATAGCAGAATTTTAAAAAAAGCCATGCAAAGAGCAGCCAGTATTTCTTTGGCAAGACACCTAGTGAATCTACCACCTAATCTTAAAACGCCCGGTCAGATCGTAAGCTTTGTAAAAAAAATGAAATGGTCAACGTCCAGTCGTTTAACAGATTGGAATCAACAAATACTAAAAAAAGAAAAATGCAATTTGCTTTTGGCAGTGGGCCAAGGCTCTGATGATCCACCTCATTTATTAAAAATTTCCTATCGTCCGAAAAAAAAATCAAATAGGCGTCCGGTTGCCATTGTTGGAAAAGGAATCACTTTTGATACCGGAGGTTTGGATTTAAAACCTTCCTCGGCTATGAGGCTGATGAAAAAAGATATGGGTGGGGCCGCTTCTACGCTAGCTGTGGCCTATTGGGTGGATCAATCTCGCTATGAACATCCTGTGGATTTTTATTTGGCATTGGCTGAAAATGCTGTGGATGGAAAATCCATGAGGCCCAGTGACATTTACACAGCTCGCAGTGGTTTGACAGTGGAAATTGATAATACAGATGCAGAAGGCCGATTGGTTTTAGCCGACGCTCTGGATGTGGCCGTGACTGATTCTGCAAAACCTGAAATTGTCATTAACTTGGCCACACTGACCGGAGCTTGTCGTGTAGCCTTGGGTGTGGAATTGGCAGGCCTTTTTTGTAACGATGATGATTTGGCCGATGAGCTGACACGTTCGGGTCAAATGGCAGGGGATCCTAACTGGAGACTGCCTTTGGTGGATCGCTACTTTGCAAGCTACAGTTCTCCCTTTGCTGATTTTAAAAACTCAGGAGAGTCCTTTGGTGGAGCGATCACCGCTGGTTTATTTTTACAAAAATTTGTAAAAAACACGAAGTGGGCTCATCTTGATATGTACTCTTGGACGGACCGAGCCAACGGAATTTTTCATTCCGCCGGTGGAAATGCTCAAAGCGTGCAGGCCTTGATTCACTGGCTTGAGGGCCGATAAATTTTTTAAATTTTATTTTTTTGTAAATAAGAAACGATAGCAGTGGGAACTAATTTTTCCCACTTTTTATCTTTTTTCTGGATCATTTTAGAAATCATTTCTGAGTGATAAAAATCAGCGGATTCGTCACAACCACTGATATCTAAAATAAGCTCGGCATCACGGAAATGCTCGTAGACTTTTCTTGAACCTTTAGAGGGATGAAATGTAGAGGCTGTCAGGCATAATTTTTCAGTTTTATAGGGGTAAATGTAAAGCCTTGTGTTTTCATCAAGTAATTTTCCTAAACCCTCAAAAATTCCACCTTCTAAATTTTTGTAATGGTCGGGTTCAAAGATCCTATCTAAATGACTGGCACTCATCACTAAGATCATAGGATTTTGGGTGTACTTGCGAAAAAAAGATTTCATTTGGTAATAAAGCGGGAAGTGGGTCACTAAAGTTCTTAAACCAAGCAATGACAGCATTTCAATTCTTTGAATGTAGTCATCGATGTTGGATTTATCAGAGATCTCAATTTCGTTAAGTGTCACCACATCTTGAGTTTTTAATTTTAAAGATTTCACATCGGCTTTTAACTGGTGCAAGCCTTTATCCATCATATCTTGGTGACTGATAGTCATGGGTTTGTAGTGACCTCTTTGGATCAAAAGAGTTTTTTGATAAACTTCATCAGGTAAAAACTGAACTTTTTGATCCTCACCAAATAAAACAGCTTCTGATAAACCTTCTTTGACAAGTTGCAAATTTGTGACTCGGTTATCAAAGTGAGCGAGCTCAGGACCAGAGGACTCAAAGTAATCGATTAGAATTTGTCCTTTTTTTAAATTTTCTGTCAGGTGCGAAATAAAATCAGCCGAAGATTTTCTGTGGTAAAAAGCAGAATGAATCAAATTAACGCCTAGAATTCCCAATGCTTCTTGTTGTTGAAGACGAAAACGATCCATCATGCGAACGTGCAAAATGATATCATGGGATTCACTGCCCGGGGAAGTTTGAAACCTGACTCCCATCCATCCATGGCATTTAGGAATCTCTGCACTGCCTGTGGCCACAGTGTTTGCAAAACTAAAAAAAGAAGTTTGTTTTCCTCGGTGAGTTTCAAGTCGTTGAAGGATAAGATTATATTCTTTATCTAACATTTTGTTGAGCCTGGACTTACAAACGTAGCGGCCATTTTTTTCTTTGCCGTAAATTTCATCGCTGAAAATCATATCGTAAGCTGACATTGTTTTTGCGATGGTTTGAGAAGCTTTGCCAGCTAGAAAAAAATGTCTTGCCACTTCTTGTCCAGCACCAATTTCAGCAAAGGTGCCGTACTTCTCTGCATCTAAATTAATTTCTTGAGCTTTTTCGAGAGTGGTATTTTTTTGTCGGCTCATTTGATACTTTCTGGGTTATCAGTTTTAATCCATCCTGTAATGGCTAATTGTAAGGCTCTTTCCACAGGGATGTCGATGATTCTCACTTTTGATTTTTTAATTAAAACTGTGACACCTCCCACTCCGTAACTGAGAGGTAAAAACACAGCGATTAAATCTTCAGTTTTGACCTGAGGAAGATCCTCAAAAGTATCTCGAGTGATAAGTCCAATTGAAGAAGGCCCGCCTTCTTGCCAGTCGATAAGCACCACGCCTCGCAGTCCTTTTTGTTGTCCTTTCGAGAAAAGATTCATCAGATCCCTGATGGGTGAATAAACAGCTTTAATCAGAGGAATGGATTTTAATTTTTCTTCAAGCTTAGCTAATAATGTTTGTAGGATAAAATTATTGAGCATGAGGCCAAAAGTAAAAATTAAAATCAGTGTAAGGCCAAAGCCCAATCCTGGGATATAATTTTCGGGTGGAAGAATTTGCTTAATAACTCCACCTAAAAAATTCTCAAAAATTAACAATCCTGCGTACAAAATATAAACAGTCAAAGCGATGGGAAGTAGGGTCAAGAGTCCTCTTAAAAAGACTGTTTTAAAATGGTTCAATGGAGATTTCCTTTATTGGTTTTTAAGTGACTCAAATTGATAATCAAATTGTTTTGGCCTGGTCTCAAATTGATTCTTAAGTGACCTAGACTTTAGGCCGATAGAGTAGCATGTTGATGTACTTGGTTATAAGTTTTGCTATGGCGCAGTCACCCCAACTGGAAGCTGTGCCCGGCGAATACATTATTAAATTAAAAAGCCAAAGATCAGTTCACACTTTGCAATCCAAAGTGGTGGGTGGTTTGTCCTTAAAAGGGCAGGTTTCTTCCACAGGTGTTTACCAAGTTAAACTTTCTAATCCTCAGGATTTTCAATCTCTTTCTCAAGACCCTGATGTGGAATACATCGAACCTAACTACATTCTTTCTAAGCCTGTTCAGCCGGAAGGGGCCCAGTCCGAGCCCGAAGCTCTTTCTGAAAGTGCTATGTCAGCTTCTTTTTCTCAAAACTATGCACCAGTGCAAGTGGTGCAATCCTGGGATCAATACTCAGCTTTTAACATTAATAATCGCCCAGTGGTGGCTGTGATCGACACCGGTGTGAATTTAACTCATGCAGCCCTTGTTCAATCCGATGCCATTTGGAAAAATCCCTCTGAGCTGAACGGAATATCTGGTATTGATGACGATCAAAACGGTTATGTGGATGACATCAATGGTTGGAATTTTTCAGCTAATTCAAATTCTCCACAAGACGACGAAGGCCATGGAAGCCACGTGGCTGGAATCGTCATCGGCGCAGGTTTTGATATCTTTGCTTCATCAAGGCCTCAATCAAAAATTCAAGTGATGGCATTGAAGTTTTTAGATGCAAATGGATCTGGTCGTACCAGTGACGCCATTCGAGCCATTTACTACGCAGTCGATAACGGAGCTCAAGTGATTAATTGCTCTTGGGGTGGTGGCTCTTACAGTCGATCTTTATTAGACGCTTTGGCCTACGCTTACAGTCGTGAGGTTTTAGTTGTCACAGCCGCTGGTAACAATTCATCCAACAATGATGTTTCACCCATGTATCCCGCCAGTTACGATGTTCCTGCTAACTTGGCTGTCGCTGCATCGACAGATTCAGATAATCTGGCTTCATTTTCCAATTACGGAGCTAACCTAGTACAAGTAGCGGCTCCCGGTCTTTACATTTATAGTACTTATTTTGGTAACACTTATACTTTGATGTCAGGCACAAGTATGGCGGCTCCTTTTGTAGCGGGTATTGCGGCACTGGCCTGGAGAGAGTCTCCGCAGTTGACTGGTTATCAAATTAAAGAACTTATTATCTCAAGTGTGAATGTGCGCTCTTCACTAAGTGGAAAAGTTTCTACTAACGGTCGAGTCAATGCGAACTCTTTAGTGTCCTTTGCTAAAGGATCCACTGCGGTTCTTGCATCACAACCTGAATATAAAGTTACTAGCGATCGAGGGTTGGCTTCAATCGAAGAAGCAGCTGGTGGTGCTGGAGGATGTGGTCTTGTGCGAGCATTGAATGGATCTTCAGGTTCTGGCCCCATGATTCCATTGGGTGCCTTTTTAGTTTTGCTAGTACCAGTGGCGGTTTGGTACACAATGAAATCTCGCTTACCACAAAGTCGTAGAAAATTTGAAAGGTTCCAAGTGAAGTCTGATGTGAGAATCAACATGGGCGGCAGAGAAGTGGTCGGCCAAGTTCAAACTCTTTCTATGGGTGGACTCTCATTCTCTGCAGATGATCTGATCGAAAAAGGCTCACTTGTAACTATGAAAATTTCGAACCCCACAGGCGAGGGAGAGATCGAAGTCCAAGGAAGAATTGTTTGGAGTGAAGAGAAAAAATCCTACGGAGTTCAATTCCAAGATGCTTCTCAATCTGTCAGTCAAAAGATCCTGTCATGGACCAAAAATCTAGCTAAGGGTTCTGCTTAAAGCAGAACTCCTTTTAGAACATAACTTGCAATACTGAAATAAATCACAAGTCCCATCACATCCACCAGGGTTGCCACAAAGGGTGCTGATGCTGAGGCGGGATCTAAATTAAATTTCTTTAGCACAAACGGAAGCATGGAGCCTGTGATTGTACCGTAGGGAACAATACACAATAATGTAAAGAAAACTGTAATGGCCAAGTAGGCATAATGCTCTCCGAATTGACTGACTTTACCTGGCCAAGCCAGGATTCTGATAAGACCAATGGTGCCCAGCAAAAGTCCCAGTGCTAATCCAATCAGGATTTCTTTTTTAATCACTCGCCACCAGTCCTGAAGCCTGACTTCACCTAAAGCTAAGGCTCGAATGATCAATGTGGAAGCTTGAGAGCCTGAGTTTCCACCCGAGGCAATAATCAAAGGTAAGAAAAAAGTAAGAACCACCGCACGCTCGATTTCAACTTGAAAATAACTAATCGCAGTGGTCGTAAACATTCCACCTAAAAATAGTAAAATCAGCCAACCGCCCCTTTTTCGAAACATTTCAAAAAAAGTAAGATTAAAATAAGGAGCTTCTAAACTTTCCACACCACCAAATTTTTGAATGTCTTCTGTGGCTTCCTGTTGAATGGCATCAGCCACGTCATCGAAAGTTAAAATACCCTGCATGATTCCTTCTGAATCAATAACCGGTAAAGCCATCAAATTTTGCTGGGAAAATATTCTTCCAATTTGCTCTTGATCCATTTCCACTGGAATTTTTACGATATCGGTTTCCATGATTTCAGAAACAATTTTTTGATTCGAGGCTGCAAAAAGTTCGCGGAAAGAAACAACTCCTAGAAGTTTTTGGTGGGCATCCATGACGTAGGCATAATAAATAGTTTCCACTTGGGTTTTGGATTGCAACCTTAAATAGCGAATCGCTTCATCCACTGTCATATCAGGCCTGAGCCTTGCAAACCGTGAACTCATCAGTCCACCGGCATTGTCCTCTGCATAAGCCAGTAGGGCGGTCACTTCTCTGCGAGTTTGCGGATCAATGAGGTTTAAAATTTCTTCTTTGGAATCAACACCTAGCTCTTGGATAAGATCGGCCACATCATCAGGTGCCAGAAGACGAACCCATGATCTTTTTTCTAATAAACCAGAAAATTCCTGAATAAGCTCGGCTTGATCGTGGGTGTTCAGGCTTAAAAAAAGTTCTTCCGCTTCAGTTCTTGGTAAAGTATTAAATTTTTCTTTTCGATCTTCATGACTTAATGCTGACCAAGACGTGGCCATCAACATAAAATCGTTTTCAGTGGCAGGTGAACTTTGTGCCACGTCCTGAGGGGTGTTTTTCTCTTCTGACATCTACAGTTCCATTTCGGTTCAACAGAGGGGTGGGCTTGAGTCTAGTTCAACTCGTTTTTTGCATTGATTTCAAATAGTGATAACAATTCTTGAGGGGGACCCTGTTGTTTAATCTTTCCGCCATCGAGCCATAAAATATGATCACAGAATTGCAGTGTTTGAAGTCGGTGAGCCACAAAGATCAAAGTTTTATCTTTTGCTTCATTCTCTAGCACATTGAGAACGATTTTTTCTGTAACAGGGTCTAAGGCGCTGGTGGCCTCATCCAAAATAAGAATGGGGCAATCTTGAAGCAAACACCTAGCTAGACCTAAGAGCTGCTTTTCACCAATGGATAAATTCTTACCTTTTTCTTGAAGCTCAAAATTAAGATCTGAACCGATGGACTTGAACCAGGGACCAAGGCCTACTTTTATTAAACTTTGAATCAATGTTTTATCCTGATGGACTTTCAGTAAATCCAAATTTTCCCTAAGTGTGGCTTTAAGTACTGCGGGTTCTTGAGGCAAGTAAGAGATCAAAGATCGATAGGATAATAAATCAAATCCATTGGAAGGACTACGATTTCCAATCGAGACATGGCCTTCAAAAGGGTAAAGATGTGTCAAGCACTGAAGTAGCGTAGACTTTCCACTTCCGGTGCGACCGATAATGCCTAACCTTTGTTTTTCTGGAATGAATAAATTTAAATTTTTTAAAATGAGTTTCTGATCTTCGTTGTAGCGAAAATTAACATTTTTAAATTGAATATCAAAATTGGCTTTTGGATTCAGTGGGGCCAAGGCCTTACTTTTAATGGGATGCTGAGTATCATAAAGGGTCTGCGCTGGAAGTTCTGCATAACGCTCGATGGGTCTTCTTAAATAATCATCCATTCTTTCAACGCCAACAAAACCCTCTTCAAGCTGTGTGAGCCATTCAAAAAACATTTGAATGGAATTAAATGAAACAATCACAAGCCCCAGGGCAGAGCCCACATCACCGACTGTTAAAAATCCTGATTGCAGCCCCCAGTAAGAATACATTCCGACAATTAAAAACCAAATGGTACTGACCGCATTCATTTGAAAAATATAGAAAACAACTTTTAAAAATGTTTTATTTTTTGACTGCAGGTATTCAGAATCCAAACCTGTAAAGTGCTTATTAAATAAAGATTCCTTTTCGAATAAACGAATATTAATTGAGCCCTGAACGGTTTCTGCAAAGTGGGCAATCGATGGCCCCCGTTGCTGGGAAAGCTTTCGTCTGGCCGCCCGTAAAGAATCACGGTTAAAGACATAAACCAGCCAATTGGAGGCTCCGTAGACCATCATCAATAGAAAAAAACTGGGGTGAAGAAATGTGATCAGTATAACGAAGGCTAATAGATCAAATAGAATCGAAAAAAATTCGGCCAGAGGGCCACCAAAAAGGCGAAAAATATTTCCATAATCTGAAGAAAAACGGGTGATAATTCGTCCCAGAGGGTTTTGATCAAAAAATCGCATGGGGGCCCGGGACACTCGGTAGGTGGTTTCATCATACAGCGATGAAACGGCCCTAGCTGATAGCCTCGAAAAGGAAACGCGGAAGTAGGTGGTCAGTACAAATCCTGATCCAGTTAAAGCTAAAAGAGCATAAAGAAAATCTGTTGAAGTCCAACCGGCTAGCCATGCGTAAGAGCTTTGCTTCGTTAAGCTGTCCACCCAAAGACCCACCATATTGGTATTTGATAAAGCTAAAAGTCTTCCTAGCATTCCCAGTGATAAAACGAGAATTAATTTATTTCGAAACGGAGAGTAGCACATGACCAAAGTGTCAAAGATGGATTTTTTAAATCCTCCTTCGAATTTTTTTTCTAATTCGAGCTCAAAACTTTGACTCATAAAACCTGACTTTCGTTTTGGATTTTATAAAGCTTGCCTTTTTTGAGTTCGTAAACAGAATCCATGTATTGTAAAATAGATCTTCTGTGAGTGGTCACAATAACTGTTTTATTTTTTAAAGATTTTTTAAAAATTTCACTTAAGATTTTTTTCTCAGTGTTGGAATCCAGCTGACTCATCCCATCATCGATTAAGATAATATCTTTTCCCTGAGCCAGCGAGCGAGCCAAGCTGAGCCTTTGCTTTTGTCCACCTGAAAGATTAACGCCTCTTTCGCCGATGGATGTTTCTAAGCCATGGCCAAGGCCTTCGTGTTCAGGATTAAATTCCACATCGGACAATTGAAGCATCAATTCTGAGTCTTGAATATCTTTTGATTGATACTCAAAAGAGACATTGTCACGCAAATTGGAATTCATCAAAAAGGATTCTTGAGGAACGTAATTCAGGGAATGTTTAAAGTCTTGAGCTACTTTTTTCTGCACTGGCTGACCTAGATAAAGAAATTTTTCAAATTTTCCTTTAAGCTCTCCTAATAAACAAAGTAGCAAAGCTGTTTTTCCAGATCCCACTTCACCCAGGATGGCTACTTTTTCACCTTTTTTTAAATTGAGTTCCAATTGATCGAGGACCAAGGATTTTTCATTTCTCCAGCTAAGTCCTTTGATTTCGAGTAAATATTCAGAATTATTTTCAACTTGTAAATTCTGAACCTGATAATTGTGAAAAGGTTTGAGATCTAAAAACTGCTGCAATCTTTTAGCCGAAGTGAAAGCATCAAATCCAAAAGTAAAGAACCAAGGAAGTTGTCGAAGAGGACGATTCAGAAAAAGGCCAAGAACCCAAAATAAGGCCCAAATTTCCCCTGCTGTTAAAGTTTTTTCCTGCCAGTTAATCAAAATAAAACCAGCGACTATGTTAAATAAAAAAGTCGCATGGGAAGTGATCGAGTTCATCACTTGGCCGTTGGTGACCATGCTGATTCTGTTTAAAGTTTCCTTTTCTCTTACATCTAAAATTCGCTCTTCAAAAGAATCCACCCAATTTAATATTCTAAGAGAGCGAATATTTTGCAGCCACTCATTGACCCGTGAAACTCTTTCAGCTGCCAATTGTTTAAACTTAGAAAAAAATCGGCTTTGCCGAAAAGCCAGTGCTGTGTTCAGAACGGCAACGGCTAAAACAAGAACAAACACTTCTGCTAAGGAAGTTCCAATCATATAATGGAGGGCCACAGGTGCTAATAAAATGGGAAAAAAAGTACTGGCCCCGTAAGGCAAAGTTTGTTCAAGCAAAATAGTGCTGGCAGGTACGTCTGTCGCATATAATGCAACGGTTTCACCTACAGTTCTTTTTTCTAAGCTTTCACTTTTTAATTTCAGGGCATGCTGATAAAGAGTTTCAGAAAGCTGTCTTTGCGATTTGAGGGATTCATTGTAGCCCAAATATAAAGTCAGCTGTGTTAAGAAGCTTGCCACCAAAAAACAGCCGAATGCAAAAAACAAAGCGGATAAAACGGCAGACTCAGATATTTGCGAACTGTAAACAAGCTCATCGATAAAAGATTTTTGATAATAGGCCGCCATTAAGCCTAAAGCTGCAGCTAAAACGGATGCGAATAAAATATAAAATCGCCACAAAGGACGAGTAAATAAAATTTCTCGAATGACGGGAAGCAATTGAAATCTCATGGGTGACGAAACCAACCTGTTAATGATATGCGATGAAAGTGAGTTTCTCGCACTTGATGCCAAATCTCACGACTTTTAAAAAAAACGACGCGGCCAGGCCGAGGTTCAATTCTTTCAACTTCATGTCCTTGGGGGCCTGAATAAATGGAAAGTTCTCCTCCGAAATGACTTTGCCATTCGTCATGAAGATAAACGATGAAGGTAAAAATTCGAGTCTCTTGGCCTTGGGGTTGGTCGCAGTGCAGGTCGTAGAATTGACCAGGTGAATAATGGGTCATATGGGCTTCAATTTCTGGAGCCGAAACAAAGTAGAATTGAGTTAAATTTTGCCGCCAAGCTTCAAGAATGTTAAAAATCCATGATTCCTGTGGATGACTGGGATCTAGCCAAAGTAAAGAGTCCGAGCGAATCTTGGGAGCCCTTCCAGAAGCCACTTGAGCAGGACGAAACGAGTCAGTCGTAAGTCGGTGCCTAGCCAATTGCTGAAGTCTTTGAAGATCAAGTGGATCCAAAATTTCATCAGAGTAGGCCCAGCCTTTCTCTGCCATCGAGTCCAATAGGCGTTGTGGAATTTCCATGTCCTATGTCATAATCAAAATATGAAGAAAAAGCTGCAAAATTTAAATCGCCGGGATTTTTTAAAAAAATCCACGCAAACCACTGCAGCACTACTTTCACTGTCAGGTTGCACCGGTCTTAACTCCTATTTCAAAGCTGACCGTACGGAATTTGATAAGGAAGTTTTTATTATAGGAGCAGGGGCCGCCGGGCTTATGGCCGCTCATACATTGAAAAAAAATCGTATTCCCTTTCGCCTTTTTGAAGCGAGCTCCAGACCTGGAGGACGGCTTTACTCCGTGCAAGCCGATGACTCAACAGCTTTAGAACTGGGTGCTGAATTTTTTGAAGCTCACCAAAAAATTGTGTTTGAATTACTAAAAGAGTTTCAAATCGATTGGACGGAACAACTTGTGGATCTGACCGTTCGTCCGTTGTGGCAGTCCTCTGCGCAAGAAATCTTAAGCGAAATCGAGTATCAAAAACTATCTCAAGCCTTTATTAATCGATTTTTATCAGACCGAATCAAAATATTTGGTAGCTCAGAAAATTATCAAGTTCTATCTCCTGCTTTAGCTAAAGAATTGGATAACCTTTCTTTTCATGACTACTTGCAAACTCATTGGATCAATCCTGACGACAGAGTCCTTCGCTACTGGGATGTGCAAAACCGTACTCAATTTTCCTCAGATTCTAAGTCCATCAGCACCTTACAGGTTTTATGGCATCAACCCAAAGATCAAAAGTTAAAAAGTCTTTTTCGAGTCCAAGGAGGATGGAGTCAGCTGGTCAGACGTATGTATGAGCGAGTGGCCGGAGTGATTCCCAATCACTTAGTTAAAATGAATTGGTCTTTACAATCCCTTAATGCCACTCGGGATGGATTTCGTTGTCTTTTCAAAAACCCAGAGGGAATTCAGACCCTCTATGCTAAAAATATTATTTTAGCGACACCAATGAATCAGTTAAAAAAAATATCCGGAGTCATGAGTTTAGAAATCAGCCAAAGTAAAAAAGATAGAATTCAATCGGCCCGTTTAGGTGAAAGTTCAAAGGCTTTTGCACTAATCCATAATCAACCTGTGCAAAATCTTCAGGTTCCAGCTCTTTGGTATCAAGATCAAACTCAATACCAGTTTTTAAAAGGGGAAAATCGAAGTTGGCTGGGGGGCCTACGTGGAGGTGAGCTGACTCAGTGGAGCCTGCCTGACATGGAAAACTGGAAAGCCAGTTTCATTGATCGATTTAATTTGGATCAGACGATGGTGGCTAAGTCATTGGATTATCATGTGATGAATTGGAAAGATCAAATTCACATCCAAGGCGCTAGAAGCCAATGGGAGCCTGGATCTTGGTTGTCAGGATCCATGTTGTTTGATTCCAGTGATTACGGTGGTCGACTGCAATGGGCCGGAGAATACGCCTATTCGAATGAAAAGGGCACCGTTAGCTCCGCACTGGAAAGTGGAAAAAAGGCAGCCGAAGGACTTATTGGTCTACTGGATAAAGTGGTCTAAAACGTAAATTCTTCTTAAAAAACCGGTGTGGCCATGCTAAGACCAGCCCATGTCAAAACCTAGTCAACAAACCACTTCCATTCCCGCCTCAGTCAAAAAAATTCTAGCCGAAGTGATGCCGACTCCAATGAAGCCCAACAGTTTGTCGGATCAAGAAAAAATTGATCAGATTCAAAAGCATTTTACAGAAATCTTAAAAATTCTTGGCCTCGATTTACAAGATGATTCATTAAAGGATTCCCCCAAAAGAATTGCTAAAATGTATGTAAAAGAAATCTTTAAAGGTCTTGATTTCTCGCATTTCCCAAAAATCACCACCATTGAAAACAAAATGCAGTATGACCAAATGGTTGTCGTTAAAGACATCGAGCTTGTTTCGACCTGCGAGCATCACTTTCAACCCATTCAAGGTTTTGCAACGGTCGCCTATATCCCTGGGAAAAAAGTCATTGGTCTTTCAAAAATCAACCGTATCGTTGAATATTTTGCTAAGCGCCCCCAAGTGCAAGAGCGTTTAACAAAACAAGTGGCTGATTGTTTACAACAAATTTTAGGAACCACGGATGTGGCGGTTCATATCAACGCTAAACATTTTTGTGTGATCGCCCGGGGTATCGAAGATCTTCATTCCTCCACTGTAACCTGTGATTTACGCGGAGATTTTAAAAAAGATCCTCAAACGCGCCAAGAATTTTTACTGCATGCCAGAACCCATCTAACTTAAAAAGGAACAATCCAAATGAAACTACTCATCGCCCTTTTATTTTTTCAATTGGCTTTTGCAAATGAATCCACTTCCACGATGGAAGCTCCCAAAGCACTTCCTAAGTTCAAAGCTACTTTTGATTCTTATTATTATGATTTTAAAGGCGAGCGACCTGCCCAATCAGGACTTTTTGATTTTGGCAATACCACTTTAAAAATGCAGTTTTTTGCTTTGCAGTACCAGTTGTCACCCTCATGGACTTTAATGGGTATTGCTCAACACTATGAAAATTCTGTGATCACGAATGTGACTGGTTTTGGTTCTTCTAAGGACAGTTCCCAGGGGATTGCTGACTTTTTAGTTAGCGGTGTGCACATGCAATTATTATCACCCAGTGTGATTTTGCTTACTGATGTGGGGCTTAGCCTTCCCACGGGATCCATTGATGAAAAAAATCCAGTGGATACAACAGGGCGAAAAAATTATCCCTACAATATGCAGCTGGGGTCTGGAACACTTGATCAAACTTTAGGTGTGACCGCTTTGTGGCTTCAGCCAGGTCTGCAAGTGGGAGGAAGATTTGCGACCATCTTAAGAACTTCAGGCTTCAATGAAAATGGTTACCGCTTAGGTCATCAATTTAAAACAGATGCATGGGTGGACATTCCTGTTGCTAACACAGGATTAACACCAAGGGTTGTGGGGTACTACAAACACCGAAACCGCATAAAAGGTCAGGATTCAACTCTTAGAAATCCATTTGAAAGACCTTATTTAGAATACTACTACCACGATCAAATTAATTGGGATGTGTCCGTGGCTTTACAATACAAAAAAGATTTCACCCCTGCAGTTGGTTTTAAAGCTGAAGTCGGTGTTCCAATGGCGCAAGACACGATCAATTATGATGATGTGGCCATCTTCACCGAATACTACGGAACTTTAGGGGTCACAGGAAGTTTTTAGTCACCCACCAATAAAGTGGTAGGCCAATTAAAATATTAAAAGGAAATGTAATTCCAAGTCCCATGGATAAATAAAGACTGGGGCTGGCTTCTGGTAGACTTGTCTTAAGCGCTGCGGGCACAGCGATATAACTGGCACTGGCCAGTAAAACAATAAATAAAAACCCGTCAGCTGGCGACAATCCAATCATTAGGCTTAAAGCTAATCCTAACAATGCATTTATTAAAGGGGCAAAAATAGCTGTTAGCCCTAAAAATAAAGCATTGGATTTTAAATCTTTCACTTGTTTAGCAGCTGTCATTCCTAAATCCAGTAGGAAAAAGCAAAGAAAGCCTTTAAAAATATCATAAACAAAAACTTGATAATCGGCGGCTCGAACGGGATTCATCACGTAGCCGATCAGTAAGCTTCCCATCATTAGAAAAACAGAGCCGTTAAATAAAGCATCATGGAAAATTTCTTTTAAATGCAGTGGGGACTGACTGTTTTTATTTGAATAAAATTTAGCCAGTAAAATTCCAACGATAATGGCAGGTCCTTCCATCAGGGCCATGAGCGCCACAAAGTGGCCTCCAAAGGGTTGTTGATGATTTTCCAGCCAAGTGATGGCTGTTAAAAAAGTCACCGCACTGACAGAGCCATAACAGGCACAAATGGCAGCCGCTTGATGGGATTCCAGTTTTCTTTTAAGCCAATAGAAGATCCATAGGGGAATGATAAATGAAGCGACCAGGCCCGCTAGCATTGTCCAAAGCATTTCAGCTGTCCAAACGGTTTTAGCTAAAGCGATTCCACCTTTAAAACCAATGGACATCAGCAAGTAGTAAGACAAAAACTTCATTGTGGGGGCGGGGATTTCAATATTGGATTTAAACCAAACAGCCACAACGCCAAGACAGAAAAATAATACTGTGGGGTCTAGAACCATATCCATATTTAAAATCCTTGTGTGAGATTAAATTTTTGCTATCAATTCGCTGACATTTTTTGAAAGCTCTGCACTTTTTAGTCTTTCAAGCGAAAATTGGACCTTACTTTGCACATCATCGGGAAGTTTCGGCACAAAATCATAGGCCGCACACAATCTTGCTGCCACTTGGGGATTTAAAGAATCAACTTTTTTAATCATTTCTGCATACCAAATTAATGAATCAGAATTGAGATCATAAAATCGAAAGGCGTTGGCTCCAAAGTAGCGCACCAGTGAATAAACTTTATTGGGGTTTTTAATATCAAACAACGGATGATGAACTAATTTTTGCACAACTTCAAAAGTCGAAGTGTGTGTGCTGAGGGCTTGAATTTTAAACCATTTATTCATAACTAAGCTGTTATTTTCAAAATCCTTCACAAATAAATCCAGGGATTCCTGTTTAAATTGAAGATTGCGATCTATCAGCAATTGTAAGTTATTAAGTCGAGTGCTCATGAAGGGGCTTAAGTATGACTTTTCAGAAACCAATGCAGTAGCAGTCGCTTCTTGGCTGAGGCTCCATAAACTGAGGCTAATGCTTTCCAGCTCTCGAATTCCCACTTCCTCTGCGCTGACACCAACAGTAGAAGGAAGTTGCAGATAAAGATTTCTCCAGAAATATTTAAGCTCAGAAGCTAGAGTTTCTTCGATTTGATTTCTAGCATTTTCGATTTTGTTGAGAGCTACTTTTTCATAGCGCTGAAGGCACAAATTACTTGAAGGGAAATTGAGCAGCACAGCTTTTAAACTGTAAGAAAGTGTTGAATCTAAAATAAGGCTTTTAATCGCTTCGATATATTCGGGGCTGACTTCAGTTTTGTTTTCCAAAACCATTTGATCCAATGCCTGATAGTACAAAGAATAAATGGCTTCCCGGCGAGAAAAACCATCTTGGCTAAATTTTAAAACGGTTAAAAGATCTTTTGTGGAAGGCTTCCATTTTAAATTCACTGGAGCAGAAAATTCTTGATTAAAACTAAGGCTGGGTTTTTCACTTAAATTAGTGAATTGAAAAGTCTGACTTTCCTGACTTAAAAGCAAAATATCTTTACCATCAGAATTTTTTTTGATTTCAGAATTTTGAATTTTTAAAGTGGATCCAGAGCTATCAATAAGTGAAAAGTAGAAAGGAATTTGCAAAGGTTTTTTTTGTGGCTGATTTTGAGTGGGTTCCGTTTTTTGAGTCAGTCTTAAGGAATAAATTTTAGCTTTGTTATCAAAGGACTCTTCCACGCGAATTTCAGGTGTTCCCGATTGATGGTACCACAGTTTAAAGTGGGTCAGATCCTTACCTGATATTTCAGCCAAGCAAGAAGTGAATTCTTCAATGGTCACCGCTTGCCCATCATACTTTTGAAAATAGAGATCCATGGCTTTTCTGAAAGTTTCAGTTCCCATCCAATTCTTCATCATACGAATTACTTCTGCCCCTTTTTCGTAGATGGTGGCAGAATAAAAGTTATCCATGCTAGCCCCTTCATCGGGTCTGACAGGATGAGAGTTGGGTCCTGCATCTTCTAAAAATTGCCGAGATCTTAAGGCGTCCACTGCCGTGATTCTTTCCACGTCTCGACCTTGTAAATCACAGGAAAATTCTTGATCACGGTAAACAGTTAAACCTTCTTTAAGAGATAAATGAAACCAATCGCGGCAGGTGATTCGATTACCTGTCCAATTATGAAAATATTCATGGGCCACTACGCTTTCGATATCTAAAAAATCATCATCAGTAGAAGTTTTTAAATCAGCAAAAATAAGTGAAGCATTAAAAATATTAAGGCCCTTATTTTCCATGGCCCCCATATTAAAATCTTCGATGGCCACTATCATGTAAGTGGAAAGATCGTATTCACGGCCAAATTTTTCTTCGTCCCATTGCATGGCTTTTTTTAAAGACTGCATGGCATGTTCACACTTGGATTCTTGACCATGAGGCCCATAGATTTCAAGACTGACCACTTTGCCAGACATAGTTTTATAGGAATCTTTGAGAACCCCCATATCACCAGCTACAAGTGCAAATAGGTAGCTGGGTTTTTTAAAAGGATCCACCCATTTAGTGGTGTGCCGATCAAGCCCAAGGTCCTTAGATTCAACAAGATCTCCGTTCGACAGCAGAATGGGAAATTTCTTTTTGTCTGCCGTTAAGGTCACAGTGAATTTGGTCATGACGTCGGGACGATCTAAAAAGTAAGTGATTTTTCTAAAGCCTTGCGCTTCACACTGTGTTGTCAAAAGACCTTTGGATAAATACAATCCATCCAAAGAAGTATTTGTAGTAGGGTTGACCTCAGTGACAATTTCCAAAGTGAATTCTGCAGGAACACGATTAATTTTCAATTTATCTTTTGTTAATTCGTAATCGACTTTTTCTTGATTCATTAAAATAGAAATCAGCTTTAAATTTTCACCATTTAAAATCAAAGGCTCGTCTTTAAGCTTTTTAATTTGGAGTCTTGAGATTACGCGGGTGTGAGTTTCATGTAGATCAAAGTCCAGTTCACAATGTAAAATATCAAAGCCTGGCGTTTGGTAATCTGAAAGTCGCATTATTTGAGTTGTCATAAAGTCCTTAATTTTTTACATATTGGTCTTGACACTCAAGCCCCAGTGGCATGAGCTAAAAGTTATGCAGTCCGCTTTGTTTCGTATCACAATTAATTCCAATCAACCAGACAATTTGGTTCAGTTCTACAGTCTCATTGGATTTCAGTTTACGCTTAAAAATGTGGAAAAAGGCTCTCAGGTTTGGAAGGGTGAATTACAAGGCATACAATTCGAAATATTTGGAATTACAGAATCCTTTTCGCCGCGAAGTCCCAGTGTTCAATTTAGTTTTCAAGTTCCAGAACTACAAAAAACAGTGGATCAAATTCGTCCTTTAGGCGTGCAAATTATGATGGAGCCCTTGGACATGGGAACTGGAATTTTGTGTTTTTTAATGGATCCCGATGGCAGGTCCGTCGAACTTATTCAATCACTATAAAATATTAGATTTTTATATAAAAATTGGATTTTTATAAAGAACCACTTCCGGCAAGACCAATAAAAATTTGATTCTCAGTGTTAGGTAGTTTGTTGCCGTTGCTATCCAGGCGGGTGTCCACATACTGCAACGACTTAATTCCAGCAGTGAGTTGAATCCCACCTAAACGAATGCCAACACCCGCTTCACCAAAATAAGCATTGGATTTTTCACTGGCCACGCGTAGTCCTGGGCCTCCAAAGACTTTAAGTCCCAGAGTGTTTTCTTCGTTTTGTAAGCTGTGTTGAAATCTTAATGATGAATCAAGTCCGTAAACAGTGTCCTGGTCTTGAGATTGTCTTTGAAAAGCTGAATTTCTAAAAATCATCCATTCGCTAAGAAACCAATTAAGGCCTAAATTAATTTCTTGGTAACTTCGACCATTTTGAGAGCTTTGAGAAGCGGAAACATCGTAGCTCAGCCGGCTTTTAGGGTTTGTTGCCGGCCTTGCAAAAGTCAGTAGGGGAAATAGAAGTGCTAGTAAAATGAATTTCATGCTTTTATTAAAGCATGAAATGAGCCTTTTTCAAGGCACTTAGTCCTTTGCACACAGCAGCTAATCTTGCGAGTTCATGAACCTGGTCAGCTGTGAAGCCTTCCTGAAGCATGGCTTTTTCGTGAGATACGATGCACATAGGGCAGCCGTTCACAATGGACACAGTCATAGCCATTCCTTCAAAAATCTTTTTACCAGAAACGGGCTTCGCTAAGGATTGCATCCGTAATCCTGCACGCTGATAGTTGTCTTTACTTTCTGCAGGCAAATAAGAGCGGAATTTATAATAAACGTTATTCATACCCATGATACCTGCCACTTCAGCACTTTCACGGATAATTTCTTCAGCAGTACCCAATTCCTTTAACACTCCAACAGCAAGTGCAGACATTTCTTTGTTTTCTAAAGTGACGGCAGCTGCTAGCAAATTTTGAAATCTTTCTGTGGGTTCGAAAGGACCTTCTTCTAATAATTTTTTAAAATTCAAAGAAAGATCTCGGTAAATGGAAGTGGTCAATCCTGGGTACTGGGTTTCTAAAAATTGATCTACTTTTTCTGAAAAGTTCATGGTCTTAGTCCTTTGTTATTTAGTTAATAATGATCGAAGCATCCAAGCTGTTTTTTCATGCAGCTGAATACGTTGGGTTAGCAAATCAAGGGTGGCTTCATCGCTGCCTTTGTCGGCAGCTGCAATAATTTTTCGAGCCGTTCGAGCGACTATTTCATGTCCCTCAAGTAATTGTTTAATCATATCTTCTGCTTTGGGGATTTCATCAGATTCTGTGATGGAAGTGAGTTTTGCATATTGTTTATAGGATCCGGGTGCGTAATGTCCTAATGCACGAATTCTTTCTGCGATCAGATCAAGGGCTGTCCAAAGTTCTGTGTACTGATCCATGAACATCACATGCAAAGTGTTGAACATAGGGCCTTCTACATTCCAATGAAAATTATGAGTTTTTAAATAAAGAGTATAACTATCAGCAAGCAAGTGAGACAGGCCGAGGGAAATTTCTTTACGTTCTTTTTTTCCGATACCGATGTTGAGTTCCATTGCTGATTCTCCTTAGTTTAAATTTGTGAAGCTTAAAGCGTAAAAAATCATTGGGGCGAAATTGATTTCGCCCCAATTGATTCTGCTGGCTCAGACTATCCAAGCGTAGCTTGGCCCTTTTCCCAGTTGCATGGGCAAAGTTCGTCTGTTTGTAATGCATCTAAAGTTCTTACAACTTCTTTTACGTTTCTTCCAACATTCAATCCGTTAACAGAAGCCCATTGAATGACTCCGTCTGGATCAACGATGTATGTCGCACGTAATGGAATCAATTCTTGAGGATGAAGAACACCTAATCCGCCTGTGAGTTCTTTTTTAACGTCAGCAAGCATTGGAAAGCCAAGATCTTTAAGGTCTTCGTGGTTGTTTCTCCATGCTAAATGCACGAAGTGAGAATCACAAGAAACTCCAAAAAGTTTTGTCTCGCGAGCTTGGAAGTTTTTAAGTTCTTTGTTGAACTCAGCAATTTCAGTGGGGCATACGAAAGTAAAGTCTAAAGGCCAAAAGAAAAACACAGCCCATGAACCTTTCATATCTTTGTTAGAAATTTCTGTGAATTCTTTGCCTTTTTCACGTGATACGCACGCTTGCATTTTGAATTCTGGAAATTTGTGACCGACGCCTAACATATCTTTCTCCTTGTGTGATGGTTTATAACCATGTTGTTTAATTAATTTTTTATTTCGCCTTTAAAAACTAAGTCAAAACCGTGAACCTTATAATTTTGTGGAAGATCGATATTGAGTTTCACCGATGAAGAATCAACATCAACGAGCTGTCCTGTCTTTTCATCAAAAAAATGAAAATGATCTTGTGTGTTGCAATCGTAAACAACTTTATCAGAATGAGGAAACCTGAAAGCCCGAATCAACCCGACTTCTGTCAAGGTACCCAAAGTATTATAAACAGTGGCTTGTGATATTTTTTGAAGATTATTTTTAGCCCAATCAAAGACCTGCTCTGCGGTGGGGTGGTTGGCTTCACAGACCACATATTTACAAATGGCAATTCTTTGTAAAGTGGCGGGAACCCCATTTTTTACCAGCAGGTCTTCAATTTCTTGATTTGTTAAAACACAATTTTTTGTAATCATTCTATAGTTAGAATAACTCTAAACTTTAAGTCTGTCAATAGTGATTTTAATCGATTTGACAGCTGGACTTGAATCAATACGAGATTAGACCGATCAGTCAGTATGATCAGGTGGATAACGTTATTATTTATTTTTAATGTGGGTTGCTCAGAGGCCGTTAAAAAAGCGAGCAGTGATTCATCAAGGTATCTCTATGTGGCCGCAGGTTTTTGCTACTCCGGTAACAACACCACTTTTACAGCCGTCAATTCCTCCAATCAGGTTTACAGAATTAATTTAGAGACAGGTGCAAGGGATGCCGTGATTGCTGACTATTTTGCAAGTCCTGCCAGTGCGGGAGATTCACCAGTGGCCATGGCTTCCATTGATTCTGATTTCATGTACGTCGTGGTTGAAAATGCAACCACTGCCACGCAAAGAAGAATCGAGAGAGTGGAAAAAAAGAGCTACGGTTTGAGGTCTACTTTTTCTAACAACACCACAGCATTAAATGCGCCACTAAGATCACTGCAGCTTTTATCAAATGGTGATGTGCTGGTTGCAAAAAACACAGCCATTGAATATTTAACATCTGCCAATGCCAGAGTAGGGGCGCCATTCATCAATGCGACAGCTGCACCTTGCACGACATCCACAACCCTAATTCCTAAAGTCTTAACTTTGAACAATGGAAAAATCGTTTTTTTACATGCAGCCACAGGACAAAATCGAATCGGAGTTTTTAATACGACCGGAGGTACTACTTGTGCCACGAACCAAGCTGCTCCCAATGCAGCCGCATTTCCGACTTCCGCTTTTTATGATTCGGCTAATAATAAATTGATTGTGGCCTATTCGGGAAATGCATCAACAACTGATCTGAATAGTATTTACGCTTACTCGGTCAATGAAACCACTGGTGTTTTATCAAGTCCTCAGAAAATCTATGATGCAGCTTTATACCCTTCCACTTATTCCTTTTTGCTCTACGGCATTTCTGCGATGACCTATGATCCCTCGACAAGCTCAGTTTTTATTGCAACAGCCATTAATAATGCAACAACAGTTGTGAATTACTCCATTGAAAAATTTGTTTATAATCCCGCACAAATCGGTGTAGCTAATACCCAAGTCTTGTCTCGGGTGGGTTCAACGCCTTTTTATCCCTATGACAATGACACGCGCTGCATTTCAAGTTTGATGGTGGCAGATTAATGCTAAAGCTCATCAGTCTTTTTTTATTTTTATCAATCTCAGTGAAAGCAGGAGTGCAGTTTTCATTGCTGTCTAATTTTTCTCAGGATAATAAATCCATTTCCAGTTCTAATAGTACTTCAACTTTGTATGACATTTCCACCCATGTGTTTCTAAGTAAATCTGAGAAGTGGGCTTTAACCGTTGGCTACTCGGGATCTGAAAGCCAAGAACCCTTGGATGATTCCACTGAGGCTACTTTGAAAACAGAAAATCCATACACGGGACTCACGTATTTTTTTGGCAAAAAAAGTCTGTATTCTATTGGTGCCTACTACAGTCCCTTTGTTCGCGCTCGCTACTCGGAATCCACCAGTGCAGAAGAAGAAACCTGGTCAGGATCCAGTTTTATGGGGCGAATCACAGTGCAGCCTTTGATTTTTAAATCACTTCGGGTTTTGTTATCTTTGACCTATGTATCCAGTCAGTATGATGAAAAAGGATCTTCGGCTACAGTCAGTGATGTGGATTCCTTTGATAAAAGTGTTTTGACTCCTATGGTGGGTCTCAGCTATCAATTTTAAGCGTCACAATGTCTAATTTTTAGTCACCTAAAGCCACAGAGATGCTTCTTAAACAATTAGAATCTGGCCCCCATTTAGCACTTTCAAACCCCTTATGAAGTCCTTGATCCTAAGCTTATTTTTAATCTCCTCGGTGGGGCTTGCTCAAGAGGTCTATACTGTTACAAAGGTGATCGAATCTTTGAAAGAAAAGGATTACGACAATCATCGAACTTTGAAAATAAAACCACCAGAAGTTCTCTATCACTGGCTCTCTGTGAAATCAGCTTACCGTCTTTTCACGGGTTACAGCTTAGCTAAGCCTTTTCCCATGAAAAGATTTAGTAACGGTGACACTCACTCGCTGATTTCTTTTAAAGCTCCTTCCTTTGAAAATGAAAAAGGTTTATTTGCTTGGCATAATCCTCTGGGGGCCACGGTGGGTGGAAGTGGAGAAGTTTATGGAGACAACGAAGCTGTACTGGCACTTAAGATCAGTCCCGAGGCCAAAGTGGGACTCATTGTTTCCAATGACGGAGTATTTTCACAAAATTCGCAAAGGCTTGAAGATCCACAATTAGCAAAAAAATATGATCTCGTTTTGCATGTGACGGCCATGTTGGTGAACGGGAAGGTTTTTCATTCATTCATCGAATGGATCATTATCAATCCAGAAATCATCACTGAGTTCACTTTGGATTCCAAAATTGTATCGGCCGAGATGGAAAAGTATAAAAAATTATCTCAGAAAACCATTGGGCCCCAACATTTTGGGCTGTATGAGCAAATCTTTGCCACTGAAAATATTAATGGACTGATAGAAAAAATCAATGTTCACAATCAACAACTCGATGAACTTTCGTTCAGTCGGGGATGGCATTCAAGGCCTAGCGCTTGCCGGAAGACGATCAAATGAACAAACTGATTCTGTTTTTTATTTCCTTACAAGTGAGTGCCCAGGATTTATCGATCATTCGAATTGCAGCCACCGGTGATATTTTAGTTCATAATGCACAGCAATTGGAAGCAGCTGCTCATCCTGAAAAGTTTTATTATTTATGGAAAGAACTGACCCCCTATTTGAAGTCAGCTGATATCACAGTGGGAAATTTAGAAGCTCCAGTTGCCATGGGAATCGATGCAAACGGGAGAGATCACGGAGACATTGGTTTTCGTTATGATCTAAAAGTTTACTCAGGAACCAATATGCGTTTTAATTTTCATCCACAAATTTTAGATGATCTTAAAAAAACAGGCTTTGATGTTTTATCAATTGCTAATAATCATTCCATGGACCGTAAATCCATTGGGGTGGACAGAACCTTAGATGAATTAAACAGAAAAAATTGGGCTTTCACTGGTGCTAGATATTCTAACGGCGAGGGACCTTGGGGTGTGACAACAACCAAAGGTGGCAGAAGAATTTTTTGGCTAGGCTGTGCAGAAAATACCAATGGTAACCCAGATCCTAAAGGTCAGATTCTGAAGTGTTATGAGCAAAAAAGCGAAATAAAAAAAATGGTGATCGAAGCCTTTCGAACTCACCAGGCTGTGATTCTTATGCCCCATTGGGGAGATGAGTACTCGGATAAACCCAATGCTGGGCAAATCAAATGGGCTCAGGAAATGGCTGATCTAAATGTGACCGCGATCCTGGGAAATCATCCTCATGTGCTACAACCTGTGGAAATGATCAAAGAAACTTTAGTGTCCTATTCACTGGGAAACTTCATCGCCTGGCAAGCAGGGCTCAAACGAAAAACCTCTATGATTCTTTATTTTGATCTGAAGTTGAACGCCCAAAATAAGCTGAAGGTTATCAACGTTGAATCACTTCCCATTTACCGTGACGGGACTAGAATGTATCCTCAACTTTCTGCATTAAAAGGTGAATTTAAAAATTACATTGAAAAAAATCTTAAATCCAACTTACCTTATTCTAATAATAAATAAGGTGGTCTAAAATGCTAAAATCAGTTCTATGTTTAGGTGTTGTTTTTTTATTTGCAGGCTGTGCATCTAAACCTCTATTAGAAAAAGAAGATATTAAAGTGACCCGTGATAAGCCATCTGATTCTTGCCAAGATTTAGGACCCATCGAAGGCCGTGTCACCAGTCTCAAGGGAACCATTGAACAAGCCATGGAAGATTTAAAATCGGAAGCTGTCAAAAAAGGTGCTGATTTTGTGCAAGTGGAAACCATCGGAGCACAAAGCTCGGTTGTTCGCGGCCGAGCTTACAATTGTAATTAATTTTTTTACTCTAAGAACTCACGCTGACGAGAACCACGATCACAACCACCTGTAAACGCAAATTGATTTGAACGTGCAGGTGGTGATTGAATAAAAAGTCTTCGCAGTGCTGGAACATTCACACGAATGATTTCGTTGATTTGATTGGTACCAGGTCGGTGCGTGCTACCCATCTCAAACAGTAAAGACCAAACACCATGCTGTAAGTAAGCATAGTCTTCAAAAGTACCATCGGCAGCGTACAAAGCTTCTTTCGAATTCCCCACTTCTAAACGGTTTTGACCTGCGGCAATTTTTGCAATTCGAACAAATTCCGCTTCGTCCAAAGTCACTTCATTTTGTGTGGAGAGTCCTAAAGGGTAAAGGATTCCTGGCATATAAGTGTGCAGAGTTGCAGAAGTGACGATGTTAGCTCGGTCAATAAATTGAGCCAGGCTTGCAGTGGATTTCAATTGATAGGATTGGCCAGATTTGCAGGGTCCGGGATAATCACGGTTAGGATCATAACTTCGACCATTGGAAGCTCGTTCATTTCTTGAGCCTGCATTATAACCAGAGATATTCAAAACAGGAATGACATAAAGGGTTTGCCCCTGAAGAGGGCTTTGTGCAAAGGCTTGTGCTGCGGCCACTGCTACCGCAGTGGATCCATACTCATTACCATGGTGTGTGGCCACAATCAGATTGGATCTGGATCCACGACCAATCTGCATTCCCATAATGGGCATTCCAGAATCAGAAACTCCCACTTGAATCATCTTAGAGGAGTTGGGATTTTCAGCCTCAATTTTTTGTAAAGCTTGAACCACTTGTTCATAGGGCGTGATCTGAGCTTGAAATTGCTGGGTATTAAAAAACAATCCAATTAATAAGGAAGAAAAAACATCCATTATCAGCGCCTCATCTTGAGTTCAATTTTTTGTTGGCTTTGACCGTTTAAATCTAAAATTTCAAAGCGTGCTGTTCGGTTATTCCAATCGAATTCAGCTAAGCCAAAATTTTCTTTTACATAAATGGGAAATTGATAAACTTTTTCAGCTTCTGTGATGTTTCCTTTAGGAGTATTCATTGGACTGGAAGTGATTTCAAACAAGGGACCCCAGCTAGGAATCTCAACTTTTGAAATGGAGGCAAAATGCCGGTCTCCACTGAAAATAACTAAATTTTTGGGCTTGGTTTTAGCAATCAGGTTCATCAGTCGTTGCTTTTCCTTCGGGAAATGGCCCCATCTTTCATAGGTGTGCTGTTCCGTTAGGACCTGCATAGAGCTGACAATAATTTTAAAATCAGAGGGTTCTTTTAATTGATCTTCCAGCCACTCCCACTGGGTTTCACCTAAAATGGTGGATTTTGCATCTTGATCTTTTGCAATGATTTTATAGGCCCCGTCGGTATTCATCTCTTTTTTCCAAGGAGATTTATTCCAGCGAGTGTCTAAAACAATCACATGTAAACTAGGTGTGGTTGAGGCTCTTCGACCACGACCTACTTTTACCCCACCTAACATTTTAGAATGAAAAAGTCCTGGTTGATCCAAGAGTGTGGAATCTTTGATGTAGGGAAAGTGAAAAGCAAAGGATCTGCGAGCTTCAAGCTTTTCTAAATTAGTTGTGTCGCCATCATCAACGCCGTAATCATGATCATCCCAAGTGGCAAGAAAGGGAACAGATTCACGAAACTTTCTATAATTTAGCGAAAGTTCCATTTTTTTATATTGTTCAAAAATTGGTTTTTTGGCTGGCTTTGAAGCATAAATATTATCACCCATCATGATCATAAGATCGGGGTTTTGTTTGGCTAAGGAATCCCAAATATTTTGGTCGAGATCCTGATCGTGACAAGAGCCAAAGGTGATTTTTTCGGGAGCCTTAGATAAGTCTAGGCCCCTAGGAATTAAACTTAACTGATTGGGTCTTTTTTCAATGGAGGACTCAATTTTTGACTTCTCGATGGAAGAAGTCCCGCATGCAACTAGAAAACAACAGATGGAAAGTAGAGTCCACAATTTCATTTTTATTTATCCTCGCTCGGAGATGGGTTGAACGGATCGTTGTCCGGCACCGATGTATTCACTTAAGGGGCGAATGATTCGGTTGCTAGAGGCCTGTTCCATGATGTGAGCAGTCCAACCGGTGGTTCGAGCCATAACAAAAATGGGAGTAAAGAAATCAATTTCAAAACCCATCATGTAATAAGCTGGCCCTGCAGGAAAATCTAAATTTGGATAAATTTTCTTTTTTTCCACCATAACTTTTTCCAAAGACTCGTACATCTGCATCCACTTTTGGTCGTTCTTGATGTCTGCCATTTTTTGAGCGTATTTTTTCATTGTTGGAACACGAGAATCACCTTTTTTATACACTCGGTGACCAAAGCCCATCACTTTTCTTTTTTTAGCTAAAGCATCCAGCATCCATTGTTCGGCTTTTGTGGGATCAGCAATCTCAAGCATCATATGCATGACCATTTCATTGGCACCACCATGCAAGGGTCCTTTTAAAGCACCGATACCGGCTGTCGTCGCAGAATAAATATCACTTTCAGTGCTGGTCACAACTCGAGTTGTAAAAGTTGAGGCATTAAAGCTGTGCTCAGCATAAAGAATCAGGCTGACATCAAAGGCTTTAACCACTTCTTTTTCAGGAATCTGCCCGAAGCACATATGAAAAAAGTTTTCTGAAATGGATAAATCCTTTTTAGGGGGAATGAAATCCAAACCTTTTTTGAAGCGATAATCTGCTGCCACCATGGTGGGAATTTTCGCGAGCAATCGAACCGCTTTGTCATAATTGGTAGCGGGACTTGCATCCCAAACACGCTCATCTTCACAACCTAGAAAACTAACACCTGTGCGAACAGAATCCATGGGATGACATTTTTGAGGCAAAGCTTTGATCACACCTAAATTTTCTTTTGTAATGTCACGGTAGCTGCGCTCGAGGCTTTCGAACTCTTTCAATTGAGCTTTATTCGGTAGTTCATTTTTGTACATGAGGTAAGCCACTTCTTCGAACTGACAGTTTTCTGCCAAGTCTTGAACGGGGTAACCACGATAGATCAGGGAGTTCGTGTCAGGGTTCACTTTAGAAACAGAGGATGTATCAATCACGGCACCTTCGAGTCCCTTTTTCGTGTTGACCTTTTCTGGCTCGGGTACGTAATCCGGGTTAACGTAATCTTGACTCATAAATTGTCCTCCTCTTTTTTTGTTCGTTTTACTTCAGTTTAAAATTAAAAATATTTTGATCGAGCTGATTGTACTGTTCGTAGTTGGTTAAATCATAAAGTTCTTGCCGTGTTTGCATATCAACCACCACAGGTTCCTGGGAACCACTGGTTTGAATGGCAGCTAAACCTTTGCGAGCTGCACCCATAGCCAGTCTTAACGTGGTAACAGGGTAGATCACCATATTATAGCCTAAATTTTCAAGTTCGGTGGTGGTCAGTAATCTTGATTTCCCAAACTCAGTCATATTGGCTAAAAGTGGAGTTTTCACAGCTTTGCGAAACTTTTCAAATTCGGATTCATCTTTTAAGGCCTCTGTGAATATCACATCTGCACCAGCATCAGCGTAGGCTTTAGCACGCTGGATGGCCTGATCTAAGCCTTCTGTCGCTCTGGCATCGGTTCTTGCAATGATGACAAAGTTAGGATCCATTTTTCGAGCCTGATCGGCTGCACGAATTTTTTGCACCATATCGCTAGTTGTGACTAAGCTTTTTCCGTCCAGGTGACCACAGCGTTTGGGATTTTCCTGATCTTCTAAATGACAACCGGAAAGACCCAACTCGAGGAATTCTTGAATGGTGCGCGCTGCATTCATGGCCACACCGAATCCTGTGTCAGCATCAATAATAGAAGGAAGCGCTGTGACCCTAGCAATTTGTCGACCACGCTGAGCGACTTCTGTAAGGGTAGTCAAACCAATATCGGGGTATCCTAAGTCATTTGATAAAACGGAGCCTGATATGTAGACGCCATCAAAGCCCATTTTTTCGATTTGCATGGCGACCAGCGGAGAGAAAGCACCAGGAAATTTGAGTAACTTTCCTGATGCGAGCATCTTTTTAAAGGCACTTCTTTTTTCAAAAGGACTTTTGTTCCCAAAGAGCATTTTAAAAAATTCCTTTTTCGTCACGTTTATTGTTCGTTAATTTGTCCAGTGGAATCTGCACGTTCAATTGCTTGAGTTGCTCAGCAGTAAGCTGTGGCAAATTTTCTACCAACTGGATAAAACGATCACGCTCGGATTTTGAGATAATATCAGCTGTCAGCATGTCAAACTTGCGGATGTAGTCAGCGCGCTTAAAGGGCTTAGCACCGGCAGGGTGAGCGTTGGCCACACCTAATTCATCAATGATTTTCTCGCCGTTATTTAAAGTGATTTCCACTTTTCCACCAAACATTTTTTTGTTTGGATCTTGGTCGTGATAAGCAGCTGTCCATTTAGGATCTTCAACTGTTCTAATTTTATGCCACAATTTCACTGTGTCAGGACGTTGAGCGCGAGCGGGCTCATAGGAGTCTACATGATGCCACTTACCATCTTGTAAGGCGATGGCAATGATATACATGATCGAGTGATCCAGAGTTTCCCGGGAAGCTTGTGGATCCATTTTTTGTGGATCTCCAGCGCCTGTTCCGATGACGTAATGAGTGTGGTGAGATGTGTGAATCAAAACATCTTTGACATCATCCCAGTTTTTCACTTTTTTCCCCATGCGGAAAGCCAAATCAATAAGAGCTTGGGATTGGTATTCAGCTGAGTGTTCTTTTGTATAAGTCTCAAGGATGGCACGTTTTTCTTCGCCCTTTTCAGGAAGGGGAACAGAGTATTTTCCGTCTTTTCCATCCAGCATATAAGCAATCACAGAGTCTTCACCTTCATAAATAGGCGAGGGGGCCCCTTCGCCGCGCATGATTCGGTCCACGGCTTCAACAGCTAATTTCCCTGCATGGGCTGGGGCGTAAGCTTTCCACGATGAGATTTCACCTTTTCTAGATTGTCTTGTCGTGAATGAAACATGCACCGCTTGTTGAATCGCTTGATAAATTTGTTCAGTTGATAGTCCCAGTAATGTTCCGATTCCTGCAGCCTGAGCGGGACACAAGTGAGCAATATGATCTTTTTTATGTTTATGCAGACAGATGGCTTTTACTAAATTCACATGCAGTTCGTATCCCACCACAAGGCCACGAATCAGATCCATTCCTGTTTTATTTTTTTGCTGAGCCACTGCCAGTATGGGCGGAATGTTGTCACCTGGATGAGAATAATCAGCAGCTAAAAATGTATCATGATAATCAAGTTCACGAACGCCAGTGCCATTGGCCCAAGCGGCCCATTCACATGAAAAAGTTTGATCATTAGGCATACCGAAAACAGTGGCGCCGCCTGACCTAGGATGAGTCAAAGCCATAGCCCTTGCGCTGGCAACAGGTCTGCGGTTAGCAGCCGCAATGGCGACCGAGGCATTATCAATGATGCGGTTGATGATCATATCGATGACGTCTTCAGAAATTTTAACGTTATCTGTTGCAACCTCAGCCATTTTCCAAGCCAATTGATCTTTTTTTTCTAATTTTTCTTTTGATGGGTAAACGCGAACCGGGTGCAAACGCATAAAGTTCCTTTCAAGTAGGGGGATAAAGAAATTTGCAGTAAAAGCTTGCTGACGCTAGCCTAGAAAAGGCCAAAAGACAAATGGAACGCAGAGGGAGATTCTCCACTTTTTTGATTCAATTTAAAGCCAAATTCCAGGTTCAAAGGACCCACGGGCGTATTGATCAAAATACCAAATCCTGCCGCATGGCGGTAGCCAAAGCCCAAATCAAGGCCGTCCACTTCGATTTGTCCACCATCATAAAACAAAGTGCCTTCCACGATGCTAATAATGGGGTAACTTATTGTGGACCTGACCAGATACATTCGAGTTTGCTTGGTCATTCGGTCATCTACACTTTCTAAAAGCTCGCTGGACGGAAAAGCTTCGGATGTGGGATCAAAACCACGAATGGTGGACGGACCACCTAAGTAGAAACCTTTACGGTTATAGGGAACGGCCCCGTCAGATCGAGGGCTTAAGTTTTCTAAAAATCCATAACGAATTCCATTGGACCATGTGACCTTATTATCCCAAAAGCTTGCGTAGGCTGTGGCGCTGGCAGAGGCTCTGAAAAACTCAATGGTTTTTGTACTTCCTAAATCAGGATTTCCGTATTCAAAACTCATGCGAGATTGATGGCCTTTTCGAGGCCTTACTAAATTGTCACGAAAGTCAGCATCCAAAGTGATTCCTGTGGAGCCGATGATAGATCTTAATCGATCGGGCTCACCACGAATATTGAAATCCTCAGAGCTAGCACGGGTGTAAACGTCCCAAACTCCCGTGAGGTGTGATGTAAAATCTTTTTCGATAGACCAAGTCTGTTGAAGGGTTTCTGTGGCTCGTTCGCGCTCAAAATCTGTAATAGATTCCGAACGAGTTAAATTGAGTCGTCCTTTGTATCTGGAGTTAAACAAAAAAGGTTCGAGGTAACCCACTGTGACCCGGTTTTCAAGAAACTGAATATCAGAAATATTATAATTGCCATCCACACGGGCCGAAATACCACGGCCGGTTCCATAGATATTTCTGTAAGCGAGTCCTAAATAACCGCGAACTGTGATATCTCTTTCGTTTGTTAATCCTAAACCAATGCTTAATTTACCAGGGTTCGCCTCTGTCACTCGCACTAAAACAGTTCGCTTTTCCACTTCTGTTTTATCTTCAACAGTTCTTATGTCCACACTTGAAAAGTGGCCTGTTCTTTGGATTCTAGAAATGGACTCTTCGATTTTTGAGGGAGTTAAGATGTCACCCACTGCAAAATCCAACTCATTCAAAACAACGTAATCTTTGGTTTGTTTAAGACCCTCAATGTAAATACTTTGAACCTGAACCTTAGGGCCTTCAAAAATTTTATAAACTAATTGTGCTTTTGAATTATCTTCGTTGTAGCGAACCAATCCAATTCGTTCATTAAGAATCAACATTTCAAGGTAGCCATTATTTTTGTAATGATTTTTGAGTTTTACTAATGAATCTTCGATCTTGTTTAATTGCAGTGGTTCACCAGGTGTAAAACCCACCACTTTTTGTAAAATTTCATTGGAAAAGGCCTTGGTATTTTCAAAAAGAAAACCCTCAACTCGGGTCAATACACCTTCATCCAAATTGATTGTGATATCCAGACGGTCACGTTCATTGTTATAAATGGCTCTTGAGGATGTAATGTTAGCCTGCAAGTAGCCTTGGTTTTGCAGCAGTAGTTTAAAATTTTCTAAAGATCGATCAAGATCTTCTTTTTGATAAAATCGCTTTCGAATTAAGGGTTCTGCCACAGTTAAAAATAGTTTTTGATAGGACTCTGAAGATTTTGAGATTCGGCCTTGAACAGTGATTTTTTCAATTTTGACAACAGGTCCTTCTTTGATTTGAAAATTAACTATTTTCTTAAACGAAGTGAGATTTTTTTGTTCAGGCATGATTTCGACGCGGGCGTAGCCCTTTTTGAAATAATACTGCCTTAATCGATTTGTTAAATCTGATACCAAGTTCGTATTACCTAAAGTCACTTGCGATAGATCTAAGGTTTCATCCAAGCTGATCAAAGAAGAGAGTTGCGTGGATCCCGTAATTTGAAAAGTATATTGATGATCATCTTCGATTGTAAATTGAATACGAGCTTTATTTTTTTGAGAGTTGAGTAATACTTCCGGTGGCAGCCGCCTGGCCATAAAGGCACGCTCAGTTTTTAAAACTTCATCAATACGGTCTTGTAGTTCTTTTAGGCTGGAATCAGTTAAAATATCACCCAATAGTTTTTTAGTTTGTCGTTTCAATCGGCTCATGAGTTCAGTGTTTTTGCCAAAAAATTCGATTTCTTGAATTTGTGTAGGTCTTCCTGGTTTGATAATAACCTTCAAATCTATTTGAAAGGGCTGAGCTTCAGGAAACTCCACTTCGACTTCAGCCTCGATATATCCCAAAGAACGAAGGTAGTCTTGAAGCTCCTCAGCTTGCCTGACCAACCGATCAGGTTCGAAAGTGTCACCTTCTTGAACAGTCATGATTCTACGAATTTCGGAAGAACTGAATTTGTCAGAACCTAAAAACTTAAGTGATTGAATCCGAGATCGTGATTCCACTGTTATAATAACAGTCTTGGAATCTTTAACAGTAGCAACAACGGGATCGTACTGAGCATTCAAATGAATAATTTTTATCAAATCATCCACTTCACCTTGAGTTAGGTTTTCAAATTTTTGATCTCGCAAACTTTCCAAAACAGAATCTTTTAACTGGACTGGAAGTTGGCTCAAATCCACATTCCAGTTCGCCAACACCCAAATGGGCAGTAAAAAGAGAATCAGGAATATTCTCACTTGAACTCCCTAGAGAATTCAAGATCAAGACCCAAAATGCTAGGAATTTCTCTTTGCTCAGAGTTCGTCGTCGATTGATCAAATTTTCTAGTTTCATAGGAACCATTTATAGAAAATGCATCTGTTAATGAATATTGAATTTTTCCTTCAGGAGTTTTTTGATCTCCTGTCACAGGAAAGGCCACACTTGCACTTGTTTTTTTATTCAGCTTTCGACTGACTGTGAACTTCGGAACACTAATATTTCGAGTTGTATCGAAGGAATTGGACAGTTGAACATTGAAACCAGTGGCAGACTGCACTTTTTGAGAAAGTCCTGTGCTTTGAAATGCGGCTGCAAAAACTTCATTGGCCGTTTGAGTCTGCTGATCACTGGACTTAACATCAGCCAACTGGCTTGAGGTGACTCCAAGAGCAAGCAGTGAAGTTAAATCATTATCAGAAAGTGGTGGCACACTTGATAAACGAATGGTGGGCTCTTTAGCTGTTCCCTGAACCAATAAAGATACATCAAAAGTATCAACTCGGGTTTGTGCCGCAATAAAAAGTTCAGGATTAATTTCTCTGTTGTTATTAAATTGAATATTTGCGGTTTGGATCTCAAATGGTTTATCTTTAAAAAACAGCTGACTGCCTTTTAAGCTTTTTATTTGGCCAATTAATATTGGATTTGAAGGTGAGCCTTTAACACTTAAGGGACCTGTTACTTGAGCATCTAAAAGATTATTTTTAATTTGTACAGGTTTTTCAAAAGTGAGCTTTATGTCAAGTTCGATGGGTTCTGTCGTCACTTCTTTTAATTGTGTCGGTAGATAATAATTTTTTCTTACATTTTCCGAGTTGGCTTCACCACCAAACTCCATTTCTACATCCGCTGATTTCACTTGGTATTGAATGTTTAATAAATAAGGAAATTTTCGACCACTTAAAGTGATTTCCACATCACCTTTTGTTTTAACTCCATTGGGAATATTCAATGTCAGTTGCTTACCAGATGCACGAATATACAGAGGAATGTCTTCGTTACCTTGAATTTGAAGGCTTCCTTCTCCTGTTAGGCGACCACCGCCAAGCTCTGCAGTTATTTTATTAAACAAAACTCGAGATTGTGAAAAACTGGAATCCAAATTTAATTTTTCAACAGAGTGAGGAAAGCCTTTTACTTTTAAATAGGCATCTGTCACTTTCATTTGTCCAATTAAATTGGGTTTCGTCACAGGTCCTTTTAAGCTCGTATTCAATTCTATGGGTCCACTGATTTCATCAAAAGTGGGAACAAATATTTGCATAAGCTTTAAATCTGTTTGCGCAAGTATCTGCAAATCGAGATTTTTAAATGAAGAGTCTGTGGATCGGATCTCTAATCGCCCTTGGCTTTGATCATTGAGTAAAAAATTTTGGGTGTTAAACAGTCCATTTTGAACTTGAATCTCAATGGGCTTTTTATTTGATAAAGTGAGGCCTTGTCTTGTTAGGGATAACTGATCAAGTTTGGCAAAGCCACTGAGCTGAGTCCAATCTCCGGTCACTGATTCGAGCTGAATATCAGAGGTCAGCTGTCCTTGAGTTTCCTCGTTAATGGCGCCTGCATTAAATAGTGAAAGCCAAGGTGTGTAGTCCCATTCAAGTGATTTAAACTTGAGAGCCACTTTTTGGGAAATCGAACTGACTGGCCACTCGGCCAGAGTTTGAATTTTATTTCCAAAAAATAAACCCTCTAAAGTGGCTTTTGAGTCCACCAACTGAAATTTAAAATTTGAATTTGGTACTTCGTTTTCATTCAAAATCATTCTGGCAATTTGTCCATTGATCGTTAAATTAATTTTAGATAAAGATCCTAAAATTTTTATCTGGGAATTCAGTTGTCCTGATAGTGGCCAGCCAATTCTGGATAAGTTGTCGCTTTCCTCAAGTCGAACATTTTTCAAATTGCCGATTAAGTTTAGATTTTTTTCTGAGTCGATATTTCCATTGAGTACAAACTGAGATTCATTTCGTAACATTTCCAATTGTTGAATTTGAAAATTTCCATCAGTGCTTGTGATCGTAGCCCTTAGAGATTCAAGAACTTCGCCTGCTAATTGAGGCTGAACAAATTGGGCTTGCAATTTTGTATTCAATTTCCAAAAATTCAGTGGTCCTTCAAATTCCAAATCAAGTTGGCCTTTTCCAGCGACTTCGATTGGAATTGGCACTGGTATTAGTAAAATCTCTTTAATACTTCCAAGATCAATATTCTGTGAATTTAATTTTCCTTGAATTCGCGAGTCATTCAAATCAACTTTAATTGCACCTTTTATTACAGAGCTTTGTAATTGAATTTGTGATTGAGGCAAGAAAAGATTTCCATCTTTATAGTCAATTTTAAGATCTGTATCACCAAGATAAAAATCACTGATGCTGGTGGATTTTGTTTTGGCTGTTAAATTAAAAACAGCCTGTGATGCATTCCCTTCAGTTGTTCCCGTAATTTGTGAAACACCCAACAGATTAAGCCCTGATAAATTTTCAACATCGCTCCAATTCAATTGATTGGCTAAGTAAGAAATATTAAAGCCCTTTGAAAATGTAACACGTCCTTCTGCTTTTCCAGATGACTGAGGCATGAAAAGTTCTGACTTGAAATCAATTTTTTCAAGATCAACATTTAATTCGCCACGCCCCGATAATTCTTTAATTTTTAATAATTCCCTTTTTGGAAATTGTATTTGAAAATTATTAGTTGCAACTTCAAATTTACAATTAGCAGTAATGTTTTTTAGTGTGGCTTTGCAATCGGCTTGCCCTTGAAGTTGTCCAAACACAGGGATATTTTTTAAGTTTAAGGATTGAAACAACTTTTCATAATCCAGAGATTTGACTTTGACGGTGGTGGTTAATGGAAACTGATCTGTCAGTCCCAATTGAGTGCCTGTGAGTTCTATTAGACCTGCAGGATGTTGTGCTTCAATTTTATCAAATTCAATTTGTTCATTCTGAAATTGACCTTTGATTTCCGCATTCCCCACTTTAAATTTTTCAATTTGTACATTCTGGGTTTTAATTTGAAAATCAGATTTCCATAAGTCGTTAGGTGTGGGTTTCCAGCTTCCTTCAGATGTCAGCAAACCTTTTAATTCTGGAATACTAATGTCAGCTGATATCAGTTTTAAAGCTCCTTTGATTTCATCCAAAGAAATTTGACTGTTCCAATACATTTGAGTTTGCAGATCGTTTTTTTTCTTCCCTTTTTTAAGTTGGCCTGAAAGGTTGAACTCCAAAGTTCTATTTTTGAGTGCAAAGTTTCGAATTCGAAAGTTGTCAGGAGTTACTACTAGCGAAAATTGCAATTCTGTTTTTACAAATTGCTGAGGGTCCCACGACGTCGTGATTTGTGGCGCATTGATTTGGGCTTGAAAAAGATTTGGCAACTTTAAAAATTGCACTTCCACGGGGGATAGGGAAAAACTTCTTCGGCTGAGGGGATCAAAAATTTTCAGATTCAGATTGTAGATATTAAGCTGTTCAATGGGTAATAGCTCAAGGGGTTTAAGATACTTTTGCCAGTCTAAATCAAGCGGTAAGTTAGAATTCGCTGGAGTCTCGTTTTTCCATTTGTAATTGATCTGCACCGAAGGGGACTGAATATTCACTTCGCTGATTTTGAGTTTGCCTGTTAGTAATGCAAATAAAGCCAAATGAGCCGAGACTTCTTGAACTTCAATGTCAGAGATAAGGGGCTGGAACTGCACTTTTGGTTTTAACTGGACAGAGTTCAACCGAACTCCTAAGGGCCAATAGGTCAACTGAGCTTGCGTGATTTTAACTTGAAAGGGTCCTTGTTTTTTTGTGATCTCTTCAATTTTCTGCACGGCTAACTGAATCAAGCCAGGCGCCACTATTTGATTAAATAGTGACCCAAGAACAATCACCAGTAAGGCAGGAGTAAAAAGAATCCAAAATGTTCTTCTCACCCAGGAGATCTCCATAGACTGATCAGTTCACTGGCTTGTCGGTACAGGGGCCGGCTCGAGAGCAAAGTTTCGAGCACTTCCAAAGCTTTTTCTTTTTGATGAAGTCCGAAGTAAGCTTGGGCACGGGCATAGCTTGAGGCAAAGAAAGTTTCAGGATCTGCGTACCAGCGATTTTCTAGAATAACAAGTCCCTGTAATACATCCACATAGCGATGCAATTTTAGTAAAATTTCGATTTCAAGCCAGTCACGGGCTTGCTCGGCTGTTGGGTCCTGATGAATGAAATGAAGAGCTGAACTCCAGTCTTCTAAGAAACAGCAGAAGACAGCTAAATCGTAAAATAAGTGGGGATTCATTTCCCCTTGCTTTTGCAAAGAGTTACGTAGGGGGTCAGGAATTTCCAATTCTTCTTTCGGAAACTCAAGTTTTTTATCAGACTTTCTTTGTTCTCGAAGTCTGGCCTGTAACTTTTCAAGAGCCTGACTTTCTTTAAAAAGCTTTTGTTCATTTTCTATGTCTTGATCGAGTGGAAATTTCTTTTTTAGCCGAGCCAAAACTTTTAGCTCTTGCTCTCTTAATCTTTGTGATTTCCAAGTTTGTAGCTCTTCAAATAAAAGGTCTCGCATTTGTTTAATTTTGCTATGAAGATCATGACGAGCTTTGAGTTTAAGTTCATCGACAGAATCGTAGAGCACTTGCCATCCCATTGATTTGGCTAGCAGGTGCAGTTGATTTTGTGTCTTCAAGGTTTCGTACAAAAGTTCTTTTTCTTTTAAATTAAGCACAAGTTTTTGATGTTGAATCCAACTCAGGATCACAATCCAAGGCCATTTTTCTTCCGATCTTAGCCAAGGTTCGAAGCTTGCTTTCCAATCAGTCCAAACGGGTGTGAGTTGTAAAAATCTTTGTGCAGTCGCTTTTTTGCTTTTAGAATTGGAAGTTAAAGCTTGAATCAAGTGAGGCGCAAGTTCACTTAATGATTGACCTGATTCAAGATGTTTTTTGAGTTTGAGCTCAAGCGATGGGTCCGTCAAAACTGGCAAAAAACCCTCCTGGTTTTCGGGGTCAATATCGGAAGCTTTGACCCACTCAATATTTTGCCAGTTTATCTAGATAAAACCGAGGCTTAACGGATTGCGTTATTTCTGATTAACGCGCTCGGAATACTGTCCAGTTTCTGTATCGACTTTTAACAAATCGCCTTCAGAAATGTGCAAAGGAACCAGGACCACGAGTCCAGTTTCCATGGTTGCAGGCTTGGTTCCGCCAGTGACGCGGTCGCCTTTCATACCAGGATCAGTCTGAGCCACTTTCATGTTCACAGTTTTTGGTAAATCAATTCCCACTGGACGATCATTAAAATAAAATAAAATAACTTTCAGATTCTCGACTAGATAAAGGGATTGATCACCAACGTCCTGAGTTGTCATTAAAGTCTGCTCGTAAGTGACCTGGTCCATAAAATTATAACCACTGTCATCTTTGTAAAGGAAAGTGACTTCTTTTGTTTCAACATTGGGAACGGGGAATCTTTCGCCCTGTTTGAAAGTCATCTCGCGGTTTTGCCCTGTTAATAAATTTCTTAACTTTGTTCGGGTAAACTGATTTCCTTTACCAGGTTTAACGTGTTGAAAATCCACAACAGTGAAAGGCTCATTTTCCATTAAAATTTTAAGACCTTTTTTAAAATCTGAAAGTTCGTACATTTCATCCTCTTTTCGATGTTTCGATAGGCAAGATACCCGAGAGATGAACTTAATTTCAAGGAGTAGGGGACATTTGGCGACTTCTGACCGCTTGCAGCATAGCGTAAAGCTTGCGCACTTTTTTCTCTTTAGCGATGCGCTCGGCAAGTCCACGGGGTTCTGTCACATTGGAAACCGTTTTAATTTTCGATGCGGCTAATTGGCTTTGAGCTTTTTGAATTCGAGCTTCAATGTCAGCATGGTGGCCAAATTCAGTGCGCATTTCTAGCAATAAATCGATGCTTTCTTTGTAGTCTTTGCGGACTAAAAAAGCATCCACTAGCTGGAGTAATCTTTTTCGACTTTTTTCTTGATGGTTTTCTGCTGAAATTTTTTGGTTTTTTTCAACTTTTTTCAAGTCTGAAAGTTTGGCCATGGAAAAGGTATCTTCTTCAAATTCCAAAGCGGATGCAGTTTCTAATTTCTCGATGGCATGCTTGGCTTTTGCCGAATAGGGATTTAAAAACAAAACCATTTTAAAAGCTTTTAAAGCCTCAAAAGGTTTTCTTAAGCTTAAATAAACGTCACCTAAAAGTTGATGGGCCAAAATATTTTGTGGTGAAAGTTCCAGAGCTTTTTGCAACGCCAGTTCGGCCTCTGAAAATTTATTTAACTTGAGCTTCACTTTTCCTAAAATAACAAACCCACTGGTAAAAAGTGGATGACGCTGCGTTCCCTGCGTCAGCAGTTCTTCCGCTTGTAGATCCAGCCCTCGTTCCAAGTACGCATCCGCTAGTGGTGCAAAAACCTGTGAGTGGGGGTTGTGCCTAAGAAGAGTTTGATATTTTTCGACTACGTCAGCTGAAACCATCATTTTATTGTGACAGAAGTCCTAGCTGCATGCAATGAATGAGAGATGGAAAAAGTGATTCTGGGTTTGGACCCAGGAACCCGTTTTGTTGGTTATGCTGCTCTTCGACTTATCAATAATGATATCGAAGTTCTTGGCCATGGAGTTATGGTTCCTGAACATCCTGAAAATGCGGTGCCCGAAAGACTTTTCGAATTGGGTCAATCCTTCGCACAAATTTTAAAAACCTATCAGCCGCATGTGGTCGCCATCGAAAAAAGTTTTTTTCACAAAAATGCGGACACTGCCTTTAAGTTGGGACAAAGCCGCGGTGTTTTTATGTACGAAGCCCGAATTGCCAACGCAGAAATAGCTGAATACGCTACGCGTGCAGTAAAAAAATCTGTGACTGGCCAAGGGGATGCCGATAAATTAATGGTCGAGCTGGCGTTAAAGAATCTTTTAAGAATTAAAAAATTTGATTCCTACGATGCTTCTGATGCCTTAGCTTTGGCCTATCATCATGTGCTCGAAATTAAAAAACAAAAACTTTTAGCGCGGGCCATGAGTTTATAAAAAAGGACAGTCTTTCATGATCGGAAAACTTTACGGTAAACTTTTAGAAATTGAATCCGACCATCTTATCCTCGATATCCAAGGTGTTGGGTACGAAGTTCATCCTCATGCTCGTGCTTTGATCGATTTGCAGTCACAAGTGGGGCAGATGTGTGAGCTGTGGATCTACACCCACGTCAGGGAAGATGCTTTACAGCTTTTTGGCTTCCTTTCCCTATTTGAAAAGTCTTTATTTTTACAGCTTCTAAAAGTCAGTGGTGTGGGCCCTAAACTTGCGCTGAATATTTTGTCAGGTGCTAAAGCCACTGAAGTGGCCAACTGGATCGAACGTGGGGATTCCAAAGCTTTGTCACAGATCCCTAAGGTTGGCAAAAAAACAGCCGAGCAAATTATTTTAACTCTTCAAGGAAAATTAGTTCGCGTTGAACCTGTCATCAATCAGGAATCGGCCAAGTTTAAAGAAATTCACTTCGCTCTTGTGAACTTAGGATTTAAACCTCATGTGGTGGAAGAGTTTCTTACCCAATTACCAAAAGACATGGGCCTTGAAGAAGGCATCCGGCTTGGGCTCAATCAACTTTCTAAAGGCTAAGGATAATTATTAACATGACTCGAATTATTGAAGCAGCTCCTTTGGAAAGTGAAAAAAGCTGGGAAAATATATTAAGGCCTACTCGCTTTGAAGATTTCCCCGGACAAGAACTCACAAAAGAAAAACTCAAAGTTTTTATTCAGGCTGCTCTTTTAAGAAAAGAGCCATTGGATCACGTTCTTTTCAATGGTCCACCGGGCCTTGGCAAAACAACCCTTGCTCAAATTGTAGCCCATGAACTGGGAGTGGATTGTAAAGTCACCTCTGCTCCGGCCCTTGATAAAAAAGGTGAGCTCGCGGCACTTCTGACTTCTTTGCAGCCAAACTCAGTTTTGTTTATTGATGAAATTCATCGATTGAACACTCACATTGAAGAGTATCTTTATACGGCCATGGAAGATTATTATATTGATATCGTCACCGGCGAAGGGATTGGGGCTCGCACCATGAAGTTTCAATTGGTGCCCTTTACTTTAATTGGTGCCACAACCAGGGCCGGACTTTTGAATTCTCCTTTCCGTGATCGTTTCGGCATTGTGGAAAGACTCCAATTTTATCCAAGAAGTGCACTGGCCCAGATTCTACAAAGATCCGCACAAATATTAAAAGTCAGCATGGATCCTGCAGGCGGAGAAGAAATTGCTAAACGCTCTCGGGGTACACCTCGGGTGGCCAATCGATTACTCAAGCGAGTTCGGGATTATGCTCAAATTAAAGGTGATGGAATGATCACTGAAAAGTTGTCCAAGTACGCACTTGATCAATTGGGTGTGGATCATAACGGTTTAGAAAACATGGACCGAAAAATCTTATTTTTGATGCAAGAAAAATATGGTGGTGGTCCGGTTGGTATCGACACGTTAGCTGCTGCCTTGAGTGAAGAAAAAGACACTTTAGAAGAAGTTTACGAGCCCTTTTTGATTCAAGAAGGCTTTATTCAAAAAACTCAAAGGGGTCGCATCATCACTGAATTTGGAAAATTACAAATTCAAAATCGGGAAGTGATTTTAGAATGAGAACGCGAAATCCAGTCACCATTGAATACACCCGTGGACCCTTTGTTGAAAATTCTCATCAGCTGATTTATGTGGTGGTGGATAGTAAATCACAAGTTTTGGATTTTCATGGCAATACTGATTTTGTTGTAGTTCCAAGATCTTCAGTCAAATGGTTGCAAGCCATTCCGTTTGTGATCTCAGGTGCCATAGAAAAATTTGGACTAGGAGAAAAACATTTAGCCCTGGCGTGTTCGTCTCATAAAGCTGAAAAATTACACTTAGAGGCTTTAAAAGCATGGCTACAAAAAATTGAGCATCAAGAAACCGTGCTCGAGTGCGGACCTGCAGCACCCACGGAAACTTCTTTATCCCATAATTGTTCTGGTAAGCACTTAGGTTTTATTTCTACAGCTTTAATGCTGAAAATGGATGTGAAAAAGTACACGGATTCTTTTCACCCCATCCAAGAGTTGCAGAAGAAAACCATGACAGAAATTTTTTCCATGGATTTTTCTAAACTCCCCCATGGCGGTGATGGCTGCGGAATTCCCACTTTTGGGATTCCTTTAATAAAATTGGCCATTGGAATGAATTACTTAAATAGAAAAGATATTTCCACGCCGCACCTTTTGGCTGCCCAAAGAATTTTAACGGCTATTAAGAATCACCCTGAGTATGTATCGGGTGAAAATGAGCTCTCAGCAAAAATTTGCCAAGCCACTCGTGGTAAGTGCTTACTTAAAACGGGTGCTGACGGAATTTATACAGGACTTGTTCCTGAAAAAAGTATTAGTTTTGCTGTGAAATCCATAGATGGCCATAGTCCTTCCACTGAATTGATGTGCCTTGAGATTTTTAAAAAATGGGGTGGCCTTTTCCCTGATGAATTAGAACTGCTTAATAAGTTGATGATAACGGACGTTCTTGATTCCCGCGGTGTCAAAGTGGGGCAAGTACGATTTCAGCCAGGAAGTTTATAATGTTTTTACAAAAGACGATTCGAAAATCGACGCAAGTGAAGGGAATTGGAATTCATTCCGGTGATCCCTGTACATTGACGTTTCGCCCGGCGCCTGCTGACACGGGAGTTTATTTTATTAGACGTGATTTGCCAGGTGGTCCTTCTTTGAAGGTCACAGCTTCAGCTGTCGAAGCCACATCCTATCAAACAACTATTGGTGGAAGTGATTTTCAAGTGGCCACCATCGAACATTGTGTATCAGCTTTGTCATCTCTAAGAATTGACAACTTGTTCATCGAACTCGACGGCCCTGAAATCCCTATTTGCGATGGTAGTGCTAAAGATTTTTTAAAAGCCATTCAATCTGTGGGAACCATCGAGCTTGAGGCTCCCAGGAAGTATTGCTACATCACGGAACCCATTCAGTTAAGCGATGGGGATAAACACGCTCATGTTTTGCCATACCATGGTTTACGCTTAACAGTGACCATCGATTTTCCTCATCCTGCCATCGGAAAACAAACTCTAGATATTGATGTGGATGAAACCACTTTCGAGCGTGAAATTGCTCAAGCTAGAACTTTTGGATTCTTAAAAGACGTGGAAGCCTTGAAGGCTCGTGGTTTAGCTAAAGGTGGAAGCTTTGATAACGCCATTGTTCTAGATGATCTAAAAGTCGTTAACCCAGGCGGTCTTCGTTGGGTGGATGAATTTGTTAGACACAAAGCCTTGGACGCCCTGGGTGATTTGGTGACTTTGGAAATGCCACTGATGGGGCATGTGGTTCTTTATAAAGCAGGCCATGATTTAATGAACAAACTAGTTCGTAAAATCAAAGATTCGCGGCAAAGTTTTAAGCACGTGGAACTGGGCTATTAATTACTTTCTAAAGCAACTCAGTGAATAAACCTGTCCACCTTTAATCTCAAAAATAGAGGTCAAATTATTCGGAGCCAAAGTGGCTTTGCTGGTTTGACCAACAGCCGAATCTGCACTGTTTACGATTTGTAATAAAATGGTTTCATTCATTTTATCAAAAGTGGCTGCAAAATAGCGTTCAAATAAAAGACTTTCTAAAATGATGTAATCTTGATTTTCAAATTGAAGAATTAATTTTTTTTCGATTTCTTCATAGGGTTTTTCATTTGTTGTTCCCCTAAACATTGCCATGCAGTGAACTTCATAGCCAAAGCTTAAAGTGCTAAAAACAGTGATCAACAAAATCAAAAAAAATTTCATAAAGTCCCCTTAATCCTTTTAAATCATCATTTTTGTACATTTTTCAACTGAAGGGGTTTTTAATGCATCACCGCCACAGTCCTTTATGTCAATTGACGCATTGCCTTAACGGTGGTACAACCCCACCCAGCGATCGGGGGAGATCTTGAATATTCATCTCATTATCTTGAGCCTTTTTGTTCCCATTCTGGCCTTCTCTCAGACCACCAATCCTCTTAAGCAAGAGCTCCGAGTTGAGCTCGAAGAATTTTCTGAAAATGATGACCGAATGTACAATGCAGGTGTGGGCTACACTTTGATGGGCCGAAGATTTGATGATCCCTTTGTGAATTCAAGATGGGGAAGATCCATAATCGAAGCGAACATCGGCATGAAGTACGAAGATTGGTTCAAGGCAAGATTATCAGCTGTTCAAATTTTCACTTCCGGAGCCGTGGGCTACCAATTGGGAGTCACTGAAGCTGGAGCCACAAATGGTTTATTTTTAGACGAAGCCAGTGTTTCGATCATGCCTAATGATTGGTTAGAAGGTTCGGCCGGGGTTTTAAGTATCAGCTACAATCCTATTATGTCTTTTTTCGGTGGAGCTGCTCAAACGGGTGGAATGATTTCTTTTGATCACAAAAATGACAATGGTTTGAAATTGAGTTTTGATGTGTCTCAAACGATTCCGACTTCAATTGCGAAAGGCAATATCATCACCGATGAAGGTACGAATCCCTTACTCACTTTAGCCACTGCCTATATTGATTTTAAAAATGAACCGACAGGTTCCAGAGCCCGTGCCAGTGTCACACATTTTGAGTACACAGATTTGTCCACTGCAACGGCCAGTGATTCCTTTCGAACAGGCTCAACTGTTGCTGGTGGAACCAACTTTCAATTTGTTCACGAATTTAGGGGCAAAGAATTAGCACTCGGTTTTGAGCAAGAATTAGGGATCAGTCATGAACTGAAACTTAAAGGCAGTATTATTAATAATGAACGTGCTCCTGAAGAACTCAGAGACGGAGAGCAAGTCAAACTTGAATTCGAACGAAAATTTAACAAATGGAGTTTAATTCCCAGCGTGACCCGGTTTCGTATTGAAGGAGATGCTTTGCCATCTTCTTATTCTGTCAGCTCCTATGGTTATACGAACCGTGATGGTTACTCGGTCGCTATGAAGGCTGAAGTTCCTAAGCTTAATTTTAATCTATTTGCTAGCTACACGAATGCGACAGCCATTAATAAAGATGGTGAAAATTTAACCGTATCACAAAATTCAACCTATCAAGCCGACCGAGAGATTTTCACTCTTGGAGCAGAGGTGACCTATGACATTTTCTAAATTCGTTTTTTTATTACCAGTTTTGTTTGTTGTTGGTTGCTCGACGGAATCGACAAAAAATAAAGATGTCGGTTTTAATGAACCTAACCGTTATAAGGGCGTAGGAAACTTTCGAATTGATGCGATCACTGCCAATTCCACTGTGAATGCCGAGTATAACAAGTATTCAATTCTAACAAAAAAACTTTTCAACTTTAAAGCATGTATCAAAGATCCCTTGTATGCTGCAGTTCAAGCGGCTCTTCCCTTCGCGATTTTGGATGGTCAAGGTAATGAGGAACGTCAACTAACTGATGACAAGGGTTGTATTTATTGGTCAGAAACTCATTCATTTCGCTTCATTGACCAAGAATCGTATATTAAAATCCGCAGAAGAATTATTTCAAAGAATTTTTATAAAGGTTATGTTGACGCTGAAGTGGCGTTGAACCCATGGGCTGATGGTGGAAGTGCCATTCTTGATTTGCGCTATAATGCTTTACCAGCGAATGCTGAAGTGATTGATATGCAGGATTTATCAATACGCGGCCAGCAACTGAGATCAAGTGCCGACCCTCAAGTCCAATTAAATCTTAAATCCGTGTCCTTTGATTTTATTGGTCTTGATTATGACAACTATGAAGTCACTCCTTATTTAGGTCTTAAAGTGGCTCACAAGTATCAATTCCGAATTACGCCTTCTTTGATCAGACGAACAATCAACCGCCTAGTTGTGCCAGAAGTTCTTAACACTGGTCGAATGAAAGCCGTTCTTGTCATTTTAAAGGAAGACTCAAATCCTCAAACTCAGTACACAATGAAAAATGTTGTGACCACGGCCGAGTTTGTTGGTGACCTCGTTTACGGTGAATTGACGGGTGATGCTTCAATCAAATTTAACAGTGTAGCCGAGCTTACTTCCAGAACCATAGGTCTTGTGACATTGGTGCCATTGGATGATCTTGAAGGTTTTCCGAAAGTGAGCTTCGTAGGCCCATTGGCTCCAGGTTTATTAAAAAATCTAAGTTTAAGACCGATTTCTCAAGACGCACTTTCATTGCACAAAAACTATCAGTTTCAATTGGCAGAAATTCAAAAACAAGTAGTAAAACCCACAGAGCTTTTCGCCAAGCACTCAGGATTTAAGCCAATTGATTTTGTGACGATTGGTCCCCAGTTTCAAAGAAATAATCGCTTGAGTTTAAAATCTCAAATCGAAAACTTCATTAAAAAGCCAACCAATCAATATTCATCAACTTATTTTGACCTTGCTTTATCAATGTGTGCCCAAATGTACTCTCAAGTTCGTGGTCAGGATTATGTTTTTAATAATTGCCTAAGACACCCTCAGGCTTACGTTAAGCTTGTTAAAATGAAGTTTGTTGAAAAACTCAATTCGACAAAGCCCATTCCTGACGGCATTCCAACCGTTGATAATTTTAAAATGGCGACATCCATGTCAGTCAGTACCTCCACATCCACTGCCATGGGAGTTAACTTAAAAGCGGGACTCGCTCAGCCACTGGGTGGGTTAGGTGTTCTTAAGTTTTCTTTTGGGGCTGATTATTCTTTTGGAGCCTCAGCAAAAAAAGACAAGAGCCAATCCACAAGCGTGTCACGAGAAAGAACAATCACGGCAGAAGGCAATCAGTTCATCATTGATGCCGTTACCCGTGAGTGCTTTGCAGCGCAAGTTCCAGATAGCAACAATTCAATAATTGCAAATAACAGATCCGCTCAAGGTGTTTACTTTTGCTCTCAAGAAACAAAAAATGAAAAAATCAAAGAGAACTACTACCTCGTGAATTCAAAAGTAGGAGTCGACGGTTCACCTTTCTCTGATAATGCATCGAATGCCTCAACGGGCTGGAGAATGATGATTCGTGGTTCAGAAACTAAGAATTTATTTGCGACCCTACTTGAGGATTCATTGATTGAGTTCGTACTATTCAAACGTGATCAATCCGAACTCGATGTGGCTTCCCAATTTAAAGAACTTAATTTAGTTGTCGACAGTCATCAAAATGAGCTTTTTCCTGGTCTCGTATCAGTGGAAACTCGCTAAAAACGTAAGATAATCAGCCCCGACACGAAGCATTAGCAGCGGGGCTTTTCTTTTAATATTAAAAGTAGCAAGATCTCACAGTTCTTACCTATTCCCAAACTCAAGGAGTCAAAAATGATTATCGGAGTCCCTAAGGAAATTAAAATTTCTGAAAATCGCGTCGGTATGACTGAAGCCGGTGTTAAGCAACTTGTTAAAGAAGGGCACACACTTTTTGTTGAAAAAGACGCAGGTGTTGGCTCAGGAATCACCAACGAACAGTATGAAAAAGCGGGCGCAAAAATTTTGAGCACAAAAGCAGAAGTTTACGCGAAAGCTGAAATGATTGTGAAGGTGAAAGAACCCCTTCCCGATGAATATGAATTATTAAAAGAAAATCAAATTCTATACACTTATTTGCACTTAGCTGCTGAACCTAAATTAACAAAAGTTTTAGTCGAGCGAAAAGTAAAAGCCATTGCCTATGAAACCATTCAATTCCCTGATGGATCTTTACCATTGCTAACACCGATGTCTGAAGTGGCTGGTCGCATGGCCACACAAATCGGTGCTTTTTATTTGCAACGTGATCACGGTGGAAAAGGAATTTTGATGGGCGGAGTCACCGGTGTTAGGCCAGCGAAAGTCACCATTATCGGTGGCGGAGTCGTGGGAACCAACGCGGCTAAAATGGCCATGGGTCTTGGCGCTAACGTGACAATCTTAGATGTGAACACAAAGCGCCTCGAATATCTTGATGATGTTTTCCAAGGTCGATGTCAGACGCTTTTTTCCAATGCAAAAAATATCGAAGAGTCTGTGAAGGATTCTGATCTATTAGTGGGCGGAGTTCTAATCATGGGTCACAAAGCTCCGACTTTGGTTAGTAAAGAGCTTGTCAGCGCCATGAGCAAAGGCTCTGTTGTTGTGGACGTAGCTGTGGATCAAGGTGGTTGTATCGAAACTTGTAGACCCACTTCCCATCAGCAACCCACCTACGAAATTGACGGCGTGATTCATTATTGCGTTCCCAACATGCCAGGAGTTGTGCCTCGCACATCCACTTATGCATTGACGAATGTGACTTTGAAGTATGCATCCATGCTAGCGGCCATGGGAATGGAAGACGCTTGCGCCAAGGACAAAGCCCTTTATAAAGGTGTGAATGTGTACGGTGGTTTTGTGACTTGTGAGCCTGTCGCAAAAGACCTTCACATGGAATACAAAGCTTTTAAAATTTAATTAAAAGATTTTTTTACCCTTTGCTTCCAATTTAAAACATTGAAGGCAAAAATGAGTGAACAAAACTAAAAATGTCAGTCCCCCGAGGCTTAAGCTAAAGGGGACTTTTTTATTTGTTAAATCAAGCACGTTTAGCAAAAGCTCCAGTTGATCCAACAAAAATTCAAAGGCCCAGGCCGCAGGTTTTAAAAAACTTAAGACAGCCAGTGGAAAAAGCACCCAACCGATGATGGGGGCCACAGTTATATTTAAAATTAAAGACCAAAGACTCAAGTGTGATCCAAGTAGGCTCCAGCTTGTAAAAAAAAGAAGATTTTGTGAAATTCGAAATCGATCTTGGGGGGCCATGATTAATAAGAAGCTAGCCAACCAACTGAGCCAAAACGAATAGGAAAAGATCCAAGCGGGCTGTAGAGCTAAAGAAAGCATTCCTACCACCCAAGTTTTTTGATGCGGCAATGTCTTAATTCTGTTTTGTAGACACAGCGCTAAGCAAGCTCTGGTTCCTGGAGCCGAAAAACCAGTCATGGCGTTGAAGGCCCAAAAGAGACTGTACTTCGCCCACTCTGGAAGAAAAAAAACTTTTCCTAAAAGCCAGCCAATGACTAAGAAGTGGGATCCTGAAACCACAAAGATGTGAATCAGTCCTGAGGCTTTAAGCGAATGACTCCAGGTGGGGTTGGCGTGCAAACCCTGTCCACAGACTAGGGCCTGCCAAATATCTTTGTAGTCATAGGCCACGGGTGAACTTGCTAAGCACATTTGATGAAGGAAAAAAGTGTGCTGGGAGGCCCAATCAAACACATTGAAGGGGTTTAAGAAGATTCCTAAAAGACAAAAAGTCATAATGATCAGCATGGGATTTTGTGCTGCAATTAAGCAAAGAGTGTCTTTTAAAGCTCACTTCAATGGCTAGAAAGTGGATGTCCGAAAGTCTGCTTGTAAGATTCATTTAAGATTTTTTAATCCAGGCCTTCCAATTCCTAAGTTTATCTAAATATTTCATGTATTTAGCTATGCTTAATACTTATTCAATCAGCTGAAACCCTTGATTTTGAAACGGTCCAAGGTCAAGTTAGGGGGGTTTTAAACATTTCATGTGGATATCTCTCTTGAGAGAAAGGAAAAGAGCGTGTCATAATGATGAGAGATTCTCCAAGGAAAGGGCGAATTCATGAGATGGACTTTTTTAAGCCTGGTTTCTTTTTTTACATTTTTCTCTGTGGTGGCCGTTAGTGCTCCACGTCCCAGCAGCATGAACGCAGCGGATTTAAAGGCTGAGTTAACTGGAAAAGACTATAAAAAGCTTTCAGAAGATGATTTGTACGTGGAAATACTATCTCGTTATCAAAGAAACAGCATCCATGACATGAAGGGAGCGGCTCAGTACTTTTTGGGTCGATATCCAAGCAGTGTACATGCTGATAATGTGCTTTATTTAATGGGCTACAATGCGCTTGAAAGAAAAAAATACTCTGAAGCTCTTAGGCATTTTGATTTGTTACTAAAAAAATATCCACTTAGTAGTAAAGCTGTTTCCGCAGAATTTGCAAAAGGAACAGCCTATAAACAAATGAAGATTCCAAAATTAGCACAAAACTCTTTTTTAAAAGTCAGAAAAAAATATCCTGGAAGTCCTGAGTTTTTCAGAGCCGAGAGCGAAATTAAACTTCTTTTGGTTAAATAACTTAGAATGTTGAAACTTTTATTTCGTTTTATTTTCATAATGCTTGTTCCCAGTCTTGTCATGTCACAAGTGGATGAACCTGATTATCAAAAAGAAGAGTTATTCTTTAAAAATTATCAAAAGTTTAATCAGTCTCCCACCCCCGATGCGGCTTGGGATCAAGTGGTTACTAATTCGCAAGTCCGAGTCTATGAGATTCTCAATCAGGATACTTTGTGGGATATTTCTGATGTTTTGTTTGCTGACCCTATGTTTTGGCCCAAAATCTGGTCTCTTAATACATCCAACATCTTAAATCCCCATGAAATAAAACCGGGTTGGAAAATTAACTTTCGTGCAGGCACTTTGCTGAATGCTCCTGATTTAGGTGTCGAGCCGGGTGCAGCTCCAGAGGAAAGTTCTGAAATATTAGTTGATGAGTTTGCTGATTTGAAAATGCCACCGAGAATTAACTATCCTCCTTTGGCTGATATTCCTCCGAGTCTACCGAATTATGTTTTTGTAGAGCCCAAGGCGACAAAAGTGCAGATTGTAAAAAATCAAACCAATGAAATCAGCAAAATTCCCCCTCTTCCGTTGCCGGTTGAAATTTTTGAAAATCAACCCAGTGTCAGCGGTGAAATTGTGGAATTTGAAGATGAAGCTCGAGTGGCTTCAGTGACTCATGATTTGTATGTAAAATTAAATAATGATTTAGGGCCTGGGATTTATACCACAGTTAAAAGAATTGAAAGATCAAACTTTGGATTTGTAGTTGTTTATGGTGCTGAAATTGAAGTGAAGCAAAAAATCAATGATGCAGAAAATATCTACCGAGCCCGGGTGAATAAGATGATCAATGTGGCGGAGCTCAACGATCTTGTGATTCCAGGACCCATTCCCATGGCCGATATTTCAGTTTCTGATGTTTCTAAAGAAGCTCCGCTTGTGAAAATTATTGGTGGCTATAGATCTCCTACGGATTCTGTTTACTCTGCCTATTCCATTGTCTTTTTAAATGGAGGAATCTCTCAAGGACTCAGACCCGGGGATACATTGAAGATTTACCAAGATCCAAAATTAAGAACAAATAATACGAAAATTAAAAAAGCATTTCGTAATGTAGGAACTTTAAAAATCTTGAGAACTCAATCCAATGCTGCGACAGCCTATGTTCAGGATTCGAGCACTGAGCTACGTTCAGGAGATTTTGCTGGATATTTGATGGATGATTCGAATTCCGGAGTCAATGCTGGCAGTGATGCGGATGACTTAACTCTAGAATAGTCAGGACATTTGCAATGCAAGTGACCTATGGAACTTTGGTGTTTTCTTCATACTTTTCAGGCTTCAAAAGTTAAATATTTTTATCTTTCACGGATGATTGAGGTTTTAAAAAATCGCCTTTCACCCCTTAATACAGTTGATGATCTTAAAGCTCTTTTTTTTAAAGACTCATCGGAGACGCAACTTTGGTGGGAGTCTTTGGTATTAGATTCCTATGCGTTGTTAGTCAGTGAAAAAAAAATGGCTGAGGGCCAAGATATTCATTATGCACTTTTGGGTGATGCTCATTATCCAAAGCTACTGATGCAGATTTCAGATCCTCCGCTTATTATCAGCTATCAGGGACCCATTGAAATATTGAATCAAAAAAAATGCCTCAGTGTGGTGGGTGCCAGGGAACCCCATGAATTGACCAAGCAGTGGATGCGGCAAGAGCTTTATCAATTTTTAAAAACTCAAGATGTGGTGACCATAAGTGGAGGAGCGCGCGGAGTGGACGGGCTTGTTCATCAACTATCACTTTTTTTAAATAAACCCACGGCCGTGGTGCTTCCTTCAGGGCTGATTTTTAAATATCCTGATCATTGGAACCAAACTCGAGATCATGAGCAAAAAAATCTTATCTTTTTATCTGAAATGCGCCTTTCAGCCAAAGTGGCCAAGCAAAACTTTGCCTGTCGAAATCGAATCATTGCAGCCCTTTCGCCTTCACTGCTGATCATGGAAGCCAACGTCAAAAGTGGAACATTGATCACAGCTCACCGTGCACTGATTGAAAATCGTCAACTTCTGGTGCTTCCAGCCCATCCCTTGCAAATGGGTTTTGCAGGATCATTGGAACTTTTGGCACTGGGAGGTAAAGTTGTTCGTCATAAAGAAGACCTAGAGAGTCAATTTTAAGAATCTTAAATTTTACTAATTTCATCCTATCTGCCTCTAGATATATGATTTTAACTTCATGTCTATGGGTAGTTAGGCTTAAAGTTTAAACAGAATATTTAAAAAAAATGAAAAACAATGAAAAAAAGAATTGTGAAATGCCTCAAGACCTGAGTATCATTTCCGTAGGGAGGGGCGATGTGGTCAAGGATGACCGCTGTGGTACGGACGCTACGACATCGCTCTGTTTTTTATCAATTCCAAATCTTTTTAATCGAATACAAAGCATAACTACCAAAAAGAAAATTAGGACTCCAAATGGCAAGGGCTGCTGGCAATTGACCACTTCTTGCAAAGCCTTCGGCTGAAATGTAAAGCACCCAGTAAAGTACAATCACAATTAAACACAAAACAAAACCCGACGACTTGGCGGTTCTTTTATTTGTTTGAATTCCAAGACCCACGCCCATCAGGCCAAAAATAAGGCATAAAACAGCAATGGCCATTCTTTTGTGCCACTCAATTTGAACTTTGATCATTTCTTTTGGTGGAAGGGGCTCATTGAGTTTTGTTAAAATATCACTCAGAGTCCACGAGGGAGCTGATTTTTCACGCTCGCGAATTTCAAGGGGGTCATTCAGTCTCACATCAAAAGTTTCGAAATTAATTTTCGTATGACTCTCGGCTTTCCTGTGTATGGAGCCATTTTCTAGAATCAGAGTGGCTTTGTGGCCAGGAAGTTTTTCATCTCTTTGTAAGACTCCTGTCTTAGCAATAATCGTGAGTGGTTGATCAGGATCTCTTTCGTCATAAATAAAAACGTCTTCCATTTTATCTGTGTTGGAATCAATGCGGTTAGCGTAAACGACAAGATCAAAAAGTCCTTCAGAAAAAGTCCCTTGTTTAATGGTGGCAGCAGCTTTTGTTTGTTTCAAATTACTAAATAAAACTTCAAATTGCCTGTTTCCCCAGGGAGCCATCTCAAAGGATGTCTGTGCGGAAAAAAGTCCGATCATCAAACTCAGAACAAGGGCAGGGGTCATGATGGGCCATAAAGAAAGTCCACAGGCCCTTAGAGCTAAAATTTCAGAGTCATAACTCAACCGATTGTAAGTCCACAGAATGGAAAACAAAAGACTCATGGGAAATAAAGCGGGCAGAAGTGAGATGCAAATAAACAAGATGATTTCTGCTAAAGTGGCCACATCTACGCCGTGAATCAAAGCGAATTCCGTCAGCCTCAAGACCTGAAACATCAGAATAATCAAAAGAAAAACGGATAAACCCAGAAAAAATCCGGGAAGCATTTCTAGAAAAAGGGCTAGTTGTATTCGAAAATTTCGCATCTCTAACGAAAGTTTAACCTGATTCAAGGCTGTCGTTGACCTCTTTTTCAACCTCCCCGACAATGATCGTATGCTGCGAATTCTTCTCGTCTATGATAACTTCCAAGAGCTGACGGCCGTCGAGCTGATGCTGAAAAAAATCGGCTTTGATGTGCTTGGTATTACAAGTGAGTTTTCACTTCCTGAACAGCTGCTAGCTTTCAATCCTCAAATCGTCATCGGACAAGGTCGAAGTCCTAAAATTAGCACTTCAGGAGTGGGGCGAAGACTTCGTGAGTCTCAAAGGTGGGACGGACAAAGCATTCTTATATTCTTTGCCGATGCAAAGCCTCAACCCACAGAGATTTTAAAAATGCGAATGGATGTGGGGCTCGAGCACCCTGTGGCTCCCACTCAACTGGTGCAGGTGATTTCTCAGTTAGCAGGATTGGATTCCAATCAATTGCTTGATAAATTAATTAAGTCCATGAATGCGGATGGATCCATTCGTGAACCTGATAGCAGCAGGGAAGGTTCAACAACTCAATCAGGTTCAGACTCAGTTTTTGTCAGTGGATCATCGGGAATGCCACCTGCCGAAAAAGCTCAGGTTATTTCCAATAAAGAAAACTCATTTCCTGTTACACCTATTCAGGATCCTTTGCTTCAGGAATTAGAAGATATGTTAACTGGCAAGCCAAAGGCGGCAGAAGCTCCTCTTTTGCAAGATTCGAAAAGAGCTCAGGTTTATGCTAATATTTTAAAGAATCAACCCCCCTTAGAAGGCGGAAGTTTTACCAAACGAGAGGCTAAATCACGCCTCAGGGATCTCGTTGACCCTTTATTGAAAGAAGAACTTAAGAATCAGGACGATTTGCGTCGAGATTTTGTGAAGGCTTTGTTCAAAAGAGGGACTTGATCTACAGTGGCTTTTTAAGCGAAAGGAATTTTGCCATGGGAACCGGAACACAACCAGTAACTGATACAAGCTTTGATAAAGACGTACTCAATTCATCTAAACCAGTTTTAGTTGATTTCTGGGCCGAGTGGTGTGGACCTTGTCGAGCTCTTGGACCTAAGCTTGAAGAAATTGCCTCTGAGATGGGTGAAAAAGTTCAAGTTGTTAAAATCAATGTGGATCAAAATCAAGAAACGCCGATGAAGTACGGCGTTCGTGGAATTCCTGCTATGATTTTATTTAAAGGTGGTCAAGAAGTCGGACAGCTTGTTGGAAACCATCCGAAGGACACCATTGTCGATTTTATTAATAAACATTTGAGCTAGTTTCTGCCAAGACTGACATCATGTTGTCAGTCTTAATACCTTGCTCGACCAATCTTTTGTAAGTGGCGTGATAATTCGTAAAAATCTTACTGGAATACTCCACAGGCTTTTTCTGTTGAGAAATCAATCTTCTGACGTTCTTGGGTCCCATGTTATAAGCAGCAATGTAGCGGTAAGATTTGGATTCAAATTTAGCTCGTAAATAATCCATATAAGCCACACCGATTACGATATTTTTCACAGGATCTTTGAGATCACTCGCACTGTGATAAGGAATCTTTACTTTTTTTGCCATCCATTTTGCAGTTTCAGGACGAATTTGCATCAAGCCAATTTCGCCCACTCCACCCAAGGCAAGAGGGTTGTAAGAAGATTCCGTCTTAATAATGGCGGCTACAAATATAGGATCAAAATTATACTTTGAACTTTCATTCAAAATGGTGCGAGTAATTCTGTAGGCATGAGCTTTGTGATTTTTTGGCAATTGCTTCAGTACTTCTTGATAAAGTTTAAAATGCATATTGGAAAGTTGTTCTTTATTTGAAGCTGCACTTTTCTTATATTGTTTAGAGCCTAGAAGTTCCCGGGCATGTTTCACCCTTTGCGACTCATCCACAGGTTTTAAACCCATAAGATCCTCTGGCATGAATTGAAAATTTTGAAATCCGACCACCAATACCGTTAAGCCTGTGATCATGAAGGCTTTCATTTGCTTTGTATCCATTTGAGTCTCCCAACGTACAATCTATCGATGCAGTTGGTGTGCCATTAGCTAAGCTCTTGAAAGCACACAGATTCTCAAAAAAAAACAATTGGTAAGAGGGTATTATAAAGCAATGGTAGCGGGTGTTCATGGAAACACTGACAGCAGTCGGTTTTCTAGACAGTGATTCAAAGTGAGACTAAAAGATGTATCGCCTGAAAGCCACGCTGGAAGCCAGTCCCAAACCTGTCATTGTGGTCAACATGCTAGATCCCCCGTAGGAAACAAGCGGTAAAGGAATTCCCACAATGGGAAGAAGTCCTATGACCATGCCGATATTTACGAACATATGCCAGAACACGTAGAACAAAATTCCCACGCATAATAGGGCTCCAAATTTATCACGAGCTCCGGATGCAATTCTGACGAGTGTATAAAAAAGGCCAGCGAATAATCCTAATGTTAAAAGGCTTCCGACAAAACCCCACTCTTCACTTAAAACGCTGAAAATAAAATCCGTGTGTCGTTCGGGTAAAAACTCCAGCTGAGATTGCGTTCCATTGCGGTAACCTTTACCAAAAAATTGACCACTACCAACAGCAATACGGGATTGAATGCTATTGTAGCCTGTTCCCCTGGGATCATTATTAGGTGATAAAAAAGTCAGAACTCGGTTTCTTTGATAGTCATGAAGGCCGTACTTCCATGCAACTGGGATGGCGATGGCTAAGAATAGCGCAGCTCCCATAATAATAGATCTTCTGACTTTACAAAAAATAATCATGGAAACAGAGACAGCAGTAATCATCATGGAAGTTCCCAGATCGGGTTGTTCGACGACAAGGCCAAAGGGAAGGGCCAGAAGAAATAAAGGCAGTGCGAGCTCTTGAAAACCAAGACCCTTACCGTGAACACTATAGCGAGATAAACCTTTAGCAAGAACCACAATCATAGCCAGCTTCATTGTTTCTGAAGGCTGATAATGAAAGGGTCCCAGGTCAATCCATCTTTGTGCACCCAAAGCCACTTTTCCAAATAAAGTCACATACAGTAAAGCACCCAAATTTAAAAAATAAACCACGTAAGCGATCCGGTTCAGTAAACTGTAGTCCATTAAAGTCATCGTAAAAAAAACAGTCCAACCAATGCCTAGCCAAATTCCTTGATTAATAAATAAGCCCGCCACATTTTGATCTAAAGGTCCGTGGGTCGCGCTGTAAAGATTGATAAGGCCTAAACCGTGCAGTCCAAGAATTAAAACAACAAGAGTCCAATCCACTTTATGGAAAAAACTTTTTTCTCCTGTGACTAAAGAAATATCCATATTAATCGTCCTCTGAAGCTGTTGGTTTTTCCACAGACGGTGCTTTCACTTTTGCTATTTTTTTACCTTCTTCAATGACCTCTGGATGATACTTTTGAAAGTAGGCTTGAACCACATCGCGGAATAAAGGAACAGCTCCGGTGTTTCCATGGCAAGAGTGTTCAGCAAGAACGGCCACAGTGATTTCAGGGTTGTCGGCGGGTGCATAACCAATGAACCATCCATGATGTCTTTGTTGCATAGGACGAGAAGTGCAATTGGAATAAATTTGATCAGCCGAAAAGCTCATCACTTGTGCTGTTCCTGTTTTACCAGCAAAGGGAACTCCTGGAATTTTCCAAAACCGTGCCGTACCAGCATTGCCATTGGCCACTCGGCGCATACCTTCTTTGACGATCTGAAAGTTTTTCTTGGAAATTTGCACGCCGTTGGCTTGGCGCTCTTGAAGATTTCTAAGAATTTGTGGGTAGTGCTCTTTAATTGTTTTACCGTCCATGTCTAAAATCTTTTGAATAACGTAAGGTTTAACCACTAAACCTTCTGTGGCGATGGCATTGTAAGAAACGGCTAACTGCATAAGTGAAGACGCCACAAATCCTTGCCCGATGGCCGTGGATAGGTTTTCTCCAGGTTGCCAATCTTCACCGATATTATCCTTTTTCCACTTTGAACTTGGCATCAGTCCCGGAACCTCAAGTTTGAGTTCCACTCCGGTTCTTGAGCCGATTCCTAGAGATGACATATAATTAAACATTTTATCCACACCCAGTGCGATTCCCATTTTGTAGAAAAAAACATTGGAACTTTTTTCGATGGCTTCGTAAACGGTGATGTTACCATGGCCACCTTTATTGTGATCATGATAAGGTCTTCGGCCAAAATAAAAAACGCCAGGTGCGCTGACGATGGTGCTATCAGAGATTTCATTTTCCTGCAGTGCCGCTAGTGCAATCAGGGGTTTAAAAGTCGAACCAGGGGATGCGTGATCTTGGATGACTTTATTTCTTAATGGCTTAAAAGGATCACTGATCAATTTTGTCCAAGTGGCCGAGCTGATGCTTGTGGAAAGTTCATTGGGATTAAAAGAGGGACCGCTGACCCAAGCTAAAATTTCACCGTTGGTTTTCATAGCTACAATGCCGCCAATTCTTTGATTGGTTTGCATGGTTTTCCAAGCGGCTTCTTGGACTGTTTTATCTAAAGTCAAAACGGCATGCTGACCGCTGATGGGCTCTTGGTTCTTTAAAGATTCCGAATACAAATTGGGAGAAGCTGAAGAAACCGTTTCACGGCCATGGGCGTCCACTTGCACAAGTCTCACACCGTCTCGACCACGAATCGTCAGCTCCAAGGTTTCTTCAAGGCCATTTTTACCAATGATATCACCTTGCTCGAAGCGAATTTTCCCATCGAAATCCTTATTAAGCTTAGGAAGTTGTTTTTTTGATATTTCACCGACGTAACCAAACAACTGGGCCCCGTTTTCACCTAGGGGATAATTTCTTAAAATGGTTTCTCGAATTTCAAGACCTGAAACTTCCAGTCTGATTTTTTTCAACCGAATCACTTCTTCACGAGATAAATCTTCTTTTAATTTTACAGCTGCAAACGCTCCATTCACGCGGCGGCTTCTTTTGATTCGCTCAATCACCCGTTGAGGCTCTAGGTTAAGAATGGGTCCCACCACCTGGCTGAGCTTTTCGATATCATCAATGTACTGAGGCAAAATCACAGCTTCAAAACCCAAAAGATTTTGCACTAAGATTTCCCCATTACGGTCCAACATAAGACCGCGAGGAGCTTTAATTTTCATTTCTTTAAGACGGTTTTTATCAGAGAAGTCTCTGAGCTCGGCACCATTAAAGATTTGTAAATACCAAAGCCTGACAGAAAATAAGGAAATGGAAATAACAAGCAATAAATAAAAAAGCCTGTACCGATCCCAGTACTCTTTGGCTTCATCAGGATTGTTAACGTACTCATTCATATTCATAGCGTGCTGTATCCATATAGATTTCAGGGGCTTTCGTGTACTTTTCCCATTTTTTCAGTAGCCAATAAAGGGGAATGGAAAAAAGAGGTGTTAATAAAACTTGAGTCAATCGATCAAAGAATAAAATTTGTGTAGGGTTCGATTCGAGCAATCGAGATGTGCAGTAAAATAAAACATGAAACAAAAAGGATCCACCAAGATTGAGTAAAATAAAATAACTGAGGCTTTCAATATAAAAATTATCTTTGAACAGAACTACGATCCAAAAATAAATGAAAATGACAGTCAGAAAAACCCCGATACTAATAGAGCTTAAACTGCTAGCGGCGATGGCTAGCAAATAAACCAAAACCAGTGACTGGGGCTCACGCCTGGCAAGAATGACGTAATTAATTACGCATAACCACAACAAAGGTGGAGCGAGCTGACCCAAAAGTTGAAACCAAAAAACAGTTTGAAAGGCGGATAGAAAAATAATGATTAAGACCAGGCCAAACAAATAAACCAGTTTTCGTCCTATGAACATTACTCGGTCCTTGGTGGCTGATCAGTGGCTGTGGTCACTGACGTCACCGGGGGGCTTAGATCTTCACCCAAGGAATTCACGACAACAAAAACCTCTTCCACTTCGTTGGGTTCAACAATGGGTTTGAGTTCAATTTTTAATGCCACGCTGTAGGCTTTATTTTCCACTTTTTCAACCACTGCCAGCGGAAATCCCTTTGGAAAAACATTATCTAAACCACCGGTCACAATTAAATCACCGGGATTCAGTTCAATATTTCGGTCCGTGTATTTCAAAGAACAATCGGAACCGCCGTTGCCTTCCACATAACCTTGAGCTCGGGTTTTTTCGACCAGTCCGTCAATGACAGAGTAGCGATCTGTGATCAGCATCACATGGGAACGTTGAGGCTCTACCTCTAGTAAAGTTCCTAAAGCACCTTTTAATGTGATGACAGCTTGCCCGCGCTTGAGTCCATGATCAGAGCCTTTATTCAAAGTCAGGGTATTGTAATCGGGAACTAAATCTCGGCCGACAACACGGGCTGTAACCATTTCCATTTTTGTTTTTTGTTTAAACTGTAAAAGATCTCGCAATCGATTGTTTTCAAGCTCCAGCTCGCGAAGCAGCATGAGTTCTGTTTTGAGTCGATCATTGGATTCACTGAGCTGTTCGTTCACAGATTTAATATTGATCAAATTAAGATAATGGGCTGTTGTCGAGCGAACACCGTAACTAAAATTAAAAAATAAATCTTGAGCCAGTCCGGACACAAGCTGGAAGGGTTGTTTAATCCAATCCGTTTCGCGGCCTTTTTGCTCCATATTGATAGAGAGCAGGGGAAGTAAGCCCGCGATAATAACAAGTGCTACCTTGCGCCAATTTAAATTCAAAAATATCAAACTTCACCTCGAGACTCTCATGCTAGCAAATGAACCAGAGAATTCAACTTTTTCTCTTGAAATTAATGGGTGTTTGTCGTGTCATGAGCCCTTGCAGTTTTCTTAGAACTTTTAAGGAGTGACTCAAGATGAATGATAATTTCTCAGATCAAATGAAAAAAGCGGTTTCCAGCAAAAAGTTTTCCGTCAAAAAAATTGTGGCCAGCATCCTTTTTGGTGCCATCGTTATGGTTTTCGTTTTTTACGGATTTGCCACTCAGGGTGTTAGTGACGGACATGTGGCCGTCGTCAATCGCCATGTTCTGACTCAAAACGATCTCAAGCGTGAGCAGCGCCGAATCGAGCAGATGTATCAGCGAATTTTTGGCAGCTCCATGGATTTTAGCTCTCAGCGTCAAAACATGATCCAAGAGGCCGTACAAAGTTTGGTGAATTCTGAGTTGGTATCGCAAGCGGCACAAAAGGAAGGTCTAGCAGCCACCAATGAGGAAATTGCTCAGTTTATCGTGAAAGACTACACCATTTTTCAAGTGAACGGAGTCTTCCAAAGAAATCTTTATTTTCAATTCCTTGAAGGCAATGGCTTTACTCCCACGGAATTTGAATCTTTAATCCGTAAAGAAATCGAATCTCAGCGCAGCCGGCAAATTTTTGAACTTGGTAGTGCGCCCAATCAATTGGAAGTCGAACAGCAAAGAAAATTGAAAGAAACACAAGTTGTTTTATCTTATGTAGAAGTAGACCCCAAAGCCCTAGAATCTCAGGTCAAGACCACTCCTTCAGAAATCAGCAAAGCTATGGAAGACAAAGCTTTTATGACTCGTGTTGAAGACGAATTTAAAGCTCGGAAAAATCAGTTTGATCAAGCCGAGCAAGTGAAAGCTCAGCATATTTTGATCAAAACTGTACCTGGTGATGTGATCAGTGAAAAAGCAGCTCTTGAAAAAATTCAATCCTTGAAAATTCAAAGTGAAAAGTCTGACTTTGGAACTTTGGCTGAAAAAAACAGTGATGATCCCGGTTCTAAAATTAAAAAAGGGGATTTGGGATTTTTTGGTCGCGGACAAATGGTTCCAGAATTTGAAAAAGTGGCCTTTGAACTAAAACCCGGTCAAGTTTCAGAGCCTGTAAAAACTCAATTTGGTTATCATCTGATTAAAGTGAATGATAAAAAAGCAGCTAAAACGGCGGATCTCAATGATCACAAAAATGAACTGGCTTCCCAGTTATTAGCTAGGGATTTGATCAATCAAAAAAAATCGCAGATCAAAGATGTATTTGAAAAAGGCCAGGACGTGGCAAACTTTATGAAATCATTGAATCTGTCATGGAAAGATTCGGCGGCTTTTGATTTGTCTGATGACCGGGTTCCTGATTTGTCAGATAAAGTGATGGAGCATTTGTTGGAAATTATGTCGAATCCTAACATCAGCAAAGTGATTCAAGACGGTGACAAAACATTGATCGTGAAGCTCAAAGAAATTAAAAACAACAAAGTGGCAACAAAAGAATTATCAGGTGACACTGAAACTCGTGTTCGGGCCAATGAAGCTTTCAGCGAGTGGCTGCAAGCCTACCGTCAGTCAGTGAAAGTGGAAATCAACCCTGTTGTCTTCCAGTAAATAGCCATTGTTTTTTTTCAGAGAAACAGTTTTTTTTCTTAAAATTAAAAATCCCCAAAATGAAAACATTTTGGGGATTTTTATTAAATTGAAAGTGACTATCCAAGGTTCTATTCATTCTGAATCGGGAATGATTTTAAATCTTAAGGACCTCGATTTCGCACTTGATGCCGTTAAAAAAAACTTCTCTGTGCAACCATCTAAAAAAGTGGCTTTTGCAAAACTATATAATCAGTTGCAAAACTTATTGGGTGATTATTTTTATTCACTGGAATTGTCATGGGATCAAAGAAGCTTTTATAAAAGTAAAACACAGTCCTATAATACTTTAAAAACTCAAAGGTATTTTCAAGAAGCTGATGGTTTTGTGAAGCGAGAAGTGCTTGTGAAGTTTAGAAATAAGAAGATTTTTGAGACAAGAATTAGCCACCCAGAATTGGGTGGCCATAGAATTCTTTAATTACTTTTTGGCAACTAAGTTTAAAGTCAGTTCGAATTCATCGTTGATCATTTTATCGCCCAAGTTCTTAAAGAACTTGCCTGATCCGTACTTAAGACCCCATTTTGTGCGGTCCAATTTTAGATTAGCAGTTCCAGTGATCATTCCTTTGTCCATTTTCACAGTGGCAGGAAATTCGATGGGCTGAGTTTGACCGATCATAGTCAAAGTGCCTTTAACTAAAAGCTCAGTGTCTGATTTTTTTTCAACAGATGTGAACTTGAAAGTGGAAGTCTCGTTGCCTTTTTTAGTCACAGCAAAAAAGTCTTCGCTTTTTAAGTGCTCCATTAATTTCTTTTGGTAATCAGGGCTGCTAGCCAAATCAAGATTGGTCATTGAATTCATATCGACCACGATGTTTCCAGATTTGATGGATCCATCGGCCACTTCCACAGTGCCTTCTTTTACGGAAATATTTCCGTCATGGGAATCACCAGTGACTTTAGAGGCTTTCCATTTAACAGAGCTAGCACTCGAGTCGATTTTGTAAGTCTCAGCTTTTGATTTAGCGGCTTTGTTGTCTTTTTGTGCGAAAGCCACGGGGCTTAGCAAAGAGCAAACGATCAATGCATTCGTGAATACGTTCATTTTCATAGCAGGGGTCTCCTTTTAAGATTTCAAAAATTGTGGATCGAAACTCTCGGGAAGTAAATCAGAGAATCGATACATCTTTTCTTGGCCTTCTTTATTGGAGATCGTGACCAGTGTTGTGGAAAGACAAAATTCAGATAAAACCTGTAAGCACAGACCACAGGGTGGCCAAGCCTTTGCGCTGGAACTCACTACATACACAGCCTTCAGCGGCATTTTTGCACCATTGCTTACGGCCTTTAGTACAGCTCCTCTTTCAGCGCAAATGGTGCCTCCGTAACTGGCATTTTCCACATTACAGCCTGATACAATTTGATCGTCCTGTGTCAAAATAGCTGCCCCAACCTGAAATCCTGAATAGGGGGCGTAGGCTTTTTTTCGAACAGCGAAGGCTGATTTTTTTAGTTTTTTAAAAACGGTGGGAGATAAAGCTTTAATTTTTTTTGCAGTCATATCCTAAATTTTGAAGGATCCTCGACAACTTAATCAAGGGTAATCCAACGATGCTTGATAAATCCTCTGACTCAACATGTGAAAATAAAGCGTGGCCGTTTTTTTCAAATTTGTAAGCGCCCGCACAATCTAAAGGTTGATCAAGGCTTACGTAGTCTTCGATTTCTTTTTTAGAAAAAGCTTTCATTGTCAATTTTGTTTGGTCCACATGTTCAAAAATTTGTCCGTCACCCACAACTGCGATGGCAGTCAGTATTTCGTGGGTCTTGTTTTGTAAACTTAGAAGTTGTTCCACTGCTTTTTCAAAAGTCTTAGGTTTGCCTAAAATTTTTCCTTCAAAGCTGATCAGCTGATCGCCTCCAATCACGACCCAGTCTTCACGCTTGAGGCTTAAGGCTTTTAATTTTGCCAGTCCCGTAGCCATGGCCAGGGGAGAATGAAATTTCAGTTTTTCCAACTCCTCGTCGATCAATGGTTTTTTTGTGTCAAAGCTCAGGCCTAGGCTTAAAAGCTGAGCCTTTCTATAAACAGATTCGCTGGCCAAGACAATGCGATGCATAATTTCCTTTTCCCCCATTGGTGTGGGGTCAAGAGGTGTTATAAACCCAAACAATGGAAATGAAAACACTTCCCGACGTGGCCACACCTGAAAAAACAAAAAATTTCTCAGCCCTCAGTTGGGTGGGCATGAATCATATTCAAATGCCCCTTCGTTATCAAAGCCAAACCTTATCAAGTCGTATGGCCGTGTTTGTGGATCTTAAAGCGGGATCCCACCGAGGCATTCATATGTCCAGGCTTTATCAAATCGTCACCGCAGAATTTTCCGAAAAAGATCTGACCACGATTTCTTTATCTCAGCTTGTTTTCAATCTTAAGGAATCACAAAAAGGAATATCTGACTCAGCTAAAATAGAAATTCATTTTGAACTTCCATTAAAAAGAAAATCATTAAAAAGTGAACAACTGGGTCAAAGACTTTATCCTTTTCAAATTTCAGCAGAGCTTAAAAATAATCAGTGTCAAATCCGGTTAGCGTGGGAAATTCAATACTCATCCACTTGCCCAGCCTCAACAGCTTTAAGTTTAGAGCTCTGGAAAGAGTCCGCTAAAATTACAAATTTATCAGCCCTAGAATGGTTGGAAACTTTAGAAAAAATGCCAGCCACTCCGCACGCTCAAAGATCTGTGGCGAAGCTTCAAGTGGAATTGGCCAGTGATCAGGCTTTGGATTTGGAATACTGGATTAAAAAATCAGAAGATGTATTACAAACTCCTGTGCAAACCTTGGTGAAACGGGTGGACGAGCAAGAGTTCGCCAGGCTGAACGGGGAAAACCCCTTGTTCTGCGAGGACGCGGCCAGGCGCATTCAGCAGTGGCTGGATCGGGATCCGAAGGTTCTTCATTATACGGGAAGCTTTGAGCACCAGGAAAGTCTTCACCCCCACAATGCGGTGGCAAAAATTTCTAGCTGAGAATGATTCTTATTTACTTCTAGCCACTCTTTGATTAAGTTGAGTCCCTATGGCTGATTTCCGAGTTCTTCCAAGACAAAATGATGACGAAATCATTCTTTACCAAGATGATTTCAGCGAAGATCAGTTAAAAGCGATCATTCGAAAAATGAACCTGAAAGTCACCCAGCAAAGGCTGCTGATTTTAAAGGCCTTTCATGATGGTCGAAGACATGTCACAGCCCAGGAACTTTTCGAAAAAGTAGTGAAAAAAGATCCCTCCATTGGCTTTGCCACTGTTTACCGTTTTTTACGCAATATGAATGACCAAAAGCTTGTGACTGAAGTTCGCATGGGTGGCATGCCCGCCCGTTATGAACTGACACCTCAGAAGCATCATGATCACCTGACTTGCGTTGAGTGCGGCGTCATTGTTGAATTTGAAAATAAAACCATCGAAAACTTGCAAGAAAAAGTGGCTCAACAATTTGGTTTTTTACTGACCAATCATTTGCTGGAACTTTATGGATTATGTCCTAAGTGTCAGTCAGCAAAACATTTAAAAAATTGATAAAAAGACCTTAACTGTGTCATCTTCAATCCCATGAAAGATTTTGAAGGCATCATTGTTAAGGGCGCCAAAGAGCACAACTTGAAAGGTGTGGATGTTAAAATTCCACGCAATCAAATCACTGTGTTTACAGGACTCAGTGGAAGTGGAAAATCATCGCTGGCTTTTGATACCATTTACGCCGAAGGCCAACGTCGCTACGTGGAATCTTTATCGGCCTATGCCAGAAATTTTCTTGAACAATTAAAAAAACCAGATGTGGAATCGGTCACAGGATTAAGTCCAGCCATCGCCATCGATCAGAAATCTGTTTCCTCTAATCCCAGATCCACAGTGGGAACCGTCACTGAAGTTTATGATTATCTAAGATTGATGTACGCCAAATTAGGTGTGGCCGAATGTCCCACTCATCACATCCCACTTTCCAGCACCACACCTTCGCAAGTTTTAGAGGAAGTCAAAAAACTAGGTGAAGGTTCCAAATTTTATATTCTGGCCCCCATGGCCCAGGGAAAAAAAGGGGAATTCTTAGCTGAGTTTCAAAAGTGGGCGAAATCAGGATTTATAAAAGCTAAAGTGGATGGTCAGTTTATTGACTTAGCGGATGCGAAAAAACTGCAAAAAACAAAAGCTCACGACATTGACCTAGTTGTGGATCAGTTGGTTTTAAAAGATTCACTGATGAAAAGATTAGCAGAAAGTCTTAATACAGCTTTCAGTCAAGCGAACGGCCGAGTGGTAGTTGAAGATCAAAAGGGAAACCGTAAAGCCTATTCCCTGCATTCCAGCTGTCCTGCTTGCGGGTTTAGTTTTCCTGACCTTGAGCCCCGACTTTTTTCATTTAATAATCCACGCGGAGCTTGCCAAACATGTAATGGTTTAGGTACCACGGACCTCATTGAAGAAGAGGTCTACTCCGAAGGGGAAGTGGGCAGTAAAAAATTAGATAAAGTGAAGTACACTTTTAAAAATGCGACTTTAAATAAAGAACAAGATGATACCATCGAATTTGAACCCGAACTGACGTCGTGTGCGGATTGTGGCGGGGCCAGGCTTAGACCAGAAGCTTTGAATGTAAAACTTTTTGATAAAAACATTGCTGAAGTCTCTCATATGTCCTGCTGGGATTTTAAAAAGTGGATGGAAGGTTTGCAGTGGGGCACCAAGGACAAATTGGTCGCTGAAAAAATTCAGAAGCAAATTCTTTCAAGACTTGAGTATATGATTCGCGTGGGTACGGGTTATTTAAGTTTAGACCGCAGCACTCACACACTTTCAGGTGGTGAGGCTCAGCGCTTAAGGCTTGCCACCCAAGTAGGATCCAGTTTAATCGGTGTGCTGTACGTGATGGATGAACCTTCCATCGGACTGCATCCTAGGGATCATCACAGGCTGCTTAAAATCATCGGAGAATTGAAAGACCGTGGAAACACCGTGGTGCTGGTCGAGCACGACGAAGACACCATTCGCTTTGCTGATTTTGTCGTCGACATGGGACCGCGGGCTGGAAAATTAGGCGGGGACTTGATTGCTCAGGGTACACCTCAGCAAATTGAAAAAAATCAAAACAGTATTACCGGCCAGTACTTGTCTGGAAAATTACAAATCCCCATGCCTAAAAAACGCCGTGAAGGCAGTGGGAAAAGTATTAAATTATTTGGGGCCTCAGGAAATAATTTAAAAAATGTGGACTTAAGAATTCCTTTGGGAACCATGACCGCTGTGACCGGAGTATCGGGAAGTGGAAAATCCACTTTGATCATTGATACTTTATATAAAATTTTAGCACAAAAATTCTACCGCGCTTTAACCAACCCCTCACCTTACAAAAAAATTGAAGGCCTTGAACACATTGATAAGGTTATTGAAATCAATCAAAAACCCATCGGTCGAACACCCCGGTCAACGCCCGCGACCTATGTGGGACTTTTACCATTGATCCGAGATTTATTTGCAGGGCTTCCTGATTCTAGGCTTCGTGGCTATGAGCCTGGAAGATTTTCCTTTAATGTCAAGGGCGGGCGCTGCGAAACTTGCATGGGGCATGGACAGATCAAAGTGGAGATGCATTTTTTAAGTGATGTGTATGTGACCTGTGATTCCTGTAATGGCAGACGTTACAACCGAGAAACTTTAAACATTCAATATAAAGCGAAAAACATCGCAGACATTTTAGAAATGTCCGTAGCAGAAGCTTTGCCTTTTTTCTCGGCGGTGCCGCAGATTCGCAGAAAATTAGAAACCCTTGATAAAGTGGGTCTTGATTATATGACCTTGGGACAAAGCTCGATCACATTATCAGGCGGTGAAGCGCAAAGAATTAAGTTATCAAAGGAATTATCGAAGCGTGGAACGGGAAAAACACTCTACATTTTAGATGAACCCACAACGGGCTTGCACTTTGATGATATTAAAAAATTAGTGGAATTGTTATCAGAACTGACAGATCAGGGAAATACTTTGCTTGTGATCGAGCACAATATGGAAGTCGTTAAATGTGCAGATCACGTGATTGATCTAGGACCTGACGGGGGAAATGCGGGCGGAAGAATCGTAGCCGAAGGCACTCCTGAAAATGTGGCCCGTGTCGAGGATTCTGAAACAGGCCATTTTTTAAAACTGGTTTTAGATAAACACTAATCTATTCACAGATCTTGGTGGCGATTTTCACAAAACCTCTTTGATCAAGTAGGTTTCCTGGTTGCTCCATTTCGCCGCAAAGATTAAAGCCTTCAAAATAAACTTTTTGATTTTTGTCGATCCATTTTTGAGCTTGATCCACAATCAATGAGCTCATCTCGCCTTCGGCTGTTTCATAGCGACAAGTTTTTCCAGGGGTGGCTGGAGGTCTGTTCACATTGGGATCTGATAAAGATTTCGCCATACAACCGCGCAAATCTTCACGGATCTTTTGTGCTTTCACCCAATAATTAGGAAGTTGATAGTAAGTGCCATCATAAAAAGAATCGTAATACTCTTTTGGATAAACTCCGCCCATGTTGATGGCGGCACGGCCTCGGCAATAAGTGTATCGGGCTTCTCCAATATCAAGACCAAAATAAGTTTCGAAATCCGTGGATGCGGCATTGTAATACAAACCACCAAAAGCTGCTTTTTGTGCCGTGGGATTTGTCAGCAGTGCTTGAATAGTCATTCTTTGAGTGTTCACGAAAGCGGTATCAGGGTAGGCTGTGGGTGAGCATTGAATCAAACGGTTTAGTAGTTGCTCTTTTGTAGGAGCTGTATAACCCACAGGATCGCTTTTGTTAGGCACAGAACAAGCCGCTGTCATAATATCTAAAAGTTCCTGGGCTTTTCTAGATAGAATTGGAGGTGCTGGGCCGCCACAGAACAAGTACCTGTTTTCATAATTAAGTCAGGTTGTGGAAGAACACTGGGAGGTTCAACCGGGGGAGCCACAGGTGTAACAGGAGTTACACTTGGAATTTCAATTCCGGGCAGGGAATCTGAATTTCTTTCTCCAGCAAAGTTGACCTGATTCGAACAACCCATAGTCACTATTCCAGTCAAAATTAAAAACGCCCCGACTTTTGTAAACATAAAGACCCCCAAAGTCTGGTGTCTTCAATTCATGTGCCTAAAAAATAGGCTTTAAGGAATTTGTGTAAGTATCAGCAACTGATCACGAAGTTCATAATGAAACAGGACCTTGATTTTAAATTTTATTGTCAAGACTTTGAGAGTGTCGAATGAGATAACAGTTTTAAGAAAATTCAAATCGAAAGTTTCGAGGTTTCAGCCCATGAAGATCTTTAAATCATCTCTTGTTTTCACTGTTTTAGCACTTATTGCGGCTTTTTTTGTCGGCTTCTACGACAGGACTTCAGTCGAGCCTTCCATGGCTTTAGGTCTGAAAGCTTTGTTTATTGCTTTTGTTTTAACAGTACTTGAAATCTCACTTTCCTTTGATAACGCTGTTGTCAATGCCAGTATTCTTCAAAAAATGAATGCTTTGTGGCAGCGAAGGTTTTTGACCTGGGGAATCTTAATCGCTGTCTTTGGAATGCGCCTTATTTTCCCACTGGCCATAGTGGCTGTGATTGCAGGCATTGGACCCGTCGAGGCTCTGAAGCTCAGTGTGTTCAATCCCCAAAAATATTCCGAGATCATGCTTTCCACCTATCATATGGTGTCGGCCTTTGGGGGTGCTTTCCTATTACTTGTTTGTCTTCGTTACTTTTTTGATGAAACAAAAAAGACCCATTGGTTTTCAGGCTTTGAGAAAGTTTTAGTTCGCATGGGAAAAATGCAAGCCATTGAATTAGGTATGGTCGTCGTTTTGTTTATTTACTTATCCAAGTTGTTACCAGCGAATCAGCAAATGGAATATTTGTTTGCTGCTCTTTGGGGAATCGTCACCTTCGTTATCGTTGACGGTTTAGCCGCTCTTTTTGAAAACTCTGATGAAGAAGTCAGTGGTGGGGCCACAAAAGTCGTGGCTTCTTCAGGACTCGGATTATTTTTATACTTAGAAGTTCTTGATGCTTCCTTTAGTTTTGACGGTGTGGTGGGAGCCTTTGCCATCACTCAAAACTTATTTATCATTATGTTAGGTCTTGGTGCTGGTGCTTTTTTTGTTCGAAGCATGACCATTTATCTGGTCGAGAAAAAAACTTTACACCAGTTTGAATTTCTTGAGCATGGTGCTTTTTATGCCATCGGAGCATTGGGTCTGATCATGATCATCAACCCCTTTATGCATATTTCTGAATGGATCACAGGCTTTGTTGGGGTTTTAATTCTTGCTTTTTCAATTTGGTCAAGTCAGCGTCACGCTCGAGCTTTAAAGTCATAAAACTTGAAAATAAAATTAAAAAAGCACCAAAAGCTTTTTGTAAAGTCAGAGTTTCATTTAAAATCATAAGCCCAAAAAGTAATGCAAAAGGGGATTCCAGTAAAAACAACTGGGCCGCCGTGGAATCAGAAAGAACTTTTTGTGCACGAATTTGAATCATGAAACCTAAAAGGCTTGAGCCAAAAATAGTCGCTAATATTCCCAACCAAGGTTTCAGATCCGTGGCCCATATGGAAAATTCAGCATCAAAGGGAATCAAAGGCAGCATCACTAAAAAGCACCAGAAGGATTGGTAGTTATTAAAGCGAAAGGAATTTTTAATTTTTGCTGATACTTTTCCAATGTAAAGAATATGGCAGGCGGCGGTGAATGCACAAAGCAAAGTCCATAAATCCCCAGCATTAAAGCCTTGAAATTGTGCCCCCATCATTAAAAAGGCTCCGATGAAAGCCACAGCTGCAAGTAAGTAAACACTGAAAGGATGTTTTGTTCGGTAAAAAAGCAGGCTTAGTAGCGGCACTAAAATCACGTACAAAATAGTTAAAAACCCCGAGTTAGTCGCTGTTGTGAACATCAAACCTATGGTTTGTGGCAGTAAAAAAGAGGCCATCAAAAGCCCGGCGGCCACGGATAATTTAAAATCTTCTAAATCCCAAAAATTTTTATTTTTTGTAAAAAATAAAAATCTAATCATTTCACCAATCAACCAAGCCGCTAAAAATCTTAACGTCATGAAGCCCGTGGGCGAGAATTGTTCGAGGGCCCAAATGGTCGCCACAAAGCCAAAGCCCCAAAGAACTGAGGCGAGCAGAAGCTCAGCGATGGCCGTTTGCTTTGGATTTAAATTCAATCAAAGGCCTCGACCCAAATCTTTTTTGGATCAAAGTTTTTTGCTAATAAAATTTCTTTGGTGGCTTTGATCATGCCGCCGTTACCACAAAGATAAAAAGTGGTGGGCACATTCATATAATCATACTCTTCAATGAAATTTTGTACGTAACCTTTTTTTCCTGTCCAATTTTCTGAAGGACGGCTGAGTACAAATTCCCACTGAAAATCTGGCAGCTGTTTTTTTAAAGCATCGAGTTCTTGGGTGTAATAACAGTCCTGTTCGGTTCTCATCCCAAACAGAAGTCTATATTTCAAATGGGGGAATTGTTCTTTTTTAGATAATAAATAACTTAAATGCTGGGACAGACCTGTGCCTGTGTTTAAAAAAACAATTTGTTCGGTGGGTGGTTCTTGGAAAAAAACTTTTCCAAAAGGTCCAGTCATCTGTAATGTTTCATCACCTTTTAATTTCCATACAAACTCAGAGGCTTTGCCGTTATCCACGTATTTAAATAAAAGTTTGTAGCCACTGTGATCACGCTCGTCACTGGCAATAGAATAAGCCCTTAGTGCAGGTTTACCTTCTGGTTGCGGCACATGAAGCATAACAAATTGACCGGCTTTGAATTGAAACTGTGCAGGTGAATCGGCTTTCAAAACAAGTTCACGAACACTGGAGGTGTGGTCAATGATGGATTGGACTTTCATATTGTAGATCACTCGAGTTGACATCTTGTTGGCCTCATATACGCTAGTATCATTAGGTGATAAATTTTCAATTCAACCGATATTCCACGGTCTTAGTCTGTTTTGCAACTTTGTTTTTAGCTCAATCGACTTGGGCTCAATCTCTTGCATCGACCCGCACTAAGCGCTTCTCTCAACCCATGTATTTTGATGTTCTTGGTCAAAGTGAAAGCCTACCCAATCCTCTATTTGAATGGGACTTGTCCCAGCAAAATGGCCAATCCTTGTTGCTAGGTAATGTCACAATCAATGAAAGCACATTGGCTTTTGGCTTTAGAAAACTTCAGGCCTCAAGACCCGATCAGCCCGGAACCTTTGATGCCCAGTACTTCACAGTAAAATGGCCTGACTTTTTATTTCCTAATGCTCGTATTGAACTTCTTAATCGGGACGGGAAAGTCACTTGGGGAAAGACCTTAGAAAAAAGTGATTTTGAAAGTTGGAAAAAAGTTGTTAGTGAAAATTCAAAAAATTTAAAAAACAGTCCACTGACCCAGTTCTCTTGGGGAGCCGAATTAGACACTTTGGGAATTCCACTTAAAAATTTAGCCGATGGATTCCGCTTTTGTCTTTTAAGGTCAGATTTGAATGCCACCGAGCGCTTGTGCTCACAAAAATATGTTGTTCGTCAAATGGGCAACCAAACATTACTTGGACGATTGAAAACGATCAATCCTGCCAGACTGATCATTAACGGCGAACCCTCGAATATGAAGGGGCAAATGGAAATCATCAATGAGATGCCCATTCGGTTATTTGCCGAACTCTCTTCTGGTGAAACCTTAGAGTTCAGCTCTGAACCTACAAAAGTGGTGTGGTCTGATTTTACGAAAATGGAAGGCCGAGATTTTGTTCGTGTGGTGGGTTATGCCACTCCGCCGGTAGGCAAGTACACGATTTTAAATCAAAGCCAAGATTCTCAGCTGACTCAGATGTTGGGATTTCAATCCACCATTAAAGATGAAAGAATTTTTTGGGCACTGGCAAGACCGATATCACAACCGTGGATTTATTTTCCTGGTGCCAAGGGCGGAGTTTTTAAACATCCTTTGCCGCTAAATCTTGCACCGAACTCAAGCCTTCGGTTGCATCTACATAAAGATACACCCAAGGGCACATACCGCGACGGTGTGATTTTAAAAGGAAGAAAACAAGCCTCAACAGAACTTGAATCCACTCAGAAGAAAACCAATGTCACGGGCCCCAATAGTTTTGAGTGGTCCTTTCAAGCTAAAAATAATGCCGAAATCAATCGCTCATCACTGTTAATCAAAGAGGGCGACAAAGTTTATAAATCTTATTTTGAACTTTATAAAGGCTATTCAAACGAACTTTCAGCAAGGTCTTCTTTGGTGCTATCAGATGCAGGTCTGATCATCATGGGGGAACTGGCTTACAATTTATGGTTTGAAGATATTCTAGGTTATGATCAGTATCATTTAACAAAACAAAGATGGGGAATCAGCACTCGGTATTTTCAAAGCTTTACAAAATTTAAAGTGGGAGACTTTGGTAATGCCCAAATTAAAAACACCAGCTTGGATTTAAAATATCGCTTCACACCAGGTTTGTGGACACGGGATGAAACCCACGGGGCCATGCTTTCCTACCAGGATGTGGAAGTGAATCAGGATATCACAGATTTTAAAGTTCCCATGGTTGGTGTGGGTTGGTTCTGGGCCCGGTCTATGCCGCAAGTGTTTGATAATTTATTTAACTACATTCCTATATTTAGATATCCCAAGTGGGTGGATATGGAATTTATTTATTTCATGAACAGTTTAGATGCCACTCAAAAATTAGAAACGAATTTTGCACTTAATTTTCACGGCCAAGTTTTATGGAAAAAGAATTTTTTCGGTGAAGCTGGATTCGGAGTTAAGCGCTACGCCTTCATTGATACCACCAATTCCTTTCAACGAAATATTGGTTATCAATTGACCACACTTTATGGAACTGTGGGTTTGGGATTTAAGTTTTAAGCTATGATGCTCAAAGTCTAGTATAGTAAATAATTTTATTGACCCAACAAAATCAACCTCATTAAGCTTGGTACTTGTTTAAGTATTAAACTTATTTAAGTGGGGTAGTTGATATGATTTTCAAAGCTTTAAGTTTGGTTTCACTTTGTGTAATAGCATTGGCTCAACCAGTATTTGTCGTTCAACCTGAAGCTGAATTTAAAACGTAAAAAATAAGTTTACTCAGTCCGGGTGTTGATTCGCGAACACTGAATCAAGTTTTTGATTCTAATTTTGGTAATTACACCATTGGGCAGTATTTCTCTGTTGTTTATACAATGTATCAAGGGCCATCCAATTACTCAATTGAGATGTCTATTTCGCCACTGATAAAAACAGGCTCTAGTGATTTTTCTTTGATCAATGATCAGTGTTCTGGAAGAGTACTTCAGCGATACTGCCACTTGTAATTTTGAAATTCTTTTTGCACCTACTACAAAAGCTTACTTAACAGCTGATGTGGTGGCTAATTACGTGCAAACTTGGTCAACGGGAAGTCAAAACGGTTCAGTCACGATTAAAGCATTTGGCTCTGGTTTTGATAGGCCCCCACTTTGTGAATCTAAAGCCACGGGCTCGATCATCGGTGTGGACGGACAATCATTAAGCGAAATGGTTCCAGTGGTGGGCACTGATTTAAGTCTTTATTACTCAAGCACTTTTGCACCTCAGTACGTCTCGACTCAGTCCGCTCTTGTGCCAGCTTTTTCGTTTAATAATGAAGCTTGGACCAATAGTTTGCAGCATCAGTATATTCCAGGACAAAGCAGACTTTATTTAGGCTCAGGTACGGTTCAGCAGCGTAAAGGAAGCCTACAACCCAACGGCGATTACTTGGTAATATCTAGTGATAGAAGTGAAGTTTATATTTTTAACTCAAAAGGAAAGCATTTAGAAACAAGAACGGCACTAACAGGAGTTTTAAAATACAGCTTCACCTATGATTCTAATGATAGGCTGACGCAAATCACGGATAACTTTTCAAACACCACAACATTTAATCGAAATTCATCAGGACAATTAACAAGTATCACAGCCCCCTACGGTCAAGTGACAACGATGACTGTGGATGCCAATGGAAGATTATTATCCATTACAAATCCCAATTCTGAAACCTATCAAATGACTTATAAAACAGGCACAGGGTTACTTGAAACTTTCACAAAGCCCGGCGGTCAGGTGTCCACTTTCACCTGTGACAGCAACGGAAAGCTGACAAAAGATCTTGGATTTGGCGGAAACTTTTGGCAGCTGGTGGCAGGTTCTGGTGGTGCCATAACAAAATCATCGCAAATGAACAGAAGCACCAGCTTTACGAATTCCTATGATTCCTTTGGCAATTACATTCGTGTTGAAACAACACCTTATGGCTACAACACAACAAGCATTGAAAGTGAAGGCAATGCGACATCACTTTATGAACCACAAAAGAACACAGTCTCTACATCAGGTGATGACGAGCGCTTTGGTTATTTAGCACAAAGAACCACAACTGCAGCAGAAACCATTAACGGCACCCCGAACGTGACTAGTACCACCACCTTTGGACAAAGTGTTGTGTACCCATCAGGAATAACTCCCACACTTTTTAACTTTAATACGTTAACAAATACTGCAAACACCAGTGGAAGAATCACTACCGAAGTTTTTAATAATATTACAAAAGTAAAATTGATGACAACTCCGGAAGGGGCTACATCCTCTGTGACCATTAACACCAACGAGCAACCGGTTGCGATGCAAGTGGGCTCTGATACTCCGACCACATTAACCTATGATGCGAACGGAAGACTGAGCTCGACCATCCAAGGCACGAATAATCAAAAGACCTATGCTTATAATACTTCAGGATTTTTGCAGTCGGTGACCAACGCACTTAGCGAAGTGACATCCTATGTTTATGATCTAGCCGGACGAGTGACTGCGATCACTTTACCGGACCTACGCGTAATTCAATATGCCTATGATGATAACGGAAATTTAGTGGGTGTGACTCCTCCTACCAGACCCATTCATAATTTTACATTCAATGCTTTTGAATTAACATCCGAGTATCAGCCGCCGACCTTATCGGGGGTTCTGAATGTGAACACTCAGTACAGCTACAATATGGATAAGCAGCTGACACAAATCACAAGACCCACGGGGCAAACGGCCACTTTTAATTATAATTCAACAACGGGATTACTATCATCAGTGGTTCAAGCTTCAGGCACTGATAGTTACTTCTATTATAATAGTACTGATCAAATTTACCGAATAGCATCAGGCCAAAGCGGATTTACAAATTATTTTGCTTACTACGGTGATAACAGTCGAATCTTAGGTCAAGAGCTTCGTTTAAGTTCAAATACTTATTTGTTTGGTCGCTTTGGTTATACTTTCGATTCCGACCATCGACGCAGTTCAAGAGTTCTTCGAGGAAATGCAACGACACCCACCTCGACAACTTCAATAACATATAACAATGACGATGCGCCCACTCAAATTGGTAGTATGAATCTTACGTATAGCTATCCTTCAGGAAGATTATCGACAACAACGTTGGATAAAATATCAGACTCCCGAGTTTACGATACTTACGGAAATTTAGACCAGTATGAAGCTACTTATAATCCAACCGGTGGGCCTGTCACAAGCCTTTACTCTTTTGATTTAACACGAGATACACTTCACCGAATCACAGCTAAAACAGAAACCATTCAAGGTGTTACAACCACTTATAATTACACTTATGATTCTACAGGCAGACTGATCACAGTTCTAAAAAATGGTTTAGCTCATAGTAATTATGTTTATGACAGCAACGGAAACCGCGTCAGTGGAACACGGGCAGGGGTTGCGTTCACAGCGACGTTTGATAATCAAGACCGACAGCTGACTTACAATACAACAACTTACTCGTATAATGAAAATGGGGATCGCACTCAAAAGGTCGATGGATCTGGGACCACAAATTACACTTACAATGCTATGGGTAAGTTACTCGCAGTCACTCTTCCTAGCTCGACACTGGTTAATTACTACTACAACGGTATGGGGCAGTTTGCAGCTTTCCGCGTGGGAGGAGTGCTAAGTGGTTTATATATTTATGAAGATGATTACAAAATAGCAGCACACCTAACAAGTAGTGGAACTTTCCCACTGGAATATCGTCATGGCACTAGGATCAATACTCCGGATCAGATTCTAACGGGTGGGAACACTCACCGAGTGATTATGGATCATCTTGGTTCACCAAGATTAGTGGTCCGGGTGACTGATGGTGTTGTGATGCAGCGAATGGACTATGATGAATTCGGTCAGGTCACTTCGGATACAAATCCTGGATTTCAGAAATATGGATTTGCCGGGGGAATATATTTAGCAGAAGATAAGTTAGTTAAGTTTGGGGCGAGATACTACGATGCTTCGATTGGGCGATGGACGACGAAGGATCCGATCTTGTTTGAAGGTGGTGACACGAATTTATATGGGTATGTCGAAAATGACCCAGTGAATTGGATTGATCCTAGTGGTGAGTCACGAGTTGGCAATAGTCGGTCAATGCCTAGCATTGATGGTGGGTTGCCTGGACGTGGTGGTGGAGGTGGCGGAAAGCCGTTCAATGCTAATCAAAGAGCTGCTATCAGCTTAGCAAAACAAGCACAGCGTAAAGGTAGCATTAACAGGTGTGAAGCTGAGCAACTTGTAAAATGGGGGAATGAATACAAAGTGCCGAATTCACGTATCGATCCAGGACATCCAGGAAGGGAAACTAATTTTCCGCACTTACATCTTGGGCCAGTCAAGCATGTACCAATAGAATAAATAAAGTGGGAGCTAAAAGAATGATTTTTAAGTATGAGATAAAAACCAATAAAAATAACGAAACGAATGATCTTTGGGATATTTCTGATGAATTCGTTTGTGCGACAGAGCCAATTCAAGAAGAACAGATTAAATTTGAAATCGATGAGACATCGAAGACGGTTTCTGTTGTAGGTAATAAAGCTGGGTGGGAATATCTTGCAAAAGTTTGTGTAGAGATGTCATTTTGTGCTGATCACGATCCCACTTTTCATATCCACAGAAAAGCAGATATGAGTTTTAGTGATAGTGCAGATCAAGATGTTGTGAGTTTTTTTATTGAGGAAAAGAAAAATTTGTAATTTTTGAGTCAAGATCTCTTAACTGATGGGTTCCAGACACAAAAAGTAAAAATATCGAAATACTTTAGTTTAAACGAGGGCAATAAATTGTTAATTTATACACTTCTGATACCAATCTTAATTACAGTTGTAATAGGCAGCTTTCTTATGATTAAAGCAGCAAAGAAGGGTCATGCGTTTCTGATTGAATATGCGATCTTATTTTTACCAATTTTGATATGGAATTATTTACTTTTCACGCAAGTAGGCCCCCAAAGCCTAGCCAATGTAATTGAGGTGTACATCCTAGTTTTTATCTTATTGTTATACTCGCTCTTCAGGTTTTGCAAAAGTAGGCTTAGCAAATTAAATATCTCATTTTTATCATTGTTTTATTAGTCGTACCTATTATGTTGAGGATCTTCTTCCCCTTATTGCCTGAGTGAGATATCTTCAAATGCTTAAGAAAATGATTCTTGTGATAGTGGTACTAAATCCGGGTCTCAGGTCGATCCCTGGTTGGAGTCCGAATAAATAAAGTGAGGTAACACATGTCAAAAATTTTAGATTTATTAGAAAATGTTAAATTAGGTGACAGAGCTGCTACTCTAGAGCTCGGATACCGATATGATTATGGTAAGGGTGTGCGGCGAAATCCTAAAAAAGCAGCTCACTTTTATAAATTAGCTGCTGATAAAGGATCAGCTGCCGCAAATTACAATCTCGGAATTCTGCATCGGGATGGCCTCGGAGTAGCTAAAAACTCAAAAAAATCTGCTAACCACTTTTCTAAAAGTGATGATCTTGGTTATGTTGAGGCTGCAGCTGATTTAGGGTGGTGCTATATGAATGGGTTCGGTGTTAATCAAAACTTTAAGAAAGCAGTAATGTATTACAAGAAGGCAGTGAAAGCTAAAATTCCAAGAGCTTTTCTCAACTTAGGGCTATGTTACTTAGACGGTGCTGGTGTTCGAAAATCAACTAAAGTCGCTGAAAGATATTTTCTGAAAGCATACAAACTCAAGCATCCTGGTGCTGCCTATTATTTAGGCCGAATTATTTTGGGGTTTGAAGACAAAAGAAAACCAAATTCGAAGAAAGGCCTCAAATTAATTAAATGGGCAGACGATCATCATTACGAAGATGCGAATGAGTTCTTAAAAAATTTGAATTAAACCCTTAGAATATTTAATAAATTTTAGCTCCAACAGCACCTAGACTTGAAAGGACTCAATGAATAAAAAACTTCAACTACATGACTATGAAATTTTAGGCTTAGAGCTTCTTGGAACTGGCTGGTCTAAAGGACTCGCGCTCAAGCTCAAGAGTGAAAGTGATGTTATAAAAATAATTAACTTCAACAACGTATCTTTTTTGGATTGTTCCAATTTTAGCTGGCAAAATGTGATTTCTGAGGTTCACATTCTTGATGTATCTGAAATGATCCCGGGGCAGCTAGCCAAGGCCATTGCGAGTGCAGGGATTGATATGAATTACAAAGTAACTATTATCGAAGAAATCCGTGAGGGACATTTTATTGATATTCGTGCGAGTGTAGGTGCGCAGATTATTTTGATATGTGACGAATTTCATGAACATTAAAAACGACTTAAAGGCGAAAAGGTCTAATTTTTTTATTATTTTAAAGAGTCGGTCATATCCTTGTAAAGCAAAAAATAAAAAAATTAAATCAACCCAGAGGGGGCAAGAATGAAATTTGAATATGAAATAGATGAAAAAAGTAAAGATATTTATGAAATTAAAGAGAATTTTTGTTCAGTTCGGAATCCTGATCAAAGCGAGAAAATTGAAATTGGAAAAGATGAATCTGTAGGCGGAATTTCAATAATGGCCAATCGTAAAGGATGGATCTATTTGGCAAAAGTTTGCTTTGAAATGGCTTACTGCTCTGAGAAGGATCCAACATTCCATTTGCATAAAATGAATAGTTTAGCAGATGCAAATAAAGATGAAGAAATTGCTGTTAGTTTTTATGTAAAAAGTTAGGATCATTGCTAGCAGATTTTGGAAGAAAGCTATGAATCCCATATGAAGCAATTAATTAAAAAAACCGCAGAATTGTTTCTTTTAGGAGTTACCTTGGTAATCCTTTACTCAACTCTTGCAGTAGCACTCATGATTCTAGTCTCCGTGATTATTATGATCTTATTCTGGGCTGTCGATGGAACTGCAGACAACCCATTCTTATTCATTCCCATTGATATTGCTTTGCTAGCCCTTATCTATTGGCTATTTAAAAAGGGGTTCTTCAAAAAGGCCTTCGAGGGTTTGCGTAACCAACTTCGCCGAAATTTATGACAAGCTTTTCAAAACCCCCGCTGCTGACCTCAGTGCTCCATTAATACTACCCCCACCAAAAGCATCACCAGCTAAATAAACATTGTCCAATTTTAAAAATAGTTCTGTATCTTGAGTCAACGGATGGGAATAGCGCCATTTTTTTAATTGAATCTCCATCTGATCAATAGTCACAACTTTTTTAAACTCAGCAATAATTTGCTCGTCAGTTAGCTCGAAGTGTTTTTCACTAAACGTGGGATTCATGGTGATGGTCCAAGCTGTGCCCGAAGCTGAAGTTTTCCAGTTCTGATCAGTGAAGGAAAAGATTTCTGCTGTCGGATTTTCAACATAATGCGGTGAAAACATAGCAGAGATCGATTCCTTCGAGCTCACTAAAAAAACCAAAGCTTTTGCATACAAAATTTTATCAAGGCTTTCGGGATAGGAAATTTCAGAATCCTTTAATATTTTTAAAGTTTGTGGCAAGGGGCAGGTGAAAATGATCTGGTCATAATTTTCCACTTCACCATTCAGAAAATGCACTTCGGTTTTTCCAGAAATTTTTGTTACATGTTTTTCTAATTGTAGACTTACATTTTCAGCTAATTTCTTCGCTAAGGATGACATTCCATTTTTTGCACACCACTTGGGATCCATCAGAGGTTTTACCAAGTCTGCACTTTTAACAAGATCGTGAAAAGCTTCACTGGTTTCACTTAGCTTATAAAACTGGGCCCCGTGATCAAATTTTTGTTCGTTCCAGCGCCGGGTGGCCAGTCGTCCCCCCACACCTTTGGATTTTTCAACCACCGTGCAATTGGGGATAGAGTTTGCGATGGTAAGTCCTGTGAGGCCCGCACCAATGATCAATGTTTTTTTCATTCTCATTTTATAGTCATCCGGGATTCATTCTTGCAAGTGCTTTCATTATCTTTTGGGGGGATCATGGTTTTTCTATTTTCAATGTTCATGGCTTATTCTGGTTTTGCTAATTTAATTCATACGGCTTCAGAGCCATTGGCAGGTGACAACTTTTTGAAGTTTGTGGAAGAGCTAACATCCATCACCAATATTCAAATGATGGAGGCTCAGGGTTTGACCATGGGACGTTCAAAATTAGAACCTTGGTCGGGATCTTATTGGCCCATCCACAAAGGGATCATTGGCGCCAGGTATGTGAATAAAAAATTTCCCAGATCCTCTTCTTTTGAAACGAATTACGAGCGGTTTTTATCAGAATCAGCAGAGTCCATTGTTGCCAGTGGAAGACTCAATGAATTATCTCCGTCTGAAAAATATGATTTGCTGATTGGTGATCCTGAATGGTCGCTGACCAAGCTGATGTGGAAAAAGGGCCGTGATCAATTTGAGCGGGACGGCTTTGTAGCCGGATGGACGGGCATCTGTCATGGTTGGGCGGCTGCCAGTCATTTGCTTCCAGAGTCCCCCTATTATCCAGTGACCTTGAATGATGTAACAGACAAATATGCGATCACCTTTCACGCCAATGATATCAAAGGTTTGATTTCCTGGGTGTGGGCGTCAGCTCCGCCCACTTCTTACCGAGCGGGGGACAGATGCCGGCAATCCGTTGTGAAAGTGGATCCCACACTTCGGCCCCTTGAAGCCAGTTGTTTAGATTCCAACCCCATGACCTGGCATTTAGCGATTATTAACAAAGTCGGACTTCAGCAAAAAAGTTTGGTGATGGATTCCTCCAGGGGCACTGAGGTGTGGAATTATCCGATCACTAGTTACAGTTATCACTACTTTGATCCCAAAACTTTTATTCCCACAGAGTCTTTAAATAAAGCGATCCGTGGAAAATCAGAAATGCCTTTGGATCGCTATTCTATTTTTCGAAGTCCCAGAACTTTTTTTATTGTGGGAATTATTATGGAAATCACTCACCCAGCCCTGACAATCCCTACTGTGGGAATCACAAGCCGAAACACCACTAAAAAAATGACTTTTATTTATGACTTGGAACTGGATGAAAATCGAAACATCGTGGGCGGTGAGTGGTTTTCTAAAGCCAATCCTGATTTTATTTGGAGCTATCCAGCCAGCAGCCGAGCCGTGAGTTTTGAGGAATCCAACTTGTCCCCAGAATTAGCCGCTTGGTCTGTGGATCAATCCACTTTGCCTGTATCTTTAGCAGAACTTGCTAAAGAATCCAGTCGCCGAGGACGGGTGCTGAATATTATCAGCTCCGCTTTGTTAACGGCAAGCAGTAAAAAAGGTGAACCATTGCCAGAAGAAATTGTAGCTGAGGAAGAGGAAATTGAAGAGGATTAAAACGCTTTTTTGATCGAGAGCTGATTGATTCCACCAATATTATCAGAGCTTGCTTTCAGGCGGTTAATAATTTGTACCGCTGTGTCCTTAGGGTAAGCGCTCCATAGTACAGCCACGGCCCCAGAAACAATGGCAGCTGATAAACTGGTTCCTGATGAGGCCATCACTTCCGAGTTATGAATCACTGAAATATTTTCTCCTAGTGTCCACATGTTAATTGTCGATCCAAAACCACTGAAATAAGAAGGTGTTGAATCGATAGAAAGAGATCCCACATTAATAAAATTAGGTAAATTAAGTGAAGATAGCATCACTTGATTTTTATAAACATCAACAAAGCTGTTACCAGCTGCATTGATAAAAATCACGTTGCTGGATCCATAATCAAGAAATGAAGTGGCTAAATACCTTGAGCAGGAAATGCTCCAGCTATTGTTAATAATTTGGGCCTTCATTTGGATGGCATAATCCACGGCTTTTTTAGCATCAAATTCTGAACCCGTATCATCACTCATAATATCAACGGGTAAAAACCGAGAGCTTCTGGCAATTCCTGATGTACCTGTTATCAGACTGGCCATTGTTGTTCCGTGACCTACTTCATCGATGATCAATCTTGAGTTATTACTAAAATTCCAGCCATTTCGATCATCCACATAACCATTTTGATCATTATCGATTCCATCTAAAGAATTATCATTTCCATTGATCAGCAAATTGAATTTTAAATTGGGTAAAGTCAAATCCACACCCGAATCGATCACGGCAATAATAATATTTTGTCCAAAATATCCTAGGCTCCAGGCTTGGATCACACCAATGTCTTCAAAAAGCGAGCTTAATGGAGAATCCGAACTTGACTGTAGTTGGTTGTGTTGAATTTTGTAATTGGGTTCAATAAAATCCAAATTGTCAGGTCGGGTATCTAAAAAATCCTTTAAATTAATGATTTTTGACTTAGTAGGTTCAGAATCGGTCCAATGAATAATGTATTCATTTTCAATTTTGTGATCTCGGCAGCTTAAATGATTATTTTCTTGATACTGATCCGTTTTTTTTTCACAGGCGGAAAGTAAAAAAAAGATCAGGACTAATTTGTACATGGAGCATGTCCGTTCAGCCTGTAGTCCTCAAGGGAAGCCAAGTAGGACTTCTGAAATTCTGGGTCTAATTCAGCGGGTTGATCATTGCGGCCAAAAGAGTAGTAGGTGGTCACTTTGGGTTTTACAAATTTCTGACTTCTGCAGTGAGCATTAAAACTGAGATAGGTTTTTTTAATCAGCATTTCAGTTTCACTCAGGCGGGTTAAATCCAGTTCACTGACAATTAGTTTTTTTGAAGATTCAGAAATTTTTAATTTGAGTTGATTTGCTGTCGCTTCCATAATGTCAAATTTGTAAATATCTTGATTTCTGGATTCAATGGTCACTGTTCTACAATCGTTTTGTTGGACTTTATAGAAATCAATGATTTCAGAGGACTGAATAGTTCTTTCATCATGAGAGGCTAGAAGATGAAAATTTTGACTTTCATTCTCAAGCTGGGCATCGGGCTGATAATTGATGGTGATCTCTTGGCTTGGGTAATTTTGTGAAAGTTCTTGTTTGATCAGTTCTAAATTCAAACATCCTGCTTTGATCACTTTTGCATCACTTAAAGTTGGCGGATTTCTAACGGAATCAGAATCAGACGAGTGACAGGCTGCTATCAGTAAAATGAAAAGCCAAAGGATTTGCTTCATAGTTCCCCCATAAAAAGAATAAAAAAGGCGACTCTTGTTCAAAGAATCGCCTTTTTGCCTCAAAATAAATTCATTATTTATTCTTGAGTTTGTTTTTCGTCTTTTTCTTCAATGACTGCTTTATCTTCTTTTTCCTCTTGCTCTTGTTCCTGTTCTTGCTCGATCACGTCAAAACCCAGCTTAACAGCTAAAGCTGAACAGTATTCAACTTCTTTAGGCTCTTCTTTGCTTTCTTGCTTTTGTTCTTGATCAACATCTTCTTCTTGCTCTACTTCCGTGCGGCAACTGGAGATAACAAATGTCAATCGATCCATAAAGCTGACTTCAGTGGCTGTGACGGCACTCATACGTCTAACAATGGAATCGGCTACAAAAGTGTTAGGTCCTCGAACTGTATAAAGACTGGTTTCCGCGTTCCAAACTAAAGTCATCATCAACACATCGCCTGCATACAAATCCAAAGTTCCTGCATCCGTTTCAACTGCTCTTGTGATTGTTGAAAGAAAAGTCGCACGTTCACGAAGCATGGGATAGGCCACATAAATTTCTTCGTTTGTAACAGCCAGTTCACCAACTGATTGTGGTCCTGCTGTGACTAAATAACTTGTTGTTGTAAATTCTGAAACAGAAACTCCTGAAGCTGTAATTTCAGTGGAAGCCACTTCAGAGGGCTGAATGGGGGCTGAACCTACAGATTCATTATTATCACTACTTTTTGCGCAAGCTCCGAGTAGTAAACAGGTTGTGATTGTCATTGCGGCTTTTGAATAGATCATAATTCATACCCTCCATTAGGATGTGTTGTTTGAGGCTCATGAAGCAAATGCAAAGCCACAGGCTAAGTGATCAATATAATTAGAATTAGGTGATTTATGGGGTCAGGAATTCCCCATGGATGGGGAATTATTTTACGTTGAACTTTGTGACAGAATTGAAATCCTTGCCTGTAGAAAATTCACTGCGTAGGAATTGCCCAAGAACTCCGCTATAAGTCTTTTTTGACCAGGGGGTTTGGCATGTCATTAAGAATCGTCTTTATTTGTGCACTGATGCTGATTGCATTATCAGTGGCGACGGCTCAAGCCCAAGACTCAGTGGCTTCAAGTGATGGAAGTTTTCTTGATATACGTACAGGCAGTGTTTCCATTCCGTTGATTTCCATTAAAAAACCAGCTTCTGATTTGGTGGACCGAAACGGTCAAGTCATGGATCCTTTTGATGCTGTTAAAAGAGCAAAAAACGGTGAAGATTTAAGTCAGTTTAATCCACAAGAAAATAAAATTTGGCAAAATAAAAAATACTCCATTTTAGAAAACACCACGGCCATTTATCCTGAGGCTGCTGCTGGTGTTCAGTTTTTATCCGTGGAAGCCGACGGAAATCCCTATACTGCTTTCTACCGTGTTCAAGCAGGTCGCCAGTACTTTCGTTTAAGTTTAAGTCTGATTTCCCAATCCACATCTTTACGTTCAGCCCTTTTAAGAAAATTGGGTTATGACGTGGTCACGCCCAAAGTGTATAAAAAACTTCGCGTGAATTTTTCAAGCCTTGAGCAAAAAAATGAATTCATTGAAAACTTAGAATTCAAAGATATGAATTTGCAATCCAGAGGCTGGTTGGCCGAGAACAAAAAAGAATCCTTATCGATTGTATTGTATGACGCCCTAATTGAAACCCAAAGAAATGAAAGCCAAGATTGGCACTGGGGATTTATTCCCAACCCCAATTCGATTTCCTTTGAAGAGCGCTCAAGAAATTTAGCTTGGATCGAGTATTTTTCTAAATTTCGTGCTTACAGAGCCCTGATTGTTCCCTTCACTTTGGCTTTTATTCCTGAAAGCCTTAACAGATATTCGGTACAATCAGCTTCTATTATTAATCAGTATGCTATTTTGTATCATCCCTTAGCCGGTGGGTTTGCTTCCACCACTAAAGAAGACGTTCAGTGGATTTTAAAAAGAATGGCCTCTTGGACTGAGCAAGATTACCGCGAGCTATTTAGTTTTGTGAATTATCCAGACTCCATCAAGGAGCTTGCTTACAGAAAATTTATTTTGCGAGTTAAAAATTTATTTGAAGTTTTTCAAATTCCACTACCTGCTTACTTTCCCAATGTGGATCTGAATTTAACTTCCGCTGATGGCTTGATTCAAAAGGGCCGAGTCATGAAAGAAAAAGTGCCTGGTTATCCGCAAAGATTTTCCCACGGGGACCGAGAATCTCCGTTTAAGGATGATGACTGGTGGAAATACGCTGGCATTCGTACCAGAACAGCCATGATTTCTACGGCACTCTCAAAACTTAATGAAAAGCTACAGGTTTTCACCTTAGAAAAAGCCCAGGAATCCTTTGGCCAAGATGTGGTTCGTCAGATCCAAGAGCACTTTCAAAAAAATCCAGGTCAGCCTTTAGATAAAGGCATTCAGTCCTGGGGTGGACCCGTGGGTGGTTTTGATTTACAAGCGGCAAGGCATGTGTCCACTGGCACCTATTATGGATCCACTGCAGCTGTGCAGTTGGTGGATATGATTTCAGCATCAGTCAGCCTTGGATATTTAAATAATTTTGAGCAATTTCCAGAATTGGTTTTCACAGGTCAAGGACTAGGTCTTCAAAGACAATTTCCAGCCGTGCAACTGGGAGCGAACGCTTCGCTTAGACGATCTTATATTCATGTGAAACCACTTTTTTCTATGCAAGAGGCTTCAAAGGCCAAATGGAAAGATTTATTTGTACCCAGTCTCATGAATGGCTTAGCAAAAACCATTGATAATAAAGATCTGAAAAAATTTAGAGAATTTATTAAAGAACTCAAAGAAGGTGAAGTTTTCACCATCACAGATTCCCTTGAAGTGGGACTCCAGGGCCGTATCGCAAGCCCTCTGGATTTTTTGCTTGGCATTGAGCCCCTTAATTTTATTAATTCTGTTAGCGGCGGAGTGGATTCTTCACGGGTTGTACTCAGACAAACTAGTTTAGTCAGAACAGCACAGGGCTTACAAATTTTTGTTCGTAATCAAACAGCGAAAGCTCGCGGTGTACAATTTGATGTGGACTACTTCGTTAAAATTCTTAGCCTTCGTGCTGATGGTTCGCAATCTGAAATTAAAACGGATGCTTTCTTACTTGATTATTCACCAGATTATTTAGAAGAAGATTTAAGTGTGGAAGATAAAACCATCAAAGAAGAACAAGAGTTAAAATTAAGAAAATCAGTGTCTTCATTATTGAGATCCCACGGCACCGAGCATCTTTATAGTTCTTTTCCTTACCAAAAATTAGAGATCGAGCATCTTTTTAAAACCCGTGAAACAAAAGCGAAGCTCATGATGGCTCAGATGATTGATTTATCTGAAGATCATTCCATGAAACTTCGTTACCCCAGATCCGAAGAGAACCCGGAGCTTGATCCTAAAGATGAAGAAGTGCATTTGTTTAGATCTCGCCGTGGACAATTAAAAGGGATGGATCTTTTAGGATTTTCTATTGCTTTGATTGAATCTTGGTTGAATAAAAAATCAAGCAACGTCACTTGGAATTTGGCTCAGCCCAATGATCCCAATCCTGCTAACATTCCCTTCGGCCGAGCTTACTGGAGACAAGTTACTACAGAAAGAGATTTGAACGGGGACGTGAAAGACGTCGCCATGATTCAACACAGTTGGGGTGGATGGAAACTACCCAGAGATAAATTTTTAAGTTTGATTGATCAAATCATCACTCAGTTGGGACTGCCAAAGGATGCAAAATACAAATTGATCGATAAAGAAAGTTTTCAGACTGTCAAAGCCGTCGATTTTTATAAGATCACGGCTAACTTATCCGTTCGTTATTCAGGCCTTGATAAAGTGAAAGATCTGGTTCTGCAAACGGAGCTTAGAAATCAGCCAGGAGAAAAAGCGAAGTTCTTAAGCCGCTTGTTTCAAAAACTAAGTGAGAAAATGAACGGGGCCAAAGCCAGCCGTGCCGATCACATGGTCTTAAGTGATATCCAAAAAATCTTAGGCAACGGAGATTTGAACCAAGGAAAGTGGAAATACAGCCAGATGTGTGATGAGCACAAGCGAAAGGTCAATCCAAAGGCAGGACCTGGTAGCTATTCAGGAGCTTGGGTGAATGGATCCTACTTTGATTGTTTAACTCCTTGGATGGATAGGATTTTAAATCTATCGATTAAGTATCCTAAAAATAACCGTCAAGAACAGGTACGTTGGATGACGGAAGTTCTTTACGTGTTAGAAGAGCAAATTCCCATGCCACTGCTGTTAACTTATTTAGGTCAAGAAAATGTGGTCTACTTTGTGACTGTGAATGGATTTCGATCGGGTGATGAAGATGGAGATTTAACTTATATCTCAAACACCTGGGGAAATCCTCCCGATGACTTTGACGAGGCCGGAGGAATTTTTCAATTGTACTCTAGAAAAACCGGAGTTCTTCCCACTGAAATTGACCGCACTCAAGGAGCTTTCCGATGATTTTATCTTTATTGCTTACACTGAGCTGGGCTCAAGATCCTTTGCTGAAATTTCAATGGTCGCTTGATAATCAGGGCCAAGCTCAAGTGGTGGATTTGGATCCGGTTCGAAACTACCGAGTCTCTGGAAAAATCAATCAAGATATCGGTGTAAAAAATATTAAGAATCAAGTGCAATCACCAAGACAAATCTTAGTGGCAGTTCTTGACACAGGCATTGATCGTAATCATCCGGATATGAAAAATATCATTCGTACAAAACCATCCGAGTGTGCTGCATTGGCCGAGTACCTTTCATGTTTGGCGGGTGATGGTCAGCAAAAAGCTTGCGATGAAAAGTGGATGGATCCCAAAAATCCTGAAGCCGACACCGATAAAAATGGTTATCCCATGGATTGTTACGGTTGGAGTGCCATGGGTGCAAAAAATGAAACCACAGGAATCGTGGGAACACCTTTTTTTGTTGATAACATTGGTCACGGTACCCATGTGGCAGGAATTATCGGAGCTGAATCTGGTAATGCCATTGGAATTTCAGGCGTTTCACCGCACATTCGTATTTTACCTGTGCAAGTGATTGATGATCAGGTCAATGAGCCTTTGAAGCCTATGAGCACGCCGAGCTTAGATCCTTCAGAAATGGTGCGTGAAAAACAAGGCTACCGTATCAATCAAGAGGTCAGTGACCGAGTGGCTCGTGGATTTTTATACGCTCTGAATGAAGGGGCCGAAGTCATTTCCATGAGTTTGGGTTGGCCTCAGGTCGCGGATTCTCCGCTGCTCAGAAAATTAATTGAAGAAGCGAACCGCCGAGGAGTGATCGTTGTGGCTGCTGCTGGAAATGATTCCACAAGAGCTTTGATCAGACCTTGCAGTTATGGCTCTGTGATTTGTGTGGGCTCTCTGAATCCTGATGGATCCTTGTCGCATTTTTCCAATTACGGAAGTGGTGTTGATATCGCAGCCCCAGGACTTTCCATTCTGAGTACCTATCCAGAAGATTTAAGACCTGCTCGGTTTCGATCATTCTTAGGTTATGAGTACTTGTCTGGAACTTCGCAAGCGACACCTTTAGTTGCGGGTGCTGTAGCCGAGCTCTTATCTCGGGGTGTAGCTAAAAACGAAATTTATGCAAAACTCATTTTGTCAGCAAGGCCAGTGCAAAAACCCACGGCCTTATTTCAAGTTTTTGCCTCTGGTGTTCAGCAAACTTTCAAAGCCGATTTGGATCCTCTGGAAAAGTATGTGTTTTCGGGTCAGTTGGATGTGGCCCGTGCCATCCAGACTCCTTTTCGTGCTGTCATTCAAGCCGTGCAAAGAGAAAGACCCGAGCTGTTGTGGAACGGAAAGGACTCTGAAATTCCCTTTGATCTTGAATTAATCAATCGAGGGGCCAGTGTTCAATCCAAAGATGTGAAGATATCAACTGAAATTTCTGAAGTTCTTGAAGGGGCAAAAAGGCCCGTGGTGCAATCGATCACTTTAATATCGCAGCCACAAAATATTTGGTCACAAAATGAAATTCGCAAATACCGAGTTGTTTTAAAAACTCATGTGGAAATGCCAGCTGATTTAGATCTCAAAGTTACAGCTGAGTTTTCTAACGGTTATAAACAAGTCAGCATCATTGAGCCTGAAGTGACGATGCCACTGGCTGAAATTTCAAGTCAGCAAAAAATTGTCATGAAAGTGGAAGGTCTTCCCTTCAGCACATGGGATTGGACTCCGCTGGAAAGTTTAGACGGCGCTCAGCGCGGCGAAGTCTACCTCATCACAGAACAATCCGCTGAAGGGTTTCGCGTCGCTACGGCCAATATCAATAAAAATAAGATGCAGATCAAAGGTCCTATGGTCATACCCAATACACGAGGCAAAAAATTAATTGCTGTCATGTGGGGAGTCACCACAGGTCAGGGCTCTGTATTTGGTGTGATTGAAGAAGTGGATGAAGAAAGCTCGATGGTTCACCTTTTTGATTTGGATCAGGATCTTAAAATTCGTGAACGATTGGTTTACGACTCTAAAGTTGTAAGACTTCCTTTCCAGGTCCGTTGGTTAAAAGTGAAGGAAAATGTTTTTAGACCCGCGTGGATAGGGCCTGGATTACTACCTAACAAAAAAGTCAGTCTTAAGGATCGATGGGAAAACCGCAATACACCTGAACGGGTCGAGCAAAGGCTTTATTGGCTTGATGAAAAATTTAAACCCCAAGCCATGACCGATGTGGATGGAAAAAGATTTTTAGATTTCGTTCCAGGTGCAGGTGATAGCCAAGGTGAGATCACAGCTTTGACCGTAAAAAGTCAGGGACCTAGCTCGCAACCGGATTACATTCAAGATGTTCTGTTTGTGAATTTTTCAGAAGGAAAAATAAAGTCGAAAAAAGAAAATCCGCAAGCTTTGTACCGATCCTTACTTGAAGCCAGGCGCGGTGGACTTTTTAATTTAGATGCAGCCGATCCTTTTTCACGGGGACTTTTTTGGTTTTCTGAAGGAAAATTAGGCACGCAAAAGATTACGACTTGGGACAGCGTGACGGAACAATTTGATAACTTTGATGCGAATGCCCTGCGGTTACAATTTGACTCTGCTTTGTGGACTCAGGCTGTTTACTCGGGTGGTCAAAACACAGGCGCGTTCACTGTTACAAATTCAGAAGTTCAATATCACGACTTCAAAACAGGAAAAGCTGTGCGAAAAAGCTTGGATCGCTATTCTTTTTTTTCCAGCAGTTTGCAAATTCTTTTGGCCTATCCCCTTGTTATTGAAAGTGAAAACTTAAAAACAAAATATCGCCCTGCACTTTTTGCTACGGAAAATGTGGACTTCGAACGTGGTGTCAAATTGGTTGTCCCGATTTTTGCAATGAATGGCGATGTTGTCGAACTGGTGTCACCTGGCACCCTGAATTTAAAGGCAGGGGCAGGATGCAAACCTTTTAAAACACCGATCCAGCTCGCAACGGGGGAAACTGCTCTTGATTTTTTCTGCGAAAGGAAGCTTTCTCAGTCAAAGAATCCAGCTCCACCATTAAAACCCGGTGAACGGCCAAGGCCTCAACCGATTTTAGTAGAGCAAGAGCTTGTCAGAGTTTTTTTAAAGTACTAACAAAATAAAACCATAGGGGGTTTTTAAATGAAGAATCAAATGAAGTGGACTTTAGGTCTATTAACAAGTGCAGTTGTTGCAACAACTTTTGTTGCATGCGGTGGCGGTGGCGGTGGATCCGTTGTCGTTGGCGGTGGTGGAGGCGGAATCGTTTCCTATCCATATGAAACTGTTTTCGGTGACACATGCGCAACTTTCGAAGCCACTCCAGGTTGTACTTTTTCAGCGACTACGGGACAAAGAATTACAGTTTCTGCAGATCCTAACTATGACCGATATGGTTTTGGTTCTGATGATCTTTCTTACGTAGTATTTTACTCTGATGGTACAGGTGATTTGTACAGCGCAACGGGTACTTTTTTAGGCACACGTAGCATTTCTTCATTCAGCGGCTGGGTCGGCGGTAACGTCATTGGCGTTGGCACCACTGGTCTTTTCTGGGAAAACGTTTCCGGTGGAACTTACTGGTTAGGTAAGAACGGTGTTCTTTATAATGCTAACTTAGGTGAGTCTAACTTCGGCGAAGCGATTAACAATAAAAATGCAGGACAAGCTTCTGATGCATCAGTGGCCGCTTTAGCTTCTGATTCTAATAAGCGTTTAGTGGCAAAAGCAGCTGACAAGTTAGTTAAAGAATATGCTTTATCTAAGCCTAAAGCGATGGCTATTGCTTCAGCACTCAACACTTGGGCTGTTTCATCATCAGGTCGTGGTTACACAACAACTCGTGATATCGATACAACTTTCAAAAAAGTTTTCGGTGTTCCTTACTCGACAGCTTTATCAGCTGTTCAGGATTTAGTTGTTAAAAACGATCCTTCTGGAATGCAAGACGTAACAGAACGTTCTGCAACGGCTCTTGGACTTAAGCCTCACCAGGCACAAAAGTTTATCAAAGGTATGTATAAAAAGGCTCTCGCTTCCTACGGTGTAGATTCTAACATGGTGAACTGGTAGTTCTTAAAAGTTCAATTGCAACAGATTGAATCTGAAAAAGCCCACTTAAAATAGTGGGCTTTTTTTTGTCCTATTTTGAGACTGAGACTTAAAAAATTCCTTTTAAAATCCGATCATAGACTATCAGGGGGAATTGTCAGTGGCGCAAAATAATTGGGGAAACATCCCACAGTGGGCTTATGAAACAGCTCAAGCATTACTACAATCTCTTCAAGCCGTTGATCCCATGACCTATCAACATTGTTTGCGAGTCGGTCAGCTTTCTAAATTCTTAGCAAAATCTGCAGGGCTCAACGAATACGAACAAAAAGTAGCCGAGTTCTCTGGTTTTTTTCATGACATTGGTAAAATTGGAATTTCTCAAGACATCATTGCAAAGCCAGGAAAGCTGGATGCCAAAGAGCTTGATATCATGCACAACCATCCCTTGATTAGCGAACAAATCATTAGACCTTTATCGCAGCATCAATTTTTTCAAGATATGTTAGCACCTATTCGTGGTCATCACGAGCGCGTGGACGGTGAGGGCTATCCCGATAAAATCATTGGTGATCAAATTTCTGTGATCGCTCGCGTGATTTTAGTCGTTGATACCTATGATGCGATGTCGCAGAACCGAGCTTACCGTAAAGGTTTACCCAACGAAATTGTGTATGCAGAATTGAAGCGTTGTGCTGGTACTCAGTTTGATCCTCAATTGGTCCGAGTGTTTTTAGAGGCCCACAGGTTCTATGTACCAACCGAAATGGACCAAGAGACTCAGGAAAAAATTGTGGATATTAATCAAAACCGATTTAAAAAAGTCGGCTAATCATTTATTTTTTTTGATTCGTGCTTTCAAAAATTTTATCAGCCGATTTAGCAATAAAACCATTATAAAGCTCACCATTTGGCAGTGGGTATCTTTTTGCAAATTCGTAGTAACAAGCAGGCACTTTCAATTTTCCATCGGTAAAATTGACTTCCACTTCTTTGGCCATGGTGGAGCTTTGTTCCAGAAGCTCAGCCGCTGAGCCTTTAATTTCTCCGCCTGAGGAATTCAAAGTGTGGCCGTTTTTTTTCACAAACTCGTTGATCAAGGGTAAGGAATGAAGCTTTTTCAATGCATTTACATTCACTGTGAAATGATTGGGGCGAAAACCAAAGGCTGCCACCCAGGAAGCATATTCACTGACTGAAGCTAGTTTTTGATAAACTTCGATGCTCATTTTCCAAGGCCTGCCACAAATTAAAATCTCTTCGGATTGAATCAATGCATCAGGAACCTGTGCCACCATTTTATCCACTTCTTCGGCGACAAAACCTTCTATTTTTTCCAGTTCCAGTTCAGAGATGAAAATTTTTGGTAGATCTTTATTCATTGATTCAAAATGCTGAGCATAAAGTTTTTTCTCTTTAAAGAAATACTCGCCCATGGGTTTGTAGCCGTACTTTTCAATGTGTTGAGCCAACGAGCGAATGCCAAGTCTTGGATGATTAAAAGTTCTGTAGGCCACATGATCATTCAGAACTTTTTCACCTTGGCCTACAAATAAATCATGAATGGCTTGGGCGCTGGGATTCAGCGTGGAATAGTCACGCCACATTTTTTCTAGTAGATGCTGAAGTTGAGGATTTTGTGATTGAAGCATAGTGGATCTCCCAAATTGTTTGAGGATTTCATTAAAGTATTAAGATGACGGCCCCAACAACAAGCGTCAAGTCCTGACAAGCCTCAAAAGCTCATGGAACGTGTCATCATGTCACAAAACGTATTAGCAGAAACTTTGGAGATCGAAAAATTAATAGCCGAGTTTCCCTCTGTTATGCGTGTTGAGTTATTAGGGCATGTGGGAAGTCAGGAACAACAATTTCCTTCCTACTGTTTATCCATTGGCTCACAAGATCCCCAGGCGCCTGTTCTAGGTTGGGTCGGAGGAGTGCACGGGCTTGAAAGAATTGGGGCTCAAGTTGTGATAGCCCTTCTTCGCTCTGTTTTACAAATGCAGTTGTGGGATGAATCATTACAGCAAACACTTAAAAAAGTGCGTTTGTTTTTTATCCCCACTGTGAATCCTTGGGGAATTTATCATAAGCGAAGATCCAATGCAGCGGGTGTGGATTTGATGCGTAATTCCCCAGTGGACGGCATCGGAGAAATTCCTTATCTCCTGGGCGGGCATCGATACAGCAACAAGCTTCCGTGGTTTCGGGGCAATGAAATGCAAATGGAAAATCAAATTCTATTACAAGGAATTCTAAAGCAAATCTTAGGCTCAAAATTTTCTTGGACAGTGGATGTGCATTCAGGATTTGGTTGGCAAGATCAAATCTGGTTTCCGTTTGCTTATTCAAAAGAACCTTTTGCAGATCTTCCTTACTTACATCGATTCAAATCCTTTTATGAGGCCACGCACCCTTATCATTTTTATAAAATTGAACCTCAAAGCTATCAAACTCACGGGGATGTTTGGGATTATTTCTATTTAGAAATGCAAAAAAAACAGCAAAGGTTTATGCCTTTGACGTTAGAGCTGGGTTCATGGAATTGGTTGAAAAAAAATCCCTTACAGGTTTTTTCTAAAGAAGGCTTTTTTTATCCCTTTCAATCCCACCGACAAAAAAGAATTTTAAGAAGGCATTGGACACTTTTTGATTTCATGATTCGTATGACGGCCTCGTTTGAAAAATGGGCCGATCTGGATGCGGATCAGCTGGAATTATCAAGAGCCCATGCCATGGAGCTGTGGTATGAAAAAAAATAAACCCGTCAGGCGTTGGCTTTGGTTCAGAGGATTGATCCGGTGGCACGTTCATTGGGGTGACTTTTACGATGAATTTAAAAAAACTTTTCCAGATGACGAAGTGATCATGATTGATTTTCCAGGGTTTGGAAATTTTCATCACTTAAAAAGTCCTAGGACCATGGCGGGTATGCTTCAGCATGTTCAGGCTCAAATCAAAAATGACCCTGGGCCTTTTCACATTTTAGCTTTTTCACTGGGTGGGATGGTGGCTTCGCATTTTTCGGCGCAATTTCCTCATCTGGTCACTCAACAATTTTTAATTAATACCAGTGATCGAAAAAGTCCCTTTTACTTGAGGTTTAGAGTTCAACAATGGGGGCTGCTTTTTTCTAATATTACTCACCCAGTGGCTGAAAAAATCGAAATGGGAGTGCTAAAGGCGGTTTCCAATTATCAACATGTGAAGGATCAGTACTACCCTCGATTTGTTGAAGAGTTTAAAAAAGCACCCGTGGAACGGCAAAATCTTCTGAACCAGCTGCATATAGCCTCAAAAACCCAGTTTCCAGAAAAATCCGGGGTGCCCACGGAAATACTGGCCTCTAAGGGAGACCAACTGGTGCACTATTCCTGCTCAGAAAAAATTGCAAAATCCTGGGGAATTACTCCTCATTTGCATTCCTCGGGGGGGCACGATTTAAGTCTTGATGAACCCCAGTGGGTCCTCGCTAAAATCACTGAAAACCTCCTCTAAAGTCGCTAATAACGCTTAATGCCATTGACCTCTAAAGGCTTCTTGGGTTTATTGGTAAAAGGGGGAATTTTTGCCTAAAAGTTTTAGTAAGTTAGCTTTCAAAAAAGAGCTTTTACTCTTGCCTCTAATGAGCTTTTTTTCCCAAAGCTTTGCGCAAAGTAACTCGACTTCGGTCAAGCCTCAGGATCCCCCATCGGGTCGCCAGGTTTTTCAATTTCCTTCAGCCAACCGAGCCTCTGTTTTTGGTGAACTTCGCTTTGAATCGTTGCAGTATTTATCCACCCTAGAAGATGCAAAAAAATTAACCAACAGCCAGTTTTTATCCGGAAGAATTTCTGTCACTTCCTTTTCTCGTGATCCAGGGGCCTTCAACGGTGAACTTGATATTTCCGCAGGCACTTTTTTTTCACTTAGACAGTCTTACTATTCAGTTCGTGAAATCTATGCCTCAACGTATTTAGATGAAAAAGCTCAAATTTCTTTTGGACGAAAAAAATATCAGTGGTCTGAGATCGACCGCATCTGGGAATTTGGTCTTTGGCAGCCCCGGTATAACATAGATGCTTTAAGACCTGAAGATAACGGTCTGACGGGTTTGTTTTTTGATTACCGTTCTGAAAACTTTCAACTTCTGGCTTTCGGATCCACAATATTTATTCCTTCAGTGGGGCCTGAAATTCGTGAGGAAGATGGCCAATTGGTTTCCGACAACCGATGGTACCGCCCACCTTCTAACCAAGCTGACAACATCAGTTTATCTTACAAGTTGGAAATCGGGAACATCGTGGATCTAGTGACCCAAGATAGCTATGCTCTTCACATGCGAGTGGGCCACGAAGAAAACGGCCCCTGGGCCGCTGTGGCCGCTGGTCGAAAACCCATCAATGATATTTCCTTTCAGCGACTTGTCCGAGGGGTTTCTTCCAATAGTGAGGCAGAATTTATCGTCAATCCCAGAGTCACCCATCACCGAGTTTTTTCTGCGGACTTAGGTTATCAGCTTGAAGACTTCAAAGCCTCAATTTCCTATTTCGAAGATCAGCCAGAAAGTGTTCTACCTCCTGTTGACTACGCTGTTCAAAAACTAGAACCAGTTCGAATTTACACAACTCAATTGGAATACAACGCAAAAAATCTATTGAACCGCACGATTCTTTTTCAAACGGCCTATTTAAAAAGTTTTGGTGGAAGTATTCAAGACATCGACAGTGAGGGCCGGGATGATGAAATTTCCTTGTTTACGACTCGGTACCGATTCTCAGATGCCTTTCGCTTGAATGTGCTAGGCGAACTCACAACAATTTATTCTCGTCCTGTAATGACAAAAATAGGTTTCACTCGTGATTTTGAACAAGAGGGTTCTATCATGGGTCTTGAATTACAGTATCAATGGAACCGGGATTGGTCCTACATAGCAGGCTTTGATGCTTTAAGCGTCGATGATAACCAATCCACTGATGATGGTTTCATTAACAGCTACCGAGCCAACGATCGAGTCTATGCCGGAGCTTCCTATGTATTCTAATTGGCTGAATGGCTTTTTAGCTTTGGCTTTGGGAGTTTCTTTAACAGGCTGTAGTGTGAAGGTCGGTGAAAAACCTCCCGAGCCCACTGAAATCGGCCTTGGTGTGACCAAGTGTCTTTCTAAATCAGTAGATGATTTAAAAGCTTTTTTTACCGCTGAGGTGAGCGATCGAAATTTAGCAGCTGCTTGGACCTGTGTGGAAGCGGCCTTTTTTCAATTTGATAAATACGTCGTAGGTCAAGACCGAGACCGCTATACTTCCCAGGAAATTGTACAATTTTTGCAAAATAATTTTTTTGAAAATAAAAATCGCTCGGTGATATCGCCAGCCTTTCAAAAAGAACTGATGAAGCTCAAACAAATTTTCGTAGGCGGAAGTGTCGACTTTGTGACTCGCGAAGAATTAAAAAAATCCCAAGTCTTCATTCAAAATATCAGTCAAATGACAGTTGAGCTAAACCCCTACATGAAAATTATCGTAATGAATTGGCAGCCTGATTTGAATCAAGGCCGTGATGCTGATCTGGCTTTTTTTGAAAAATCAAATGTGGCATCACAAATATTTGCAAAAAAATTAGCGGCTATTATTAAAAGCAATCAATCCGAGTACAAAATATCGGATGCCATTCAGTTAGTAAAAGAGTTCGAAAGTTTTTTCCAAGAAGACTGGGCCTGGGTGGATGATCTTGATGACCTAGTACCCGTCGCTCAAAAGCTTAAAAAAACCTTAGCCGGCGGAGACGAGAATCTCATCAACAATCAAGAATGGCCGCCAGTGCTTACTTTAGGAGTCAGAGGCTATTATCAATATTTAAGGTATTTTTATTTTATTAAATCCGTGCACGAAACGGGTGGTGGCATCCGGCTTGTCTATGTGGCGCGCACCTTGGAAGATATTTTTTCTACTTTTCAGGATTTGTTATTAGAAAAAGAAAGTGGAGCCATCACCCAGGCTGAACTTTTTGAAATTTTAAAAGCTTTTGAGGTGGCGTGGCCTGAACTTAAAGTGTCTGAACTTTTGCTCAGTGAGATTATGAAAATTAAGCAAGTTCTTGTGGGCGGTGGTGCACAAGCTTGGACGGCCAAAGATTTTGAAAATGCCAGATTAAAGGTTCCAGAGC